>Ga0335075_10016454_pt1 | contig 11044 bp, 9 predicted proteins | sample Lox_Sample_24_FD_206723 | JGI IMG/M metagenome (GOLD analysis project Ga0335075, IMG submission 206723) | Soil microbial communities from Loxahatchee National Wildlife Refuge, Florida, United States - Lox_Sample_2.4 | ecosystem: Environmental > Terrestrial > Soil > Wetlands | place: USA: Florida... | reverse complement strand
GTTCTCGGCTGCGGCGGGACCGACGCCAACCTTGACGAATACGGCGTGGACACCGCCGACGGGCTGCCCCAGGCGAAGGTGTTCACCCGGCCCAACCGCCCGGTTCTGAGCACCACGCCAGACGTGTACGACCGGCCGGCCGCGGACGCGGTGGAAGACGCCACGTGGTCGGCCAAGCGTGACACCTCGACCGGCTACGGGATCGCCGTGTTCGACGTGGACCCAGGCGCGCCCGACGGCATGACCAGCATCCGCGTCACGCAGTATCACGCGCTGGGCGCCGACCCGGTCAACCCGACGACCGGCGAACCCGGCGCCCCCACGCCTAACTACACCGAATTCGAGACGTTCACGCTGGTGCGCCCGCGTTCGGACCGGTTCGGCGGGACCGGCGGCGCGCCGGAGCGGTCGTCGGTCAGCATTCGGGGCACCGACTGAGCGGGACCCGGGGGGCTGGCCCTCCTGATCGCTGCGGCTAGCCTCGGTAGTAACCGGGTGTGGCCGGCGGGTTGAACCGCCAGCAGCGCGCGGGCGTGGAAGAGGGCATGAACGTGAAAACGGTCATGGACAGTTCGCACCGCCCGCATCGGACCAGGCAGCAGTTTGCCCTGCGGGCGGCCGGGGCTGGGCTGCTGATCGCCACGGGAGCGATCCACCTTGACCTGTACCTGACCGGATACCGGACGATCCCGGCGATCGGCTGGCTGTTCCTGCTTCAGGTCATCGCCGCCTTCGGCCTCGGGCTGGCCGTCGGGCTGCTCGGCAGCCGGGCCGCCGCCGTGCTCGGTGCCCTGTTCGGGCTGGCCACCCTGGGCGGCTACCTGCTGTCGATCTGGTTCGGCCTGTTCGGCTTCCGTGAGGTTCGCACCACCGCCGGAGTCGTGGCCGGGCTGATTGAGGTCGCCGCGTTCGCGGTGCTGGCCGCGCTGGCCCTGGCGCCGGCGCCGGCCCCGCAGCACGCGCACCAGGGCCCGGGCCTGGCCAGGCTGAGCGAAGGCCTGCCCGGCGCGCTCGCGGCGGTCGGCGGCGTATCGGCGCTGGCCCTGGTGCTGCTTGGGGTGGCGGTGGCCGGGGCGGCCACCGCGCCAAGCGCTCCAGCCTCGCCCACGGCTTCCGGCCAGGTCCTGAAGACAATCCAGATCAAGGGCGTGACCGTGCTGACCAACTCCAAGGGCATGACGCTGTACTGGTTCGCGCCGGACACCCCGGCCAAGTCGGCCTGCTACGGGAGCTGCGCCGCTTACTGGCCGCCGGTGTATGGCGCGCAGAAAGCCGGCCCCGGTGTCACCGGCACGCTGGGCACGATCAGGCGGACGGACGGAACGATCCAGGCCACTTACGACGGGCATCCCCTGTACACCTATATCGCCGACAACGCCCCCGGTCAGGCCACCGGCAACAACATCAACCTGAACGGCGGCCTGTGGCACGAGGTGCTCGCGTCCACCGGCTGAACTCGCCGTCAGCTGGGCGGCGCGGACGTCATCATCGAAGAATCACCCCGACGGTGTGATGTGACCAACCCGGCCAGCTGGGAGGCTGGGTGGTTTGAGAGTCAGCAGTTCGACGTCCTCGTGTGCGGGGTGGGTCAACGGTCGCCCGGGTGGGCCAGCGGCCGACGGGAACCTGTGGGTGCTGCTCTTGGAGCGGACACGAGAGCGACGCGGACGGGCTGGTGTCGAACGGGCAGGGAACTGACGGGTGCGCGTGACCAGCCGCCGGCCTGTCCACCCGTGCTGTCCGTGTGACCACGGACAGCACGATCGGAGGTTCTCATGAACGATCTGCCAGCGGATGCCGGAACTCTCGTGGAGCACTGGCGCCGGGCGGCCCCGGACCGGGCGGCGCTCTGTTACGGCGAGCGGTCATGGACCTGGGCGCAGCTCGCCGACCAGGTCGACCGCAACGCCGCGGCGCAGCTCATGGCGGGCCTGCGGCCCGGTGACCGGGTCGCGCTCCTGGACAACACTAGTCCCGCGCATCTGGTCACCGTGCTGGCGTGCCTGCGGGCAGGCACCGTCCTGGTGCCGGTCAACTTCCGGCTCGCGGCGGAGGAGGCCCGCCATCTGATCAGCGACGCCCGGGCCGGGCTGCTGCTCGCAGGCGCCGAGTTCCGCCATGTCACGGACGCGATCAAGGCGGACCTGCCGTCGGTGGCGAAGACCGTCGTGGTCGGCGGCCGCGACGACCAGTACGAGCAGTGGCTGGCCGCGGCCCGGCCAGGGGCCCTGCCGCCCCGCCCCGCCGGCGACGCCTGCTTCCTGCAGGTGTACACCTCGGGCACGACGGGATACCCGAAGGGCGCGATGCATACCGCCGCCGGCCTGACGCCGCAGGCGCTGGCGCGGGGTGCCGCGCTCGGCGCCAGCCCTGACAACGTCTGGATGGGCACGCTGCCGGTGTTCCACACCGGCAGCGTGGGGTGGGTGCTCTCCGCGCTGTATCACGGTGCCTGCGTGGTGCTGGTCCGGGACATCGACCCGGCGGCCCTGCTCAAGGAGATCACCGGGCGCCAGGTCACGCACGTCCTGCTGGCCCCGGCGCTGCTGGGCGCGCTGCTCAAGGTCCCCGGCGTAGCGGATCTTGATTACAGCCACGTGCAGGCGCTCGTGTACACCGGGTCCCCGATTCAGCCGCAGCTGCTGCGGCGCAGCATGGAGACCTTTCCCGTCCCGTTCTTCCAGCTGTACGGGACGACGGAAGCCTCCGTGATCAGCATGCTCGTCGACCGGGAGCATCGCGATGCCGGCCACCCGCACCGGCTCGCCTCGTCCGGCCAGCCGCTGCCCGGCGTCGAGGTGGAGATCGCCGACCCCAGCAGCGGAGAACGGCTGGGCCGCGGGCAGGTCGGGGAGGTCCGGGTACGCTCGCGCCAGGTGATGCTCGGGTACTGGAGCAGCGCGGGGCCCGACACATCCGCGATCACGCCGGACGGCTGGCTGCGCACCGGCGACGCCGGGTACCTCGACGACGACGGCTACCTCTACCTCAGCGGCCGCCTCAAGGACATGTACATCACCGGCAGCTCGAACGTCTACGCGGCCGAGGTCGAGCGGGTGCTGGCTGGCCACCCCGGCGTCGCCGAGGCGGCCGTCATCGGCGTCCCCGACGACGCGCTCGGCGAGGTCGGCCTGGCGTTCCTCGTCCCCGCCGCCGGGACCGGTCTCGACGAGTCGGATGTCCTGCGCCACTGCCGTGACCACCTGGCGGCGTACAAGTGCCCGGCAAGCCTGGTCGCCGTGGGCGCGCTGCCCAGGAACGCGCCCGGCAAGGTGGTCAAGGAGAGGCTCCGCGAGCAGGCCAGGGCGTGGATGAGGTGACAGCCACCGTCCGCGGTGCCGGCGGCATCGTCGTCGTGCGCTGCCGCGAGGCCAGCGGCACCTTGGCAGCCTGACCAGCGGTGTTCCCTGGCAACCGGCACCGAACGCCGGCCTGGGATTTCAGCTCGCCCTAGGGATCCCTGCGCGCTCACCGGGTATCGCCTGCCGGCCGCCAGTGAGTAGGGCAGGGTGGTGATCATGGACGTTGAACGCGAAGGAAGCCAGCAGGGATCGGACGCGCTGCTGGCCGAGGCCGGGCTGCGGGCACGGAGCTACCTGTCCACGATCTGGGACCGCCCGGTCGCACCACCGGCGGCTGCCCTCGCCGGGCTCGGGCGGCTCGACTTCCCGCTTCCGCCCGAGGGGGTCGACCCCGCTGCGGTGCTGCGGATGATTGACGAGGCGGGTTCGCCCGCGACGATGGCCAGCGCCGGGCCGCGCTACTTCGGGTTCGTGACCGGCGGAGCGCTGCCGGTTGCCGTCGCGGTCTCCTGGCTGCTCGCCGCGTGGGATCAGAACATCGGGCTGTCGGTCATGTCGCCGGCCGGGGCCAGGCTGGACGACCTCGCACTGCGGTGGGTCATCGAGCTGCTCGGCCTGCCGGCTGGGACCGGCGGCGGTTTCGTCACCGGGGCGACGATGGCCAGCGCGACCTGCCTGGCCGCGGCGCGCGACGCCGTGCTGTCCAGGGCGGGCTGGGACGCCGCCCGGCTGGGGCTCGTCGGTGCGCCACCCGTGCAGGTGGTGACGGGCGGCGAGGTTCACGCGAGCGTGGTCAAGGCGCTGGGCCTGGTCGGCCTGGGCCGTGATCGTGCGCTCCGGCTGCCGGTCGACGCCCAGGGGCGTATCGTCCCGTCCGGCCTTCCCCGCCTGGACGAACCCGCGATCGTGTGCCTGCAGGCGGGCAACGTCAACAGCGGGGCGAGCGATCCGTTCGTCCCGCTGATCCAGTGGGCCCGCGAACACGGGGCGTGGGTGCACATCGACGGCGCCTTCGGCCTGTGGGCCGCCGCCGCTCCCAGCCTGGCCGGGGAGGTCGCCGGAGTGACCGGCGCCGACTCGTGGGCAACCGATGCCCACAAGTGGCTGAACACCACCTACGACTGCGGCATCGCGCTGGTGCGAGACGCCGCTGCGCTCCAGGCAGCGATGCGCGCCGACGCCGCCTACCTCCCCGCGGGGCAGACGCGCGAGCCCATGCTGTTCACCCCGCAGTCCTCCCAGCGCGCCCGCGGCGCCGAGGTGTGGGCCGTGCTGGCGTCCCTCGGGCGCAACGGCGTGGCCGGACTCGTCGAACGGCACGTCACACTGGCCAAGCGGCTGGCCGCCCAGCTCACCTCCGGCGGCGTCGAGGTGCTCAACGAGGTACGGCTGAACCAGGTGGTGGCCGGCTTCGGTGACGACGAGCGGACCAATGCGGTGATCTCCGCGATCCAGCGCGACGGGACCTGCTGGTGCGGTCCCACCGTGTGGCACGGGCGGCGGGCGATGCGCATCAGCATCAGCAACTGGGCAACGACCGAGGACGACATCGACCGCAGCGCCACCTCCATCCTCACCGCCCATCGAGACGACACCCCGAATCGGGCCGGCCGGTAGCCGGTGGAAGGCGGCCAGCGATCGATGCGGACGCCGCCCGGATCGAGCTCCGGATCACGCCGTCCATCTGGCCGTTCTGGCGGCGGGTCGTGGACTCGACCGTCGAGTTCAGCGGATCCCGGCTGCGTAACAGCGCCCCGCATCCGGACCGGTTCGGGTAGCGTCCCGATCAGCTAGCGATCTGCTTCAGATCGCCCTCCAGCGCGGTCAGGTCGAAGCCGGCCGGGTTGAGGCCGTTCGCTTCGATGAAGTCCTGGCTGATCACGGCGAACGACTCGTCGGCGTAGGCGCTGTAGAATCCCCAGCTCATCGGCTTGATCTCACCCCACGTCACGACGTACAGGTTGTCGGCGTCATAGGACACCGCGGGGATGCAGTGACCGTTGTCCGGGTTCGGCGCGGCACTGCCGACCGGCCCGCCCGGCGGGACCACCCACGGAACGGTGAGCATGTCGCCCTGGGTCGCGAAATCCGGCAGCGCTACCCCGATGTAGACGCTCCCGAAGAGCCAGCAGGCGCTCTGCGCCTGCGCCTGGTTCTGGAGGTCGATGCTGGTGAAGGCCAGCACCTTGTGGCCGTCGATCCCGCCCCGGCGCCAGTACTTGAGCACCGACAGCATGTCGCAGCCCGCGTCGGGCGGCGGCGGAGTACCCACGAAGTGCTCGTAGAACGTGAGCACACTGGGCGGCGGCACGGTGACCTCGGCGGTGGCGTTGGCTGTCCAGTTCTGGATCATGTGCCCCGCGGCGGCGCAGGTGCAGTCACCGTACTGGTCGTTGTAGTACATCGGCCAGCTGGCGACCTGATCGCCGTACTCGACCGAGGTCGGCGGCGACGGCAGCGCCGGCTTGACGTAAGTGGCGAAGCGCATGGTCCTGGCGTCGATGACCGGGCGATTCTTCCCGAGCTGATAGGCCATTTAAAGTTCCCCCTATTTGATATGATCGACTTGCCCCCCTCAGCCGGGTACCGGTAGCAAAAGGCATTCCCCGCCTGAATGGTCCGTGGCGTGTTATACGGAACGCAAGAGGCCAAGCGTTAAGTCTTCGCGGCAGCGCCCAAGCAGGATGTCTCCCCAGCTCAGCCCAGCTCAGCCCCCTCGAATGCCCCCTGCGCACCCCGCCGACGCCATCTTCGATGGGTCGCTCCCGAATGTCAATTCATTCCTCAAGAAAGCCTCGCGAGTCGTTTTAAGCTAACCTGCCTGATCCCATGGGCCCAGGTGGGCCAGCGACGCCGTTCGGCTTGCCGGTCTGGCTGATGCCAAGCCACAGCAAGGCTCCGGCCGGTATCGCCGACGGCCGGATGAAGAGGTTCCGCCCGTCACCGGGGTAGCCGACGTCAACCAGGCGCGCTTGGTCCAGTGCAGGACGACGCCGCGCCCGGTACCGGTGAATGGCGTCCCCACCGCCCAGGCCTCGCCGTCCGCGGCGACCGTCACGCTGCCCAGCGCCGTCTGCGGCGGGAGCGCCGGGTTGGCCATCAGCCGCCAGTGGTGGCCGTCCCAGTGCTCGATCACCGGGCGCAGGGCCGCTGTCGTGGCGGACTCCGCCTCGCCGACGGCCCACGCGTCGATGGCGGAACGGACCGCGACCCCGAGCAGCATCACGTACCCGTAGCCCGGGACGCCGGCCGCGGGGACCCGCGCCCACTGATGGCCGTCCCAGTGCAGGATCAGCGGCTGTGCCGACTGGGAACCCGGGTATGCCGTTCCGACCGCCCACGCGTTCGTGGCCGACGAGACGGCGAGCCCATCCAGCCGGCCGCCGGCTTTCGTGCCCAGGTGTACCGGGACGTCCCGCCACTGGTGCCCGTTCCAGGCGGCCAGCAACGGCTCGAACGGAGCATCCTGGCTGGCCAGCGTGAAGCCCGACGCCCAGCCCAGCGACGGGCCGGCCATCGCCAGCCCGGTCAGGTTGGCGCTGGCCCCGGCAGGCACGGCCGGCCCGGGCACAGTCCGCCACCCGCTGGTCGCGGCACTGGCCGACTGGATGGTGAACGATGCCGCGCTGATGGCAAGCGCGGCTACGGCGGCGCCCGCCTTGATAGCGGGCAGCCACGAACGATCAGGCATGGGGTTCCTTTCAGCGCTGAATGGATGCTCCCTTCAGCACTGTCCGGTACGCGTCTCCCATTTCAGCCCAAGGTTTCCAAGAGCGCGATCCGTTCATCCGGCGCCGGCAGCAGGTAGCGGATGCGGGTCCGCAGTTCCCTGGCCGTGGCCCGGAACGCGTCGAGGTCGGCGGGGTGGGCCTGCGCCGGGTTCGGAATGCTCCAGTGCACGGCGGGACCGGGCAGCTCACCGCAGTTCTCCCGGGCGCGGTCGCAAAGCGTGATCACGCGCGTGAAACGGCCATCGGCGACGTCGCTCAGGTGCGTGGGCCGATGGCCGCTGATGTCCACGCCGTGCTCGGCCATGGCGGCGACGGCGAGCGGATGCACTGGCCCGGGGCTGACGCCCGCGCTGCGCGCCGTCACCCGGCCGCCGCCCAGGTGGTTCAGCCAGCCCTCGGCCATCGGGGACCGGGCGCTGTTGCCGCTGCAGATGAACAGGGCCGCAGCGGGCTGCCCGGGCGCCGGCCCTGACCCGGGGGCCGGGCCTGCGGCCGGCCAGCCAGCGGCGCTGGCCAGCAGCGAGGGGTGGATCCGGGCGGCCATGTCGCCGACGGCTCGGCCGATGGCGTCCAGGTCCAGCGCATGGTAGCTGTCCCGGCCATCGGCCGTGCTGCGCCGCACGCTGACCAGGCCCGCGTCGCGCAACCGCGCCAAGTGGTACGAGACCAGGCTGGGCGCCTGCCCGGTCCGGGCCACGATCTCGCCGGTGCGCAGGTCGCCCGGGACGAGCAGCCCGACGATCGCCCAGCGCAGGTCATGGGCAAGCACACCGAGCACCGGGGGAGAATGCGCCACGCTCATGACCATATTATGCCAAACTAAATTGAATAATTTTCGCGTACTTGGCTGACACGAGGCACCGGGTACCCGAGGGAGGTGGCGGTGCAACACCCCGACGGGCAGCAGGTGCCGCTGCGGACGATTGCCCGTGAGTGGGGTCGCATCGGCTGCATCGGGTTCGGCGGGCCCCCAGCGCACATCGCGCTGCTGCGGGCCTTGTGCGTGGACCGGCGGGGCTGGATCTCCGCGGAAGAATTCGAGGACGGCGTCGCGACCTGCAACATGCTGCCCGGTCCGGCCTCGACCCAGCTCGCGATCTTCTGCGCGTGGCGGCTGCGGGGCACGCTTGGCGCGCTGATCGGCGGCGCGTGCTTCATCGTTCCTGGCCTGATCGTGATTCTGGGGCTGTCGGCGGTGTTCCTGGCCCGCCACCCGCCACTGTGGATCAAGGGTGCCGCGGCCGGCGCGGGCGCGGCGGTTCCTGTGGTGGCGCTCAGCGCGGCCATCGGCCTGGCCCCGGCCAGCTGGCGCCGGGCCGGCGCGGCTGGCCCCGCGCGGGCCAGGTGGGCCTGCTACCTGGTGATCGGCGGCGCGGCCGGCGCGCTGCTCGGCCCATTCCTGGTGCTGATCCTGGTCGGCTGCGGCCTGCTGGAGATGCTGGTGCGCATGCGGCCGGCCTGGTCGGCCCGGCTCCAACGCCCCCCAGGCCGGCCCGTTGCCGAGGAGCCCCGGGGACCGGCTGGGCTGGCCCTGCTGGCCAAACTGGCCGCCCCGCTAGCTCCGGCCGCCCCGGCTGTGGTCACCGGCGGCCTGCTGTCGGTGGCGTGGGTCGCGTTCAAGGTCGGTGCCTTGTCCTATGGCGGCGGCTTCGTCATCGTCCCGCTGATGCAGCACGACGCCGTGACCACCTACCACTGGATGACCAGCGCCCAGTTCCTCAGCGCGGTCGCCCTCGGGCAGGTCACACCGGGCCCGGTGGTGCAGACCGTGGCCGTGGTCGGCTACGCCGCCGCCGGGGTGGGCGGCGGGCTGCTCGCCTCGTTGGTGGCATTCGCCCCCTCGTTCGCGTTTGTGCTGATCGGCGGCCCCCGGTTCGACCAGCTGCGCCGTAACGCCGCCGTTCAGGCCTTCCTGACCGGTGCCGGGCCCGCGGCCATCGGCGCGATCGGCGGCGCCTCCATCCCGCTCGGCTTGGGCCTGTCTCACCTCTGGCAGGTCGCGCTGGTCGCGCTGGCGGCGGTGTGGCTGGTGGCGCTGCGCCGCGGGGTGGTGCCCGCGATCGTCGGCGCGGGCGTGCTCGGCATCGTTGCCGTACTCGCCGGAGCCCCGGTCGGCTAGACCGCATCAGTCGCCAGAACGACGGTCAGTTACAGCCCCCCGCGACTGGTGCTGGGCGCCGCCGATTTGGGATCATCACTGCATGAGCACTTCTCGGGTCGGCAGACATGCATAGCGTCGGCCTGGTCCTGCATCCAGCGCGCGATTCCGCCGAGGCGGTGAACGCCGTCCTGGACTGGGCCACGCGGAGATCCATCGATGTCCTGGGCATAAATTCGGAGATTGGCCGGCTTCGCTGCGCCGCGATCGGCGTCACCCCCGAGGAACTGGGGCGGCGATCGGACCTCATCGTCAGCCTGGGCGGAGATGGCACGATGCTCCGCGCCATGCGGCTGGCCGATCAGCAGAAGGCGTCGGTACTCGGGGTCAACCTGGGCAAACTAGGGTTCCTGGCCGAGATCGACGTGCCCGACTTGCCGGACGCGCTCTCGGCGGTTGATGCCCACAACTACACGATCGACCCGCGGCTGGCTGTCGACACGGTCCTGGGGGGCAAGGTCGTGACCGCGTTCAACGACATCGCGGTGGTCCGCTTTCCCGGCAACGGCAGCGCCGAGGTGGGCATCCGCGTGAACGATCAGTCGTTCGTCAGATACGCGGCCGACGCGGTCGTGGTGGCCACCCCGACCGGATCGACCGCGTACAGCTTCTCGGCCGGCGGCCCGATCATGAACCCCGTGATCGAGGCCCTGCTGGTCACTCCGGTCGCGCCGCACTCGGCCTACAACCGCGGGCTCGTGCTGTCCGTGAATGACAGCCTGGCCCTGGACATTCTCCCGGAAAGCGCCGAGCTGGGGGTCGAAGTTGACGGGCAGATCACCGGACGGCTGGCCGGCGGCGATGGCATCGAACTGCGGCCCCGCCCGGCCGCCGCGCGGGTCATCCGCCTGGGCCACATGACGTTCTACGAGCGGGCCAGGCGCAAGCTCCGCGTGACCGACTCGGCCGAGATCCCGGCCACGTACGGCTAGGCCTGCCCGAGCTGCCCGCCTCCGGGACTACTGGCTTACGCAGGCCGGCCTGAGCAGCCATTCATCGACGCCGGTCAGCCGCATGATCCTGGTGACGGCCGTGGAGGGGTGGGTCAGCTCGAATCGGCGGCCTGCGACTTCCGCGTAGGCGGCGATCCGGATCAGCGCGCCCAGGCCGCAGGCGTCACAGAAGGCCAGCCCGCTGAGGTCTGCGCTGACCGGGCCGTCGTGACGGTCGATGACGTCGGTGACGTACTGGGCCGTCCGGTCGGCCGTGGCCAGATCCAGGTCACCCCGTACGGCCACGGTGACTAGACCTTCCCGGCAAACCTCGCAGCTCAGGTGGATCAGGTCATCCCCCGAGCATTCCGCCGGCCGGTCCGTCGCCGCGCCCGCCGCTCCCGCCGCGTCCGTACCGTGGACGACCTGGCCGCGGCCGATCGCCATAACTCCTCCTGGTACGCCCGGCCGCGCGCACGGCGGCCCCCGTGGATAACTCCTGATACCAGAGAAACAGATGAACCTGGGAATTTACCAGAGGAGAGATCGATAACCGCTGAAGGCGCGCCGCTGTCGTCACCGTGACGTTTACGGCAGCTTCCAGTCGACCGGCTCAGCGCCTTGCCCGGAGAGCAGCTGGCTGGCCCGGCTGAACGGGCGCGAGCCGAAGAAGCCACGGTCGGCCGAGTTCGGGCTCGGGTGAGCCGACTCGACGAGCGGGACCCCGGCCAGCATCGGCGCCAGGCTGCGGGCATCGCGGCCCCACAAGATCGCGACGAGCGGGGTGCCGCGGGCGGCCAGCGCCCGTATGGCCTGCTCGGTGACCTCTTCCCAGCCTTTGCCCCGATGAGAGCCGGGCTGGCCCGGCTGCACGGTCAGAACCCGGTTCAGCAGCATCACGCCGCGTTCGCTCCACGGGCT
>Ga0335075_10016453_pt1 | contig 11044 bp, 10 predicted proteins | sample Lox_Sample_24_FD_206723 | JGI IMG/M metagenome (GOLD analysis project Ga0335075, IMG submission 206723) | Soil microbial communities from Loxahatchee National Wildlife Refuge, Florida, United States - Lox_Sample_2.4 | ecosystem: Environmental > Terrestrial > Soil > Wetlands | place: USA... | reverse complement strand
CGAGCGGCGGGGCGATCTTGTGGCAGAACCTGTTCTGGTTCTTCGGCCATCCGGAGGTCTATATCCTCGCGTTGCCGTTCTTCGGCATCGCGACCGAGATCATCCCGGTGTTCAGCCGCAAGCCGCTTTTCGGCTACAAGACGCTGATCGCCGCGACGATCTCGATCGCCGGGCTGTCGATGACCGTGTGGGCGCACCACATGTTCACCACGGGTGCGGTGCTGCTGCCGTTCTTCTCGTTCATGACGTTCCTGATCGCGGTGCCCACCGGGGTGAAGTTCTTCAACTGGGTCGGCACGATGTGGAAGGGGCAGCTCACGTTCGAGCCGCCCATGCTGTATACGGTCGGCTTCCTTGTCACGTTCCTGTTCGGCGGCATCACCGGCATCATCCTGGCCTCGCCGCCGCTGGACTTCGCGGTGTCGGACTCCTACTTCGTGGTGGCGCACTTCCACTACGTGCTGGCCGGCACGGTGCTGTTCGCGATGTTCGCCGGCTTCTACTTCTGGTGGCCGAAGATGACCGGGCACATGCTCAACAGCCGGATCGGCAAGATCCAGTTCTGGGTCATGTTCATCGGCTTCCACATGACGTTCCTGGTCCAGCACTGGATCGGCGTCGAGGGGATGCCGCGCCGCGTCGCCAACTACCCTGACCTGCCCGGCAACGTCACCACGCTCAACATCATCTCCACCGTCGGGTCGTGGCTGCTGGCCCTGTCCGTCCTCATGTTCTTCTGGAACGTGTACGTGTCGTGGCGACATGGCGAGCGCGTGACCGAAGAGGATCCGTGGGGCTTCTGCAGCTCGCTGGAGTGGGCGACGTCCTGCCCGCCGCCCCGGCACAACTTCTACCGGATCCCGCGGATCCGCTCCGAGCGGCCCGCGTTCGAGGCGCATTACCCGGACATCAAGTGGGGCCGTGAATCGCTCGGGATGGAGCAGGAGATCCCCGCCCTCTCGAACGGGAGCCGCTCATGAAAGTCGAAGGCTGGCTGTTCCTTGGCTGCGGGATCTTCTTCGGCGGCGCGGACCTGGTGTACTGGTACACCTCGCACGACCCGACCGGCACGGCCGCGCTTGCGTTCGCCGTCGGCCTGGCCGTGCTGACCGGCTTCTACGTGCTGTTCACCGGCCGCCGCCTGCCCAAGCTCCCCCAGGACGACAACCTGGGCGAGATCGAGCAGGGCACGGGGGAAATCGGGTTCTTCAGCCCGCATAGCTGGTGGCCGCTGTTCCTCGGCCTGTCCGCCGCGACCACGGCCCTCGGCTTCGCGGTCGGCTGGTGGCTGTTCCTGATCGGGATGCTGGCCACGGTGTTCACCTCGATCGGCTTCGTCTTCGAGTACTACCGCGGCCACTTCGCGCATTAGGCCGGGCCCGGCAAGCTCTTCAGGCTGCCCTTGCGGCCCGCACGGTCGCTACGCGACCAGGCCCGACTGGTAGGCCATGATGACCAGCTGAATGCGGTCGCGGGCATCGAGCTTGGTCAGCAGGTGTGCCACGTGGGTCTTCGCCGTGGCCGGGCTGATCGTCAGCTCTTCGGCGATCTCCCCGTTGGACAGGCCGCGGGCCACCATCGTGAGGACCTCGAGTTCGCGGTCGGTGAGCATCCGGGTGAGCTGGCCGGCGCCGCTGGGCGCGGCGGTCGCGGCGGTCCGGCTGTTCGCGAGGGCCCGCGAGGCAACCCCGTCTGCGGTGCCTGCCTTTGCGGTGCCTGCCTTTGCGGTGCCTGCCTTTGCGGTGCCTGCCGTTGCGGGGTCGGCCCCGGCGACGGGCAGGGTGCCCGGGGCGGGCGCGGTGCGGGTGAACTCGCCGATCAGGCGCCGGGTCACGCTCGGCGCGAGCAGCGCGTCGCCCGCTGCCACGACCCGGATGGCGGTGATCAGGTCGGCCGGGACGGTGTCCTTGAGCAGGAATCCGCTGGCGCCGGCCCGCAGTGCGGCGAAGACGTACTCGTCCAGATCGAACGTGGTCAGGATGAGCGCGCGGACGTCGGTGCTCTGGGTGATCCGCCTGGTCGCCTCGATGCCGTCCATGACCGGCATGCGGACGTCCATCAGGATGACATCGGGCCTGGTCCGCCTGGCGATCTCAACGGCCTCCGCGCCGTTGCCCGCCTCGCCGACAACGGCGAAGCCGGCCGTGGCGGCGATGATCCCGCAGAAGCCCACCCGGACCAGGGCCTGATCGTCGGCGACCACGACCCGCAGCGGGCCGGTCCCGGTCATCCCGCGCTTGGCGGCAGCGGGATGCGCGCGGTCACCCGGAAACCGTACCCGGGCAGCGGTCCGGCGCTGAACTCACCGCCGAGCAGCGTGACTCGTTCGCGCATGCCGATGATGCCGTGCCCCCCGCCGGGGACGCGACCTGGGACGCGACCGGTGAAGTGGGCGGTTATGCCGCCGGGCGGGGCCTCCGGGCCGTCCAGCGTGGCCACGCCGGGTCCGGCTGTGCCGTGGCGCGACAGCAGGGCGGTGCCGTTCCTGGCGGCGGTCCTGTGCTGGGCTACCCCGGCGCCCGCCAGTTCAGCGGCAGGCATCCCGGCGCCGTTGTCTGTGATCTCGATCGTCACCTCGTCGTCGCGGTAACCGAGCAGGACCCGGCAGGAGTCGGTCTGCGCATGCTTGACCACGTTGGTGAGCGCTTCCTGGATGATCCGGTAGGCAGACAAGTCGATGCTTGCGGGCAGGTCGCGAGGCTGGCCGAAGCGCGTCACGTGGACGCGTACGCCCGCGCTCGCGGTCCGGGAGACCAGCCGGTCAAGGTCGGCCAGCCCCGGCGCGGGGAACAGCGGCGCGCCATCCCCGGCCGCCCTGGCCGCCGACGAGGCATCGTCCCTTGCGTCCTCCGGGGTGTCCTTATCGTCGGCCTGCCGCAGGGCGCCGAGCATCCGGCGCATCTCGTCAAGCGCCTCGTGGCTGGTGGTCTGGATGGCGCCGAGCGCGGCCCGCGCGTCACCGGGCTGGGTGTCGATGATGTACTGGCCGTAGCCCGCCTGGACCGCGATGACGCTCATGCTGTGCGCCACCACGTCGTGCAGTTCCCTGGCGATGCGCAGGCGCTCCTGCGCGACGGCCTTGCTGGCCGCCTCCTCCTGCAGCTTGACCGAGTACCTGCGGCGCTGGCGCACGATGTAGCCGACGGTCCAGACGATGATCACGCAAAGCGGGACCGAAACCAGGCCGCCCTCGCCGAGGCCGCCCCACCCGATCAGCAGCAGCCCGGCGTCGGCGATAAGGGTGGCGAATACCGCGGCCAGGACGCGTATCGCGTCCCCGCGGTGCTCGTAGGTGGACGCCACCGTGAACAGCACGAAGAAGACGGGCAGGAAGTAGTTGAGCTCACTGCCGTTCGGGCCGGTCAGCGCGGTCCCGACCAGCGAGAGGGCCAGGGTCACCCCCAGCATGAAAACCGGACGCCGCCGCCGCAGCGCCACCGCGAGGCCCGCCCCGATGATCAGGAGTGCCGCGAGTGGCACGGCCATCGGCAGCGGGGAGTGCGCCGGGAGGTAGCGCACCGCGCCGGGCGGGGTCACCAACTGCCCGGCCCTGAGGGTGCGCCTGATCGTCGAGAACAAGATCACGGCGATCAGGCCGCCGGCCACGTAATCCAGCGCGGCCCAGTGCCTAGATGTCAACCGCACGTTCATACCGTAACCTGCCCGGCTACCCACGGCGTCATCCTGCGGGCGTACGCCGTGGCGACGAGCAGCCACCGCGCCAGCTGGGCCGGACGGGCCGGCCTGGCCAGAAGTTTCACTCTTCCGGCTGATGACGCGCGCGCCCCCGCGCTGGCACGGTAACACCATGTCATCTACCCCAGGCCCCGAGGGGCCAGGACCCGGCGACCCCGTCATCGACACGAGGGCGCTGACCAAGGTGTACCCGGGCAACGTGACCGCTCTGGACGGGCTTACCGTCGCGGTCGCGCCCGGCGTCACCGGCCTGGTCGGTGCGAATGGCGCGGGCAAGTCGACGCTGATCAAGATCCTGCTCGGACTCCTCCCGCCGACCAGCGGCCAGGCCATGGTGCTCGGCCATGACTGTGCGACAAGCGGCGAGACGATCCGGACCCTCCTCGGTTACATGCCAGAGCACGACTGCCTGCCGCCGGACGTGACCGCCACCGAGTTCGTGACCCACCTGGGCCGGGTGTCGGGGCTGCCGCCCACGGTGGCCAAGGAACGCGCGGCCGAGTCGCTGCGCCACGTCGGGCTGCACGAGGAGCGGTACCGCCTGATCGGCACGTACTCGACCGGCATGAAGCAGCGGGTCAAGCTGGCCCAGGCGCTGGTCGGCGACCCGAGGCTGTTGCTGCTTGACGAGCCGACCAACGGGCTGGACCCGGCCGGGCGCACCGCCATGCTCGAGCTCATCGGCCGGATCGGGGCGGAGTTCGGCATCTCGATCGTGGTCGCCTCGCATCTGCTGGGCGAGATCGAGCGGATCTGCGATCAGCTGGTCGCGATCGAGGCCGGGCGGCTGCTGCGGGCCGACACGATCACCAGCTTCACCCGGGCCAGCCAGGTTCTCGCGGTCGAGGTCGAGGAGGGCCTGGCCCAGCTGCAGCAAGAGCTCAAGGCGCGCGGCCTGGTCGCCACGCAGCAGCAGCGGATCCTGCTCGTCCCGCTGGGCGGCGATGACACCTACGACGTTGTACGCGACGCCGTGGCCGATCTCGCCCTGCCGCTTTGCCGGCTGGAGCAGCGCCGCCATCAGGTCGAGGAACTGTTCCGCGACGAGCAAAGCGAGGAAGGCGCGGCGCATGTCTGAGACCCAAACCCAGGCCACCGGGGTCATCCACGACCTCGGCTACCGGCGCTATGACGGCCCCAGGCTGGGCCGGGCGCAGATCGTCAGGGCCCTGGTCTGGCACAGCTTCCGCTCCTCCTGGGGCATCGGACGGGGCGTGAAGGCCAAGATCATCCCGATCCTGGCCGCCATCGCGATCTGCCTGCCCGCCTTCGTCAACGCGTTCGCGGTGGCCCGCGGCAACCCGCGGCTGTTCGGCTACGACGTCTACGTGCCGCAGCTGCGGGTCATCGTGGTGACGATCTTCATCGCCGCGCAGGCACCCGAGCTGGTGTCGAGGGACCTGCGCAGCCACGTGCTGCCGCTGTACTTCTCCCGGCCGATACGCCGCGGGGACTATCCGCTGGCCAAGTACATCGCGCTCACCTTGACGCTGCTGTTGCTGATCGAGGTGCCGCTGCTGATCACCTACGTGGGCACGATCTCGTCGGCCAAGAACGGCCACGGCGTGTGGGAAGAGACCAAGGCGCTCATCCCCGGCCTCGGAGTCGGCCTGATGTGGGCCGTGCTCATGGCGGCGGTCGGCCTGGCCCTGGCCTCGCTCACCGGCCGCCGCGCCTACGCGACCGGGATCGTCGCCATCGCGTGCTTCCTTACCTGGACCGTGTCCGAGCTGCTTATCCAGTCCGAGGGCGGCATGACGTCCACCTCCACCGGGGCCCGGATCGGCGGGCTGTTCAGCCCGTTCAACATCTTGGACGGGATACGGATATGGCTCGGCGGCACGTCGCCGGGCGAAGACGCCAATCCAGGCCACTTCGGCCCGCTGTACGGGGTCGTAGGGGTCCTCCTGCTCGCGGCCTGCCTCGGGGGCCTGGCCGCGAGGTACCGGAAGGTGAGCCGGGCATGACGATCGAACTGCGCAGCGTATCCCGCTGGTACGGCAACGTCGTGGCGGTCAACGACGTCACGATGTCGATCGGGCCCGGCGTGACCGGGCTGCTCGGCCCGAACGGGGCGGGAAAGTCGACGATCATGCACATGATCGCCGGCTTCCTGCCGCCGTCCCGCGGCGAGCTGACCGTGGACGGTACGCACAGCTGGAACAACCCCGATATCTACAGGAAGGTCGGCCTGGTTCCGGAAAAGGACTCGGTATACGCGTTCCTGACCGGCGAGCAGTTCGTCACCTCGACCGCGAAGCTGCACCAGCTCGCCGACCCGGACGGGGCGGCCAAACGGGCCATCGCCATGCTGGACATGGCCGACGCGGCCGACCGCAAGATCAGCACGTACTCCAAGGGCATGCGGCAGCGGATCAAGGTTGCCGCCGCGCTGGTGCACGATCCCGAGGTCCTGCTGCTCGATGAGCCGTTCAACGGCATGGACCCGCGCCAGCGGCTGCACATGATGGACCTGCTTGACAAGCTCGGCAGCGAGGGCCGCACGATCTTGTTCAGCTCGCACATCCTGGAGGAGGTGGAGCGGCTGTCAGGCACGATCCAGGTGGTGGTGGCCGGCCGCCTGGCCGCCTCCGGCGACTTCCGCGCCATCCGGCGGCTGATGACCAGCCGGCCGCACGTGTTCACCGTCCGGTCGTCCGACGACCGCCTGCTCGGCGGCGCGCTGATCGCCAGGCCCGCGGTGACCGCGGTGGACCTGGCCGGGCCCCCCGGCAGCGGCCTGCAGGTCCGCACCTCGGACTACGGCGCGTTCTGCCGGGACATCGCCGTCCTGGCCAGGGACAACGGCATCCGGCTGCGCGAGGTGCAGCCGACCGACGAATCCCTGGAAAGCGTCTTCGCCTACCTCATCGCGGACTAAAAGGAGCGCCAATCCCATGTCCGGCCTGTTCAATCCCACGGTCGCCTGGATCACGACCCGCGCCACGCTGGGCCGTAAGCGGGCGCTGCTGTTCGCGCTCCCGGCGGTAATACTCATCGCGGTCACGGCCGCCCTCAGCGCCAGCCGCCCGCCGTCACGGCCCTGGCCGTCACACGTGCTCGGCACGTTCGGCTTTTCCGTGCTGCTGCCGCTGACCGCGCTGATCATCGGGTCCAGCGTGCTCGGCGCCGAGATCGACGACGGCAGCGTCATCCACCTGCTCGCCACGCCGGTGCGCCGCTCGTCGGTGATCTTCACCAAGTTCGCCGTGGCCACCGTCCTCACCTGGATCTTCGCCGCGGTACCCGAACTGGTCGCGGCGCTGATATCCGGCGGCGGCAACACCGAGCCGGTCTTGCGCGGCACTCCGAACGGCCCGCCCGTCGTCGTCACCCCGGCCTTGGTCGTCAACAGCACCCACTTCGCCATCGGCCTGTTTGTCGGGGCGCTGGTCGGTGCGGTGATCTACAACGCGATCTTCGTCATGGTCTCGGTCGCGACCACCCGCGCGATCGCGGTCGGCCTGCTCTACGTACTGATCTGGGAGGTGCTGCTTTCCAACTTCGTCAGCGGGGCGCGGCTGCTTTCGGTAAGCCACTACAGTCTCGGCATCGCCAACGGCATCGCCCACGACGCCACCCTGGACGCGGGCCTGACGATGGGGGTGTCCATCGTCATGGGCGCCATCGTCACCGTGGCCGCGCTGGTGCTTGCCGTCAAGCTGCTCTCCTCCTTCACCATCAAGGGCGAGCCCGCCTAGCGCCAGGCTCTGTCGGCTCCCAGTAAACCGCGCCACCATACCGCACCGCGACGGTCTTTGATGCTGGCCAGGCTGATGTTACGTAGCCTCTTGCGCTCGACGATCGGCGGGTACGCAGTCGCCCCAACCCGTCACGTTTACTGCACCCGGACGCATATTGACATATCGTAACTTATTCGGTACTCAATGTATCGGATAAGGCAGGAAGCCGGTGACGTTTCGACAGGCCTTTTTGGCGTGGCCACGGTGCGGGCGTTGAGGTCGGTTTGACCAGGGGGGTATGTGCTTTCGCCGACCAGAGTGTGGTGATCCTGCCGAGAAGTATGTGGTGATTCTGCCGAGAGGTTCTTGTCGTTTTGACCGCTGCAGCTGAACCAGCCGCGGTCATTGTTCGTGCCACAAGTGGGGATTCGTCCGGCATTGGGCGAATCCACGACGCCCTCGGGCAGAAGGGGACGAGAGGGAGCAATGATGTCACGAAAGGCGAGGAAGCAGGTCCTGGCGAGGAAGCGGCTTGAGGAGCTCAAGCCGGCCGAGCTGACTGCGGTCAGCGGCGGCTTCGGGGGCTACGGGAACGCGTTCCCGTTCCCGTTCCCATTCCCGTTCCGCAGGCGGTTCCGCCACCACAGGTTCCACTTCTTCATCTGATGCTCACGGGGGGCCGGCGGCGTGCCCGCCGGCCTCTTTTATCTGAGCCGGGCAGGTCGCCCGGCGTATTGCGGGGGTTCGCCGATGACTGATCCTGTCCAGATCGCCAACGCCGAGACCGAGGTGTTCAGCCTGGAAGAGCAGATCGCCTTCGCCGAGACCCAGGTGCTCAGCCTGGAAGACCAGATCGCCAACGCCGAGACCCAGGTGCTCAGCCTGGAGGACCAGGTCTCCCGGTCGGAGGACCAAGCCTTCCGATCCCAGGCACAGTGCGGCGATGCGAGCCAGCCGCGGCCTACCAGAGTCGCGCAGACCTCGTCGCGATGGATTGCATGGGCCTACTGGGCGCTGCTGGCCCTGCTGGCGGCCGGTCTGGCCGCGGGCGCGCTGATCCGGGTGGGCTCGCAGCCGCTGATCGTGGCGCTGACGGAGGGCCTGTTCTCAGGTGCCGCCGATGGGTAGGGAGGTTCCGTACGTGGCCCAGCTCGGGCTGGCGGACTGCGCTGCCGCCTGCGTGAGCATGGCCCTGGCCTACCACGGACGGCATGTCCCGCTATCGGAGCTGCGGGAGGCGACCGGAACCGGTAGGGGCGGCGCGGACGCGGGCGGGATCCTCGCCGCCGCCGGCCAGTACGGCCTGGAGGCCCGGGCCGTGAAGGCAAGCGTCGACGACCTTGCCATCCTGCCCCGGGCGTCGGTACTGCACTGGGACTTCGATCACTTCGTCGTGCTCGAGAAAGTCACGCGTCACGCCGTGGTGGTGGTCGATCCGGCGTCCGGACGCCGGACCGTTCCGCTCGCCGCGTTCGGCGCGTCCTATACCGGCGTGGCGATCCTACTTGAGCCCGGCGCCGATTTCGTCCCCGGCGGGAGGGCGCACGTCAACCCGTATCGCTACCTGCGGCCCATCGCCAAGCAGGCCATCCTGGCCCGCCGCGTCGTGGTCTTGTCGCTCCTGTTGCAGTTGCTCGCGCTGGCCATCCCGCTGTTCACCGCGGCCGTCGTCGGCCGCATCGTGCCGCAAGGCGACCGGCACTTGCTGGCGATCCTGGCCGTGGCCATGGGCGCGGTGGTCGGGTACTACTTCCTGGCCTCGGTGGTCCGTGCCCACGTCCTGGTCCGCCTGCGCACCCACCTGGACCGGGAGCTCACCACCGGCTTCGTCCGCCACCTGACCGACCTGCCGTACGCGTTCTTCCTCAGCCGCTCCGCCGGCGACCTGATCATGCGGCTGCAGAGCAACTCCACGGTCCGGGAGATCCTCACCGCGGGAAGCCTGTCGGCGATCCTGGATGGTGGCGTGGCCGGCTTGTACCTCGTGCTACTGCTGGTGATCAGCCCGCTGCTCGGCGTCCTGGTCATGTGGCTCGGCGCGGCGCAGGTGTACATCATCATCCTGGCGCGCCGCAAGAACCAGCGCCTGGCGAACGAGAGCCTGGAAGCCGGGGCACGCTCGGAAAGCTACGCTTACCAGCTACTGGCCGGGATCGAGGACCTGAAGGCGGCCGGCGCGGAGGAGCGCGCCGTGGCTCACTGGTCCGGCCTGTTCGACCGGGAGCTCCAGGTCTCGCTGGGCCGGGGACGCCTGAGCGCGCTGGTCGAGTCGGCCACCTCGGCCCTGCAGCTGGCCTCACCGCTGGCCTTGCTGGCCGTGGGCGCGGCGCTGGTGCTCCAGGGCCGTCTCAGCCTGGGCGCCATGCTCGGCCTGACCGCGCTCGGGGCCGGCTTCCTCGAGCCGCTCGCCTTGCTGGTCACCACCGGGTTCGAGATCCAGCTTCTCGGCAGCTACATGACCCGGATCAACGACGTGCTCGACACGCCGACCGAACAGCAGGGCCGCGCCGTCTGTCCGGCCGGCCGGCTCAGCGGGGACATCCAGGCCGAGGATCTCTCGTTCCGGTACAGCTCGCTCGCCCCGCTGGCCGTGGACGGCGTCTCGGTCCAGATCCGGCCGGGCCAGCTCGTCGCGATCGTCGGCCGTTCGGGCTCGGGCAAGTCCACGCTGGCGCGGCTGCTGCTCGGGCTGTACGAGCCCGAGGCGGGTTCGGTCCGTTACGACGGGACCGACCTGCGCGAGCTGGAGGCACGATCGGTGCGCCGCCAGCTCGGCATCGTGACCCAAGGGTCCTACCTGTTCGGGACCAGCGTGGCGGACAACATCGCGCTGGGCGTCCCCGGCCTGGCCCACGACGAGATCGTCCGCGCCGCCCGGCTGGCCTGCATCGACCGTGATATCGACGCGATGACCGCGGGATACGCGACGGTGCTCGGCGAGGGCGGCGCTTCCCTGTCCGGAGGGCAGCGCCAGCGCCTGGTCCTGGCCCGGGCCCTGGCCCACCGGCCGTCGATCCTCCTCCTGGACGAGGCCACCAGCGCCCTCGACGCCTTGACCGAGGCGGAGGTCTACCGCAACCTGGCCTCCCTCGGCAGCACCTGCATCGTGATCGCCCACCGGCTGAGCACCGTGAGCCGGGCCGACACGATCGTCGTCATGGACGGCGCCCGGGTCGTCGAGCAGGGTCGCCACCGCGAACTGCTTGTCCGCCGTGGCCTCTACCGCGAGCTGTTCTCCGCTCAGGTCCAGGTCGCCGAGTACCACTCGTGACCCTGCGCACCCCGTGATTACTTGCCGGCGGGCTCTGAAGGGAGATTCCACAGGGTTGAGATGGGCCATGCGCGGAGCCTGTCACCGAACGGCAGTGGCTGGCCGCCTGCGTAGAGTACGACGCCGGCGACAAGCTGGTCGCCGAGGCGGCGGGCGAGCCGCCGGATGCCGCGGAAGTCCTCGGACCGGACGGTCTCGGCCGCCTTGACCTCGCACGCGACTATTGCGCCCGATGCGGCCTCGAGGACGGCATCGACCTCATACTGGTCCCTGTCGCGGTAGTGGTAGAGGCGAACCGGCTGGCCGGTGAATGGTATCTGGCGGGCAAGCTCGCCGAGGACGAAGGTCTCGATCAGCGGCCCGACCGGTGCCGTGGGCTGCCGGGCGCGCCGCA
>Ga0335075_10016451_pt1 | contig 11046 bp, 9 predicted proteins | sample Lox_Sample_24_FD_206723 | JGI IMG/M metagenome (GOLD analysis project Ga0335075, IMG submission 206723) | Soil microbial communities from Loxahatchee National Wildlife Refuge, Florida, United States - Lox_Sample_2.4 | ecosystem: Environmental > Terrestrial > Soil > Wetlands | place: USA: Florida... | reverse complement strand
GTGATATAATAAGTAGAATCCCTTACACGGCTAGGGGTTTCCCTGCCACCAGTCCGAGTGGACTGGCAGGTTTCTTTTGCTCTTTAAACCAGCTTTTTTCCTTTTCTTGGTTTCGCGTCGTACCTGCTGTAAGGGTGACACCCTTGGGTATTTCGGAACATTTGCTTAGGTGGGAAAACATTGTGGTACTTTTTCTGTAGTTATATTGGCTGGATTACCGGACGCACATGAGAGCATCATCACCAAATACGCGCTTAATAGAGCCCTCTTCATTTATCATACTCCCAATCCACGTCCGTCCGCCTTCGACACTCCAAGCCCCGAATTTGACCACGACGCAGCCCCTGACTTTCGCAGCAGACCATAAGATACCATCAACTTTCTCTTGCTTCAGGCGCCTAGCTCTCCATGCTGCTTGAGGTGACAGTTCTACCTTGCCATCCTCTGCCATGTCCTCTTCTGATCTGAAATCTCGCGCTCCGATCCGTGGTAGGGCGGCGAACTCGGCCATGAAGAAGGCTGCTAGCGGCTCGACGAGCGTACCTCTCAGAATCAAGGTCCCGAACAGGCCTAGACCTTGCATCTTCTTCTTGAGACTCAGGCTAGTTTGGTCTGGCGTATCCCCTTCGAGAAAGACATTGTCTCGTAGGACCAATCTTCCTATTCTGCTATCTTCTCCTGCAGTCCAGATCTCATTTCGGCCCTTCCAAACGTGGCAGTCCCAGTCTTCGCCTCTTGCGGACCTTCCTTGCGAGACCCAGTCCAGTAGGCAAATAGACGCGTTGTCTGCTAGAGTAAAGATTTGGGACTGCTCGTAGACACTTCCTTCGAATGGCTGCACTGGATCAGGGAGTAGACACAAGGCAGCACCGGCTCCAATGGTTACATTGAGTCTCTGCCGTGTAACTATATCACGTGATGGTGATTTGAAGATCTTGGTATGGCCTTGGGTTACGACACTGATCTTTGCGCTTGGCTGAACTGTTATCGCTAACTGGACTTGGTCTCCGCCCACGAGACCGCCACCATAAGTCAGAAGAAAGACTAGAATGCTTTTCTGAGCTGCTGATGGAGACGGAGAGATAAGTTTCAGCGGATACTGAAAAGTGATTGTTTCTAGTCCTGATATGCCATTTGGTAGTAATTGCACCACGAGATGGCCTTCTCCGGGAACGGAGGAGGATTTTGGGAACGGAGAGGCCATATCCACTTTCACCGATTCATGGTCAGGGAAATCCGAAGTCTATTCTCGGCGACACGGCCAAAGAATTCCTTCAGTAGAAGAGCTCACCCCTGGCTCATTAAAAAGAGGGAACAACTTTAACGAGGGTACATAGAAGACGGGCATCCGCCATCAAAAGTCTATTGACCCCAGCTGTTGATGGCTGAGGCATCCACGCTAGACCCTCCTTTTAGCTCGTTTACACGTCCCTCTCCGCATGCGCGGGTAACCAGCAAACACACAATTATTTGACGCGCCTTCGACCATTAGATGATTGCGCATTGATTTCAGCTTCTACGGTCACGAAACCAATGCCCTCACAACGATTGCCCCTTATGGAGCTCTCGGAAAATGACGCGCAGAGTTCGAACGCGACAACAAAGAGACGTGTATCCGGACGCGCCGTGCGAGCGCCAGAAAAATTTGTCCCCGATGCGCTATCTTCACAAGCTGGAAATACTGGGGGCAAGAGGAAAAGAGGCGCTGACCACGCCGACGACATTGAGAACGAGGTAGACGAGGACGAGGGGGAAAGTGACGAGGAAGATGATGAGGAGAGCCCCGACGAGGAAGAAGTGCGCCAGGCGAAGAAAAACGCGAAAACTACCAAGAAGCCCGTTGCGAAGAAAGCAAAGGTCAACGGAGCTGTTCCGGATACTCCTGATGGCCTTGCGACTACGGTCAAATTGCCAAGTCGGCAGAAAAAACAGAAGAAAGTAGTCATTCAAGATGCGAAAGCAGAGGGACTCTATGGTAAACACACGCAATTATTATATATTTTGTAGATCAGGACTGATCACTCTGATAGCCGCGATCTTCACGAGCGACGAATCTTCAGACACGGTGGCAACAGCATGGCTTGCACAATACGAAGCAGACAACACGGCGTCGATGACAGACCTGGTCAACTGTATCTTGAAAAGCGCAGGTTGTGAGATGAAGGTTACCGAAGACGATGTGAATGATCCAGATAATATTCCCAGCAAGCTCAATGACATGCAAGACGAGTACAAAGGCGTAAGCTGTCACCCTGCAACCTAACTTGAGATCTTGCAAGCTCAAATTGATGTAGCAAAATATCACGGATTATCCATTGATATCGAAGGCCAAAAGCGCCCATGTGTTCAGAATGTCGCTGACAGATTTTTTCGAATCACTTATTGCAAACATGCACAACTCTGGCGTCTTATACGATGATATCGCTCTGATTGAGAATATTCAGTTGTGGGTTACGACAATGTCATCATCCTTCCTTCGACCGTTCAGACATACTGCGACTGTAATTGCGCTAGCAATCACAACAAGCCTCTGCAAAGTTGCGAAAGAACAGACGGAGAGTACAGCCAAGTCATTGCGAATACTTGAGGGAGAGAAAAAGAAAAGGGGTGCAAATAAGGGCAGACTGGCTACCTTTCAACAAACCATTGATCAAGGCAATGAGCGGCGTGAATTGTGCGAAAACACCATAAGAGACTTTTTTGACACGGTATTCGTACATCGATACCGAGATGTAGACCCTAAAATACGAACGGATTGTGTGGAAGCGCTGGGTCAGTGGGTTATAATCTTGCCGAATATCTTCTTGGAAGGTACTTATTTGCGGTACTTGGGATGGATGCTATCTGATATTTCGGCGCCTACACGACATGAAGCTGTCAAACAACTTGAAAAGATTCTGAAGAACACGGAAAAAATTGCTGGTATCAGAGAGTTCGTTGAGCGTTTTCGTGCTCGCATTGTCGAGATGGCCGCAAGAGACTCTGAGATAGGTGTCCGTGCGTCTGCTGTTGATCTATTAGACCTTTTCAGAGAGGCGGGCATGTTAGAGCCTGATGACATCGATATTATTGGCAAACTCGTTTTCGACACAGAACCTCGGGTACGAAAGGCTGTGGTCGGCTTCTTTGCTGAAAACATCAAGGACTTATACGAGTCCAAGATTGAGGAATTAGGTGGCGAAGAAGCGTTAGAGGATATCTTCAATCTCGGCGCCAAAGATCCCGAAATGCCTCGTTCAGAATGGATAACTCTAAAATGCCTCGCAGAGGTCTTGCTAAGCTATGATTCGGAAGAGATCGAAGAGCCCAGTCAAATTCAGGGTGCAGCAGATAGCGAAACTCTGAAGGCGTCCGGTGTGGAATCAAGGTATTTCCTTGCTGCACAGGCGTTGTATGACAAAATCCCTGCAATTTCAGAATGGGACGTGCTCGCAGGCTATCTACTATTCGATCATTCAATAAACGTTAACCCGAAATCGAAAACGGCAGATATTCAGCGCAGCTTAAGGGAATCTTTCAAGCTAGATGAAAAGGAGGAAGTAGTAATGCTCGAAATACTTGACGCTTCGGTCAAGCTGAATCTAGCCCAATCTGATGACCACGACAAGTCAAAGAAGAAACCTTCCAAGGCTGAGGCTAAAGAGCAGCAAGAATCAATTGCGCGGCGACTTGCGGTGATAATCCCCCGCCTGCTTAGCAAATTCGGGGCAAATCCAAAGACTACCGCGGCTGTGTTGCGACTAGAGCAAGAGCTTAACTTGAGTGTCTTTCAAGCACTCCGGATGGAAGATACGGCCTATCCTGAATTGTTGCATGAAATTAGCGTCCAATTCAAGGGACATTCAGACCAGCGCGTCCTCAACGAAGCTAGCGCTGCGTTATTACGTGCAAGGCAATATGAAGAGCTGGAGGACACCACGGAGGAAAGCATGCAAACTCTTTGGGATGATACTGTTGAGGATATGAGGACTCGGTTCCTAGCTTCGTCGAAGGCTGCTGGTTTTACGGCCCGGGGCGATCTGAGTATTGAGCTCTTGACTGAGTTTGCGAGCGCGGTAACACGAGTAAGCAAGCTTGCGAGCATCATGAGTCCTGTTGATCGATTTGAAAGTAGTCGAAAAGGAGAGAGATCAAAATCAGCCAGAGCGATTATGGTACCTATCGATATCCTGATCGAGATTGTAGGCCGAGGCCTACTGACCGAGGCGGATCCCGACATTGACGACATTGAAGACGAACTTGTGACCGCTGCATGTCGATCGGTATTATTCTACTTCATGTGGAAGGCCCGCTCTCTACAAGAATCAATATCTAAGTCTGAACCAGTAACGGATGTTGATATTGACGCCATCAAGGAGCGATTAAATTCCTTCAGAGCGGGACTCTTCTCAGTACTGTCATCACGAGGTGGCCTAGACGACCTTCGTTTACTAGCCACAGGCACCCTCCTTGACGTGCACGTCTTGTTCTCTACCCTCATTCCATCTAAGAAATCAAGGACCAAGGATGCTCAAGCCGCTGCTGAAACCGATAACGTTCAATACGCGTACTTACAAAGCCTAGTCCAAGAAATCGCCCCCGAAGTCCAAGAAGAACTCACCTCCATCTTCGTCGCTGCCGAAAAACAATACGCCAAGAAAGCCAAAAAGGCCCTCGAAGCACCCGCCGACGATGATGAACCCGAGGACATCGATTCCGACCCCGAAGACGACGACGAAGACGAAGACTTCACCGACGCAGAACGCAAAGCCGAATCCCTCAAAGCAGAGCAGAAACTCTGCGAGCTGGCCGGCAAGCTCGTCCTCGCCATCCTCGCGGGCGTCATTGACGCTTCAGGCCCCTTGAAGGGCAAGTTGCGAACCCGCATCCAGCGAAACCGCACCAAGCTGGGCCCTAATTTCAAAGAGGTTGTCGCCTATCTCGACGAGCCGAAGGTGAAGATCGCCGCTGCGAAGAAGAGCCATAAAAGCAAAGCGGCGCAAGCTGCTGCTGGCGGCACTGCACCGGTGAAGAAAACGATGAAGAGTGCGGGGATGGTCAGAGAAGAGGAAGACGACGACGAGGAGGAAGATGATCCGTTTGCGGCGATCGATGCTGAACCGTTGTTGGATGAGGATCCGCCTGTGAGTGTTGACGATGATAATGATGCCGATGCGGGGGGTGGGGCCGATGAGGATGATATAATGGGAGATTAAGGTTCTGGAAGGAGGGTGCAGGATTTTAAACGGTGTTGTGGGGTTAGGTAATATGGGTTCATGTTTATGCCTGTGAAGGGGTGCTTTGCTGGGCGGGAATGCTTGTTATCGTGCATTTTTCTGACGTTATGTGAACTGTATAAATGAGCACGAACAAAAACTTGCTTGATTTCTGATATTTGCTATGCTTCCGTTTTAGCTTACCCAGTGACTGCAATGTGGGCATGTCAACTTACAACGTTATATATATTGGATTTGGACCTTGATGGTGAGATTTAACCTTAGTATTAATATTTATACTTTAGTTTCGGTTCAAGTCAACTCCTAGTATCTCCCCTTGCCCCATCCCCTACGCCGTCCTCAAACCTCTCCACCCTCTCCACGTCTTCCAACTGCCTCCTTTCCTCGACGCCCACTCCCTCGCGCCCCTCTTGCCTAAACACAACATTCAGCTCCGCACACGCCTCCCTATAGCACCTTTCCGCCTCGACAGGCCACCGGTATAGATCCGGCTTCCGGTCAAAAGCATGAGCCACACCCTTTATCAACCCCCCTTTTACCGTCTTCCCTATCCCTTTTCCTTTGAGTCTCTCTCCAAACGCCACTCCTTCGGCGTTTAACATGTCGTATTCACACGTGTACAGCACTATACTATCAGGGTAAGCAGCAGCGAGGAGCGCATCTGAAGCAGCGGCGGGGGAGAGGTATGGGTCGGCGAAGTCGAGCGGGACGGTGGTGTAGCCGTCGTTCATGTAGGAGTTGTCGAAGAGGTCTGTGAGAATATCCGGGAGGTTGCATGCAGGTTGGGGATTAGTTAATTTTTTTACGCTTCGCGGGATGCGGAAGTCGACTGCGGGGTAGAAGGCGACAATGGCGGTGATTGTTAAAGGTGAGATTTGTTGTGAGATTTCAAATTCTGTTGGGGAGACAGACTTGCGTGGGAGTGGGAGGGCGTCTGAAGATGCGATGGGTTCGATGGAAGGGCCGCCGACTTGCAGCGATGCGGATGCGTTTGACTGGTTTGTCAAACTGGAAGGAGGCGCTTGTCCTTGTTCCCTTTTTAAAGTCCTCTTCCCGGATCCGATTTGGAGGTCATGGAGCATCAAGGGCACTGTGAAAGCATAATTCCCACCGGCTGAGAACCCACTCAGAGCTATTCGATGAGGATCGAGCCGCAGTTCATCTGCGTGAGCTGCAAGATATAGAACTGCATCGGTACCATCTTCAACACCCACCGGGAAGGGATATTCGGGTGCAAGGCGGTACTCGACACTTACGAGAACGGCCTTTGTAGTCTCCACAACTGATTTCGCCCAGCGAGCATCATCTGTGCCGGTTCCCAAAGTAAAGCCGCCGCCATGAAAGTTTACCACGACTGGGAATCTCTGCTCGACAGGGGTTGACTTGTAGTCCTGAGGTACATAAAAGACCAGCTTGAATGACCCAGGCCTTGAAGAGATGCGCGATGGTATTTTTATTGTAAAAAAGGGGGGGCCAGGCCGTGGGGGAGCGTGCTTATGGAAAGTCATGCCAATTTTCATAAGCTCCCGCCATATTATTGCCTTCATGCTTAAGCACGATCTGAAAGAAAGAGAGCTCATAGCTAAGGGAAACAACAACAAGGGTACCAAGGTAATGCGCGCACACTCGAACCAAGCAAATCATAGCCCAGGACTCTTGGTGGTGCTACCCCAGGAAGTACGAAGCATAAGGTTAGTTCCCGGATGCTCGGCCTGTCGACGTCACATGTGAGTACAGAATATATAGCCGCTTCCGCCCCAAATAACCTTATTCAGCCAGTAACCACCCTAAACGAAGGAACGCACGCTAAGATTAGTGCTAATTGCATAAGCAGCACCACATTACTGTGCAGTCTCCGATTCTTTTGCTCACCAACAGAAAATGGGACCGACATGACAAATTAAAAAAATCTATCATCCCTGGCTTGCCGGACAGGCTTCCACTATGGTGCTTCCTACTGGCTTCGAGCGGTGGATACGAACAGCTTGGACACGGGAGGTCCGGAAAACGAGGTCCGGGTTGAGACTGACATCATTTTTCGTCACAAAAAATTGAGAATAGAATGAGTCAATGCCGGGACTTCCAGCACTTTGATAAACAGGACCCATTGTCTTGCTCGTGGAATGACATAGAGACTGTGACGTCTGCAGCCCGAGACCACTGACCCGCAATCAGTGAATCTTTGTGATTGGGAACCCCGTTCTACGATATCAGCCCTTTCCAGATCAAAAGATTATATATTGGAAGCTTGAATATAAAGCATTGCAGTATAAGGAAACAAGAGTGCTGGAATACCTTTTCAACTTGAACAAGGTCGTTGAATGGCTCTAAATGTTATTAGAAAACCGTTCGCGAAGCTCAAGAGTCTGAAACAACCATCCGGGTCATCAGAGTGGCTACATACCGATGGCCAGAAGGCCAATGGTACTATAACAGCCAGTGGTGCCCAAAAGAAACATGATGCAAAGGAAATTGCAGAAGAGCGGCGCAAGAGGAGTGCAAGTCGGAAGAGGAAGAACGCCCAGCATACGAATCGGGATACTGTGTCGAAATGGATAGATCAAAAGTTCATGGAGGTGGGAGAGGAGGATAGAGCGGCATTGTACAAGCCATTCAGCATGAACATGAGTAAACGCAGAGAAAATGGGGAAAGATTCTTGTTCAAGTATCTCAACGTGACAGGTTAGGAATTCTTTCGTCCTCTGCTCGAGCTGCCCGCTCCTATACATCATATTAGATGCATTGAATCTTACGCTAACCTTGATGTTTTAGAGATGGCTGGTAAGACGATCTTATTCAGAGCTCGGATACACACCATTCGCCGGCTGAGTGCAAAGCTTGTCTTCATCGTCTTCCGTCAACAGACGATCACTATCCAAGGCGTACTCCAGGTGAGATCAGATGATGAAGGCATAGCAGGTAAGTCTCCAGGCTGCCCAATTCGCCCAGCCTAGCTGTTTCATTTTATTTGGCCGATGAGTTTTTGCTGATGAAAAATATCTATTAGACACCAGATTGAATAGTGTGTCAGAACACATGGTTCGCTCCGTAGAACATTATCCAATTGAGTCTATTGTCTTGGTGAAAGCCAAGCTGCGTCGACCTCCGCAAGAAGTCAAAAATGCAACAATCCATGACGCCGAGTTTGAAATTATGGAAATTCACCTTCTATCAGCCTTGGCTGCGCATGTACCGTTCACTGTATACGATGCGGAGAACAGCAACAGACTGGAAGAAGAGGACAGGAGTGAATCAGAGACAGGTAGCTCCAAAGATGATGAACAGAAGCGTGGGCGCTCATCCAAAGATGGTGATGATAGGAAGTTTACGAGACTTCAACAACCAAGTGAGCAGCATGCAATAGGCGGTTTGCGATACTTAAGGAGACAATCCGTCGAGCTAACATAGTTGCTGACGGCCTCGATAGGCAGTGTCAGCCCACAGGGACATGCGAGATCCCTACCTCAACGTATCCGTCTTAATAATCGTATCCTTGATCTTCGAACCGCGGCATCGCAATCCATATTCCGCATCCAATCCGGGGTGTGCAATATCTTCAGGTCCTATCTCGATTCCCAGGGTTTCATAGAGGTTCACACACCAAAGCTGCAAGGCGGTGCAACGGAATCCGGCGCCTCCGTTTTCGAAGTCAAGTATTTTGGACGCCCTGCATTCCTAGCGCAGTCACCACAGCTAGCTAAGCAGATGTGCATAGCCGCTGATTTCGAGCGCGTTTACGAAATTGGACCAGTGTTCCGTGCAGAGGATAGCAATACACCCAGGCACATGACAGAGTACACAGGTCTTGACTTGGTAAGTGATTTCGGACCGGATAAGATGCATTGCTAATGTTCAAAAGGAAATGGCTTTGGAAGAGCATTACCATGAAGCTTTAGACATGATAGATGGAATGTTCAAACATCTCTGGCAAGCTATATACGACCGGTATGCGACGGAAATCGAAATTATCTCTCAATATTTTCCACATGAGAAAGTACTGTGGCTTGAAAAGACGCCTAGAATATCGTTCTCCGAAGGTATCCGGATGCTGGAAGACGATGGATGGACTGATGACGACGGAAATCCTCCATCCGAGTACGAAGACCTCCCTACCAGAGCAGAGATCAGGCTAGGGCAACTTGTCAGAGAGAAGTATAAAACAGACTACTACATCTTAGACAAGTTCCCGACTTCTGCGCGACCATTCTATGCTATGCCGGATCCGACCAACAACAATTTCACGAACTCTTTTGATATCTTCATGCGTGGTCAAGAAATCTTAACTGGTGGCCAGCGTATTCACGACGCCAAGTTCCTCGAGAAACGAATGCGGGAGGTAAGAGTTGAGCCCGAGACAATGGAAGAGTACTTGGAAGGGTTCCGGTGGGGAGCACCTCCACATGCCGGAGCAGGCATCGGCTTGGAGCGCCTCCTCTATCTGTTCCTAAACCTTGGAAATATCCGTCTTGCATCGCTCTTCCCAAGAGATCCAAAATCGCTTCCTGAGAAGCCTCGAATATTCCGTTTACGCCATCCCGAGGCAAGCACCACCAACCCTCCTTGGGATAATAAAGATATTGAGGACTCTAACCCTATCAAAAGAGACCTGCAGTCTATAGAGAAGCTGATCGCCAACTATGGTGACGCAGCAAATACCTCCTGGCTCGATGAACGGTATGAAGTCTGGCGCCATGAATCCACCGGCGCAGCTCAGGGCTTTGTACCCTATGGCAAGTTTGCGATCACTGTTGGAGAACCACTCTGCGCAAAGTCCCAATATCGGCAAGTGGTTTCCGCCTATATCCATTATCTCAAGACCGAGCGAAAGGGCTTGAAACCTGTATGGCTTCTTGTAGGTCCAGGCATCGAAGAATACCTTGGAGAAAAGTTCGGTTGGCGAACGTTGTCTGCTGCTGCAGAGGAGCGAGCAGATCCGAGGAATAACCCTGCATGGAAAGATAACAATGTAGCGAGGAAAGTCCGTCACGCAGAGAAAGAAGGAATCAAGAACATTGATGTCCCCCCGAACGAAGCAGTGCCCGAGGATTTGAAGGAGAGAATTGACGCTAGGATACTCGACTGGCAGCGAGGCCGTAGGGGTAGGCAAACTCATATCACGGAAATCCGGCCTTGGATTGATCAACAACACCGCCGGTATTTCTACGCTGCCAAAGGCAGTAAAGATGGCCGCATCCATGCGTTGGTAGTCCTTCATCAGCTTTCGCCTGAGAACGGATACCAGGTGAAGTTCTCCCTCGAGTTCCCCGATGCTCCCTCGGGCACCATTGAATCATTGACTCTGCACGCCATGTCGGCCATCGTGTCGCAAGACCCTAGCGTGAAAAGCGTGACGTTCGGAACGGGCGCCGCGGAGGAGATCATAGGAGGCAGAAACATAGGAAAGCATAGACTAACTGCGTTGAAGAAGAGCTATGAGACAATCAACAAATCTTTGAAGTTAACCTGCAAGAGCGAATTTAGAGCGAAGCTGGGAGCAAAAGATGAGAGAGTCTTTTTGGCGTATCCAAAGGGAGGCTTAGGAATGACGGGTATCAAGGCCATTTTGGGGTTTTTAGGTACCGACGAGGAGCTATAGAGTTGGTTATGGGTAGAGTTTAATGTATTCTGGAGTCTGTGGGTTGCTGGTCGCTGGTATCGAGTGCGAGGCGTTGTAATAGAGGTGGCATTACTCTCTGCATTGGCCTGGGGAGTGTTTCGTAACGCTTCCATTGTGGCTTGTAGATGGTAAGAACGACGGGTTGTCTTATTTTAGGCATTGAGGAATCAATTCACTAGTGCTAGTCATCAGCGCATGTGCGAAATCGCCCAA
>Ga0335075_10016450_pt1 | contig 11046 bp, 6 predicted proteins | sample Lox_Sample_24_FD_206723 | JGI IMG/M metagenome (GOLD analysis project Ga0335075, IMG submission 206723) | Soil microbial communities from Loxahatchee National Wildlife Refuge, Florida, United States - Lox_Sample_2.4 | ecosystem: Environmental > Terrestrial > Soil > Wetlands | place: USA: Florida... | reverse complement strand
GGACCGTCGGCCTGGCGCCGCGCGCGATCAGCGGCAGCGTCACCCGCCCGGCCTTCCCCTTTGGAGTCGCGGGAAGGCCCACCTCGCGCGCTACCGCCCGGCTGACGAGATCCTTAAGACTTTCGCCCTCCTCAGCGGCGCGCGCTTTCGCCGCGCGCATCAGAGCCGGAGGCAGGTCAATCGTGGTGCGCATAAAAGCATATTAGCATCTCACCGTTTAGCCGCGTTGACGCGTACCGTCGAGGTCATGCCATCTCGTCGAGATCTGCGTCGTTGCATCAGATGCAACGAATGGGTGTCCAGATAAGGCTCAGGAGGGTAGCGGGAGTACGGGCTCGTGGCTTGAACTTTTGTTCGTCGTGCACGGCGGGGCGACACCCACGTGTAGGACTCCTGACCTATCTTGCTGTTGTGGTCAGCGGTGAGGGCCATGCGCCACGTCTATGCTGCGGTCGGCACCGTGGCGCGTAGGAGTGGGTCCGCATAGCGCTCGGAATATTTCTTCGCATCATTGCTCACATAATCGGCCCGCGACTGATGTAAGCTACTGGTGTGGTTATGGCGGAACCCACCCCAGTTACGGCTAACGAGGCCATTCTCGTCGCGGCCCGCGAAGCACTCGGCCTGACTCAGGCCCAGTTGGCCGCTCGTCTTAGTGCCCTGGCGGGTGGTGAGCAGGCGATTAGCCAAGGCTATGTGTCGCGTGTCGAGCAGGGCGCCCTGACGGTGTCCGGTGATCGGCTGGCGCTCTTCGCGGAAGCGCTGAACTGCACCCCGGAGTTCTTGGCTGCTGAGGCAAAGCTTTGGTCACTGGGTGATGGCTGCCTGTATCACCGCAACCGGAAGACTACGAAGGCTTCGACGCTCCGGCAGCTGCATGCGCAGGTGAACATGACGCGGCTGCATCTTGAGCGTCTCGCGGATGTGGCGAAGGCACCGCTCCAGAGCTTCGGATGGGTCGCGGTGCCGACTGGCGGTATCGACAGCCCTGCAGACGCAGCCAAGGGAGTTCGCGAGCGGCTGGGAATCGGGGCGGGCCCCGTTCGTTCGGTGATGGCAATCGCCGAGCAGATGGGCGCTCTGGTGGTGGCGCTGCCACTCGGCGGTAGGGAGGTGGACGCGACGAGCCTGCACCCCCCAGGCGAACCGCCGCTATTCGTAGTCAACTCGGACGCCCCCGCGGACAGGCAGCGGTTCACTCTCGGGCATGAGCTAGGTCACGTAGCATGCCTGCCCGGCCACGGCCTCGATCCAGAGGACATGGCCCAGCAGTTTGCCGCTGAGCTGCTCGCGCCGACGAGGGAACTCCGCATGGACCTCAAGGCGGCTGAAATAACGCCGGCTCGCCTCCTGCACCTCAAGCGCAAATGGCTGATCTCCGCAGCCGCACTGCTGTACAGGGCCCACGACCTTGCTGTAATCCCGGAGTCCCAGTACCGACGCATCAGCGCGCAAATATCTGCCCTCGGCTGGCGTACCAGCGAGCCGGAGCCGCTGCCGGCTGAGCGACCAGCCGTCGTGCCGGAGCTGGTACAGCGGGCGGTCGAATGCGCGGGCAGCGTCGAGGCCGCAGCAGCCGCGGCAGGGACGACTGTGCCGGTCATGTTCGCGCTAGCCGGCCACCTAGACGCATAGAACAGGAGAGCTATTGCTATGAAAGTGCAGATCGGGGGCGAGGCCGACGGGAGCTGGCCGACATCGGCGGACATGGCGACGCGGCCAACTCCGCCGGTCCCTGCCGGGTTCCCGTCACAGCTGGCCGACAGGGCGTTCGTCTACATCAGGCCCGACAAGATGCCGACAGTCCTGCCTTACGTAGACGCCCGCTGGTCCGGCATCGTCATGGCGGGCCGTCGCGGAACTGTCAAGGCTGTTCGTGAACTGGTCGCGCTCGGTGTCGGATTCCCCGTCCTCATCGACCCGGAGGCCTACCGGCATCACACCGCGACTGTCGATGATCCGTTCTGGCTGCCCTCAGACGGGCTGTTTACGCCGACGCTTGAAGCAGTCGTGGTTGGTCAACTGCACGCAGGGGCGAGCGCTGCGCTTACTCCGACGGGTTACATTCCAGCTGGAGGGACTGACGAGCTGAAGGCGGCAACATCGCAGTTCGCCCAACTTGGCAACGACCTGGCGATTCTCGTGGTGCCGCTGGACATCTCCCTGCTTGGCGGATCCTACTTCAAGCACACCTGTGCAATCCTCGAGGATTTCGAGCGGCCCGTGGCGATGGTGCTCGTGTGCCAGGGAAACCCGCTGAACCAGAGGAAGGACATCATCCCGAACCTGCGCACGCTAGCCCGGCGCGTGCCGCTTATTCCCCTCAGAACGGACTTCAACGGCCTGGACTTGCTGGGTCAGGGCGCGCTGTTTACTGCGATCGGCACCGGGGGCAGTCTGCGGCACGCCGTCGACCCGGGCGAGCAGGGCGAGTCGTTCGTGCCAGGCGCAGCGCCAAGCGTTCTGTGGCCCGAGTTGCTGTCGTTCTACAAGGGCAGCACTATCGCAGAGTTCTTCGGCGCACAGGAGCACCTGGCCCCTGCGTGTGGCTGCGGAGTGTGCCGTGGTCGACGGATCACCCGGTTCCTGCGCCATGAGCACCAAGACGAGGCGATCGCGCACGGCGTCGCAGTGTGGTCACCTTCGGCCGGCCGCGTGCTGTCAGCAGCAACGGTGCGCGAGCGCGCCGAGACCTGGAAGAGCATGTGCGCGCAGGCCGTAGCTGAGTACCACATGGTCCTAGACCGCCTCCAGCGCCTGGATGGGCTGCGCCTTCAGCCGTCACTCGAGCGCTGGGCGACGCTGCCTGCATCGCCGACAAGCGCCCCCGCGCCAGTAGCTTGATCGATCCGCCGTCGAGCGAATCGCGTGGGCTTCATTGCGCTGGCTGAAGTACGCAAGCGTAAACAGCCTCACAGAATCTCCACCATGCCGTGCTTGGCCGCCAGTCGCGTACCGAATTTGGTTCTAGTACGACTTCGGTTTCTTCGCCCTCCCGCACTGCCACTCCGATGCCGAGGCCGCGGGCAGCTTCTAGGGCTTCCGCATTCAGCACCGACGCTGGCCCGACCAATACACGCCGACAGTAGGGCGCGAACCTGGAAGCACGCGCGAGTCCGCTCGGCCAGTCGCGCACCGAGATGACAGCCAGCAAGGGCATCAGTGCTGGAACTAGATCGCGCACAATCTGGCCGTCATCCAATCGCGCCACCCCGCGCGGCGCGCGGCATACCGTCCTCAGCGTCTCCGTCGACAGCCCCGGCGTGGGCACGGGCAGTCCCGCGGGCAGGTCCATCAGCGTGTCGAGTAGATTCCATGCCGGGACCGCACCGAGCCCGCATCTAGCACGACGAGCTGCTTCACGACGGTCAAGCCGGAACGCGATCCACGCACTCGTCTCGAGTACGTAAGCCTTCGTGACCTGCACGTCATCTCGGGCCGACCGCGGCCCGGCCCGAGAGAACTCGACCATGCCAGCCGTTGAGCTCATGATGTCCCCGGCCAGGGCAGTGCCACGCGGGTCAGGTCGATGTCCACCGCAAGATCCTGCAGCATGAAGCGCAATGCCGTCCAGACCTCGAGACCTGTTCGGGCATACAGCACCCGTCTCTCGGATCGGCCTGGACCCGAGCTAAGGATCATGTCCGCGTCAGCCAATCTCCTCACGGGCGGGTAATAGACGCTGGGCGGCACAGCGTCACAACAGTTCGCCAGGAGCGACAGGCACACGCCATGGGCTGGCGCTGCCATTGCCAAGGCCCATAGCAACTCCAGCCTGTACCGACCACCGAAGGCCACTGACGAGAAGGTCCTCAACTCGGAAAGGGTCATCAGCTGCATGATATAGATTCGTGATTCACGAATCAATAATCTGTGCGCTCCTCGGCCTTGATGACCTTGAACTTCCACGCGGGCTTTGCCTGGCCCACTGGCGGGCGCCCATCGATCATGCGCGAAGATCGACTTGACCCTTGCGCAGAATGGGTGGTTGCACGACGCGCAGCCAGAACCCCAGCTGTCCGCGTCAGCGCTCCGCCATGCACAAGCGGCCCATTCCGCGCTGCGCGTTTTGTCGACCTCGCGGGAACGCCGACCGCCTTCGGCGCTCCATCGAGGGACGACAGAAGCGTTAGCCCCCGCCTCTATGCAAAGCTGGGCAGCTCGTAGGTATGGCTCCTCGTCAGGATCACCCACATGTAGGCCGACGATCATGTCGGCATAAATGGCGAGCAGGTCAGCCCGGCCAGCAGCCATGCCTGTTAACTCGGCTATTGCCAGGTCCCAGGCCAGACGGGCGAGATGGCCCTGCCTAGGCCAGCTGCTACTTCGGCAATTCGCGCATACAGGATTCGGTCACTCGCGACGGTGAGCACTCGCCAATTGTAGAACAGGGCTTCAATGGCAATCAAGATTTTTAGAATACTAGTTCGAAGCCAGTCTAGCTACTGTGACCGGCCGGGCTGCTGCTTGGGTGCGGTAGTCGATTAGCGGACCCAGGCCACCCTCGAAGCTGCGGGTGTCAGTCGTCAGCGCCAAGGTGGCGGTGGAGGCTAGTGCGCGCAAAGTGACGTGAGCTGTTGTTGATTGGCGCCTCGGAGCGGACAGGCCGTTTAATCCGTTGATTCGCTAAAAGGCAGGACGATCGAAAGCGTCGGCCGGTCGGTCTGCTGATCTATCTCTACGGTGACAGCCAAGCCGGTGTCGAGGATTGCTGAGAGGTCGGCCTGGTCTTGTGCGGCGACGGTGACAACGTGCTGGTCGCCGGCGTAGATAGCAAGCGGTGAGGGCTTTGGTTCCTCGCGTAGAGGCTCAAGCGTAACAACCCCGCTCCAGGCGGGGAGGTCCGCCGACCTTACCGGGAGATCCACGCTGACGGTTCCAGTTTCGAGGAGCGTCTTTAGCAGGCTGCGGTTACGGACCCGGGTGAAATCGAGCAGGTCGAGGACTTCCGAAGCAGTGGCGGTGTACCGAGCACGCCACTCAGAAATACCCAGCCGGGCGATCCAGAGACGCAGTTGCTCACGCGTTCCTTCAAAGTCGGGGGGAAGATCTTGGGCGATGGCATGGACGAGACGGCGTGATCGGATGCCGGAGGTCATCAGAATCAGTGCTTTGGGATCATTGACGCCGTAGCGGATATAACTGCCGAGATCCGGACACAGCCATTCGTCAATCCCGGCGTCACACAGTCGGGCGTTGACGAGCTCGACGAGAGCACCGACGGTCCATGCCAGATAGTGCTCGAAGTGCTCGGAGGCCGCGTCCACCATCTGTTCGATCCGCCAGGAGGGATCAGCTGCTGCGGCGAGATGCGCCTGGGCGAGGTCGGGCAGCGAGAAGCCCGTGAGCCATCCGGTGAGCAAGTCGACCGGATTGACCTCGATATCGGTTCCCTTTGAACTGACCCGGAACCGCCATTCCGGTGCCTCGGGCAGGGCGAGCAGCCGGGCAACGGCAGCGGGTAGCCGTTTGATGGCGCTCACAGGGGTCTGGATGTCGCCTAGTCTTCCTTCCTGGCGCCGGCTGATGATCTCATCAGCGAGGTGGCTTGCGAGCTCGTCGATGACGCGGGCAGACCCGATAGAGGTCGCGGTTCGCGGCCACCGGCGGCGGGCCTCGACGTCGGTTCTAAGGTAGGCGCCGCGGACCCCTCGAGCGACCATCAGACAGGCATCGCGGGCCCGCGATGACTGGGCGGCGAGAGTCGAATCGACAACGACGGACAGGTCGATCACGACCGGGTCAGTACCTCTGCCCTCCTCAATGGCCAGCATGAGCCAGACGAAGCCGATGAAGTCGTTAACCGCAGAGTCGGTGGACCGAAAGATCGCATCCTCATCCTCCCGCATGGCCAGCTCAAGGAGGGCGAAAGCGTCGAGAGCTTCCTCTGTGGTCAGCGTGGATGTGACGGCGAGCGCCTCCGCGTCAGGATTCAGATCACGGAAGTCCGCCTCTGTGGGAGCCGCGGCGCGGACCAACACAATCCAGCCTTCGGTCTCCTTGCCAGCGCGGCCGGCACGGCCCATGGCGTTGACGAGCCGAGCTCCGCGCAGCCGGGCGTCGTCGCTTTGCCCCTCGTATGTCTGGTCGTAAATGACAACAGTCCGTACCGGAAGATTAACTCCGTCGGTGAGGGTCGAGGTGCAGGTGAGGTAAGGCAGCGTGTCCTCGCGAACGGCTTGCTCGAGAGCCTCCAGGACCTCGATAGGCAGACCCGCATGATGGAAGCCGACGCCGTGCGGCAGGACCGCCACGAGCGGATGGTCGTCGCCAAGCTGGAGCCTGACGAAATCGACCAGCGGCGCCAGGGTCGGCTGCTCGCCGAGCACGTCTGCCAGTCCTTCCGCGAGCTGCTGGGCCTGGTAGCGGGTATTGGCGATGACGAGCACCGACCCGGCGTGCCCCAGTTCGGTGATCATCTCGCTAGCGATCACATAGCGCTTGGTAGTCCGGTCCTGGTCGGTGTCCAATCCGGATTGCCAGAGTTCGCTGGTCTTGGCTTTGCGCGCCAGACGCCAGTCGGTCTCAGTGACTGTCAGCCGCGCGGTGCGGCTGTCGGCCATCCGCAGGCGGATTTCCCCACTCAGTGGAGTTATGAGCCGGTACGGCCATGTCCGTCCTCTGGGGATCGGCTCTGCTCGGGTCTTATCCCAGTGCGCCTTCGTGGTAAACGCCGCGTGTAGCCGCCGAGGGCCGCGCCACTGCGATTCGTGCCGCAGCGCGTGACCGTCTGGACTGAGCCACTGTGAGATGGCGCCGGCGTTTCCCATTGCGGCGGAGATCAGCACGATTTCGTGATCGGTCTCGCGGCTCAAGTAGTCCAACACCGCGATCGTGGACTCGAGGGTGAACCCGCGGCCAGTCTCTTTCAGGTGCTGGGCCTCGTCGAAGATGAACATGCCGAACCGCTCGAGCACCGCTGATGCGTCGTGCCGTAGCAAATGAGCCAGGCGCTCAGGAGTCATCACTTCGACGTCGGCGAGCTGAGAGTTGTCAAGCACGGCGGAGAACCCGGCCACGACAGGGAAGTCGGGCAGGTCGGGCCCGGCCTCCTTCTGCAGGATGCGTACGCGATTGGTCATCGCCCGGCGAACCTCGCGGCACAGGCTCCGTGTAGGCCCGACATAACAGACGCCACGGCCTGTTCGGTCCAGGTACTCGACAGCCAGCATCTGTGCCACCAGCGTCTTGCCGCTGCTGGTAGGCACGGCCAAGACCATGCGCCGGACCCCAGGGTCAAACGGCGACGGTTCGCCAGTCAACAGGTCGCGTTGCGGCTCCCACAAGGTTAGGACGGGCGGGGTGCCGATCGTGAAGGCCTGCCGGACCAGGGCAGGAACGGAAGGCGGCAGCACGACGGGGTTCCACAGCGACCCGGCCTCCGCCTCGCCCGAAAGCGCAAGCAAGTGTGCTGCTACCCAACGGGCATTGAGATCGTCTGGACCTGCCTGGCCGAGGGCAGCTGTCAGGAGCCGGGTACGGCCACGCTCGAGACGAGCCACGTCGCCACGGGCAAAATAGGCGAGAAGGTCTCCGGCACCGAGCACCACCAGGTGGGTAGCGCCGAAGGCAGTGGTCGTTAGATCGCTGAGTTGCGATGCCCGGGCCAAATCGCCCAGCTGACGTTGCCATTTGCCAAGCCAATTAAACAGAGTCCGGGTTTCGAACCCCAGGAAAGCCAGGCCAACTTCCAGCGCTAGCGAACCGATGTGATCGAGCACCGATGATTCTGTATCGATGTCGCTCCGCAGCCGGTTCATGATCGCTGTCGCATTCGGGTCGCGGCCGCCGCGCCGGTAGCCGATGGCCGCGGCGAACCCGAAGGAGAGGCGCTCCACCAGAGATTGCTCGTCCTGGTTCAGCGCAAGGTCGAAGATATGCGCGCTAACCAGAAAGGCCTGCCGTTGCCGCGCGAGTGTGTACCGCTGACGGGCCTGGTTTACGGAGGCCACTGCGTGCAAGTACCAGGCAGCGTCAAGTAGCTCTGGAGGCATCTCCGCTTGCCGCAGGAACAGTTGCACCTCGACGTCGGCCATGAGCCGCTGCAACTCCTCCGCGGTCGGGATGCCCGAGCGGCCCGCCAGCGCGCCGGCCAGCAGGTCGAGATCTAGAGCCCGCTCCACACGATCTCCCTGACGCGTTTCGCGAACTCGGGGAAGTCCGGTACCGCCACGATGATGCTTTCAAGCTGCCCTGGCTGCTTGAAATGAGGAAAGGCCGTTGCAATCGAGCGGAAGGCCTGCGGTCGATCGGGTGCGTGCTCGGCGGAGGTTCCTACCGATACACCGGCGCCGGCACGGTCGCTGCGATCCAGCCAGAGCTCGACGATATCGGCGTAGAGATCGCCGAGAGGTCCCGCCTGCTCGACGGTTTCCGGCCCAGCGAGCTTGGCCAGGTATTCCTCCCCACGACTGGACAGCTGCTTGCTGGCACGTCGAATCGTGCTCGATACCCTGGCCTGCGAGTCATGCTTCTTGATTTCCCAAAGCCGGAAAACCAAGGTGCCACCGTCGACCTCGTAGACCACAAGGCCGTCTCCGCCAGGCTCCAACGGATCAGGCTTGACAGTATGCGCACGAACGAGCCGACGGTTGTCACGGCAGACCAGCCTTTCCTGGATCAACCGATTCCACACCAACTCGGCTACATGACCCTGCAGGTGATCATCATTGGCTGGCGCGGTAGGAAGCCCGAAGCCGATCCCCGCATAGACCTCGACAGCTGCCTTGCGCGCTCCCGCCTCGGGCGGCCCGCCATCACGGCGGGCTCGCCACCTAGCTAGAACAGGTGACTCGCCGCAGCGTATCTGCATAGCATCGTCGGCCAGCAACTGTGCGGCCGTCTCTAGGTCGGCGCCAGTCAGCCCTTGCCCGCCAATAACGTATTCGACGTCGGAGCCATCCGGGTTCTCCGTCATCCCAAGCAGCAACGTCAGCGTCGGCGTCGGCGGAGCGACCGCGGACTCCAGCGGTTCAGGGTCGGCAGTGAGAGTCACAATTGCTCCGGCGTGGCTACGCAAGCAGCGATGACGACCGTGGGGAAGTTGCACACACGCCGACCGTTGTTGGCTGGTCCCTGGCCCTTCGACGAGCGCCAGGGACCAGCCGGGGGGAATGTTGCATCTGGTACAACATCGCCCAGTTCAGCTGCAGCCGCTGGTGGAGCCGCAGCCTTCGCAGACGTAGCAGCTTCCGGCAGGGCGCATCTTCGTACCGCAGGTGAGGCACAGCGGAGCATCCGCGACCCGTCCCTGCTGCGACTCGATGAGTTCCGTTGAGCTCCGCGGGGCGCTCTGCGGTGACGCGACAACAGACTCGGTCACTTCCGGCTGAGACCGCCGAACCTTCTCGACGGGTACCGACTGCGCGAGTTCCTCGGGGTCGAGGTCATCTGCCGCCGACGCGTGCTCCTCGCCGTTCAGTTGCGCGGTCCGCTCCTCAGTCGTCAGGATGCCTAGCTCGGCCCGCTCTTCGTACGACAGGTGATCGAGCGCCAGCCGCCGGAAGATGTAGTCCATGACCGAGGTCGCTATCCGGATGTCCGGATCGTCAGTGATGCCGGCCGGATCGAATCTCATGTTCGTGAACTTGGCGACGTACGACTCCAGTGGAATGCCGTACTGCAGCCCGACCGAGATTGCTATCGAGAACGCGTCCATGACGCCCGCCAGGGTCGACCCCTGCTTGCCGAGCTTCAGGAAGACCTCGCCGATGCCGTCGTCGGGATAGCTCGAGGCCGTCATGTAACCCTCGGCGCCGGCCACTGAGAAGCGGGTCACTGTGGCGGAACGCTGCCTCGGCAGCCGACGGCGCACCGGGCGGACTTCATGCGGCGCGGCCGGCTCAGTAACCTCGGCGGCCTTCTTCTTGGCTACCGACAGCGGCTGGCCAACCTTGCAGTTGTCCCGGTAAATGGCCAGCGCTTTCAGGCCCAGCTTCCAGCCCTCGAAATAGATCTTCTCGATGTCCTCGACGGTCGCAGACTCCGGAAGATTTACAGTCTTGGAGATAGCGCCACTCAGTGCCGGCTGGATTGCGGCCATCATCCGGACGTGGCCCATCGCGCTGATCGCGCGCTCGCCCATCGCGCAGTCGAATACCGCGTAGTGCTCTGGCCGCAGGCCGGGCGCGTCGATGACGTGCCCGTGCTCGGCGATGTACTCGATGATCGCCTCGGCCTGCTCGGGCTGGTAGCCCAGGTTCTTCAGCGCCTGCGGGACCGTCTGGTTGACGATCTTCATCGAGCCGCCGCCTACCAGCTTCTTGAACTTGACGAGCGCAAGGTCTGGTTCGACGCCTGTCGTGTCGCAGTCCATCATGAGCCCGATAGTGCCCGTGGGCGCTAGCAGGCTCGCCTGCGCGTTGCGGTAGCCGTTTGCCTCGCCCAGCATCATGCACTGCTGCCAGGCCTTGTTCGCTGCAGCCAGTATCGGAGTGTCGATGCCGTCGAGCGGCCTCATGGCGGCGCTGGCCGTCGCGTGCTTGGCGATGACCCGCTTGTGGGCGCTGGCGTTGCGAGCGTAGCCGTCATAAGGACCGACCACCGCTGCCAGTTCGGCCGACCGCTTGTAGGCAGTGCCGGTCATGAGGGAGGTGATGGCTGCTGCGATCGCCCGGCCGCCATCGGAGTCGTAGGCGTGACCGGTCGCCATCAGCAGCGCACCAAGGTTGGCATATCCGATGCCGAGCTGCCGGTAAGCGCGCGTAGTCTCAGCGATCTTCTGTGTCGGGAAGTCAGCAAAGCTGATGGAGATGTCCATCGCCGTAATGATGAACTCGGTGAGCTGCTCGAACTTCTCGACGTCGAAGGTGTCATCGGGACGCAGGAACTTCAGCAGGTTGATGCTGGCGAGGTTGCAAGAGGAGTTGTCGAGGTGGACGTACTCACTGCACGGGTTACTTGCGGTGATACGTCCTGATTCAGGGCAAGTGTGCCAGTCGTTGATCGTGTCGTCGTACTGGATGCCGGGGTCTGCGCACTCCCATGCCGCCTTGGCCATCTTGCCGAACAGATCCCTGGCGTTGACCTGATCCAGTGGTTCGCCGG
>Ga0335075_10016449_pt1 | contig 11046 bp, 14 predicted proteins | sample Lox_Sample_24_FD_206723 | JGI IMG/M metagenome (GOLD analysis project Ga0335075, IMG submission 206723) | Soil microbial communities from Loxahatchee National Wildlife Refuge, Florida, United States - Lox_Sample_2.4 | ecosystem: Environmental > Terrestrial > Soil > Wetlands | place: USA... | reverse complement strand
GCTGACCTGGATCAGGTGATCAAGCGGGCCGAGGCCGGGCGCAGGGACTGGCAGTCGCAGCCCGCGACCCAGCGTTCGCGCGCGCTCGGCGCCGCGGCGACCGCCTTGGACCACGAGCGGGCCCGCGGCGAGGCGGACCCAGCTGATCCGGCAGGCAGCCGCCCGGCCGATCGGCTGCCAGGCAGAGATGGGCGGCAGCAACCCCACCATCGTGCTCGCCGACGCCGACCTGGACCGCGCGGTCGCCTCCATTGCCTGGGCCGCGATGGGATACGCCGGGCAGAAGTGCACCGCTACCAGCCGGATCATCGTCGAGGAGCCGGCCTATGACCTTCCGCGACCTGCTGGTTGATCACGTGCGCCCCTTGCCGGTCGGCGATCCCGCCGCGGACGCCACCGTCAGCGGCCCGGTCATCAATCAGCGGTCGCTGGACGACACCCTCGGAGCGCTGCTTGAGTCCGACGGCCGCACGCTGACCGGCGGACACGCCAGCGGTGACCGCCGGCGGCGACCGCCGACGGCGATTTCTGGGCGCCCTTCGGCGGCATGAAGTCGTCCTCGTACGGCACCCCGGAGCAGGGACAGGCCGCCCGCGACTTCTTTACCCACAGTTGCACGTTCATCGACCGATCACCGAAGCGCCGGCGCCTGGCTTCGGGTCAGACGACGCGCTACGCCTGCACTCGGGTCGGGATGCGCATGCCCGACTCGGCCTCGGCCTGCGAGAGGTCAACGTCTTTCGCGGGCGACAGCCCGCCGAGCATGCTGGTGTGCCCGAGCGGTTCCGGCGCCTCTTTCGTGCCGCGGCGCCCCAGGTCCAGGCGGATGTCCGGCAGGGGGGCCTGCCATACATCGGCAGTGCGGTCCGCCAGCGGCAGCCGCCTGGCTTTATGCGAATCGTCCAGCACGGGATGGCCGATGCAGAACTCAACCGCGAACTTCCGGGCCTCGTCGTGCATGTAGACGCCGATCGACCCTGAGGGCGCGTGCCGGAGCAGGTCCTCGCGCAGCTTGACGCCGTGCTTGAGGGCGTTGTTGCGGAATCGCATGACATCGTCGAGGGACTCGACCTGGACGCAGAAATGATTGAACGCCGTCCGCCCGCTGCGGATCAGCACCAGCGAGTGATGGAAGCCGTTATTGGCGCGGAAGAATCCGAGTTTGTCAGCGATCCAGTCCGACGCCTTGAAGCCCAGAACCTCTTGGTAAAACTGAGTGGCTTTGTCCCAGTTCTGCGACTCCCATCCGCCGTGCAGGAGGTTCTCCATGCTGACGCCGGTGTTCGCCGGGGCGTCGCCGCGCTCGTACATACCCGAGTAAAGCTCGATGTCCGCACCGCCCGGGTCGGTGAACCGCAGCCAGCGCGAGACCCGGTCCCTGGCTGGATCGCCGCCCTCGCTGAACTCGATGCCCCACGCCCTGAGGCCCTCCCGAGCGGCGGCGAAGCTTTCCTCGTCAACGACCTCGTACCCGACCCGCTTGACGCCCTGGCCGTTGCCTTCCTCCAGCCGAAGCCAGTGATGCTCCAGGCCGCCGGTCATGAACGCCACATCGCCGACCGTCTCCGTCAGGTCGAGCCGGGCGAAGCGCGAGTAGAACTCGGCGGCCTCCGCCAGGTTACTTACCCCGACCGACACGTAGCCGAATTTCTGAATTATCGCCATTTGGCACCCCTCGGTGCTTGTTGGAAAGTCTCCACCTCGCTACTTCTCATATTCCCCCTGATCAGCGCTCCCCGCGGTCCTCGGTCCACTGAGCAGACCGCTTACTCGCCGTCCATGCTCCGCAGCGCAGGGCCTCCGTGACTGGCGCCCGCCCTAGGGGTCTCTCTCGGCGGCCACCGGATCCCGGCCCTGGTCACGCTGGGGGTGGGGCCCTGCTGTTCGCGGGTGACGATGGCGCCCTCTACCTGCCTGGCGCGTTCACGCTGGGCTGCCTAGGCTGGGTCGCGGCTGAGATCTGCCTCGCCGACGCGGTCGTGGCCGCGGTCCGGTTCGCCTTCTTCTACCCTCGCCGGGCCAGGGCGCTGCGGCGCACTTAGCGCCCCGGTGATGCCCGCGCCCGCAAGGTGGCCGCCCTAGCGCTGGAACTGCTCGACGCTCCCGGGCACCCCGAGCGGGACGCCCTGCACCTGCACCGTCAGCTGGCGCGGCTCAACGAGGCCGCCCTGATGATCGATGCCCGGCTCGGGGACTCGGGCGCCGTGGCCGACGGCGCGGCGGTTCAACTGCTGCACCAGCGCCTCTTCGACGCCGGCGCGTACACACTGATCGCCTCCGTCGAGTCACACCGGCCGGCCGCGTCCACGATTATCGTGCCGCCACCGGGTAACGACAGCGCGACCGAGGTGAACGTCCCCCTCGCTGCCGCCGCCGGGCCGGCCCGCACGGTGGTGAGCACCCGGCCTGTCCCTGACGGCCGGCACCGACGAGGCCGGCCGCTGCGCAGCGCCCAGCGGTCCACTGGGCGGATCCGGCGGTTGAGAGCCGCCTGGTCGCGCGTGAGAGTGAGGGCATGTCACTCACAGCCGATGAAGTAACCCGCCAGGGTGCGTCGTCGTGACTCATTTCGTCCTCGTGCACGGCGGCTGGCACGGTGCCTGGTGCTGGTCGGCCACGATCAAGGAACTGACGGCGATAGGTCACACGGCGACCGCGGTCGAGCTGCCGAGCGGCGAAATCGGCGCCGGCGCGCTCGACTACTCCCGGGTGATCGCGGCCGCGACCCAGCCGGACGGTAGTGTCGTTGTCGGGCACTCACTCGCGGGTCTCGCGCTCCCGCTGGTGCCCATGTACGGCAAGGTCGCGGCGCTGATCTATCTGGCCGCGCTGCTGCCGCTGCCGGGGCGCTCCTGGCATCAGCAGCTGGCGGAGTCCCAGCCGATGACCGGGTGGTTCGCCAAGCACGCCCTCCCCGCCCAGCGCCGTGACGAGCATGGGCGCACATCTTGGCCGTCCGAGGTAGCGCAGCAACTGTTCTTTCACGACTGCCCTGATTCGCTGGCCGCCAGCGCCGCCGCGCGGCTGAGGAAGCAGGCCCCCACCCCTGTCACCGAACCGACACCCCTGACGGCGTTTCCGGCCGTTCCGGCGGAGTACGTGATCTGCCGCGACGACCGGGCGGTGTCGTCTGAGTGGGCCGGGCGAGCCGTCGCCGAACGACTGGGCGTCGAGCCGACCTGGATCGGCGGCTCGCACAGCCCGTTCCTGTCCCGACCAGCCGAGCTGGCACGTCTGGTCGCGAAGCTGGCGACGTGAAAGCTCGAACGGTGATCCCGCCACCAGTCCGGAGTCACATAGCCGCATAAGCCGGACAAGGAGTGATGTCGCAGTCCGGCGCCGTGCGATGATCATGGCGTGCGTGATGCCAGGATGCCGGACCTGGTGGCCGGGCGTGATGCGGGAGGGGTTGTTTCCCGGGTCGCGTTGCTGGCGCGGCTGCGGGAGGCGGCCCGGGTGACGGTGGTGTCCGCGCCGCCGGGAAGCGGGAAGACGGTGCTGCTGCGGTCCTGGATCAGCCAGGCGGGCTTGGCGGAGCGGGCGGCGTGGGTGTCGGCGGGCCGGGAAGAACGTGATCCGCAGCGGTTCTGGCTGTCGGTGCTGGATGCGTTGCGCGCGACGGCGGCCGGGTCGGTGCTGGTGCAGCCGGTCTCGTCGGCACCAGGCCTGGACGGGTGGGCGCTGGTGGAGCGGCTGCTGAACGATCTTGCGCCGCTGGAGGAACCCGTTTGGCTGGTGATCGATGACGTGCACGAGCTGGGTTCGGACCAGGCGCTGCGCCAGCTGGAGCTCTGGTGCTGCGCGCGCCGCCGGAGCTGCGGTTCGTGCTGGCGACCCGGCATGACGTGCGGCTGGGCCTGCACCGGCTGCGGCTGGAGGGCGGCTTGACCGAGATCCGCGCGGCCGACCTGCGGTTCAGCCTGGGCGAGGCGCGCGAGCTGTTCGCCGTGGCCGGCCTCGAGCTTCCCGGCGCGGCGGTGGTGATGCTGCATGAGCGGACCGAGGGGTGGGCGGCGGGGTTGCGGCTGGCGGCGCTGTCGGTGGCCGGGCACCCGGACCCAGGGCGGTTCGCGGCCGAGTTTTCCGGCACTGAGCGGACGGTGGCGGAGTACCTGCTGGCCGAAGTGCTGGAGCGGCAGAGTGAGCAGGTGCGGCTGCTGCTGCTGCGGACCTCGATCCTGGAGCGGGTCAACGGAGAGCTGGCGGATCTGCTGGCCGGGGGCAGCGGCGGGGAGCGGGTGCTGCAGGACCTGGAGCAGGCGAATGCGTTCGTGGTGTCGCTGGACGCGGCGCGGTCCTGGTTCCGCTACCACCAGATGTTCGCCGGCCTGCTGCGGCTGGAGCTGCGGCGCACCGCCCAGGATGAAGTGACCGGGCTGCACCAGCAGGCCGCGCAGTGGTTCGCAGAGCACGGGCTGGCGGCGGAGGCGGTCCGGCACGCCCAGGCCGCGACGGACTGGCCGATGGCCGGGCGGCTGCTCGCCGATCACTGGTCTGGCCTGCACCTGGACGGGCAGGCAGCTGTTGTCCATGAGCTCCTGGCCGGGTTCCCCGAGCAGCCTCGCGTGGCCGATCCGGAACTCGCGGCGGTGGCCGCGGGGGATGAGCTGGCCCACGGGTCGCTTGCGGCGGCGGAGCGGTACCTGGGCCTGGCCGAGCGGGGATCGGCGTCGGTGCCTGCCAGCCGGCGCAGGCAGTTCCAGGTTCTGCTCGGGGCTGCCCGGCTGTTGCTTGCCCGGCAGCGAGGGAACGTTCCGGCGGCGGCCGAGGAGGCGCAGCGGCTGAGGGCCATGACCGAGGATCCAGGCGCAGCGCACCTCGGCCTCGGCGAGGAGTTGCGCGCGCTTGCGCTCATCACCGTCGGCACCACCGAGTTCTGGGCGGCCCGGCTCGACCAGGGGGAGCGGCACCTGGACCAGGGCGTGGCGCTCGCGCACCAGATCGGCCGCCCGTATCTTGAGTTCTTCGGCCTGGCGCACCAGGCGGCCATCGAGATCTACCGGTCGTTTGCCCGGGCGGCCGAGCGCAGCATGCAGGCCATCGCGCTGGCCGAACGGCACGGCTGGACCGACGAGCCGGCCGCCGGCGTCGCCTACGTGACACTCGCAGGCGCGCTGGCCTGGCAGGGCCGGCCCGGAGAGGCCGAACCCTGGCTCCAGCGCGCCGAACGCACCGTCAGGCCGGAAACCGAGCCTGCGGCAGGGATGGCGGTCCACTACCTCCGCGGCCGGCTCGAACTGGCGCGCGGCCATGACGCCGACGCGCTGGCCGCCCTCCTGGCCGCCGAGCGGCTGGCCGGGCACCTGGCCGCGCCGCACGTGCTCGTCCCGCGGGTACGGGCTTCGCTCATGCACGTCCTAGTGCGTCTCGGCGACACCGAGGCCGCCGAGCAAGCCCTCGGCGGCCTCGGCGAACAAGACCGCGAACGGGCGGAGACGCGCATTGCCATGGCGGCGCTGCGGCTCGCCCAGCACGACCCGCGCGCGGCGACCGCCGTGCTCGGGCCGGTCCTAGACGGTTCGGTCCCCTTCGACTGGCCGCCCTGGGGGGCTCAGGCTTTCCTGCTGGAGGCGATTGCCCGGGACGCACTCGGCGACCTGACCGCCGCCGGGCGCGCCCTGCAGCACGCGCTGGACCTGGCCGAGCCCGACGGCGCGCTCCAGCTGTTCCTGCTGCACCCCGCCCCGGGCCTGCTCGAGCGCCACGCTCACCGCACCTTCCACGGCGCGCTGATCGGCGACATCCTCGCCCAGCTGGCCGGCCAGGCTCGCGCGCCGTCAGCCGGGCCGCGACCCCTGCTTAAGCCGCTGCGCGACAGCGAGATCCGAGTGCTGCGCTACCTGCCGACCAACCTGACCCTGCCGGAGATCGCCCGCGAGTTGCACGTCTCGCACAACACCGTCAAGACCCACATCCGCAGCCTCTACACCCAGCTTGGCGCGCACCGGCGGGCCGAGGCCGTCGACCGTGCCCGCTCTCTGGGCCTGCTCGCCCCCTCCGCGCACCGTCGCTCAGCCTGAATACTTCCCGCGAATCACCTGTATGAGGCGATTGGCTGCTCACCCCGTCCACGTCCAGGCTGGCAGTCAGATCCCGGCAGGAAAAGGAGGGACATTATCAAGCTCGTCATCGCGAGGGCAGTCCTCGAAGAGGGCTTGGCCGCCTTGTGGACGGTCGCCCCATGACCGGCGGGCACCGCGGTCAGCAGCCGCGCCGCTACGAGATCCGTGTCAGCGGCAGCCTGGGTGGGACGATCCGCTCTGCGTTTCCCGCGCTGCAGGCCCGGACCCAGGGCGAGGACACGGTGCTGGCGGGCGTGCTGGCCGACCAGGCCGCGCTTTACGGGGTGCTCGCCGAGTGCGAGGCGCTCGGCCTGGAGCTTCTCGACGTGCGCTGCCTGGACCAGCAGGACGATCATCATGACGCCGCCCGACGGTAATTGGGTCCCGCGGCCGGGCGGGCCGGCAATCAGCCTGCGGTGCAGTACGGCACAACGAACCGATTAACTCAAAAGGGAGAAGACCATGACGCAGTTCAGCCCGCGGCCGAAGCAGACCGAGGTGACACCTGGCAACGCATTCCAGCTCGGTCTGCCGTTCGTGCTGGCCAACCAGTCGCTGTTCAATTACTGGGACATCCGCAGCGGTAACTACTTCATCGAGATGGAGGGCGAGTTCTACGGGTGGGACAACGCCACGATCCAGGTCGCCGAGGCCGGGCCGGGCATTGGGCCGCCCATCCACACGCACGAGACCGAGGAGATCTTCGTGCTGGCGGAAGGCAGGATAGCGTTTACCGTTAACGGCGAGGTGCTGGACATGACCGGTCCTGCGGTCGTCCGCGTGCCGCCCGATACTCCGCACAATGTCACGACGCTCGGTTCCCGCAACAAGCTGGTCACGTTCTTCTCCTCCAACAGCCCCGGCGCTGGGCCTGCCGATGCTCCTGACCCGTTCGCGCATGTCAAGCAGCAGGGCACCGCCGAGCGCGACGCCATGATCGCGAACTTCAAGAAGGTCCTGGCGGACTTCGACGCCGACGGGGATGGCCGCCTGTCGCGGCAGGAGGCCCCGCTCCTGATCAAGAGGCAGTTCGACCGCTACGACACCGACCACGACGGCTTCATCACCCTCGACGACGCCCAGGGCTGGGACTAGCGGGCCAGCGGCGGTCTCGCCGGCTTTCCCGGCGCCGGCGAGACCGCGGCCTGGCTCCGGTGTGCGCCTGGCGCCAGCAGGCCGATGGCACGGGCCTGGTCTACCAGCTCGTCACCCTCCGCCAGCACCGCGAGCTCGGCATCCTCCGCGCGCCTCGGCGGGGAACCGGGCGAGGAACGGCCACCCTGTGCAGCGCGATGAGGTCTTCCTGCGCGGTCTGGCGCGGCTGCGGCAGGCGTCGAACATCTGGTGAGGTGGGCTAGGACCGCCGCGTGTTCAGTGAGACCACGAACGCGTTCCCTGCTCACAGTGGGCGGCACCCTCTTGCCAGGGAGCGGAATCACCCCTATCAGGCGATTGGCTGCTCGCCTTGGCTGTCCGGAGGCTGGAGACGGAGATCGAGCGATCCACCGACGGAGGTATCTCATGACTACTGGCCCGTTGCAAGACCGCCGCCCCTCGATCACGGCCGCCGGGCCGGTAAAGGCCGGCGATCCTTCCCGGCTGACGCCGCGGCTGCGCGGCATCCTGGCATCGTCATCGTCGCCAGCATGCTGGACCTGAAGGACTCGCAGATCGCCAACATCGCGGCGCCGTCCATCGTCCGCGATATCGGCGGCGTCGAATCGCTGATCAAGTGGCTGGGTGCCAGCTACCAGATCGCGATCGGGACGTTCCTGGTCGCCGGCGGCCGCCTCGGCGACCGGTACGGCAAGCGCCGACTCTACGTGATCGGCATCTGCGGGTTCGTGGCGGCCTCCCTGATCTGCGGCCTGGCCGTCGACCCGGCGATGATCGTGGCCGGCCGGCTCATGCAGGGGCGTTCGGAGCGCTGCTGATCCCTCAGGGCATCAGCATCATCATGGCAAGCTTCTCCCGGAAGCAGTTGCCGCGTGCCTTCGCCGCGTTCGGGCCGGTGCTCGGCCTGTCGGCTGTGCTCGGGCCGATTGTCGGCGGCTTCATCATCAGCGCTAACCTCGCCGGGCGTCCGGATCAACGCGCTCTCCGGCGCCACGTCCGGCTTCTGCGCGGGCCGGCTCGGCGGCCTGATCCGCGGATACGCCCCAGATCGCATAGCGTGGCACGATTTTCGGCACCCACAGGCGGGAATACCGCCGAGGCGCTCCAGGTTGCTCAGATAGTCATTCAATTGAATGATTTCCTTGCTCTGGCGGTGACCGCGAGCTAGGGGCCGGCTAAGGGCGAGGGACGCCCGACGAAGGAGCCATCCATGACTACCCCAACCGAATCCTCCGACCGCGTCGCCCACGACCTGTGGCTGATGAAGGAAGGCGACAGCGCGTTCAACCGCCGTGACGAGGCCTACTTCGTGGCCGCCCACCACCCCGACATGGTCGCGCACGTCATGGGCAGCCTGGAGCCGGTCGTCGGCCGGGACGCGCTCGGTGCCGCCCTGGAAGCGATGGTCCGGGCGTTCCCCGATATGCACGTGCACAACGATCCCTACCCGATCCAGTTCGGCGCTGGCGACTGGACGACGGTGATCGGCAGGGTCACCGGGACCTTCAGCGGCGATCTGGTTCTCCCTGACGGGACCGTGATTCCCGGCACGGGCAAGTCCTTCGAGGTCGACTTGACGACCACCGCGAGGTGGGAGGGTGAGCAGATGGTCGAAGAATGGGTGTTCTGGGATTCCGCGCTCATGGCCCAGCAGATCGGGCTCGCCTAGGTCCGGGGCGCGACGACGCTGGCGGCGGGGTGGCCGCGGCACAGCCACGGATCCGCGCCGGTCGGCCAGACGGGCCCCTCGCCCTCCAGCGAGCGCTCCCCTCTTCCGCTCGCTGCTTTTCTCCCGGCAGCTGCTGTCTCGACCCGTCCGCCTGACGGGCGCGTCGGCGACCTGCCGGCCGAGCGGATCACCCTCCGGCGAGTGCACCGGCGACTACCGGCACGAGCAGCTCCTCGACCTGCTGGGGAGATTTCCCTTGCAGGTCCGGCTCGAGCGCCCAGCCGCCGAGCTCAACGATGATGCCACCGACGCACTTGACGCGGAACCTGAGCTCGGCGTCGGGAACGTCCGGCAGGACAGCCCGCAGTCTCTCGTAGAGGCCGTCATGCGCGCGCTGGATCGTGGCAGCGGCCCATTCGCGCAGCTCGGGCGGCGGACCGACAGCCAGGCGGACAAGCACGCCCAAGTAGGGCCCGCCTCGGCCGGCAGGGCCGGTGAGCGCCTGGACGACGGGCCGGAAGTACGCGGCGGCGATGTCGTGGAGGGTGGCGTCGGCGCCCAGCTCGCCTAGCTCGGCGAGCTGGGCGCCGACGATGTGCTCGACGGCCTCGGCCTCGGCGACCTGGAAGAGCGCACGCAAAGACCCGAAGTGGTAATGGACCGCGGCCACGTTTACCTGCGCTGCTGCCGTCAGCTCACGCAGCCGGATCGCGCCCTCTCCCTGCTCGGCCAGCAGCTCCTGGGCGGTCTCGATCAGGCGCCGCCGCGTCCGGTTGCCGCCTTCACGGCGGCCATCGCCCCGCCGGCCCGTATCAGGCCCGGAAGCAGGCGCCGCGGTTTCCCAGGATGACATGAAATCCATTCAAGCAGATGCTTGACTGTAAAATGCTCATTCAAATGAATGAGCATCACCGCGGCGGGCATCCCGGCCCCAAGGCGTGAGTGATGCCCGCAGTCGTTTTCGTGTCCACGCTGGTCGGCCTGCTTCTGGCAATGCTGCAGGCGCGCAGGTGAACCTCATCGGAGGCGTGCCTGATACGGAGAACCCCCATAGGAAGAGACACTTGGACCAGCGAGGACAACCCGCAGGCTCATTCACTGCGTGAGCGCGGCAGGCCGGGCGAGGTTGGCGGTGAGAAGAAGCCGGGCGGCGGTGCCGGGGCTGCGCGCTGCTCAGTGCGGGAGCGGGGGCTCGTCGGGAGCGGATTGCGCTGAGTCGGTTTCCTCGGCGAGGTTGCTCAGCACGCGTTCGTGGAGGGCGGCGAGCGTGTCGAGTTCGGCGGGGGAGAACAGGTCGATGAAGAGCCGGCGGACGTTCTCCACGTGCTGCGGGGCCGCGTCCCGGATGGCGCGGTGCCCGGCGGGCAGGAGGACGATCACGGAGCTGCGGCCGTCGGCGGGGTTGGGCGCGCGGGTCACGAGCCCTTGTTTTTGCAGGTGACGGGCCTGGTGGGACAGTCTGCTCTTCTCCCACTGCAGCTGGGCGCACGCCTCCTGGGCGGGGATGCGGCCGACGGGGTGTTCTGAGAGGACCGCGAGGAGTTCGTAGTCGGCCTTGGTCAGCCCGGAGTCCTGGAGCTGTAGCTGGTTCAGGCGCACGCCGAGCCGGTGGTGGGCGTGGACGAAGGCCCGCCAGGCGCGGTCTTCGCGGGGGCTGAGCCAGTTGGGTTCCGTCGGCATACCTCATGGTAGCGCTTGGTTGACTCCTCAATCAACCAAGCGTTATGGTTGAGTAGTCAACCATCGTTCCGTGGAAGGCGGACGCTATGAGCGACGTCAGCATCATCGGGCTGGAAAACATGGCCCGCGTTCTGGGCGGCCTCGCGCTCGCCGGCGGCAACACCGTCGAGGTCACCGGCCGCGACCCGGCTAAGGCCGCCGACCTGGCCGGCGCGCTTGGCGGCGCCACCGCGGGCAAGTTCGGCGCGGTCCCGGCCGGCGACGTCGTCATCCTCGCCCTGCCGTATGCAGCGCCGTCACGGTCGTCCGCCGATACGGGGTGCGTGGCCGCGTTCGCCGAGAGCCTGGCCCTGCGCCCGCTGGACGTCGGCGGCCCGACGATGGCGCGCTGGCTGGAAGGAGCGGGCCTGCTTGAGATGCGCCTGGCCATCGGCGGGGCCGTCCAGGGCAGCAACTTCTCCCCCGCCATCAACGTCCTCGGCTGACCGCGTTCTTTTGCTGACCACTCAATCAAACCCA
>Ga0335075_10016447_pt1 | contig 11047 bp, 10 predicted proteins | sample Lox_Sample_24_FD_206723 | JGI IMG/M metagenome (GOLD analysis project Ga0335075, IMG submission 206723) | Soil microbial communities from Loxahatchee National Wildlife Refuge, Florida, United States - Lox_Sample_2.4 | ecosystem: Environmental > Terrestrial > Soil > Wetlands | place: USA... | reverse complement strand
CGCCTCTCCCGCGGGCGCACGGTCCGCGGCGGCCGGCGGTTCCCGCTCCCCGGCCCCGGCGAGTTCACTCCCCGCCTCCCCTGCCTCCCCCACGGGCACCGCGGGTACCGGCACGGCCAGCGCCCCGGCCAGCACCACGCCGCCCCTCGTGGCGATACCCGACGTGGTCGGCCTGACCTTCGCCAGAGCGACCGTCAAGCTTGAGAACCACGGGTTCACCGTCGTGGGCAAGCACGCGCGCGTGGGGCAGATCGTGACCCGCACCAACCCTTCCGGCGAGGCGCCGGAGGGAAGCAAGGTCACCGTCGTCTACGGCACCGGGGCGGCACTGTAGCCGTGTTTCCCGTGCCGGTTGTGGTCGTCCGGGCGTAGCGCGGGCGGGTTTCTTGGGCGGGCGCGGATGGCTGGGCGGCGGGCGGCGGGAGTAGCGTCCTTGGTATGGAACACGTGAGGCTGGGGCGAAGCGGGCTGCAGGTTTCGCGGCTCTGCCTGGGGACGATGACGTTCGGGCTGCAGAGCGACGAGGCGACCGGGTTCGCCATCATGGACAAGGCCGCCGAGGGCGGGGTGGACTTCTTCGACACCTCCGACGCCTACCCGCTCGGCGGTGACCTGTCCACGCGCGGGCGCACCGAGGAGATCATCGGGCGGTGGATGGCGGGCAAGCGGGACCGGTTCATCATCGCGACCAAGTGCTTCGTGCCGACGGGCCCCGCGCCCTTCGACGCGGGAAACTCGCGCAAGCACATCATGTCCGCCGTGGACGCGTCGCTGCGGCGGCTGCAGACCGACTACATCGACCTGTACCAGCTGCACGGGTACGACAAGAACACCCCGATCGACGAGACCCTCGGCGCGCTCGATGACCTCGTGCACGCGGGCAAGGTGCGCTACACCGGCTGCTCGAACTTCTACACCTACCAGCTGGTGCGGGCGGTCGGGCGGTCCGAGACGCTCGGGCTCGCCCGCTTCGACTCGGTCCAGCCGCGCTACAACCTGCTGTTCCGGCAGGTCGAGCGGGAGATGCTGCCGTTCTGCGAGGAGGACGGGGTGGGCGTGATCTCCTACAACCCGATCGCGGGCGGGCTGCTGTCCGGCAAGCACAACCGCTCGGGCGCCCCGCCGGAGGGCAGCCGGTTCACCCTCGGCAACGCCGGGCCGATGTACCAGGACCGGTACTGGCACGAGCGGGAGTTCGAGACGGTCGAGGCCGTGCGCAAGCTGGCGGACCAGGCCGGCGTGCCGCTGGTGACGCTGTCGGTCGCGTGGGTGCTCGCCAACAAGGCCATCACCGCGCCGATCATCGGCGCCAGCCGCCCGGAGCAGCTGGACGCGTCGCTCGCCGCCGTCTCCTACGGGCTCGACCCCGACCTGAAGGGGCACCTGGACGACCTCACCTACGAGTACCGGCTCGGCGACGCCCCGCGGTAGAAGGTCAGCCCTCGCCGGCCGCCGCCGCGCGAGTGAACGGCAGCTGCACCTCGACGACCTGCTGGGCCGCGTCGGCGAGGTCATCTACCTCGTGCAGCCACACGTCCCGGCCCGGTCCGGGGACGGGACGGTAACCGTGCGCCTCGATCCACCGGACCAGGTCGTGGTACACCATCGGGAAGATGCTCACCCCCGACGGACCGCTGCGCACCGCGACGGCCGCCTCGATCTCCGGCAGGACGCGGTAGTGGGCCGGCGCGGGCAGCTCGCCCGGCGGCGCGGCCACCGGCACGGCGAGGAAGACCGTGACGTCCTCGCCGTGCTCGTGCTGGTAGAAGATGACCCGCGGTCCCGCCTCCCTGACCTGCCGGTAGATGCCCAGCTCGGCGAGCTGTGCGTCGAGCTCGTTGACGACGGGGATGATGTGCGCCGGCGCGAATCCCGGTGCCCGCCCCGCGATCACGACCGCGCCTTGGGCGGGAATGGTCTTGGCCACGATGTCGTCCGCCGGCATGCCGTCCTCCCTGGCGATCGACCGGAGCCGCGCCTCGATGCCGAGCAGGCGGTTGCTGTACTGCTCGATCTCGTGCTCTAGCTGTGCACGCCGCAGCATGAGCATGCCGTGCAGCTCATCGAGGGTGACCCCGTCAATCAGCCGCCTGACCTGAGGGAGGGAAAGCCCGAGCTCCTTCAGCGCCATGATCCGGCTGAGCTGTCCCAGTTGCGCGGCCGAGTAGCCGCGGTACCCCGTGTCGGGATCCACGGTGGCCGGCCGCAGCAGGCCGATCTCGTCGTAGTGGCGGAGCGTGCGGGCCGATACGCCGCCGAGCCGGGCGAACTCGCCGATGTTGAACATGACACGAGCATGGACCCTTCTCGCTACGAGAAGGTCAAGTGCGCGCGGCGGCTTCCGGCCGTCCGTCGGCGCTGAGGCGGACGAGCGGTGCGGGTCGTCGTGATCCCGATCCCCGTTCTGCTCATCGCCGTCCTCCCCCGGGATGACGAGGCCAGACCGCAGGCGGACCAGAAGATCGGCATGCGCGCCGACGCGGGCCAGGGGCCAGAACCAGTTCAGTTGGAGGTGGTGGCGGACACCACCGGCCACCAGAACGGAGAAGGTCATGATCGAAGCCAGGGGCCTGGCCAAGCGGTACGGCGACAAGACCGCGGTGGCCGGGCTGTCATTCACCGTCAAACCCGGGGTGGTCACGGGGTTCCTCGGGCCCAACGGGGCCGGCAAGACGACCACGATGCGGCTCATCCTGGGGCTCGACCACCCCAGCGAGGGGCGCGTCACCGTCAACGGCAAGCCGTTCTCCGCCCTGTACAGCCCGATGCGCGAGGTGGGCGCGCTGCTCGACGCGACGGCGGTGCACGGCGGGCGAAGCGCGTACAACCACCTGCTGTGCCTCGCGCAGACGAACGACATCCCGCGCACGCGGGTGGAGGAGGTGCTGTCCGTCGTCGGCCTGTCCGAGGTGGCGCGCAAGCGGTCCAAGGGTTTCTCCCTCGGCATGAGCCAGCGGCTCGGCATCGCCGCGACGCTGCTCGGCGACCCGGAGATCTTGATGTTCGACGAGCCGGTCAACGGCCTTGACCCCGAGGGCATCGTGTGGATCAGGAACCTGATGAAGGCGCTCGCCGCCGAGGGGCGCACCGTCTTCGTCTCCAGCCACCTGATGTCGGAGATGGAGAACACCGCCGACCACCTGATCGTGATCGGCAGGGGCAGGCTGATCGCGGACTGCCCGATGGGCGAGTTCATCGCGCGCAGCACCGCGCAGGCCGTGCGGGCCATGACGCCGCGGCCCGACGCGCTGGCGCGGGCCGTGGCCGCGGCCGGCGGCCGGGCGACCATCACCGGGAGCGTGACGGCGGGCGGCAGCGGTGAGCTGGAAGTGCACGGCCTGACCGCCGAGCGCATCGGCGATGCCGCGTTCGCGGCCGGGGTGCCGCTGCACCTGCTCGCCCCGTCGCGGGCCTCGCTCGAGGAGGCGTTCATGGAACTGACCGCCGACAGCGTCGAGTACCAGGGAGCGGCGCACGAACTGCGTCAGCTCGCGCACACGGGAAGGACAGCATGATGACAAGCCTCACGGCCCAGCCGGGCAGTCCCACCGCGGCCGGGCGGGCCCGCGCGGTACCGCCGGCCACCCGCCGGCCCGGGTTCGCCGGGACGCTGCGCTCCGAGCTGACCAAGATCCGCTCGTTGCGCTCCACGTACTTCACGTTGATCGCGTTCTTCGTGGCCGGCGTCGGCTTCGCCATCGCGGCCGCCGAGGGCAACCGGGTGAGCGCGGACCACGGCCCGTTCGACGCGACGGCGATGAGCCTGCGCGGCGCGGTCTACCTCGGCGAGCTGATCATCGTGGTGATCGGGGCCCTGATGATCACCTCGGAATACGGGACGCGGATGATCGGCACCTCGCTGACCGCGATGCCCCGCCGCGGCGTGCTCTACGTCGCCAAGGCCCTCGTCCTCGCCTGCGTCACGTTCGTGGTCGCGCTCGCCACGTCGCTCGCCTCGTTCTTCGTCGGCCAGGCCATCCTGGCGTCCACGGGCGAGGGCGCGAGCATCGCCAGCCCGGACGCGCTGCGCGCGGTGCTGCTTTCCGCGGCGTTCGTGACCTGCTGCGCGCTGCTCGCGTTCGGCCTTGGCGCGATCATCAGGTACACCGCGGGCGCGGTCACCGCGCTGTTCGGTGCGGTCTTCCTGATTCCCCTGCTGGCACAGGTCCTGCCCACGAGCTGGTTCGACGAGATCGTGCGCTGGCTGCCCGGCGGTACCGCGCTTGGCGCGATCGTCTCGACGACAGGGCCGCCCAACCCCCACCTGTTCGGCCCGTACGGCGAGCTGGCGGTCTTCGCCGGGTACGCGGCGATCGCCGTGGTCACCGGCGCCCTGCTGTTCCGCCGGCGCGACATCTGACGAGCCGGCCCGTCTGCCCCCTCGCCGGCGAGGACTCGTCATCCCAGAGGATGACCCGGTCAGACCCGCGGCCGATGACCGGCCGCGGGTCTGCTGCTTACGGTGGGCGGGTGGAACGAATGTACGCGTGGCTGCGCCGCCACCCCATGCTGGTCGACGGCGCGCTGGCCGTTGCCCTGCTCGCGATCGGCCTGAACGTGTTCACCAGCTTCTTGTCGCGCGCCGCGGGAGCGGGCGACCAGGCGGGGCCCGTTGTTATCAGCCTGGTGCTCGCGGTTCTGGTCATGCTGCGCCGCAAGTACCCGAGGGCCACGTTCGCGATCGCGGTCGCGATCGGCTTTATCCAGCTGACGCTGGGCACGCAGTCGAGCTCGAATACCGGGCTATCGGGCGCGTTCAAGCCGGTCAGCGCGGACGTGGCGATCATCGTGCTGCTTTATACCCTGGCCGCCCACCGCCCCGTGCGGTCCTCGCTGTATGGCCTCGCCGCCTGCCTGGCCGGCATCGTGGTCGCCGTCATCCGGTGGCCGATGACCCACGGCACCGAGAGCCCACAGCACATGCTCGTCGTCGCGCTCGTGATCGGCGTGCCGACGGTGAGCGCCTGGGCGCTCGGCCGCTCCATGGCCTACCGGCGCGCGTACTACGTGTGGCTGGAGGAGCGGGCCAGGCGGGCCGAGGCCGAGCGCGACACGAGGGCGCGGATCGCCGTGGTCGCCGAGCGGGCGCGGATCGCACGGGAAACGCACGACGTGATCGCCCACCACGTGAGCGTGATCGTGGTGCAGGCGGACGGCGCGGCCTACGCGTTCGACCATGACCAGGAGGGCGCGCGGCGGGCGATCGAGGCCATATCGCGCACCGGCAGGCAGGCACTGACCGAGATGCGCCGCCTGCTCGGCGTGCTGCGCGACGGGCAGGAAAGCGGTGGCCTGGCGCCGCAGCCCGGGCTCGCGGAGCTCAGCGAGCTGCTGGCCGAGGCCGGGCTGGCAGGGCTGCCGGTGTCGCTCACCATCGAGGGCAGGCCGCGGCCGCTGGATGGCGGCCGCGAACTGGCCGCCTACCGGATCGTGCAGGAGGCGCTCACCAACACCCGCAAGCACGGCGGCCTCGGCGCGGACGCCGCCGTGCTGGTGCGCTACTCCGATGACGGGCTGCTGGTGCGGGTCACGGACACCGGCCACGCGCCGGCGGCCACCAGCGGCCCGGGTTACGGAAACACCGGTCACGGAAACACCGGTCACGGAGACCCGGGACACGGGATCACCGGGATGCGGGAGCGGGTGCGGCTTTACGGCGGCACGCTGCTGGCCGGCCCGCTGCCCGCTGGCGGCTATGAGGTCACCGCCACGCTGCCGGCCTCAAGCGAGGAGACCGTGGCGGCATGACGATCCGTGTCGCGCTGGTCGACGACCAGGAACTGGTGCGTACCGGCTTCCGCATGGTGCTTGACGCCCAGCGGGACATGACCGTGGTCGGTGAGGCCGGCGACGGCCTGGCCGCCGTGCGACTGGCCAGGGAGCGCCATATCGACGTCATGGTGATGGACGTGCGCATGCCCGGGCTCGACGGCGTGGAGGCGGCAAGGCGGATCTGCCGTCTCGGCGAGCGCCCGCGCGTGCTGATGCTCACCACCTTCGACCTTGACGAGTACGCGTTCGCGGCGCTGAAGGCCGGGGCGAGCGGTTTCCTGCTGAAGGACGCGCTGCCAGCAGAACTGCTCCAGGCGATCCGGCACGTGCACGGCGGGGAGGCCGTCGTCGCGCCGTCCACCACCCGGCGGCTGATCGACGCGCTCGCCGGGCAGATGCCCTCCCGGCCGACCGCCCCGGCGCAGCTTGCCCAGCTCACCGACCGCGAGCGGGAGGTGCTCATCGAGGTCGCCGGCGGCCTGTCGAACACCGAGATCGCCCGCAAGCTGGTGGTGTCGGAAGCGACCGTGAAGACCCATGTGGGCCGGATCCTCGCCAAGCTCGGGCTGCGTGACCGGGTGCAGGCGGTGGTGTACGCCTACGAAAGCGGCGTCGTCTTTCCCGGCCCGCCCGTAGACAGTTAGTTAGCTACTTGCCATAATTCCTTTGTGCTCGACGTAGACCTCATCAAGGCCCTGGGCAACCCGAAGCGCCTCCAGGTCCTTGAGTGGCTGCGCGACCCGGTGGCCAACTTTCCCTCCCAGCGTGACGGCGACCTGGTCGAGGACGGCGTGTGCGCGCTGTTCATCGCGGACAAGCTCGGCGTGAGCGCGCCGACCTGCGGCGAGCACCTGAAGCTGCTCTCCCGCGCGGGCCTGATCAGGGGCAAGAAGATCAAGCAGTGGGTCTTCTACCAGCGGGACGAGGACCGCATCGCCCAGGCAAAGGAGGCACTCGCCGGTGACTGGTGACACGCGGGCACGGCATCTCGTGCTGACCCGTGAGGAAATTCTCCGCACCTACGACCTGATCGGCCGCTACGTGCGCCGTACCCCCGTCATCCAGCTCGACCTGGGCGGTCCGGTGACGCTCAAGCTGGAGCAGCTCCAGTGCGCGGGCTCGTTCAAGGCGCGCGGCGCGTTCACGAACCTCCTGCTCAGGGACGTACCGCCGGTCGGGGTGGCGGCCGCGTCCGGCGGCAACCACGGCGTCGCCGTCGCATACGCCGCGCACCGGCTCGGCATCCCCGCCAAGATCTTCGTGCCCACCGTGTCCTCCCCCGCCAAGATCGAGCGCATCCGCCGGCTGGCGGACCTCGTGATCGTGGGCGATCGTTACGCCGACGCGCTCGAGGCCGCGGAGCGGTGGATCGCCACGTCCGGCGCGATGAGCGTGCCCGCCTACGACCAGCGGGAGACCATTCTCGGCCAGGCCACCCTCGCCCTTGAGCTCGACGACCAGGCCGGGCCGCTTGACACCGTCCTCGCCCCGGTCGGCGGCGGCGGCCTCCTCGCCGGGATCGCCTCGTACTTCGCGGGCAGCGTGCGGGTGGTCGGCGTGGAGCCCGACGGCGCGCCGACCCTTGCCCGCGCCCGGGCGGCCGGCGCGCCGGTCGACGCCCCGGCGGGAAGCATCGCCGTCGACGCCCTCGCCCCGCGCCGCGTCGGCGACCTGGTCTTTCCGATCGCCCAGGCCTATGTGGCGGACGTGGTCCTTGTGGACGATGACGCCATCCGCGGCGCGCAGCGCACGCTCTGGGAGACCGCGCGCATCGCCGCCGAGCCGGCCGGCGCGGTCAGTGTCGCGGCCCTGCTCCGCGGCGCGTACAAGCCCGCGCCGGGCGAGCGCGTCGCCGCCGTCATCAGCGGAGCGAACATGAGCCCGGCCCAGCTGGCCGACTGAAGCCGCGCAAGGCGGCTATTGTCGTCCTATGGACGACGATGAGGAGCAGTTCGCGGTCTCCTATCAGGGCGTCACGCCGGGCGTGCCGGTACTCACCAGTGACGGCACGCAGTTCGGCGTCCTTGAGCACGTGCTTGAGGTCCCCGAGGAGGACATCTTCGAGGGGATCGTGGTCTGGACCGGCGCCGGCGGCTGGGTGGACCGGCGGGTACAGCGCGACCTGAGCAGGGGCGAGCAGTCGGCCGCCAGGAGGCTGGAACTGCTCCAGCCGGAGCACCTGCGGTTCGTCGACGCCGACCATGTCGCGGCGATCACCACCGGCTACATCCGCTGCGACCTGGACGCGGCCCAGGCCAGCGCGCTGCCGCCGCCGGCCAGGGACGCGCCGGTCTACTACGCCAACGCGATCGACCAGGCCCCGGGTTACGGGCCGTACGGCAACCGCCGCGGTTACGGGTACGGCAACCACGCGATGTACGGGAACCTGTTCGGCCGCGCCCGCTGGAGCCGCGGAAACTAGCCCGCCCCCCGCTTGCCCTCGCCCCTCGCCCACCCCTCTGGCCCCGCGCTCCCCTTCGCGCGCCCGCGCCACTCGGCGACGTCCCACCCCGCTCCGCACCGCCCCCGCTCCGCGCCGGGCGGCCATGATCGTCGCCTCTTCCATGGCGCGTCGCCCCAAGGCCCTAACATCGCTGGTCCTGGGGCACCCGGGGACCGAACGATGATGGGCATGGGTGCCCCAGGGACCAAACGATGATGGGCATGGGTGCCCCAAGGACCAAACGATGATGGGCATGGGTGCCCCACGCCCGCTAGATGCGGCCCTGGGTGCCCCATGGCCAGAACGTTCTGGTTATGGGGCACCCAGGGCCAGAACGACCCCGGTCGTGCGGGGCCGAAGGGGCGGGCGGTCCCAACCGCTCCGCCGACTCCGCGCCGGATTTTTCGCCCGTCGGGCGATATGTACCATCGCCTTCGCACGGGCGCGACCATGATCATCTTCTTCGCGCACGCGGGAACCATGATCACGTCCGTTATGGGGCATATGGCGTCCCCGAGCGCGTGAAGGCGGACGCCGGGCGGTCCGTGCTCGCGGACCGGGCGGCGGTGCCGACCGGATCTTCCTGGCATACCAGGACATAGCGGACCGCGCCGCCTGGGCTGAACATTTACTGTGCTAGTTCTGCGCGCTCTGGCGTGCAAAGGTTACACAGTCATTGCAGCAAGCGGACATTCAGGGCGAAACGGACCGCCTCTCGGCGGCGGGGTCGCTCGCTGTACGGCGCAGCAGGGCGATGAAGATCGCGTCGGTGCCGTGGCGGTGCGGCCAGAGCTGGGCGAACCGCGGGTCGGTCGCGCGGGTGCCGGGGACTTCCGCGAGCACGCCGGGGGCGTCGAGGATCTCGGTGCCCGGCGTGGACGCCGCGACGTCGGTGACCACGTCGCTGGTTTCCGCTGGGACCGGGGAGCAGGTCACGTAGGCGACCACGCCGCCGGGGCGGACGGACGCCAGGGCCGCGCGGAGCAGGTCGCGCTGGAGCGCGGTGAGCTCCTTGAGGTCGTCGGCCGACTTGCGCCAGCGAGCCTCCGGGCGGCGGCGCAGCGCGCCCAGGCCCGAGCACGGGGCGTCGACCAGCACCCGGTCAAAGGTGCCCTCTAGCCAGGGGGGTTTCGTCCCGTCCGCGACGACCACCTCGAACGCGGCCGGGCTTTCCGCCACGCTCCGGCCGGCCCTGGCCAGCGATTCCCGCACCAGGGCGGCGCGGTGCGGGTGCAGTTCGGCGGCGGTGAGCGTGACCGGGGCGGTGCTGGCACCGGACCCGACGCCGGCCCCGGGCGGTTCGGCCGGGCCCGTGAGCCGGGTCAGGCCGTAGAGCAGGCGGGACTTGCCGCCCGGGCCGGCGCACAGGTCAAGCCAGCGCTCGGCGGCGGCGCCCTGGGCGGCCGGCGCGGCGACCGGGGCGCGGGCCAGGGCGATCGCGGCCAGTTGGCTGCCCTCGTCTTGGACGACGGCCGCCCCGGAGGCGATGAGGGGCGCGGGGTCGCCCGACGGAAGCGTGAAGGCGTACGGTGACCAACGGCCCGGTTCTGCGCCCGATGGCATGACGTCCGCGCGAGGCGGGCCCGCGGGGAACGCGGCCAGCGTGACCCTCGGGCGGGCGTTGCCCGCGGCGAGAGCGGCCTCCAGTTCGGTGACGGCCGCTCCCCCGGCGAGCGCCGCTCCGGCCGGACCGGCCGCGGAGCCGGCCGCCGCCGCGGGGTCAGCCACCGCTGAGCCGGCCATCGGGCGGGCCGCCGCCAGGGAGCCGGCCATCGCGGCGTCGGCCGTCCGGGGGACCTCCACCGGGGAGCCCGCCATCGCGGCGTCGGCCGTCGGCAGGACCTCCGCCGGGGCCGGGCCGTCGGCCGCGTCGCCCAGGGCGGCGCGGTAGGCGGCGACGATCCAGCGGGGGTGGCTGTAGCGGGTCGCCAGGTAGCCGTCCCGGTCGGTGCGCCCGTCCGGGGCGACGATGTCCAGCCAGGCCGCCAGGTTCCTGGTGGCGACGCGGCGCAGTACCGCGTTGACGTACCCGGAGACGCGCGGGCCGATCACCGACTTGGCCAGGTCGACCGAGGTGGCGACGGCCGCGTGCGCGCCGACGCGGGTGCTCAGCAGCTGGTGGGCGCCGAGCCGGAGGACGTCGAGCACCGGCGGGTCGAGCTTGTCGAGCGGCCGGTCGCTGCACGCGGCAAGCACCGCGTCATAGGTGCCCTGGCCGCGCAGCGTGCCGTAGGCGAGTTCGGTCGCGAGCGCCGCGTCGCGCCCGGTGAGCTGGCGGTCGGCGAGCAGCTTGGGCAGCAGGATGTTGGCGTACGCCGCGCGCTCGCGGACCGCCTTCAGCACGTCGTAGGCGATACGGCGCGGGTCGGCCGACCGCGGCGGCCGTCCACCGCGGCCCGTGTCGCGGCCCGTGTCGGGGCCCGTGTCGCGGCCGGCCGGCGCGGCGGCCTGGCCGACGGCGGATTGGCCTTTGGCGCCGGCCGGCCGGCCGTAACGTCGCCGCGGACGGTAGTTGCCGCTCATGTCAGTGCAGGCTCGGGCTGGACACGGGGCCTTCGTTCGCCGTGTGCAAGCCGCGGGCCCAGTCGGCGGCGGGCATCCGCCGCTTACCCTGGGGCTGCACGTCGCCGAGGCGGACGGGGACCGTACCGGTGCCGGCGTAGACGGCGTTCCTGTCGACGCGCAGCTCCCCAGGGGCCAGGCTGCCGGCGGCCGGGGCAGCGCCGGCGGCGGAGACGAGCCCGGCGCCCGCGGCCAGCGTGACCGGCCAGAGCTTGAGGCGCCCCGTGCCTGACTGGCCCGTGCCTGACTGGCCCGTGCCTGACTGGCCCG
>Ga0335075_10016446_pt1 | contig 11047 bp, 9 predicted proteins | sample Lox_Sample_24_FD_206723 | JGI IMG/M metagenome (GOLD analysis project Ga0335075, IMG submission 206723) | Soil microbial communities from Loxahatchee National Wildlife Refuge, Florida, United States - Lox_Sample_2.4 | ecosystem: Environmental > Terrestrial > Soil > Wetlands | place: USA: Florida... | reverse complement strand
TGGCCTTGCGTTCTCAAGTGATCGGCTGCGGCGCATATCTGCCGGAGCGGGTCGTCACCAACAGCGAACTCGCTGCACGTCTCGACACGTCGGACGAATGGATCCGCCAGCGGACCGGAATTGGCGAGCGGCGGGTGGCGGCAACCGGCGAGCTGACTTCGGATTTGGCGGTCGGCGCGGCGCGGCGCGCGCTCGCCGACGCTGGCATGAGCGGCAGCGATCTCGATCTGATCGTCCTCGCGACGGCAACCCCGGACAATACTTTCCCCGCGACCGCGGCCAAAATCCAAGCGCAACTCGGAATGCATCGGGGGGCGGCATTCGACATCCAGGCGGTCTGCGCCGGGTTCATCTTTGCGTTGGCAACCGCCGACAATGCCTTGCGGCTCGGTCAGGCGCGCACCGCGCTCGTCATCGGGGCAGAGACTTTTTCGCGGATCCTCGACTGGTCGGATCGCGGTACTTGCGTCCTGTTCGGGGACGGCGCCGGCGCCTTGGCCCTGACCGCAGGCGCCGACACCGAGCCGCACGGCCGCGGCGTGTTGTCGACCCATCTGCACTCGGATGGCCGGCAATACGACATTCTCTATGTCGATGGCGGGCCGTCATCGACCGGACGGGCCGGCTATCTGCGAATGGAGGGGCGCGAAGTATTTCGTCAGGCGGTGCAGCATCTGAGTGAGGTCGTAGACGAAGCGATCGCCGCGAACGGCCTCAGCGCTGCCGATATCGACTGGCTGGTGCCGCATCAGGCAAACAGCCGCATCATCGATGGGGTGGCGCGTAAGCTCGGCTTGCCCGATACCAAAATCGTCTCGACAATCGATCGGCATGCCAACACCTCGGCCGCCTCGATCCCGCTCGCCCTGGCGACCGCGGTTGGCGACGGCCGCATTCGGCCGGGACATCTGGTCTTGATGGAGGCGCTCGGTGGGGGTCTCAGCTGGGGCGCCAGCCTGGTTCGCTGGTAACCTCTCAAAAGCGCGCCGTCAGACCGGCAACACTATGGAATTTGACGGGATTTTCGTGCCGCGGTAACCTTTCCCAAAAGCGGGGAGGGATTAAATGGGCGGTCATACGGTAACGCGCGCGCAGCTCAGCGAGGCGGTTTATCAGGAAGTCGGCTTATCGCGGAACGAGTCGGCCGAACTGGTCGAGTCGGTGATCGCCGAAATTTCCGGTGCGCTCGCGCGTGGCGAAATGGTCAAGATCTCGTCATTCGGCAGTTTTGCGGTGCGCCAAAAAGGTCGGCGAATCGGGCGCAATCCGAAAACCGGTCAGGAGGTGCCGATCAGCCCGCGCCGCGTTCTGGTGTTTCGTGCCAGCCACGCGCTGAAGAACCAGATCAACAGCGGTCTGACCGAAGCCGCCGGGCACGAGGTCGTGGAATCGGCAAACGCATCGACCGGGTGAGCAACCGGAGACGGGGCAGATAGGGCGGTCGGGCAACGCGGCGCATGGGTTCGGCCGGTTGCACCGCCGACGGCACAGGTCTATGCTTCAGCGTTCGGCGCAGGAGCCACCGGTCGGAGCGTAGCGCAGCCTGGTAGCGCATCAGCATGGGGTGCTGAGGGTCGTGAGTTCGAATCTCACCGCTCCGACCAACCCACCTTCGCTCCCGCAGCACCTCCGGCCGTATCACGGACAAGGAGGATGAGAAAATGAACGCTCCCGCGCCCGGTCTCGAACCCTGGCAATGGCCCGAGGAAGAATGGCGCAAACGGGTCAACCGGGTGCGCGCCGGACGCAAACTCCGGCCGGCGGAATGGCCGGGCGGCGCCCGTTGCGCGGTAGCGCTGTCGTTCGACAGCGATCATGAGACGAGCGATCTGCGCGACGGCGGCAATTCGATCGGACGCCTCGCCTGGGGACAATACGGCAGCCGTGTCGGAGTGCCGCGGATTTTGCAGGTGCTGCAAAAACACGCGGTCAAGGCCAGCTTTTATGTTCCGGCAGTGACCGCCCTGTTGCATCCCGACGAGCAGCGCGGGGTCGTCGGCGAAGGCCACGAGATCGGCATCCACGGCTGGATCCACGAATTGAATTCGGTGCTGCCCTATGAGGCCGAGCGCGATCTGATGCTGCGTTCGGCCGACACGCTTGAAAAGATCAGCGGCGTGCGCCCGGTCGGTCTGCGCACGCCATCCTGGGATTTCAGCCGCCACACCTTGGAAATCGAAAAGGAAATGGGGCTCGCCTATGATTCGTCGCTGATGTCGGACGAAGATTGCTATGAGTTGCTGCTTGACGGCGCACCGACCGGCGTCATCGAACTGCCGGTCGAATGGGTACGCGACGACGCCGTCTATTTCATGATGAACCGGTTCTCGGCATTGCGGCCCTACACGCCGCCGACCGATGTGCTCGACATCTTTCGCCGCGAATTTGATGCGGCCTATGCCGAGGGCGGCATTTTTCAGCTGACGATGCACCCGCACGTGATCGGCTATCGTTCGCGGATTTGGATCCTTGACGAGATCATCCGCTACGCGCGGGCCCAAAAAGGGGTGTGGTTTGCGACCCATGCCGAAATCGTCGACTGGGCGCGGCATCACGCCGCTTGACCGGTGCGGTTGCCTTTGCCCTCTCCCACTCGGACCCGGCGACACGGGTCTTCCTCTCCTGCGACGCGGCAGCGGGTGCTGAGCCGAGCGGATAGGGTTCATCGTTGATTTGGGTTCGGGCAAATGGCTGACGCGGTGCCGCCGGTTGCGGGGCGGTGCGGCTATGTGGCGCTGATCGGCGCGCCCAACGCCGGCAAATCGACGCTGCTCAACCGGCTTGTCGGCCGCAAGCTGGCGATCGTGACGCCCAAGGCACAGACCACCCGGACGCGGCTGCTCGGCATTGCGATCGAAGGCGCGGCACAAATCATCTATATCGACACCCCCGGCATCTTCGGGCCGCGCCGGCGGCTCGATCGGGCGATGGTCGCCGCGGCGTGGTCGGGTGCCGAGGATGCTGACGAGATCGTGCTGCTCGTCGATGCGGCGCGCGGGATCACCGCTGATGTCCGGCAGATCCTCGATCGCCTCGTCAACCGGGGACGCCGGACGGTGCTGGCGCTGAACAAGATCGACCTCATCCGCCGCGACCGACTGCTGGGGCTTGCCGCGGATCTTGTGAAACTGGGGAATTTCGATCCGGTCTTTATGATCTCGGGTCTGAGCGGCAGTGGTGTCGACGATTTGAAGCGTCATCTGGCGAGCGCGGTGCCATCCGGGCCGTGGCTGTTCCCGGAAGACCAATTATCCGACGCGGCCGAGCGGCTGATCGCCGCCGAAGTCACCCGCGAACAGGTGTTTCTGCAGTTACACGACGAACTGCCCTATGCCTCGACGGTTGAAACCGAAAGCTGGGAGGACCGGCGCGACGGCAGCGTGCGCATCGATCAGGTCATCTATGTCGAGCGGCCGAGCCAGCGGGCGATCGTGCTCGGCGACCGGGGGCAACAGATCAAGGCGATCGGCGCCCGCGCCCGCGCCGAACTCGAACATATGCTGGAGCGCCGGGTCCATCTGTTCCTGTTTGTCAAGGTGCGCGAAAACTGGGGCGAGGATCCGGAGCGCTTTGCCGCTCTCGGCCTCGATTACCCGGCCTGATGCGGTGGGATGATGCGGGTTTTGTCATTGCACTTCGCCGCCATGGTGAAAATGCCCTGATCGTCGAATTGCTGACCCGCGAGCATGGCCGGCATCTGGGTTTGGTCCATGGCGGGCAGTCGCCAAAACTGCGCGCTGTCTTGCAACCCGGCAATGAGGTCGCGGCGACTTGGCGCGGGCGGCTGGCCGAGCATTTGGGGATGCTCGCCTGCGAACTGGTCCGCGCCCATGCCGGCGGCTTTATCGATGATCCCAACCGGCTCGCCGGGCTTGCGGCGGCGGCGGCGCTGGTCGCCGCAAGCCTGCCCGAACGCGAGCCGCACGCCGACGTCTTTGCCTCGTTTGCGGCATTGCTCACGGCATTCGATTCGGGCGACGACTGGCCGGCGCATTATGTCGGTTGGGAATGCAGCCTGCTCGCGTCACTGGGCTTTGGCCTTGACCTAACCCGGTGTGCCGTGACCGGTGCGACCACCGACCTCGCCTATGTGTCGCCGCGCACTGGTCGCGCCGTGTCGCGCGAAGCGGGCCGACCGTATCACGACAAATTATTGCAATTGCCTGCTTTTTTGTGGCGGGACGAGGTGATCGATACGTCTCAAATCGCTGATGGATTGCGGCTGACCGAGCATTTCCTGCTGCATCACGTGCTGATCCCGCAGGGTCGCGGCCTGCCGCCGGCGCGCACCCGTTTCGCCGCCCGCTTCCGGCAGGTGCTCGCCCGCGATCCGTGACGCCATCGCGCCGCTATCCCTGACTCTCCCCGCAGCGCCGGCGCCACCGCCCTGAATAAAAGCCCTGTCTGACGCTGCATGACGTATTTTGCCAAAGCCTCGCCGCGTCGCTTGGCGAGGATCACCAAGTGCCCCGATTGAACAACGAGCGTAACTGATGGCTGCAACCGCTTTGGTCGGCGAGATCCGCGACGTTGACTTCGCCGAGGCGCTCGGCGAGCGGTATCTCTCCTACGCGCTGTCGACAATCATGTCGCGCTCCTTGCCCGATGTGCGCGACGGCCTGAAACCGGTGCATCGCCGCATTCTGCATGCGATGCATCAATTGCGCCTCGACCCGGCTTCCGGCTTCAAGAAATGCGCCCGCGTCGTTGGCGATGTGATCGGCAAGTTCCACCCGCATGGCGAGCTTGCGGTCTATGACGCGTTGGTGCGCCTCGCCCAGGAGTTCTCACAGCGCTATCCGCTCGTCGATGGCCAGGGAAATTTCGGCAATATCGACGGCGATAACGCCGCTGCGATGCGCTACACCGAGAGCCGGCTATCGGCGGTCGCGCAGGCGATGCTCGACAGCATCGACGAGGATGCCGTCGATTTCCGGCAGACCTATGACGGCGAGGATAGCGAGCCGGTTGTCCTGCCCGGCCGCTTTCCGAATCTGCTGGCCAACGGGGCGGCGGGCATCGCCGTCGGCATGGCAACCAGCATTCCGCCGCATAACGCCGGGGAGTTGTGCGCCGCGCTGCTACATCTGATCGAGGAACCAGCCTGCACCGTCGACGCGCTTTGCGCTCATATCCCCGGCCCCGATTTCCCGACCGGGGGGGTTCTGATCGAGCCGGCCGACAACATCCGCCAGGCCTATACGACCGGGCGCGGCAGCTTCCGGCTGCGGGCCCGCTGGGCAACCGAGACGCTCGGCCACAGCACCTACCAGATCGTCGTCACCGAAATTCCGTTTGGCGTGCCAAAGGGTCGGCTCGTCGAAAAGATCGCAGCACTGCTCGAAGAAAAAAAGCTGCCGCTGCTCGCCGACATCCGCGACGAATCGGCCGAGGATGTCAGGCTGGTCATCGAGCCCAAGACCCGCAACGTCGATCCGGCGGTGTTGATGGAGCAATTGTTCCGGGCGACCGAGCTTGAAATCCGGGTGCCGCTCAACCTCAACGTGCTCGACCCCTCCGGCGTACCGCGGGTGATGAGCCTCAAGGAGGCGTTGCAGGCGTTTCTCGATCACCGCCGCGAGGTCTTGCAGCGCAAGAGCCGCCATCGCCTTGCCGCGGTCGCCCGCCGCATCGAGATCCTGAGGGGCCAGATCATTGTCTACCTCAATCTCGACGAGGTGATCCGCATCATCCGCGAGGACGACGATCCAAAGGCGGAGATGATGCGTCGCTGGGAATTGAGCGATGTCCAGGCCGAGGCGATCCTCAATATGCGGTTGCGCGCGTTGCGCCGGCTTGAAGAGATCGCAATCAGAAAGGAACTCGACGCGCTGTCGGCGGAACAGGCAAGGCTTGCCCGGCTCCTTGAGAGCGAGCGCCGGCAATGGCGGGCGATCGCCAAGGAAGTCGCCGCCACCGCGGCAGAATTCGGCGGCGATACCGTCCTTGGCCGCCGCCGTACGGCGCTGGCCGAAGCGCCACCAGCAGTCGAGATCCCGGCTGCCGCCCTTGTCGAACGCGAGCCGGTGACCGTGTTGTGCTCGCAAAAGGGCTGGGTGCGCGCGATCCGCGGGCATAATGTGGCCGCCGCGGAGCAGCGCTACAAAGATGGCGACGGGCCGCGTTTTGCGGTCGCCGCCGAAACCACCGATCGCCTGATCGTGTTCGCGACCAATGGCCGCTTTTATACGATCGGCGTCGATCGCCTGCCGGGCGGACGCGGCCAGGGTGAGCCGTTGCGGCTGATGGTCGATCTGCCGAACGAGCACGATATCGTCGCGATGTTCCCCTATCGGCCAGCTATGGAATTGCTGGTGGTGGCGAGCGACGGCCGCGGTTTTGTCGTCGACGGCGAAGAAGCGGTGGCGCAGACCCGCGCCGGCAAACAGGTGTTGACCCCGGGAGAGGGTGCCGTGGCGAGGATTTGTCTGCGCGCCGAGGAGGGCGATGCGGTTGCCCTGGTCGGCGACAATCGCCGCATGCTGGTGCTGAGGCTCGACGACATCCCGCTGATGACCCGCGGCCGCGGCGTGATCCTGCAGCGCTACAAATCGGGCGGTCTCGCCGACGCTAAGGTATTCCGCCTCACCGACGGGTTGTCGTGGCGTCAGGGCGATACCCGCACCCGCACCGAAACCGACCTGACGCGCTGGCTTGCCGGCCGCGGCAGCGCCGGTCACCTCGTTCCCACCGGCTTTCCCCGCACCAACAGGTTCGGCTGACGCCTGCCTATCGGAACGCCCCGAACCGGCAGGGCTCAGGGCCGATGGGTATAGCCGGCCAGAAACGGATCCGCGTTTTCCCGGGGTGGGCAAAACCTCGGTCGATCGGCTAAATTCCGCTTTCATCTTTTGACCGAGAACACGCTTTCGATGACCGAACCCGCTGCCGATGCCGCCACTGTCCTCGATACCACCGGGCTGCTGTGTCCGCTGCCGGTGCTGAAAGCCAGGCGGGCGTTAAAGCCGCTCGCCCCGGGTGCGGTGCTCGAAGTGCTGGCGACCGATCCCGGGGCGGTCAAGGATTTCGCGCATTTCTGCAAGACCACCGGCTGCGAATTGCTCGAATCCTCTGAACAACCTGGCGGGGTCTTGCGTTTTCGCCTGCGCAAACCAATCTGACGCCGGCTGCCACGAGCGGGTCCTGTCGATGTTCCGGTCATTTCGCTTCCTGCGACGAATGCGCTAGCAGCCCCGGCGCTCCGGCCGAGGCTGCCTGACCGCGCGAACCCCACGGCCGCGCCGGCATTCTCGTCTCAGCCGCGAATTGCAGGACCCATCCGATGACCGAGAGCGTTGTCGCCCGCCGTGACCTCGGCGGGCATGTCTACGAAATCGACACCGACAAGGACCGTCTCGATTTCGCCCTGATCCACCACTTTCTCGGTGAGTGCTCGCATTGGGCGCGCGGCATCCCCGGCGATGTGCTGCGTCGCGCAATCGAGCATTCGCTGTGCTTTGGCCTCTACCGTGCTGGCCGGCAGATCGGCTTTGCCCGCGTCGTCAGCGATGAGGCGACCTTTGCCTATCTCGCCGATGTCTTTGTCGTCGCCGAATTTCGCAACGCCGGTCTCGGGCAATGGCTGGTCGAGACCATCCTGGGCGATGCCCGCCTGCAGCGGTTGCGGCGCTGGCTGTTGGTGACGCGCGACGCCAAGAGCCTGTACCAGCGCTGCGGCTTTGCCGAGCTGAGCCCCGGCTTTTCCTATCTCGAGCGCTTTGACCCCAGCCCATGCGGCAAAATCGCTGCCGCCGGGCGGGCGTCGGCGCTAATCTGCGGCTGAGCCCTCGCCCTGCCCTCTCCCAAGCGGCATCAGGACAGGAATGGGCACCACCGAGAGAGGTGTGCCATGGTCCCGGTCATCACCACGCCGCGGCTGATCGCGGTCGGCGGCGGCGCACTTGCCGAATTGCCGGCGCTGCTCGGTCGGCTCGGCCTACAAAAGCCGCTGATCGTGACCGATCCCTACATCAAGGGCTGCGGCGTGCTCGATCGCGCCACCGCGCTGCTCGACCAGGCGCGGATCGGCGCGCCGATCTTTGCCGATACCGTCCCCGATCCGACAACGGTGGTGATCGAAACCGGGGCGCGCCTGATCGAGGACGGCGATTTCGACAGCCTGATCGCGATCGGCGGCGGCAGCTCGATTGACACCGCAAAGGGCATGAGCGTGCTCGCCGCCAATGGCGGCAGCATGCGCGACTACAAGGTGCCAAACGAAATTCCAAAACCAGGGCTGCCGATCGTCGCGATCCCAACCACCGCCGGCACCGGTTCTGAAGTCACGCGGTTTACGGTCGTCACCGATACCGAGACGGACGAGAAGATGCTGATCGCCGGCCTCGGCTGTTGTCCGCTGGCGGCGATCGTCGACTACGAGCTGACGCTCTCGATGCCGTATCGGCTGACCGCCGATACCGGGATCGACAGTCTGACCCACGCGATCGAAGCCTATGTCAGCCGCCGCGCCAACCCGTATACCGACGGGCTCGCCCGCAATGCGATGGGCCTGATCGCGCCCAACATCCGCACCGCTTGCGCCGAACCGGACAACCGTCAGGCGCGCGAGGCGATGATGCTTGGCGCGACCACCGCCGGGATGGCGTTTTCGAATGCGAGTGTCGCGCTGGTGCACGGCATGAGCCGCCCGATCGGGGCGTTTTTTCATGTCCCGCATGGTTTGTCGAATGCGATGCTGCTGCCCGAAATCACCGCGTTTTCGGCGCCGGCCGCACTCGACCGCTATGCCGATTGCGCCCGCGCCATGGGGGTTGCCGAGGCGGCGGAGGGCAGCCAGGGGGCGGTTGCCCGGCTGATCGACGAATTGCGCCGGCTCAACCGGGATCTGCAGGTGCCAAGCCCACGCCAATACGGCATCGACGCCAGCCGCTATCAGGAATTGCTGCCGGTCATGGCGAGCCAGGCGCTGGCCTCGGGTTCGCCCGCCAACAACCCGCGCGTGCCGCTTCCAGACGAGATCATCGAGCTTTACCGCCGGGTCTACGAATAGCGTTGGCGCCGCACCAGGAGTCGGCAGTGGCTGATATCGGCTTGTTCGAAGCGATCTATTCGGCGCGCGCGTTGCGCCGCCTAAAGCCTGATCCGGTCCCGCAGGAACTGATCGATCAAATTCTCGACGCCGCGATCCGCGCCCCTTCGGCCGGCAACGCCCAGAACTGGGTGTTCGTCGTCGTGCGCGACGCCGAGCTGCGCCACCAATTGGGCTTGATCTACCGCGAGGCGTCAGACATCGCCGAGGCGGTCTATGCGGCGCGCGGCCGGCCGGCGCATCTGAGCGATCGGCAATTCGCCCGCATGCTGGAGGGCGGCGCCTATTTGTGGGATCATCTCGGCGAGGCGCCAGTACTGCTGATCCCATGCCAGCGCCGCCCCGTCGTGCCGCCGCGCGCGGTGTTGCCGGCGGCGATCGCCGCTCGCTACGACGACGAACTCGCCTATGCCGAGCGCATCCGCGGCGCCAGCATCTACCCGGCGGTGCAAAACATTCTCCTCGCCTGCCGTGCGCTCGGGCTCGGCACCGTGATCACCACCAATCACATTCGCTGCGAAGACAAGGTCAAGACCTTGATCGGCATCCCCGACGATGTCGACACCTTCGCGCTTATACCGATCGGCTGGCCACTCGACAGATTCGGGCCGCTGACCCGCCGGCCGCTGTCGGAAGTCGTCCATCTCGATCGCTGGAGGAATGCAGGCTGACATCGCCAGAAATTGTGTCCCCGGGCTGAGGCCGGCGGCCCGCCTTTTCGTGCAGTCAGAGAAGCGAGGGTTGCTCGGGCAGACCGGGCCGAGGCTCATGCACGCAGGGCGGACCATGGCAAGACCAACCGGCGCGACGCGGTGACATTGGTGCGGCGGCATCGGGCCGGCGAGCAGACCGGGGTCAGGGTCCCCGACGCAACCCGCGAGACAACATCGTCTGCAGCTCCGTCCCCGGCGTATTCGAACAACAAAATTGTCCGCAACAGGCACGCCGGGTTGGAACAGGCTCATCCGGAGGAAGCGTTCACTTGCCCCCTATGCTGATCGCGGTCACGGCGATGTTTCTGCAACAAACCTGCGGCTCGATCGCCCGGGCGCTGCCGGCGGTGCTTGCGCCGTTGATCATCGCGGAACTGCATGCCAATGCCGCCTGGGTCGGAATCTATTTCTCGTTGACGGCCTGTGCCGGGCTGATCGGTCAGTTGGGATCGGGTGGCTTCATCATCCGGCACGGCGCCATTCGCATGAGCCAGATCGCCCTGCTGTTTACCGGCGCCGGTTTGGCGGCGGCGGTCCTCGGTGGCGCCGTCGGCTTCGTCCTGTCGGCCTTGATCGGCAACGGCGTTGCCTCGGTTGCAACCCCGGCCAGTTCCCAGCTTCTGGGGCGCTGGTCGGTCAAGCGCTACGCGCCATTTGCTTTCTCGATTGCCCAGTGCGCAATCCCGGCAGGCATTCTGCTGACCGGCTATCTTGGTCCCCTGATGGCACAGTCGTTTGGCTGGCGTGATACGATGCTGGCGAGTGCCGCGCTGTGCTGGGCGGTGGCACTGATGCTTCAGCCACTACGTGGCCGGCTCGATACTGAGCCATCGGCCAGGCACCCGATCCGCCTGTCGGATTTGCACACCACGATCACTGCGGTGCTGGCGGTCCGCGAACTGCGCTCGTTGTCATTCGCCTGCTTTGCATTCAATGGTATACAGGCCGTCTTTGTCGCCTATTTCGTCACCTACTTGACCGCACAGGGCCATCCGCTGGTCGCCGCTGGATCGCTGTATTCGACGGTCATTGCGGTGGCGGTGCCAGGCCGCATTTTATGGGCCTGGGTGGGCGGCTTCTATGTCGCGCCACAATTAGTGCTGGGCGGATTGGCCTTTGGCATGGCGGTAAGCCTTGGGCTGATGGGCGGGTTTACGCCTCATTGGCCGTTGCTGGCGATCGGCGCCGTGACAATGGTGGTCAGCGCTACGGCGTTGTCCTGGCACGGCATCCTGCTGTCGGAAGCAGCACGTCTGGCGCCGCCGGGACGGGTGGGCGCGGTGAC
>Ga0335075_10016445_pt1 | contig 11047 bp, 7 predicted proteins | sample Lox_Sample_24_FD_206723 | JGI IMG/M metagenome (GOLD analysis project Ga0335075, IMG submission 206723) | Soil microbial communities from Loxahatchee National Wildlife Refuge, Florida, United States - Lox_Sample_2.4 | ecosystem: Environmental > Terrestrial > Soil > Wetlands | place: USA: Florida... | reverse complement strand
GATCCCTGGCAGTTTCGAGGACCTCGGCGTCAACGCGTTCGGCATCAACACCGACGGCAGCGTCACCCCGATCCCGGCCGGCGTGGTCTCGTGCGCGCAGCTCGCGACCGTGCCCGCGCTCGGCCGCTGCCCGGCGGGCGCGGCAACGGCCGAGTTTCCGGCGGACGGCTTCCACGGCCCCCTCGGCTTCAACTCGAACGTGGACACCTACACCTGGCCGGCCGCGAATGTGCCGGTCGCCGGACTCGGCGCCCGCGGCGTGGACGGCATCAACGTGGCGACGAACGGCGCCACGGCGACGGTCGAACGGGCGCGGACGCTGCTGGAGGCGAGCGTTTACCCGACGGTCTCCCCGCCGTCCACGGACGCCGACATCGCCGCGCAGGACAACTCGCAGAACTCCGGCTACCAGCAGCTCGCCAACGTGGTGATCCTGGTCAGCCTGGCGATCGCCGGGTGCACGCTGGCGGCGGGCATCGCCGCGGGGCTCGCGGAGCGCAAGCGGCCGTTCAGCCTGCTGCGGCTCACCGGCGCGCGGCTGTCCACGCTCCGCGGCGTCGTCGCGCTGGAGGGCGCGGTGCCGCTGCTGACGGTGGCGGTTGTGGCGATCGGGACGGGCTTCGGCGCCGCCGCGATGTACGCGACGGAAGCGCAGAGCCGCCCGATGGTCGCGCCGGGCCTGGCGTACTACCTGCTGACCGTCGGCGGCATCATCGTGTCCATGGCGATCATCGCCGCGACGTTCCCGATCCTGACCCGCATCACGGGCCCGGAGGTAGCCAGAAACGACTAACAGGAAGTCTGGTATGCCTCACTACCCACGCTGATCCGCCGTGGAGCGCGCTGGCCATCATGATGGGTCAAAGTGCACCCTCTGATGTGCCTAGTGACCCATTACGTTGCGGCGACCGTGACGCGGACATGATAACAGCAAGAAGCGCGCAGTGCGGGCCGACGCAGAGGCCCGGAAGCGCCAAAGGCCGTCCTGCCGATTGCGCAATCGGCTCTAATAGAGCCTGCCGATTACGCAATCGGCAGGGGCTGGGGGCTGGGGCGACGCGGCTAAGCCGCTGATCGCCGAGGCGGACTGCTTCGCGTGCCAGCGCCGGCCGTCGGACCTGGGCCGGACCAGGGTGAACGACTCGAAGACCGTGTAGTCGCCGGTCGGCGCGCCCGGCTCGCCGGACGACGGGTTCACCGGGTCGGCGCCGAGCGCGTGGTAGTGCGTGACCGTGATCGACGTCTGGCCGCCCGCTTCGGTGCCCGGGTTCACGTCGAACACCGCGATGCCGTACCCGGTGGTGGTGTCACGGCGCGCCGACCAGGTCGCGTCCTCCACCGCGTCGGCGGCCGGCCGGTCATAGACGCCGGGCGTCGCGGACAGCACGGGACGGTTCGGCCGGGTGAACACCTTCGCCTGGTCAAGCCGCCCAGACGCGGACGCGCCGTACAAATCCAGGTTCGCGTTGGTCCCGCCGCAGCCGAGGACCAGGTGCACGGTGCCCTGACTGGTGTCGAAGACGCCGCTGTCCACCGTCGTCACCGGATGCGGCCGCCGGGTATCGACCACCGCGCCGGTGGCGACCGACGCCCCGGACGCCGGATCGAACCCGCGAACAGGGAACGAACGCTCGTAGTCGTGGTCGTGCCCGCAGAGCACCAGGTCCGCCTCGTACCGGTCGAACAGCGGCAGCCACATTTCGCGGATGCCCAGGTCTGAACCGTTGCCGTCGCGCGAGGACGAGCAGGCGCACTGGTGCAGTTGCACGATGATCCAGTCGACGGAGGCATCCCGGCGGGCCGCCGCCAGGGTGGCCTCCAGCCACCGGGTCTGTGCACCGCCCGAATAACCGCGCACGTAGAACGAGGTCCCAGGCAGCACCGGGGGATTCCCGGAAGACGGAGGGGGCACCAGCGCCGACGGCCCGGCCACGAACGCGCCCGCGTCCTGGTACACCACATCGTCCGCGCTCAGCGAGATGAAGAGCGCCGAGCCGACCCGGAACGAGTACCACCGCCCCTCGAACGGCCCGAACCCGTTCGCGGGCAGGGTGTACCTGGTCAGGTACGAAGAAAACCCCTGCGGCCCGTTGCCGAACTCGATCTCGTGGTTGCCAGGCACCGGCATCCACGGCCGGTTCGCCGCCGAAGCCTGGTTGTTGTTGCCGAAGTCCCGCCACACCTGCGGCTGCGCCGCCGGGTTCAGATCCGCGTAGCAGAGGTCCCCGTTGAGCAGGTGAAACAGCGGCTGGAACTGCTCCACCGCGCCGACGGCGAACGCGGCCTGGCCGTAGGACAGGACCCAGTCGGTGTTCGGGGTGGCGAGGTCGCCGAAGCTGGTGAACCGGAACGCCGCGCGCCCCTCGGGCGCCGTGCTGAACATCGCGCTGAACGGGTCCGCGGCGTTCCCGTCGTTGTCGGCGGTCACCGCGTACCCGTAGGTCGCGCCGGGACGCAGCCCGTGCACCCGCGCGTGGTACGTCCACACGCTCTGCCCGTTCAGCCCGTCGGTGTAGCCGCGTTCCTCGGCCGGGATGACCCGCTGACCGATCCGCACCCGGGGTCGCGTCGCACGGCCCGGCGCCGCCCCCGAGACGACCACGCGGCGCGCCGGGGCGGCGCCCCCCGGGCGGTGGATCTGCTCTGGCGTCCCGTCGTCCTGCCCTCGGCTCGCCGCGCGGCCCGCGGCACGCGCTGGCACGGTGGCCGTCCCGGCGGCGGTGGTGGCGGCGATCAGCCCCGTGCCGCTGACGGCGAGCACCTGTCGCCTGGACAAGCCGGACCCCGAGTCATCTGGCATGACGAGACTTTGCCGTCCGCCGGTTAACGCCTGGTGACGACAGGGAAGGTCGTGGTCCCAGTTCTAAATGAATATTCCGAACGGACCCGTGGTGACTCCCGCCGGAGACGAAAGCCAGATCAGTCCAGCACCGGGGCCGGCCCGAACCGGAACCCGATGCCGAGCTTGCGGACAACGGACCTGAGCCACACGGTTGACGCCGCGATCCCGGCCGCGATGAGTGCGACGGTGGTGAATGCCCAGATCGGCACGTACGTCTCGACGGGGACGGTCGCGAGCAGCGCGCCCAGGCTGACCGCCAGCACCAGGAACACCCCGGCCCAGAAAACGGTCACGTGCCGGAAGAAGCGGTTCATGGGCAGCCGGTGCACGGCCGGGCAGCGCAGCCCGATCACCTCGGCGGCCAGCCGCTCGGCGATCGGGCTGTGCCCGCGCGCGGTGCGGGCGAACAGGAAGCACAGGCCGAGGTTCGCCAGCGGGAAGTGCAGCAGGAATATCAGCAGGTTCCCGGTGGCGATCGCGGCCAGGGTCTGCAGGGTCAGCACCATCAGCGAGATCGCCACCAGGCCGGGCACGGACTTGGTGACGAGCTTGCGCATGCCCGCGGTGAACCAGATGGCCGCGAGCATGGCCCACAAGCCGGCGTCGCGCCCGCCCAGCGACGCGGCGACGATGTAAGCGCCGGTGGGCAGCCCGAAGGATTCCGCGAGGTTCCAGCCAGCGGTCCGCACCAGCCGCACCGGCCGGGGCAGTTCCAGGCACTCGCTGGGCACGGCCGCCCCGGGCGCCGGGGTCGGCTGGCCGTTCAGGGTGGCTGGCTGCGCGGCTAGGGCGGGATCTGCGTTGCTGGGGGACGTGGGAAGGCTCCTCCGGTCCGGGGCGCCGCGGTTCCGCCGGGCACCGTGACCTCGCTGTGGGGTTCAGAATAGTCCCTACCGGCGACATGAACAGCAAAACCCCCGCGGGTTAGATCACGCCCGGCTAATCGGTGAGCACGGTGAGCACCACCAGGATGACGGTGGTGGTGGCGAGCACGCCGTGCAGGACGACGGCCGAGACCGGAAAGTGCCGTTCCGGCGGGACGGTCACGACCTGCGTAGCCGACCGGTCGTGGGCAGCGGGGCGGCGGTAGGTACGGTAGACACGCACCCAGCGGGCGGCCATGGTCAGCCCGAGCACGACGGCGATGCCCAGGTCGGCGACCGTCGCGTAGGCCAGCCGGTCCTCATCCGCCAGCAGGTAGGCGCCCCACAGCACCAGGCCGGTCATGCCCAGCAGCGCGTGCGTGGAAATCACCGGGATCGGCAGCCGCGTCGCGGTCGCGGACTGGAACTGCGGGTCGTACTCCATGAGCCAGATAACCAGCAGCAGAAGGCCAACGAGAGCGGTGGCTATCCAGGCGAACAAGGAGGCAGCGCTCATCTGAATCTCGTCTCTGAAGTTCCGGAACACACGTGAGGCGCCTGGGACCGGCGCTGCCCTACCTACGACACCGGCCGGAAAATGGATTGCGCCACAACGAAGGCACCGCCGCCGCGGCCGCGACGACGGTGCCTCATTCCGGACCGGCTACGGTTCCACCGGAACCGTGGCCTCGCCATCAAGCTCGGCGTCTACCACGGCCGTCAGTTCTGGTTCCGGCGCGTGCTGGATGTCATCCGCCCGCACGCCGAGCAGCGCCACGACGGCGGCAACGGCCACGACGATCCCGGCGATGACAAAGCCGCGCTCGAACCCAAGCGTCAGCGCCTCCGCGGTCTGGCTGGCCGTCGGCTTGCCGCCTACCTGGGCGAGGACGTGGCTGGTGCGCGCCGCCGCGACGACCGCGAGCGCTGCCAGCCCGACGGCGCCGCCGACCTGCTGGGCAGAGTTCACGAGACCGGACGCGAGGCCGCTCTCCTCCGGGCGCACCTTCGCGGTCGCGACCAGGAACAGCAGCTGCCAGGCCAGGCCGGCGCCCGCCGCCGTGAGCAGCAGGCCGGGCAGCATGCCCGCGGCGTAGCTGGCCGTGGGCGTCAGGCGCGTGTAGCAGAACAGCCCGCCAGAAACCAGGACGAGCCCCGTGACCAGCGGGATGCGGACGCCGGTGAACGTGAGCGCGTACTGGCAGATCAGCCCGGTGACCAACATCGTCACGGGCCACGGCAGGATCGCCAGGCCGATCCCGAGCGGCGAGTACCCCTTGACCTCGCCGAGGTACAGGACCGGGAAGAACAGCAGCGTATAGATGCCCGCCATCATCAGGAACATCGTCGCGTTCCCGGCGGACAGCGTCCGCAGCCGGAAGATGCCGAGCCGGACCAGCGGCTTGCTGGTGCGGGACTCGATTACCAGGAAGGCGGCGAAGAGAACGGCCGACGCGCACAGCAGCCCGATGACGCGGCCCGAGCCCCACCCCCAGGCGCCCGCGTTGACAAGCGCGTAGACCAGCACCGTGAGCGCCCCGGTGATGCTCACCGCGCCGGGCACGTCCATCGTCCGCAGTCCGCCGCCGCCGAAGCGGGTGTTCGGGATGAACCGGATCGCGGCGAGCAGGGCCACCAGGCCGAAGGGCACGTTGACCAGGAAGATCGCTCGCCACGACAGGACGTCGGTGAGTACCCCGCCAAGGAGGATCCCGATGCCGCCCCCGGACGCCGACACGGCGGTGAAGTAACCGAGCGCCCTCGTCCGCTCCCGGGCGTCGGTGAAGGCGACCAGGATGATCGACAGCACCGCCGGGGAGACCATCGCGGCCCCGAGCCCCTGCGCCACCCGGCCGCCGATCAGCATGCCGGGCGACTGCGCGAGCCCGTTGAACAGGGACGCGAGGGTGAACACCGCGACGCCCGTCACGAACAGCCGCTGGTGGCCGAGCAGGTCCCCGGCCCGCCCGCCGAGCAGCAGGAACCCCCCGAAGAAGAGCGCGTACGCGTTGACCACCCATTGCAGGTCAAGCTGGCTGCCGAAGTGCAGGCCGTGCTGGATCGATGGCAGTGCCACGCTCACGATGGTCGCGTCGAGGATGACCATGAACTGGACGATGAGCACGATGCCGAGCATTACCCACCGGCGCCGCGCCTCCGCGCGCCCGATGGCCCCGTCTGTTGTTGTCATGCCCTCCAGTTAGCCCGGGGCAGATCAACGCCGCATCGCCAGCGAGTCGCTGCCGAGTCAACTGGCGGTGCGGCGATGCCGCGCCCGTCAGGAGACCGCGGCCTTCATCAGTTCGGTGATCTTCTGCTCCACCGCGGGGCTCCACTTCGGCAGCGCATACGACACGGCCCACACATCCCCGTCGTCGAGGTGCGCGGCGTCCTGGAATTCCAGTGTCGAATACCGCATGCCGAATTTGCCCGAGTTCTTGAATGCGACGACGACCTTGCCCTGGTCGTTGACGTAGGCGGGCATCCCGTACCAGGTCTTCGCCGACAGCTCAGGGGCGGCGGCGCTGATCGTCGCGTGGACGCGCTCGGCGAGCGCACGATCCTCCGGCGTCATTTTCTCGATCGAGTCGAGGAGCGCCTGCAGCCCGTCGGCCTTCTTCGCGCCCGCCTTGCCCTCAGCGCGCAGCTCCGCGGCGCGCGCCTGCATTGCGGCACGCTCTGCGGCAGAGAAGCCGCCGGACTCGGTCTGTGAACTCTTCGCTGGCATTGTTCTCCCTGCCTTTCGGGCTATACAGGCTCGGTGCGTCACCGGCCAGTAAAAGAAGGCTAAGCCGGTCACGACCGCCGGTGCTTCTCCATTCCTGACCGATTCGGGCCGGCTGAGCACCAGGACGGCGATGTCGTCCTCGGCGGCAGTGTTGCCTACCAGCGCGCGCATGATCCCGGCGGCCGCGTCCTCGGCCGGCGGCTTGGCCGCGTCACCGGGGCCGGCGGCGAGCACCTCGGCCAGGACCGCGGCGAGCCTGTCCATGCCCTGGTCGAGCGGCTGGCTGCGCCGTTCGACCAGGCCGTCGGTATAGCAGCACAGCAGCGCGCCGGGCGGGATGAAGACGGTGGTGACCCGCCGTTCCGGGTCGTCGGCGGTGCCGATCGGCGGGTCCGGCTGGATGGGCAGCAGGCCCGCCTGCCCGCCTGACGTGGCCAGCACGGGCGGCAGGTGGCCGGCCGAGGACACGGCGAACTCGCCGGTCCCGGGGGTGTACAGGCCGTAGAACACCGTGGCCATCGCGTTCGGCTCGAAGTACTGGATCTTGCGGTCCAGCATGCGCAGCGCGGTGGCCGTATCCGGGGTCTCCAGCACGTAGGCCCGCAGCGCGCTGCGCATCCGGCCCATGATGACCGCGGCCTCCAGCCCAGATCCCGCCACGTCTCCGACCACGATGGCCAATCTTCCGTCCGGCACGACAAAGACGTCGTACCAGTCTCCGCCCACGGAGCCGGAGCCGGTCACGTACCGTGCCGCCAGGCTGAGGCCCGGCACGGCGGGCAGCGCCGTCGGCAGCAGGCTGTGCTGGAGCGCCACCGCGGCCAGCCCGTCGTCCTGCGTCATGAGGGAGTGCAGGGCGAGCGCTGCCCGATGGGCGGCCAGCTGCAGCAACTCGACGTCCTGCTGCCCGAACGTCCGGCCGCCCAGCGAGCCGACGTGCAGCACGCCAATGACTCTGCCTCCGGCGAGCAGGGGCACGCCGAGCAGGGACTTGATGCCGCGGTCAACAAGCAGCGGGTTCCGGACCGTGGTGTGGTCCACCCGAGTGAGGATGACCGGCTCGCGAGTCGCCGCGACCCGGCCGGCGAAGCCCGTGCCCAGCGGGATGCGGACGCCCTGCCGGACCTCTTCTTCGATCCCGCTCGCAGCGGTCGCGACCAGCTGCGCGGCACGGTCCAGCAGCAGAACGGCGGCGGTGTCCGCCTGGAGCACCATCTTCACGCGCTCGACCAGGGCATCGAGCAGCGCCTGCTCATCGAGCCTGGACAGCGCGGCATCCGTCACCGATTCGATGTCGCGCAGCCGGTCAGCGGCCGGGTCCTCGGCGTCCGGACCCCCGGCAAAGGGGATGGTCACGCGGCCAAAGTTACCCTCGCGCGCCTTCCGCTACCAATCGCCGGTCACCTCGGCTGACACGGTGAGATGATGAGCGGTGTGAGCGAACTGTCGGTGTCCGTCAGCGTGCAGGACCGCGAAGGCGGTTCCCGCACCGTGGTGTACCTCGCCGGCGAGGCCGACGTGACCACCTGGGCACTGGCGGAAGTCCTGGCCGCCGAAGCCGCCAAGAAACCCAGCCTGCTCCTGGTGGACGTCTCCGGGCTCACGTTCATCGACTCCGCCGCCCTCCACCAGCTCGTGCAGGCGCACCGGAAAGTCCGCGCGGACGGCGGACGGCTGGAGCTCGTCGGCCCAACCCGGCCGGTGGCCCGGATTCTCCAGCTATCCGCGATAGACCAGGTGATCCCCATCCGCGCGAGCGCCGATCCCGCCTAGCCCGTCAGCCGGTCGTCAGCAGGTACACGTTCAGGGCGACGATCACCGCGGTGATCGCGACCGCCAGCACCACCGTCAGCCGCCGGTTCACCAGCGGACCCATCAGCGACTTGTTAGACGTCAACACCACCAGCGGGATCAGCGCGAACGGGATCCCGAACGACAGGAACACCTGGCTCAGCACCAGCGCGCGCGTCGCGCTGAACCCGACCGCGATCAGCACCAGCGCCGGCACCATGGTGATGAACCGGCGCAGGAACACCGGCACCTGGCGGTTCAGGAAACCGGCCATCACGATCTGCCCGGACATGGTGCCGACGCAGGACGAGGCGATCCCCGACACCAGCAGCGCCACGCCGAACACCGTCCCCGCGTGCGCGCCGACGTACGAGTTCAGCCCGGCGAAGACCACCCCGAGGTCGCTTCCCGCCCCAGTGAGGCCACGCCCGTTGAACACCGCCGCCGCGGTAGCCAGCATCGCCAGGTTGATCAGCCCGGCCACGCCCATCGCGACGAGCACGTCCACGATCTCGAAACGAAAGATGCGCCGCCGGTCCCCGGTCCCCTTCCCCACGACCCGGGATGACGTCAGCGACGAGTGCAGGTAGATCACGTGCGGCATCACGGTCGCCCCGACGATGGAGACGGCCAGCAAAGCCGCGCCACCCGGCAGGTGCGGCTCCAAAGCCCCGGCGGCGACCGCCGAAGGCGGCGGCTTAGCAGCCAGCAGCTCGATGCCGAACGCCAGCACCACCACGCCGACCAGCCCGGTGATCACCGCCTCCAGCCGCCGGAACCCGCTCACCTCCATGGCGAGCACCCCGAACGTCGCGACCGCCGCCAGCAGCGCCGAGACTCCCATCGACAGGCCGAACAGCAAGTGCAGCCCCAGCGCCGCCCCGGTGAACTCCGCCAGGTCGGTGGCCATCGCGACGGCCTCCGCCTGCAGCCACAGCGCCACGACGAACCGCCGCGGCAGCCGGGCGCGGCACACCTCGGGCAGCGACTGCCCGGTCGCGATGCCCAGCTTCGCCGACAGCGTCTGGATGAGCATCGCGAACAGGTTCGCGGTCAGCACCACCCAGCCCAGCGCGTAGCCGAACTGCGCGCCGCTCGCCATGTTCGTCGCGAAGTTCCCCGGATCGACGTAGGCGACGGCCGCGATGAACGCGGGTCCGAGAAAGGGCAAGAGAGCCCGCAGGCCCCGGCGTTCGCCCGCCAGGGCCTGCTGAGCGGCTAGTACGGTGTCAACCAACCGACGGTCCGAGCCCCAGTGACTGCGGCGTGGATGCGTCAGGCGACGGCTGGTGCAGGCCCTCGTCCAGGGAGCCGTACTCGGTCATCAAGGCGGGGGAGCCGCCCCACGGTGTCTGCTCCTCGGCCACCAGCGTGTTGGTGGTGAGCAGCAGCCCGGCCACCGAAGCGCCGTTCTGCAGCGCCGAGCGGACCACGCGCAGCGGGTCGACGATGCCCATCGTGATCATGTTCCCGTGCCGCCCGCTGAGCGCGTCGAACCCGTCGTCGGGCCCGAGCACCGCGGTCCGCCCGATCACGTCGGCGGCCGGGTAGCCCGCGTTGGACGCGATCAGCGTGGCCGGTTCGGACAGCGCCTGCCGCACGATCCCGATCCCGACCTTGTAGTCGCCGGTCACGTCGGAATCGCCGGCCACGCCGTCGTCCAGGGCAGGCATCGCGTGCAGCAGCGCCGCGCCGCCGCCCGCGACGATCCCCTCCGCCATCGCGGCCCGCGTCGCGGCCAGCGCGTCCTCCACCCGGTGCCGGAGCTCCTTGAGCTCCGCGGGGGTGGCCGCCCCGACCCGGATCACGGCGACGCGGCCGGACAGCGCGCCGATCCGCTCGGTCAGCACGTCCTCGTCGATGCCGAACGTGGCCCGCTCGAGCTCCGCGCGCAACTGCGCCAGCCGGAACTCCACGGCCTCGGCCGACCCGCCGCCGCCGACGATCGCGGTGTTGTCCGCGTCCACCCGCACCTGCCGCGCCCGCCCGAGCTGCTCGACGGTCATTGTTTCGAGGCTGAACCCGGCATGCCGGGAGTACACCGCGCCGCCGGTCAGCGCCGCGATGTCCTCGAGCTTGTGCAGCCGCCGGTCGCCGAACCCGGGCGCGCGGACCGCCACGCACTGGAAGATGCCGTTGACGTGGTTGTGCACCAGCATGGACAGCGCGGTGCCCTCGACGGTCTCCGCGATGATCACCAGCGGCCGCGGCGCCCGCATGATCTTGTCGAGCAGCGGCATGAGCTGCTGGACCTTGCTGATCTTCTCGCTGCACAGCAGGATGTACGGGTCGTCGACGATCGCCTCGAGCGACGCGGGCGAGGTCACCAGGTACGGCGACAGGTAGCCGTTGTCGAACTGGAATCCCTCGACGAAGTCGACCCCCATGCCGGGGGCGGGGCAGTCCTCGACGGTCACGATGCCCGTGTCGCCGACCGTGTGCAGCGCTTTCGCGATCACCGCGCCGACCGCGTCGTCGTCGTTGGCCGAGATCGCCGCGACCCGCCGGAAGTCCTCCTCGGAACTCACCTCGTGCGCGACCGACTGCAGGTACTCGACGAGCCGCCCGACCGCGAGGTCGATACCGCGCTTGACCAGCACGGGGTTTGCGCCGGCGTCGATCGCGTGCATGCCTTCGCGCACGATCGCCTGGGCGAGCACGGTAGCCGTGGTGGTGCCGTCGCCGACCACGTCGTTGGTCTTGATCGCGGCTTCCTTGACCAGCTGCGCGCCCATGTTCTCGAACTGGTCCTTGAGGTAGATCTCGCGGGCGATCGTGACCCCGTCGTTGGTCACCACCGGCGACCCCGTGATCTTCTCGAGG
>Ga0335075_10016444_pt1 | contig 11048 bp, 6 predicted proteins | sample Lox_Sample_24_FD_206723 | JGI IMG/M metagenome (GOLD analysis project Ga0335075, IMG submission 206723) | Soil microbial communities from Loxahatchee National Wildlife Refuge, Florida, United States - Lox_Sample_2.4 | ecosystem: Environmental > Terrestrial > Soil > Wetlands | place: USA: Florida... | reverse complement strand
TCACTATTTCCTAATTCATTCGGAAAGGTTGCCTACTGTGCTGCCTCCACTAGGCTCGTTCCGTACCCAATCAAGTTCCTGGTCTGTAAGAATCATAGCTAATTATTAAGGTGCATTATGTTCTTTCACTCGACCCTATTGGTCTCAGGAGTTCCGTCGTTCGCGGCTGCAGCGGCACAGCCGCGGCGGGGCGTCAGACCACGTAATTGACCGGCTAAACTCCAAAATTAACACGTTGCACCTCCAAAACTACATGAAAACAATGGTTCTCTCTTCAAAGCTCGGATTTAGATTGATGTAGCCTCAAAATATATACGAAAAACTTAAGTAGTACGTCATGTTTGTTCGATATATTTTAGCGACGCTGTTCGCTGGCTTGTCTTTCACAAAAGGCCTCAATGAGGGACCTGGGAGATGGGGACCGTATCCTATCTGCGAAGAGTGCCGATCACCAGAAATGATGGCTGCGCCTGGCGTTGGTTTCGACCTTACTCATTCTTATGGGTAAGTTCTCGTGCTACCATCCTCTTTCACGTGGCTCTAACTTGTAGTTGCGTAGAACTGCAGCTATACAGTTCCAGAATGAGTCTGTAGCTTTTGTAGGCAAGGTATGTCACTTCTTGTCTCTTACTGAATGTATAATATAGAATTAAGCCAATACATTACGTTCTAGATCAATGGAAATTCAGATTTCGAGTTGTTGATGAAACGCCTCTCGGACCGGTCTTCTGCTCCGAAAACGTATGAAAATCCCTAAATCTCTTTCGATAATACTAACAGCCATTTCTAGCCCAAATAACCGTTGGGATGAACTCAGATATCGCTGGGAGCGAATGAAGAGGAAATTCAACAAAAGTCATGGCCTCCCAGCAACCGAAGATGTGGGAACCATTGCAAAAGTGCTCATAGATCTCCGCAAAATGGTTGAAGAGAAGCTTGGCCATAACATTACCGCCGCTGTTACTGCACGACCAAACCTTCCTGGACTCACAAGAGAAGATCTCGAAGACGCTATGGAATACGCAGGGATGAAGATGCTGAGGGCCTACAATTACTTTAGTGATGTCTCTGAAACCTCCGCTGCATCTGCCGCTACTGGAAAAGGACTGTGCAAAAAGCCGGAAGACATCAAAGCATGCGAAGATGAAGAGGTTACAATGCCTATCTACGATATACTTTCCGTTTCTTTCACCAATACTATTCTATATCTTGCATACACAAGGATATCGAGTGCAAATAGATGCTATGAGTTGGTATATACGCCTCATTTTAACCTAGGCCTACAATCCTTGGACATATATCCAAACGCAAAGGCATATTGGACCGAAGTCAACTACGCCATTCGAGACTTTATCGACTACCCTCCGCGGATTGACACGGTGTTACTCATGGGCGAAGCGGCTCCGAATGAGGATTTCCAGAAAACTCTTCGTGACGCATTGAAACATTTCGAGCCGGGGCTAGACGTCGTTATGAATATTTCTTCGAGTCTGGAACCTCTCAGCCTTGTTGCAAGGGGGGCGGCTGAGTTGGCTAAGCGCTTTCAGGTAATGACTTGGAATTGCAAGGAGCCGATCAGATGCAGAGAGCATAGAGATACAGTAGGCAGACCTCCCATTGATCTATGATGGTACCATTCTCTTTTCGGTTATTAGAGATATGAGGCCTAGTTTGAGACTTTTCATTTCTAGAAGCCAAGTTCCTAATCGTCTTCGGTTTGGTGGATTAACTACTACTACTTAGACACTGGTATCGATTTAGGGGTTGTTCCGATGTGAGTCGGCCAAATTGGTGCTGTACTACATCAACGCACCACGTATGGCGATTGAGGCTCATTTACTAGAAACCCAATTGTCTATTAGTATATCAGGTAACCAATTACTATCTGCAGATAATTGCTTATAATTCCACTGCTCATCCATTCCACACGCCAATAGTAACCAACGTACCGCTGACTCAGATTGATCTAACGTTGCTCGAATCTTAACATTGTCCCATGCTCCATGTGACTGACGGCCACTCAGTCCTCCCCAAGCAGAGTGTATAAATTGAAAAATATAAAGACCTGTTCAACCAGAATGCGGAATCTGAGCACATGCCTGCAACTATTTAGACTATCCCTCCTCACAAAGTTATAGTGTAAAGTCCGGCAAGTGAACGCGGTGTTTCGTAGTCAATAAAAATTCGGCAACCTGTTCTTAATATTCTAATTGGTTCTAAAACCTTTGTATTCCTAGCTAATGTTTTATATTGAGTCCAAGGGGACGGTGGATACGGCTGTTGTACATTGTTGTACTAGGAGTTTAGACCCTTCTTGGCTAGGTTCCTAGGTCTCTATTTTAGGCTTATCACGCGTAAAGCCATATCTATAATATCCTCCAGTACAGGTACAGGCCTATCCCGTGCTGAGAGCTTCCGCAAGCTATGGGACCGGTGCCTAAGCTTGGAAGTTCTATTTTGCAATTTTTTATGATTTTGTATTAATAAGGACTGTACTCTAAGTTAGTTAAGTGCTCACTTTTATTCACATTCCCCCTCTTAGTTACCCTTCGGAGTTCCTGCTCCCTTAAGTGCCTTTAACTGCTTTCAATGTGGTCTTTTTTTTTTTTCCAAAAGTCGTTGAAAAGTCTACTTTTAATTGCGGGGTTTCTCAGCCTGACCATAAGCGAGTGATTCCTACCATCAATTAGCTCTTTTCAGAAGCTACTCATGCTTTGCTCTTAAAAGTTACAGCTGCCGGCTGAAGCTCTTCTATTTAAACATGTCTGACCGAGACCCAAGTGTAGACGAGTTTCGAAGAAAACGCTAAGCGCCGTCCTCACAGAATTTCTAAATAGGACGAGCTCCGTGTTCCAGTCGTCTTGAGGAAATATTAAGACAGCAGCACAAGTTGAGCTCAAGGAAGCCGAGGGAGGATAACTGCATACGAAACAGCCGCAAGAGGCAGCAGATATTGTACAAACAGGGCATAAAGGATCGTCTACTGAGGAAGGCTAGACGTAAAGCTTGAAGGGGAACACCCATTAAGGAAGTTAGCAGGCTTAAGTCTTTGGATAGGATAATGTTTTACTAGTAGCCCTTGCTGTCTGTCTAGAGAAATGAGATTATTTGAGCTAGCGAGGTCTTTTGGTCCTTAGCTGCACCTAGTTTTATGTGCAGATACCGGATCTCCTTGATTTGAGGATAGCTAAAGTTGTATGGATGCCTCGTTGGAGAGACTGAAAACCGGCGCTAGGTACCGCATAGAGATGAAGGCGGGAAATAATTATTAAGAATCGAGAAGCCCTTATTACAAGTAAGGGATAATGGGCGGTGAAAACTATCGGGTTTTAGAATAAGCACAGGATTATAATAGAAATACTTGTGGAAGCAGGCTGCTTGCCCCAGCACGTTAAGGCCTAACGAAATTGTTACGTTGCGGTTACTGTACTTCGCATACCTGAAAACACCACCTTTTCCGACGTGCATGGAAGTTGCATTTGCAGATATATTTGGAATCCCGCGCTGAACTCCAGGTTGCCTCTTTTGTGTGACTTATTTCCTCATCGGGCGCCACATTACCGGCTAAGAGGCACGGCACATTTGCTAGTGCTGCTAGGAGCTCACAATTGTATCCCTGCTCGGCTCATCACCGAGCTTTTAACCGCCTTGCTCTTTCATTGAAACTGACGATTTTCGCTATTGTTGAGCGCAGTGTCCTGCAAACTTTTATCCCGTAACGATGAAGCAGCTTAGTGGTAATCCTTCAGAAATGGCAAAGTGTTCACTTCGTCTGTCACGTGAGAGAGCGGGAGCTCTGTGGGAGTAATTGGATTGAATTGAATTTGTCGAACAGCTATCTACGTAGAGAGTGCTATATGGGTATCTAACCAATGTGGTCAAGTAGTGGTTGTGATTCCTATTGCTACAGTGTTGCTACAGGGACGTCTGTCCACGTGCCAGTCTCCTATGTCTTGAGGGTAGCGGGGTTCGTGGACAGCTTCTCTTTATGTTTTGAAACGACTTCTTTCCTATATTGGTGATCTAAAACCTTGCGACTATTTTGACATGATCTGCGATACAAGTACTGGAGGATGAGTCGGACTCGAATTCTAAAGGGATATGCTTATATGGTATAGTGCTATCCTGTTGGGAAGACTGCGGATGATGGTCCAAGCCTCTATTGATGCTTTCATCGAAATAATGGGCTTCATATTCGAGAGACAGCATATGTGGATAATTAGAGCTCAAGAAATTTTCAAAGAAGTTTATTGTAAGCATTTCCATTTATGCAGCATTACTGGAATTGGCCCACCTATTGATATGCTATAATTAGCAATTGACATGTTTTATTTTTCGTCCCTTTCCACAACTTTGGTTACTCTTGGCAAAGTCTGTGCGTCTAACGAGTCAGCGTTAGTATGACGACCCCTGGGTTTCATACATTTTTGCAGGGCAAATATGGCAATTCAAGGGATGCTTCGCATTATTTGAGAGTCCACCATGTTAGAGAAAGTTATACGACATGTTGGATAGGTAAAAGGTTTGTATTCCGTACTTTTTGTCCTTCTAAAAATATTTTGCTTGCGACGGGTGAGTTTGCACGGTGCTCTGCAATAACAACGCATGAGATTCGCTTTATTACTGTTACATATATGAGACGTAGCTATGAGACGTAGCAATCGCGATTAGAACTCCAAAACCATTTCATTGACAATATATAACACCAGAGCCTCTTCGAAAAATTGGGCGGCGATTCATTTCTCCTATAAATACAGCAGATCATCTATAGTCTATCGATCATGTCGAGTTTTCCTAACACACGTTGTTACTACTATAATGGCGGCCAATCTAGGCTATCGAGATATGACGACATACCTTAACACGCAGAGAGATAGAATATATGATCTCTACACAGTTTACGGGTTCAGAGTTGATGAGATTCATCGTGAACTTGTCTGGTATCGGGAGCCTTGGTTTAGGTGAGCAATTGCGAAAGTCTTATGACAATTTGCAAATGTGCAACATGATTAAGTTATGTACACAGTGAAGGAAAGCTACGAACAGCTATTCGTCGCTGGAAGAGTAATGCGCAGCCCGGACCATGGCCCGAGCGACCGACGAAAACAACCGACAATCAGGCAGCACTTGCGCATGCATCCATCCATGCCTGTAATGAGGTCATCACATCAAACCCATGCGAATCTAGCAACTCATCATAGTTCCCCAGCAATTATGATGTCTTCTATGATTGGCCTTGGCATGACAATGGCCTCTTCCAATTCCCCGTTAGTAATCCTTAATCTTCAGGCGATCTCAAGGCTGACATATGCTAGACCACAGCCAACACAAAACATTAGCGCATCCAGCAGCCGTGAAACTTTCCAAGGACCACAGCATATGAGTGGGTACTATCCTGACAGGCAAGTTCTGTTGACTGGCAATGTGAACATGGCGGGGAATAATTGGCAGAACAACTCGGACCCCATCAACAGCAATACAACCTACGCAACCCAGTCACACGCTCCGTTGCAGATCTTCCCTCAAGTAGCTAACGATGAATCCGATGACGAGCGTGAAGATGAACCTGGAGTTGGAAGCAATTGCAATGACTGCGGTATGATTAGAGGGCAAAGTTGCACATGCGACCCGCTTTTCGACTAGCCCTTTGACTTACCCCAGTGTGCAGAATTTGGCTGGACTTCTCTGTACTCTGCAAAGACAAATTACGAGAGGGAAGTTCGAGCAGAGGTAGTGGTCACGACGTGGCTTCCGCGAAACATGGTGCTTTTCAGGCGAAAGCACCTGTATTATAAGCGTCGAGACAGCTATTGCTTGTCGAACCTGATATATTCTCTTTGTGTCTTTCTTTCTGCCCTATTGAAGCTTGATGTCCGGTATAATACCGTAGATAATTGCTTGCCGGGTTTCGTGTTTGGCTTTAGTTCTAAAGTTTCTCTTTCTTTTTCTTTTGATTCTTATCTTTGGGAGCAACATTCCCTGGCATACAAACTATCGTCGGTACACTTTTTACTGTATCATAGAAGCAGAATTTTTAGATTTGTAGCAACTGTCTCACTTACACTTCTAAATCAGAAACCACTATACTAAATCCCGTGGATGTCCCTGAATTATCGTCGAGGTTCGTAATGATGAAGTTTATACAGACTTTCAAGTGCAGTTTCTATTGATATTTTGTGTCTATATCTCTTTCCTGTTTCTTCTAATTTGTTGAATATTACGCCCTAGGTCTATCATGTCAATCTATTCTCGCAGGTGACAACATTCTTTAACTTGAAAATATTGAGAGATTACACTCGGCCCTCGTCGACCTATATAGTAGAGATAGTATAGATGGTGTTGATAGAAACACGCTTAAAACTGTCAGATCACGTGACTGGTTTTGGAAGTGCCAACCGCTCTGTTGAATTAAGATAGTGTTTCTAGGGGATTAAGAATAGTGGTGTTGATTCATTAAGGCAGCGAAAGGCTGACTCACTGCTCCTCAGTGTTGCCTACGGCAGCCTAGAGAGCCTAAGAGTGCCAAGAATCTGCAACACATAAGCAGGACTTCAGCGATCGCCAGCCTTACAACTGCTTCCGAGGTTGACCTCGTTCTTTCTTCTGTTGCGTCTCGCCAATTGCGCAAGCTACCGGTGGTTTAGCAGTGTCGCCGAACCTCACCGTCCTATAGATGGTGCTCTGACTGATCTCTTTTCCAAATTTATTGATGCCTCGAAGGAGGTTTTGCTCAGGGCAGACGACGGGAAATGCAGAGATCAACAGCCGAGCACGACGAGATGAGAGACTTGCATCAGTCGTTGGCCCCAACAAACCCCTCAATGGACGAATGTTACCGCCCAAGAAAACGTCGTAGAGTGGAGATCTTCGTCAGGGATCCCAGCTGCTGCGTTCGCTGCCAGTTGATGACGTCGTCTCCTGATGGGGTACGAGCTTTAATCTCCCCCACAGGCTATGAGCATTATACAAAGTTGGCGACTGAGTTCTCCGCAAAGAGAGGCTGCTCTCTGTGCCACTATTTTCAATGAATCTAGTAACTCTTGGAGGTCAGGGGAAAGTTTGCACTTCTTTGCTTACTTGCAACATCATCCCTGTTGGAAAGACAACCCCAGAAATGCTTGCAGGCCTTGCTGTCCCATTTTCGATGAAATTGTCGGTAAGGCACCAGACGGCAAATTGAAAGTTAATCTGCGTGCATTTACTCCTTGAGGTATGTAACGAATATTCGATAACGAAAAGAGTCAGACACGTTAATGTGCTACCAGACGACCCTGCTGCAAAATTTGTGATCGGTCGCCCAATTGTATCCGATGTAGCGGGGGAGTTTGCAACGAAGCAAGCCAAAAATTGGATTGAGCAGTGCCTAGCAAAACATAAGGTCTGCCGTTCCCAGGGAAAGTCTATGCTGCCCACGAGAGTGATGGACCTTGGGCTAAGGTCTGACACTAGCTCTATAAAACTTCATATAAGTAAAGAGAAGGAAAGCGCAGATTACAGCGCCTTAAGCTATTGTTGGGGTGAGTCCCGAACATATGTCCTGATTACTAGAACTTTAGGAGCTTGGACGCATGAAATTACCGTCGAGAAGCTGCCGAAAACCTTGCAAGTCGCAATCGAAGTCACACGGGAACTATCCATCAGATATTTGTGGGTAGATGCACTGTGCATTATCCAAGACAGTGCCGTGGACAAGGAAGCGGAGATTGGACGCATGGGAACAGTATACAAGAATGCGAAGGTCACAATTGCTGCGGCAACCGCTCGGGGAGTTTCAGAAGGCTTCTTGTCTGTCCGAAAACCCCTTACTTCATGCACAATACCTTTCCTTACACCAGATGGCCCTCGCGGAAGCATATCACTCGCAGCCCCAATACTTGCTTACAAACCCCAACAGCCACTGGATAGTCGAGGATGGACACTGCAGGAGTTCCTATTATCTCCACGCGTGTTGATGTATGGAGCAAGTGAGTTGACATGGCATTGCCAATCCGAGAATTTTCAGACCATTGAAAAAAATCATATCATTTATCACGAGAGAGTGAAGCGTTTACCTCACCAAATATTCAACCATGGAAACTCCAGGGGGAGGAACAGAAACAAACAGGTCGAACTATGGGCTAGTATAGTAGAAGAGTATACCACACGCTATTTGACCGACCCAGGAGACAAGCTACCTGCCATCGCTGGACTCGCCAATGAGCTTATGGAGATTTGGGAAGATAGGTACATTTGCGGAATGTGGCAGAGTTGTCTAATCAACCACCTTGGATGGAGTCGGAGCTATCGCGTTAAGAACAGCTTTGAACGATCAGACCGGGGCCCGAGCTGGTCCTGGATATCGATGAATTGTCAGGTCCTCTTCGAAGTTGTCAAATATCCAGATGTAGAAGTCAGAGACTGCATTATTGAACCGACTGGATCAACTTTTGTGCCTGGTCACAAGACTGCAGGGAGGCTTGTCCTCCATGCCAAAATTCTGAGCACTAGAGATTTAGGAGAGAAGTCTACCCGTTTATGGCATATCCATCCCGACCTTGACACGGGAAATACGGCTAGAGATCCTATCTACTATTTGCTTTTAGGCAGTGCAAGGATGAAGCATCCTGTAGGCCTACTGCTCACTATGGTTGGCAGCAAGCAGTTCCGGCGAGTTGGTTAAGTCTATGCTTGCTATGCAGACGAATCGCACTCCCGCAGACGGGAAATCGTCACTATTATATGAGGCATCATTTTGCAAATCTAGATTATGTCGCGGCTGTCAATGACTCTATTTCTCAGTCTCCACCCCTTTCACTTTTGCTCCTGCCGATTCGGGCTTTGGATGCCCTCACAGCAGACTTTGCAGCTTTCACTAAGAAACAACTCCCAGCGACCTCGAAATCAAACATTTGAGATTGATCCATCATTGATTTCTTGGCAGGGTTATGAGCCACTTGCAACACCCGAGGTCTGACAAGCTTTCGATACGTTGGTTACGTTCCTAGATCAGATACCCGATAGTCTTGTAACTGAAAACGACAAGTATACGGTCTAGAATCCGGCAGTGAAGTTCGGTAGCAAAAACATTTCCTACTGCACACGATTTCAGACAGTGAACTATTGCTTTGATTAACATCTGAGAAACTTAGAGGAAGCCCTCAGAGCCCGGGGCGTCGTGTATCTATCAATGAAAATGCGAGCGATATTTTAGGAGTTCAGAGCATATTTGTTGTAATCACTATAACCACCCTTTGCACCTTTCTCTTATCTTGCCTTGATTCCTGTGGAGGACGCCTCGACAAATCTAGAGAAGAAGTTCGTTTACCACTCTGAGTGGCTGGTTGGAGCAGCGCTAACACAAACTTACAGCTACATGGTCGAGAACGGCCTCGAATACACTATAGGCGAAAATGGGCTCGGTCGGTAAAATTAAAACGAGGGATTTCGAGGGGGAAATTTAGATTTTGGGATAGATACCCTCTATCCTCACTACTCTCCTTTGGAGGCCGGCTTTTCGGTATTGGAAGAGAGCACCAGCTTCCGAAACAATGCTGAATGCACGTTCAGATCTCAAATATAGCGAGTCGCTGTCCGGCCCTGCCAAAGTTAACAATGATCCTCATGAAAGGAATGCTAAACCGACAATATGTGAAGATGTTTTATCTATCAGTGAAGGTCTTACACATAGTCAGAGAGACAGATCAACCTCATTGCAACGCCGTGCGAGCACCTCGATACAGCTCGGCCACGGATCAGTTCCAGAACGCTGCGTAATGGTGTCAGAACGTCTACCAAGACCAGTAATGGGGTTCAAGTGCCGCGATCTTCAGCGAGCGACATCTTATGCATGCTCCCATCTTCCTCACAATTTGATCTTCTCAAGTTGCTGCTTCGTCGGGCGATTCTGAACTCTTTTACGTGGAGGTTATTGAGGCCCGAGGGGAAGCAAAAGAATCCAGGGATGTCCGGATCAGAGGACCGTCGTTTGCAGGTAACTAGGCTGCTATCAACTCTGAGATTATATTCAGGTTTTAATGGAATAGCTTGAGACTTTGTGCCTTTAGTACGTTGTTTGCCGGATACGTTGTTAACAGGAGCGGTTTGAGCAAACGTGTAGTTAGAGAGGCCACTCGGATTGAACTGTGATGGTTGACTTGTAGATAGGCCAATGTCCGTCGACTGTCCTACCAATAAGGAGAAAAAATCCGACTGCAGTTGAGATGGCAGGGCTACAATTGAAGATTCTATGTTTTTATCGTGCCGTCTTGAAGACTGTAAGAGGTCGGGATGCCAGAGTGGTCATAGTACAGAAAATATGGCGGGATCAGAAGCTTCAAAGATGCTCTGGATGGCAATCTTAATTCCAAGCGTTGCGATAGACAAGGCATTATCACACCTCACCTACCAAGCAGTTACTCCACTTTGCTGCAATCCACAGCAATAATGCAGTACAGGTATCAAGGCATACATTCACCAGTCGGCTAAAAATGGAAGCTTTATTGGAGGGTGGAATATCGATGGTGATCTGGTTATTGGAGGAGCGAGTCGGTTGAGGCACCAAGCTAGCAGATGTGTTGTCATGGCAGCAGATGGGTGTGAAAAATGCGAGGGCCACAGCAGAGAGTAAAGGGAAGGCGGTTGTGACAGTAGCTACGTTGATCGGGATAGGTATGATGATGTGCTGGGCGTACCTTTAACATTTATGTCAATTTCAACTCGCAGTTTTCATCCATTATAATGTGGGGAGTTGGAAGCGCGGTAGTGTTTTGTTTCGAACCATCCAGTTTTCATACCATCGGTCAACGGTTCGCACCATTAACTAACAAAATAGATGGTCAAATGGTACGACCAGTTGGACACGTCTATTCCATCCATAAATGAGAAAAATTTAAAAAGTGTACCTTTACAATATGTTACATAGTATATCATTGAATTTCAAAGTTTCATACGTAAAAGTGGTGTTATTAGAGATACTTATGCAAAATAAGGTAGTTGATCTTCAAGGGCATTGCGAAATAATCTGGATTGTTGGTAAATACCATAAAGTTGGCGTTTGAGGCGTAATGACA
>Ga0335075_10016443_pt1 | contig 11048 bp, 9 predicted proteins | sample Lox_Sample_24_FD_206723 | JGI IMG/M metagenome (GOLD analysis project Ga0335075, IMG submission 206723) | Soil microbial communities from Loxahatchee National Wildlife Refuge, Florida, United States - Lox_Sample_2.4 | ecosystem: Environmental > Terrestrial > Soil > Wetlands | place: USA: Florida... | reverse complement strand
GCGCAGCCTCATGAACATGCAGCACCAGGACTTCGGCTACGATACCGACCGCCGCGTCACCATCAGCCTTACCGCGCCCTACAGCACCTACTCGCAGCCCAGACTCGACGCCATGTACCGCGAACTGCAGGACCGGCTCTCCCATATCCCCGGTGTCGAGCGCGCGTCCCTCGCCCAATACACGCCTCTACAGGACAACTGGGGCGAAATCGTCATCCGCGAGGGCCACCCAATGCCGAGCATGACCGATCAGCACATCGGCTCGTCCTGGGATCACGTCAGCGCCGGCTATCTCGAAACCATGGGCGAGAAGGTTATCCGCGGCCGCTCCATCACTCCGGAAGACACCGCCTCAACCCGCAACGTCGCCGTGGTCAATCAAGCTTTCGTGCATACGTTCTTCAAGCCGGGAGAAGACCCCATCGGCGCACATTTTGGCCTCGACCTGCCCCGTTACGGCTCGACCTTCGAAATCGTCGGCGTCGTCGGCAATGCGAGATACTACTGGGATTTCGCCAACCGCGAACCACCCCGCCCTCTCTTCTTCGTGCCGCTCGCCCAGCGCACCCACTACGACGACGCCATCATGCAGAGCATCGACGACCAGACGCACTTCATCGAAGGAGCCGTGCTTGAGCTGCGCAGCAACAGCATGGAAGGCCTCGAGCCGCAGGTTCGCAACATCCTCGCCGACATCGACCCCAACTTCGTCCTGCTCAACATCCAGACCTTGCAGGAGCAGGTTGACTCCAACCTCGATCAGCAGCGCGCCATCGCCCAGATGACCGGCCTTTTCGGCCTCCTTGCTCTCGTCCTCGCCGCCGTCGGCCTCTACGGAGTCACTGCCTACGCCGTCGAGCGCCGCACCAGCGAGATCGGCGTCCGCATGGCCCTCGGCGCAGACCGCGGCAACGTCGTCCGCCTCGTCCTCCGCGGAGCCTTCCTACAGATCCTTATCGGACTCGCCATCGGCATCCCCATCTCCGTCGGCTGCTCACGCTTCATCGCCAACCAGCTCTACCAGGTCAAGGGATGGGACCCGCTCGTCCTCTCCGTCTCCATCCTCGCTCTGGGAATCTGCGCCTTCCTCGCCAGCATCATCCCGGCGCGGCGCGCCGCATCCATCAACCCCGTAACCGCTCTGCGTACGGAATAGTGCGCCTCGTTCACAGGCGTGCGAAGTGGCGGATCAAGCCAAATCCAATACTCAGCAGGATCAGGTGAATGACATTCTGCTTGAATCTCAGGAGCAGCACGAGCGAAACAATCACCCATCCCAGAGAGATTCCATCAAGCCCTCTCGACGCCAATATTCCTGACGGAAAAATGACAGCCGTCCCAAGGAAGAACGTCAGGTTGATGATCGCCCCAACTACGACAGCGGTGATTAATGCCAGAACGCCCTGAATCGTCGGCTTGCTCTGTGTTTGATCCACAAGCGGTGCACCTGCAAAGACGAAAAAGAAGCAAGGTAGAAAGGTATAAAACGTCGTTACCAGCAGACCCAGCGTCCCCATCCACAGCGAGCCGTGAAAGTGGTTGTATCCAGCCATGAATCCAACAAAGGCCACCACGATAATCAAGGGGCCCGGCGTTGTTTCGGCAAGTGCGAAGCCGTCCGTCATCTGCAGCCTGCTCAACCAGTGCAGCTTCGACACCGTGACCTGCGCAACATACGGAATCACCGTATAAGAGCCTCCGATAGTTACAAATGCGGTCTTCGTAAAAAACAGAACCAGGCTCCTCCAGAAATGGAAGTCCTGGGCAAAGAACGCCAGGGCAGCCAGCGGTAGAAGCCACAACATCACGACCACTGCTGTCAGCGTTGCGGTCGGCCTCAGGCTAGGAACAGAGTCCGGTGCGGCTGGCGTCAGGCTGATGTAGTAGCCGTTCTCATCGTCTCCACCCTCTGTCTCGATCGGCCGACGAAGAAGATCAGGCCGCACTATTCCCAGGACAATTCCGAGAACAACTGCGCCCAGCATCACCAGCAGCAACGAAACATCGAAGAAGAACATAGTCGCAAACGCAGTCGCTGCGACGATACTCTCCACCGGTCCGCGCAGAGCCCTCTTCGCAATCCTCTGCAGGGCAACGACCACCAGGGCGATAACAGCCGGCTTGAGTCCGTTGAACATCGCTGCGATCCATGGCAGGTTGCCGAATTTCACATAAATCAGGCTCAGGCCCAGCAGCACGAACATCGAGGGCAGAACAAACAACGTTCCGGCAACAACTCCACCGCGCTTGCCGTGCAGCTTCCAGCCAATGTAGATAGCGAGCTGTTGCGCCTCCGGTCCCGGCAGCACCATGCAATGACTCAGCGCGTGAAGAAATTTTCCATTGCTGATCCACCGCTTCTGCTCCACTAACTCTTCGTGCATGATGGCGATGTGGGCCGCAGTGCCACCAAAGCTGACCCATCCGAGCTTGAACCAGAACCGCAGCGCTTCCCTGAAGCTGGGTCGCTGCACTGTAACCGAAAGCTGACTCGACGACATCGAATTCCTTAGAAAACGGGACTGTTACGCAAAGGCCAAAAAAATACGCGCAAGAATATGTAACTCATATGACGTTATAACATCATAACGTCATCGTGAAGATTTCGACTGGGCACAAAAATCTGTCGCCCGGCCCCTTCAAAAGAGGAGCAATGAAATATGAATGACATTTGCAAATCATGGGAACTGGAACACGACAACCGTTTTCCATTCCTGAATCGAGCTGCGCTGGCTCGCTGGGCTCCCATTCCCCTTCGGCTGATTGTCGGGTATGGCTTTTTCCAACACGGCTTCGCAAAGCTTTCCAAAGGACCCGATGCATTCGCCGCTATCCTGCATGCGATCGGAGTGCCTGCACCTCATCTCATGGCATGGCTGACCATTCTAGTCGAGCTTTTCGGAGGACTCGCCGTTTTGCTCGGAGCTTTTATCTCCCTTGCCAGCCTGCCCATGGCAGCTGTTCTCCTCGTCGCAATGTTTACCGTGCACTTGCCCTATGGATTCAGCTCAATCAAGATTCAGGGCGTAGTCTCCGGCCGCGCGCAGTTCGGGCCTCCGGGCTACGAGTGTGACCTGCTCTACCTTGCTTGTCTCGCGGCGCTTGTGCTCGGTGGTTCCGGGCCGTTCGCCATCGACAGCCTGTTCAGGAGTAGTAGCTAAGACTTTTCAGATCGAAGACCGTGATTTATCGAGAAGCCTTACGCGCCAGCCGTGTCACGAAGCGAATGAGATCGCCACGATAATGCAGCTTCTCATAGTCGACCGGGCGATTCCCGGTCGAGTACGATGTTCGCTCAATTCTGAAGACCGGGCTGCCTTGCTTTACGCGTAGCGCCGCCGCCACCTCGGCCTCGGCTGCCACAGCTTCCAGCTTGTACTCCGCCTCGATCAACGGCACATTGTATTTGCGTTCAAGGAGAGAAAAGATGGGTTCGACCCTCAGGTTGTTAGTAATGATCCTTTTGCCAATCTCCACGGGCAGGTAGGTTTCATCGAAAGACAGGGGAACGCCGTCGGCCAGACGCACCCGGCGGATTCTGACCACGCGCTCTCCCTTCGTGAGCGCGAGGTGATCCGCCACGGTTGCGTCGGCGCTCACAATCTCTTTTCCTATCACCCGGGCTGAGGCCTTGCGGCCAACTGCATGCATATCCTCCACAAATCCGCTTAGCTCTGTCAGCTCCTGCGTGATCTTCGGAGCCGCTACGAATGTGCCCTTACCGCGGTGAATCTCAACGAGCCCGCGGCCTACAAGGTTCTGAATAGCGCGACGAACCGTAATGCGGCTCACTTCGAACCGTGAAATGAGGCTGTCTTCGGTCGGTAGCTGATCGCCAACCTTCAGCGCTCCGTCAGCGATCTCCCCGGCGAGCACAGCTTCGACGCGTGAATATAGGGGAGCATCCGGTGCGAGTGACATGAAGACATCATAACGTCCTACTGTCTTTTCGCTTAACGCTGGACAGAGGGAGCCACCGATGTCCGGGGCTTAGCCGCAATGATGAATTCGCTCTTCAGCAGATATTGATACAGCGAATTCAGCGGCTCGGACGGGTGGAGATTGTCGGCTGTGACGATTCCATCCGTCTCTTCCCAGGTCCAGCCGGTAAGCTTGGCTGCTTCGGCTCGCCTATGCAGTTCTTCTGCCGGCATCGGATACACACTCACTCTGACATTCTGTGTAAAGATCCGCGACAAAGCTTCCAGGAGTGCCCCCGCCAGGCCTTTATAGCTGTCTTCCAGCACCCGCACCAGCACCGATAGCCCAATCGCGAAGTGAATCCGTAATTTGGTATAGCGATTCGCAAACGCGCTCATGGTGTACAGTTCCTGATCGCGAAAAAGCATCACCCCATAGCCCAGCTTCTGAAGACTCACCACATGCTCCAGAATCTCTCCGACAGACGCTTCCTTGCCCAGAACGCTCAAGCCGGCGACCGAGAGGCAGAACAGCCCCATTCCCCCTTTGCTCTCCTTTAGTTCATCCTCGGGCAGTTCCGCCAGCGTGTCCTCGATCAGGTCCGAATGAAGGCTGCTCACGTTGTCGAATCTTCCCGGCGCCAGCACCAGGGCCCGCTTGTAGAGCACCTCATTCGCCGGTGCCAGTTCGTTGTCTGCCGGAAACACCGCTGCTTCAGCGAATCCGCCAGTGACCAGAAGGGCATGCACCTCATCCCTGTTCCAGCCTTCGAAGGCCGGTCCGGTCAACTCTACGCAGTCGATCTCTACCCTGTGGCGTCCCACGTCCTCGAATACGCTGCGCAAAAACTCTTCGGCAGACCCCAGCGCATGAAAAGCGGCATAGATCAGATTCACGCCGAGCAGGCCCACCGCTTCCTGCTGCTGTACGTTGCTCGGATCCCTGAGGTTGATGTGCAGGATGACTCCACTCGGCGGCCCGCCCGGTTGCTGTTGGAAACGCAATCCTATCCACCCATGTTGGTCATTGGTGCCCGAATAGTTCCGCGCGGAGATCGTATCCACGAACGCAAAAAACTTGGTGTTGTTTCCGCGAGTGTCATGTAACTGCGACACCAGTTGCTTCCACTCGCTTTCAAGCATCGCCTGCAGCCGCGGCTTGGAAACATAGCGTGTCCCGGCTCCGTAAAGGTCATCGCTGACCTCCTTGTCGTAAGCCGAGATCGTTTTCGCCACCGTCCCGGAAGCGCCGCCTACCATCAGAAACCAGCGCGCCACCTCCTGTCCCGCGCCGATCTCGGCAAACGAGCCAAAGGTCGTGGGATCAAGGTTGATGGAGAGCGCTTTGTGATGGACATCGTTCTTTTCGTGTTCGGGCATGAACCGACCTCCACGCGAATAGACTCTACCACTCCCATCCACATCGCAGGATCACACGCCGGCCCGTTCACTTCCTGCTTTATTCGTGAGACCATTCCAGACGAATCGGAGCACGCCGCCCATGCGCATCTTCACCAGTTGGTCAGGAGACCGCAGCAAAGACGCCGCCCTCGGTCTCAAATCCCTCCTGCAGGATCTCTTCGAGGAAGCCGTGCAGGTCTTCGTCTCCGAGCACATCACTCCCGGCGAAGCCTGGGCCCAGCGCCTTGGCACCGAGCTCGAGCAGTCCGAGTTCGGCATCCTCTGCCTCACCCGCGACAACTGGCAGTCGCCCTGGCTGCTCTTTGAAGCCGGAGCCATCGCCAAGAAATTCGCCTCCTCGCGCGTCGTCCCCTACCTCATCGATGAGCTGCCCGCCGCCTCTGACCGCTCGCCGCTCGCTCAGTTCCAGCACGTCCGCGCCGATCGCGAGGGCACCTGGCGCCTCGTCGAAGCCATCAACAGCATTCGCGACAACCCCAAGCCTTCCGACCGGCTCGAGCGTTCCTTCACAAAATGGTGGCCCGATCTCGAGCAGACCCTCAAGACCGTGCAGGCCTCCAACCCCGGTCAACCCCCGATCCGCTCCGATCGCGAATTGTTCGAAACCATCCTCCAGCGTCTCGAAACGTGGTCGCAGTCGCGTCAACAAGCCTACGTCGACCTGCCCCCCATCGAACTCACGCACCTGCGCAACCTGCGCGACCACCCCGATCTCAACTACAGGCGTGACAGCAATCTGCAAAAGGAGCTCCGTCACCTCCGCGACATCGGCCTGATTAAGAACAGAAAGCCCATCACCGATCTTCCTGCGAGCTTTAAATTGGGTGAGGACTTCGACATGACCGCCAAGGGCTACAGCCACCTGCAGAATGTCGCCCCCGCGCCGGGCGAGGAGCCCGGCACCCCGTAGCCGCGCTGTCTGCTCCGGCTTCGGAATAGCGCATATGTTCGAGATCGGCAATCAGTCCCGGCCCGGTTGGGCGCCATCCCAGCCGCTGTTGCGTTTGCGCGCTGGAGCCCACAATGTCGAGGCCGGCGAACATGGCAAGCCAGCCGAAATGTCCGGCTGCTTCTTCCGGGCTCATGGAGACAGTCGGCACCTTGAGACCGCGGCCGATGGCCTCGGCGATGTTGCGGGCTGAGACTCCCTCCTCTGCCACCGCGTGGTACCTTGCACCCGGCTCTGCCTTCTCGATCGCCAGCTTGTAGAGGCGGGCAGTGTCGAGAACGTGGGCCGCCGCCCAGCGGTTGAGTCCCTCCCCTACGTACGCCGAGACCCCCTTCTGGCGAGCCAACGCGATTGAGTAGCTGACAAGGCCCTGCTTGACCGTGTTGTGGACCTGCGGAAGGCGCACCACCGAGACGTTGAGACCGCGGGCCAACAGCGCGTCGCCGGCCGCCTCGGAGGCGCGCGGGTAGGTTGTCGGATTGGGCGGCGGCGGCATGTCATCCTCCGTCGGTACGCGACCGGGCGCCAGCAGCCCGAGCCCGGAGGTGACGAGCAGCGGGCGGTCAGAGCCTTCGAGCGCAGAGCCGAGCGCCTCGATGGCGCGCTTGTCGATCTCGCAGTTTTCAACGAACTTTGAGAAGTCATGGACGAAGGCGGTATGAATTACGCCGTCAGACATGGCCGCTCCAGTGCGCAAGCTTTCCAGGTCTTCGAGATCCCCTCGATGCACCTCGGCACCGGCCGCAGCAAGAGACTTGGCACCCGCATCCGAACGGGCAAGACCGAGTACCTGATGGCCCGCGTTAATGAGTTCCGGAACAACTGCTGAACCGATGAAACCTGTAGCACCGGTAAGAAAAACACGCATCGCAATCTCCTTTGCTTCGTGAACAAGAGCGCATTCGCGTCCTGTAATTGCAAGATGAGTGACCAGAACGATACGATCTATACTGAAAGTCCGTATTATTGGCTCGATCGTCCGGAAGGGCGATCCGTCCGGGATGGCTTATGGATCCGCTCTCAGATGTACTCTCGCTGCTCAAACCGCTCAGTTGCAGGTCCGGTGGCTTTGATGTGGGCGACAACCTGGCCGTCAAATTCCCAAAGCATCAGGGCATCAAGTGCTATGCCGTGGTCTCTGGCCAGTGTTGGCTGTCCGTCGAGGGTGTTCCCGACCCGGTGCGCCTCACGGCGGGAGACTGTTATCTCTTGCCGCGTGGACTGCCTTTCAGTCTTGCGACCGATCTGACGCTGACGCCTGTCGACTTCCTTACGCTGCTTTCGACAAAGCCGAATGACAGCATGGTCTCGCACAACGGCGGCGGAGATTGCTTTCTGGTCGGCGGGCACTTCATCCTTACCGGCAGCCATGCCGACATGCTGCTGGGATTTCTGCCGCCCATCGTGCATATCCGTTCAGAATCCGACAAGGCGGCGATGCGCTGGTCCTTGGAGCGGATGATGCAGGAGGTGCGCGATCCGCAGCCAGGCGGATTTCTAATCACACAGCAGCTTGCCTACCTGATGCTGGTGCAGGCCCTGCGACTGCATCTGGAGGAAGGTTCGAGAGGTGGCGTTGGGTGGCTCTTCGCCCTGGCCGACAAGCAGATGAGCGCGGCGATCACCTGTATGCACGACGATCCGGCCCACCGCTGGACATTGCAGGAGCTGGCCGAGCGTGCCTGCATGTCGCGATCGATCTTTGCCCTGAAATTCAAAGAGACCGTTGGGTCCACACCCATGGAATACCTGACGCGCTGGCGCATGATGCTGGCCGGGGAAAGGCTGACGAATTCGAGTGACCCGCTCTCCGTCATCGCTCTTTCGCTCGGCTACGAGTCCGAAAGCGCCTTCGGCAAAGCCTTCAAAAGGGTGATGGGCTGTTCGCCGCGGCAATACAGCCGTGGCCGGAATTCTGCTTCCTCTCCGCATCCCGAGATCGAAGCCGCCCGCACGGATCAACTCCAACCTGTCGCCGTATGATAGGCGCGCGGCCATGTTCACATCGGTACCGACGCTGATCGCAGATTTTGCACTCGCCAGCAACCGAGACTGATAAGGAACAACACGCCAGCGATCCAAACTGCCTGATGCGCTACGGCTCCAACTACAACATCTACTGAGCTGTGGACGCCAGTCAGCCGCTCAACAATCCAGCCCGCGGACGCAAAAGCCGCAAAAATCGCACCACCAATTCTCAGGAATGAATACGCGCGGGTGCGGCTCAAGAGAACCAGAGACGGCATAGTAACCGCGACCACAACCATCTGCATGGTTTCTATACCCAGGTTGAACGCAAGAATGCCGGCCACGCGCTCCCACCGGCCGAGCCCCAGTTCGCCCAGTGTGGCCGCAAACGCCAAACCGTGAATGAGTCCGAAGAAGGCCGCTATGCCCGCCTCTTTACCCGGAAAAATCGGACGGAGCGCATGAACAGCCGACACAAGAATTGAAACCGCGATCAGCACCTCGATGGGACGGCTGGGAACTCTGACGATTCCAAATGCGGCCAATGCCAGCGTGATCGAATGCCCGACGGTAAATGCCGTCACAATTTTGAGAATGCGGAGCACACTGCATCTCACATCGGCGAACCCAGCCCAGCGCGAACCAGAAACGATCAGAGGCGCAGGCAGCAGCATCACCAGCAGGAACAAAAGATGATCCGTGCCTTCAGCAATGTGCCGCATGCCCAGACGAAAGATGCCCGCGAAGCCCAGCGCACTTATCGACCCGCGAACGTTTGCCCACCATTTGCCGAATATCGAGTCCGAAGGGCCGCCACTCTGCACATAATCCAGTTCGTAGAACGACTGCTGTTCGTTCCGATTTTGCGCGACGATCCGGATATCCGGGTCGCGAGGAACCAGGCAATTCACCAGATAGACGGCCTTCCGATTTGGGTTGTGGCTTTCGAGAATGAGTCGTCGATTAGGCCCTCCGTGCGGCAAATCCGCCGTGAACTCAATATGTATCTCCCCCAGCCCTTCTCTCATCAGCTCGATCTGCGGGAAATCCGCTGACACAAGCCTCGGCTTAACGCTCTTCCCGTCTGCCGTCAGCGACAAATCACCCAGCACTCGCTCCGCATAGGCCCGCTGTTCTGCTGGAGAGATGACCCCGTCTCCGTCAGTGTCGATGCTCGCAATGACAAACGAAGCCACCGAGACCCCGGGGATCATTCGCATCGATGCCTGAACATGATCCTTGTCCACCGAGATGATGGTGGCCTGCAGGTATTCATCAAGCCGGTGCGCGAACGCCACGCCGCCGAGACAAAAAAGAAGCACGGCAGTTGTTACGATCCTGAGCCTCATTCCTTCAGAAGCCCCTTCCCATAGTCGTTCGTGGGATCGCGGTACATGGTGTGCACATGCAGCCCCGGATCGCCCCCCAGCGTCTGAGGCGCATACTCGATCACAAGATGCGGGCCCTGGATGCGGTAATAAGCCGTTATGTTTTTGCCCGGTATCACGGTGGTCGGTCCGCTCCACGCAAACCAGGTCTCGTTGATATCGGCCTTGAGTTCCGCCATACGGGCCGCCGCCGCGCTCTCGTGAATAATGCCCGCCCACTCTGAAATCACATCGAGCAGCATGGCGCGCTGATGGTCCGTCATTTCCGAAGCCTTTAAACCTTCCGGGACAATGGTCTTGCCGTCCTGTCCCGGGCCGAGAACAAGATCGGCGAGTTCGTAGCTTAGAATGGCCTGCTTCCGCTGCTTGTCGTCCAGAGCCTGCAGCAAAGCAAATCCCTTATCGCTCTCAGCGCCCAGCGGCCTCACCGTCTTCCCGTTCATCGTGTAGAGCGCAGGTTGAGCGCCAGTCAGGGTCGGCGTCAGCACCCCACGCTCTCCGGCGATAGTTATGTTGAGCGCCAGGTGATGACCTCCAAACTGCAGCATCCAGGGTGTCTTTTCCGAGGGCGTTCCCAGGATCGAGATGTAGTAGAGTTCTTTGCCGAACGTCTGACCACCCCCCATTGGAGGACGGTTGCCGCCAAAGCCGGGCGGAGGCCGATGGTCGTTGTCCCCTGGAGGCCGATGGCCGTTGTCTCTAGGAGGAGGACCGGGAGGGCCGCCGCCCCTATCGGTCCTTCTCAGTACTTCATCCCCCTCCATGATTTGCTGAACCTTCTCAAATCCCTTCGCGCTGAGCGCAGACGAAACCAACGCCATCGCGGCGGCACGCTGCGTGGCATTCATTTCCTTGAGACTGATTCCCCCGCGGGTAACGAAGGTGGTCGGAAAATTCGACCAGCGTGCGCGCTGCTGTTCATCGTCAAAGGAATACAAGACACTTTGCCGCTGCTTCTCACTGAGCGTTGAAAGAAATGCATTCGCGGCACGCACGATCCGTGACGTCGCTGTCTGATCAGTCGCGGCTGTCATCGACAGCCAGATCGCGGCTACGGCAGCGATGCCGCGCAGCATTCTCCCCGAGAAAACATTCATCCTGTTCTCCTGTCAGCCATCCTCGACTGGCTCAAATAAGGCTACGGCTCTCGATCAGGAAGATCGTTTGCATGTGTCGAGATCTCCCCTCAATTCGCATACCTAATCGACGAGGTTTTCCCCCTCCCGCCTACGCCGATCGACAATATTCCCTTCGCTCGCCCGGCCAGGTTGAAATCCCGAGTTGAAATCCCCCGAGTTGAAATCCAAGGAGAAAGGCCGCTGACAACATGTGCCAGGCCAGCGATAGGGCGTGGCATCCGTCCAAAGATAGTCGAGCGGACGCTCGACGGCCCAGGCCGCA
>Ga0335075_10016442_pt1 | contig 11048 bp, 13 predicted proteins | sample Lox_Sample_24_FD_206723 | JGI IMG/M metagenome (GOLD analysis project Ga0335075, IMG submission 206723) | Soil microbial communities from Loxahatchee National Wildlife Refuge, Florida, United States - Lox_Sample_2.4 | ecosystem: Environmental > Terrestrial > Soil > Wetlands | place: USA... | reverse complement strand
CTTCTCGCCGAAGTAGATCCGCGCGCGCCCGGAGAGCACGAAGCCGCCGGTCTCGGCCTCGCCGTGGTGGTGCGGCACCGAGCGGTAGCCCGCGTCGTTGCGCACCTGGCCGAACCAGATCCGGGTGGCCGGGGTGTGCTGCGGGCTCACGCCGGAGACGCGGGTGGCGCCGTCGGACTGGGCGGTGCCGCCGGGCTCGTGGCCGGCCCGGGTGACCACGGGAACGACCAGGCCGCCGGCGCTCGCGTAACGCGAGTTGTCGCCTTCGAGCGCGTACTTGCTGAGGTCAGGTTCCACGTGCGGCTCCCGTCGATTTGCTTGGCGTATTGCATTATCTCCACGATCGTTGAAGATCTGTCAATACCTGTTAGGCTGAGCAGATGACCACAAGCGAGGCGCCCGTCCCCGTCAACCCGCCCGTGCTGCCCGCGCCGAGCGGCTACTCGCACGGCACCCTGGCCGGCAACACCCTGTACCTGGGCGGCCAGACGGCGCTCGACGCGGACATGCGGATCGTCTCCGGCGGGATCGTGGCGCAGTTCCGCCAGGCCTTCGGCAACCTGCTCACGGTGCTGCGCGCGGCCGGCGGCATTCCCGAGGACCTGGTGAGCATCACCATCTACCTGACCGACATTCCCGACTACCAGGCGCACGGCAAGGAGATCGGCCGGGTCTGGCGGGAACTGGCCGGCCCCGTCTACCCGGCCATGGCGGGCATCGGAACCACCGCCCTGTGGCAGCCCGAGGCGATGATCGAGATCCTGGGCGTGGCCGTGATCCCCGCCTCGCGCCTGGTCGTGCCGCGGGTAATAAGCACGTAAATCCCAACGAACGTAACCCAATTGACCATATCGGGCAACGGCTGCGCCGGTGGCTGGCTGGCTGGCTGGCTGGCTGGCTGGCTGGCTGGCTGGCGTGGCGGTTTGTGGGGCTCCGCCCGTTTCGCCCCCGGCGACTAAGCGGCAAATCCCGTTTAACGTGTAAACTTTTTTTAACGTGAAGGAAAAGCTCGCCTGGCGAGTACTTTATTTACCTCTCGAAAAAAATTTACATCGTGAACGGAATTTACCCGTTAATCTCCGGGCGAGATATGGCGAAATGCCGGACATATCGGGCGGCCGTCGGCCGTCGGCCGTCGGCCGTGGCCGCGGGGAAGGCCGCCCGTCGCGGGGAAGGCCGCCGACCACGGGAAGGCCGTCGGCCGCGGCGGGCAGCCGCCGACCTCTTCTCGGCTCACGCGTCCTCGACGGTGAGCAGCGCCTTCGCGGCCTCCTCGAGCCGGCCGAGGATGGCGGCCGGCGTCGCGTCGGCCACGTCGATGGCGACGGCGAGTTCGAAGCCGTCGATGAGCGCGACCAGGCACGCCACCACGGTTTCCGGCGGCAGCAACGGCCGGAAGTCGCCGGCCTCCGTGCCTGCCCGCACCACCTCGGCCAGCAGGTACCGCCAGGCCTCGTAGGCGCCCGCGAGCAGTTCGCGCAGCTGGTTGTCGTGCAGGCCGGCCGTGACGAACTCCATCCACAGCGCGGCCGAGTGGCCCAGGTCGGGCCGCTGGATGGCCGCCTCGAGGACGGCGCAGAGCCGGGCCCAGGGGGTCGCCGACGCGTCGCCCGCCAGCGTGACCAGGTCGACGACGGCCCGTGCGTGCTGGTCGAACGCCGCGCGGACGAGCTGGTCGCGGGAATCGAAGTAGTACTGCAGCGAGCCCACGGACACCCCGGACGCGCGGGCCACGTCGCGCAGTCGCACGGCGGCGGCGCCCTGGACGGCGACGAGGCGCAGGGTGGCGTCGAGGATCGCCCGCTTGCGCCGGGACAACTCGCCGGGATCGAGCGGTGGGCGGCCGGACGGCCGGGGGACTTCCAAGGTCACCTCAGCATTCTGGGCTCCCGAGGCCTTGTCCTTTTAAATATTACCGTATTAATATCCTCCAAAGCGTGCCGTGCGGTGACGCACATCACCACCTGGGAGACCTCGTGACTGGAACGCCCGACGGCTTCAGCAAGACCTCGACCTGGAAGGTCGGCTTCTGGCTGGCCCTCGTCCTCCCGATGAGCAGGCTCTGGCGGGACGTCGAGGACCGGCCGGCACCGCAGACCGTGCGGGGCGCCGCGTGATGTTCCCCCGCCTGTTCAGCCCGCTCACGATCGGCGGGGTGACGCTCAAGAACCGCGTCGTCTCCTCCGGCCACGACACCGTCATGGCGGACGACGGGCAGATCACCGACCGCCTCATCGCCTACCACGAGGCCCGCGCCCGCGGCGGTGCGGGCCTGATCGTGGTGCAGGTCGCCGGGATCCACGAGACCGCCAGGTACACCAGCCATGTGCTGATGGCGACCGACGACTCCTGCGTGCCCGGCTACCGGGCCCTGGCCAACGCCGTCAAGCCGCACGGGACCGCGCTGTTCGGCCAGCTTTTCCACCCGGGCCGCGAGGTCATGGACCTGACCGGCGACGGCACGCTGACCGTCGCGGTCGCGCCGTCGGCCGTGCCGACCGAGCGGTTCCGGGTGATGCCGCGCCCGCTGCGGCCCGCCGAGATCCGCGAGATCGTCGACGGCTACGGTCAGGCCGCCGCCCGGCTCAAGCGGGCCGGCCTGGACGGCGTGGAGGTCGTCGCCAGCCACGGCTACCTCCCGTCGCAGTTCCTCAACCCGGCGACCAACCTGCGCACGGACGAGTACGGCGGCACCGCCGAGGGCCGGCTGCGCTTCCTGCGCGAGGCGTTCGCGTCGGTGCGGCGCCACTGCGGTGCCGATTTCGTCGCGGGCCTGCGCATCTCGCTGGACGAGCGGGATCCGGCCGGGCTGCCGGCCGGCATCGCGTTCGCCGCGAGCGTCGCGCTGGCCGAGGAAGGGCTGGCCGACTACCTGAACGTCACGACGGGCACATCGGCCTCGCTGGCCGGCTCCGACCACATCGCCCCCGACATGAGCAACGCCAACGGCTACGTCGCGCCGCTCGCCGAGAAGCTGCGGGCCGCGGTGAGCGTGCCCGTCCTCGTCGCCGGCCGGATCAACCAGCCGCAGGAGGCGGAGCAGATCATCGCGGCCGGGCAGGCCGACGCCTGCGTGATGACCAGGGCGATGATCTGCGACCCGGAGATGCCGCGGCTGGCCGAGGCCGGGCAGACCGACGACATCCGCGCCTGCATCGCCTGCAACCAGGCCTGCATCGGCCACTTTCACCTCGGGTTCCCCATCTCCTGTATCCAGCACCCGGAGACCGGCCGCGAGCGGCGCTACGGCATCAGACGGCACGCCGACCGGCCCAAGCGGGTCATGGTCGTCGGCGGCGGTCCGGCCGGCCTGAAGGCCGCCGCCGTCGCCGCCGAGCGCAGCCACGACGTCACGCTGTACGAGGCCGCCAGCCGGGTCGGCGGCCAGGTGCTGCTGGCCGAGCGGCTGCCCGGGCGGGAAGAGTTCGGCGGCGCGGTCACCAACCTGGCGCGCGAGGCCGCGCGGGCCGGGGTGACGGTGCGGCTGCGCACCGCCGTGGACCTGGCCATGGTGCGGGCCGGCGCGCCCGACCTGGTCGTCGTCGCGACCGGGGCGCGACCCTACCGCCCGCCGCTCGAGGTCATGGACGGCCCGTGGGTGGCGGACGCCTGGGAGGTGATCAGGCGGCCAGGTGACGTGCCCCGCGGGAGGATCGTCGTGGCCGACTTCCGCGGCGACTGGGTCGGGCTCGGCACCGCGCGGCTGCTCGCCGCGGCCGGGCACGAGGTGACGCTGGCGGTGACCGGGTACGCGGCGGGGGAGAGCCTGCAGCAGTACGTTCGCGACCGCGCCCTGGCGGCGATCTCGCGGCTGCGCATCACCGTGCTGCCCCTCGTGCGGCCCTACGGCGTCGACGACGACACGGTCTACCTGCAGCAGGTGCTGACCGAAGAGCCCGTGCTGGCGGAGAACGTCGCCGGCCTCGTGCTCGCCTGCGGCTCTTCGCCCGCTGGTGAGTTGCTTGACGCGCTGGAGTCGGCGGGCATCCCGGCGGTCGGCATCGGCGACTGCCTGGCACCGCGCACGGTCGAGGAGGCCGTGCTCGACGGGCTCGTGGCGGCGTCGGACATCTGATTCGGCTCGCTCCACGGGATCTACACAACGACTGCACAGGACTCTCACGCGCAACGGCCACTGTGGATGGCAGACGGCGCACCGGACTAAAGGAGCACCAGATGACCATCAAGGCCACCGCCATCCAGCCGAACGTCGCCCGCGACGCCGGGCTCGCGGCGGCCGGGCCGTGGGATCGGGTGCCAAGAAGTCCAGCCGTGCGCAGGTAGCCGGACGCTGGGGCGGCGTGGTCGCCGGCCACGAGGGCCCACGCCGCGGACCGGGCCGGTCACGCACCCCGCGCTGTGCGGGCCAGCCCCCGGGGCCCCGGCCGGCGGTGCCGCAGTAAGCCGCTTACGTTTGGGAAGACCAGGAACATCAGCCCGAACGAGGGCGCGCTTACCCACCCGCCCCAGCCGTCCATGACCGAGACTTTATTGACAATATCCAGCATGTGAAGTGCAATATATTGCATGCCGGTGCCAGCGGGTCAGGGTCTCGTCGCGAAATCGCTGCTGCGTGATGCCGCCTACCGCGCGATCAGGGACGCGATCGTGGACGGCACCCTTGCCCCCGGCGAGCGGCTGAATGACGAGCAGCTCATCGGCTGGCTCGGGGTCAGCAGGACGCCGATCAGGGAAGCCGTGTCGCGGCTGGAGCAGGCCGGCCTGGTGCAGACCAAGCCCGGCCGGTTCACCATCGTCAGCCCGCTGAGCGCGCGGCAGACGCGGGCCGCCCAGTCGGTCGCCGCGGCCCTCCACGAGCTGGCCGTCAGGGAAGCCGTCCCGCTGATGTCGGCCGCCGAGCTTGACGCGATGCGCGACGCCAACGAGCGGTTCGCCGCCGCGCTGCGGCGGGGGGACGCCGACGCGGCGCTCGCCGCCGACGACCAGTTCCACGACGTGGCGGTCGCCGCCTCGGCCAACCCCGTCACCCGTTCGCTGCTCGAACAGGTGACCCCGGTGCTGCGGCGGGTGGAGCGGCTGCGGTTCTCTTCGCTGCCGGGCCGTGCCTCGGTCGCACAGCACGCCACGATCATCGGGCTTTGCGCCGCGGGCGACGCGGAAGGGGCCGGGCTCGCGGCGCGAGCGAACTGGCAAACGCTGGCGGCGCTCCTTGACGCGGCCGACGACAGTGAAGGAGAACCGCGTGTCACTTGACGACTTTCCCCGCTACCCGCTGATGTTCGGTCCTTCGCCCGTGCACCGGCTTGACCGGCTGTCGGCGCACCTCGGCGGGGCCGCCGTCTGGGCGAAGCGGGAGGACTGCAACTCCGGGCTCGCCTACGGCGGCAACAAGATCCGCAAGCTTGAGTACCTCGTGCCCGACGCGCTGGCCGGCGGCGCGACCCACCTGGTCTCCATCGGCGGGGTCCAGTCCAACCACACCAGGCAGGTGGCGGCGGTCGCGGCCAAGCTGGGACTCAAGGCCAGGCTCGTGCAGGAAAGCTGGGTTGACTGGCCCGATCCGCTTAACGACCGGGTCGGGAACATCATGCTCTCCCGCATCATGGGGGCGCAGGTCGAGCTCGTCGAGGCGGGCTTCGGCATCGGCGTCAAGTCGAGCTGGGAGCGCGCGCTTGACGACGTCCGCGCCCAGGGCGGCGTCCCCTACCCCATCCCGGCCGGCGCGTCCGATCACCGGCTCGGCGGGCTTGGCTTCGCCAACTGGGCCTACGAGGTCCAGCGGCAGGAACGGGAGCTCGGGGTCTTCTTCGACACGATCGTCGTGTGCAGCGTGACCGGGTCCACGCACGCCGGGATGATCGCCGGCTTCGCCGGCCAGGACCGGCCACGGCGCGTGCTCGGCATTGACGCGTCGGCAACGATCAACGAGACGCGGGCCCAGGTCGCCAAGATCGCGCACAACACGGCCGCGCTCATCGGGCTCGGCCGCGACCTCCGCGACGAGGAGATCACCGTCCTTGAGGGGTGGGCCGGCGACTACTACGGCATACCCGTCCAGTCGACGATCGACGCGATTCGCCTCGTTGGCAGCCTCGAGGGCATGATCATCGACCCGGTCTACGAGGGCAAGTCGATGGCGGGCCTCATCGACCTCGTCCGCGCCGGCGAAATCGGCCGGGAATCCAACGTCCTGTACGCGCACCTGGGCGGCCAGCCGGCGCTCAACGCCTACAGCGCGCTATTCCGCGGCTGACGCGCTATTCCGCGGCTGACGCGTCGGCCTCGCCGAACACCGGGTCGCGCTTCTCGAAGCGGGCCGCGACCGCCTCCGCTTGGTTCCGGCTGCCGATCAGGGCGCGGATCTCCCGCTGCTCGGCGGCGAAACCCGCCGCCAGGTCGGCCCGGCCGGCGAGGTCGAGCAGCCGCTTGGCCGCCCGGATCGCGTGCGGGCTGCGCCCGGCGATCTCCCGCGCCAAGGCGAGGGCCGCGGCGAGCGGTTCTGGGTCGGCGCGCGTCGCGAGCCCGATCCGCACGGCCTCCTCGCCGCTCACGATCCGCCCGGTGTACGTCAGTTCCTTGGCGACGTCCCGGCCGACCAGTTCCGGCAGCAACTGGGTGCCGGTCATGTCCGGGATGAGGCCCCACGCCACCTCGAAGACCGACAGCCGCGCGTCGGGCGCGACGATCCGGATGTCGGCGCCGAGCGAGATCTGGAGCCCGCCGCCGAGCGCGTTGCCGCGCAGCGCGGCGATCACCGGAACGGGCAGTTCGGCCCAGACGTAGGCCGCGCGCTGGCCGGTCGCCCTGGCCGGGCCGGCGGTCGGCGGGAGCTGCGCGGCCGCGGACAGCCGTTCGCCTGACCGCATCGCCTGGAACGAGCCGAAGTCGAGCCCGGCGCAGAAATCGGGGCCCTCGCCGGACAGCACGACCGCGCGCAGCCCCGGCTGGGTCTTCAGCCGCTCGCCGGTCGCCACCAGCGCCTCGAACATCGCGGTGTCGAGCGCGTTGCGCTTGGCCGGCCGGTTCAGCCGGACGTCGGCCACCCCGCCGGCCAGCGTGACGGTCACCCGCTCGGCCGTGTTGGAGGCCGGGTCAGTCGTCGTGTCGCTCATCCGTTCCGCGCTCCGTCCGTTCCGCTTTCATCCAGGCAGTGACGTTAGCCGACGGCGGGGCTCACGTCGACGGGCATATTACGTTACACATCTTGACTGTAACTAAACTCGGTGCCAGAATATCCGCCGTGATCAGCGATGACGCTGAGGGGCGCGGAGGGCTGACCAGTGGACGTGCGTGAGGCGCTGTACACGACGCGGATGATGCGGCGCATGCGCGCGGACGCGATACCGCTGGACGTCCAGGCGCGGATCCTCGACGCGGCGATCCGGGCGCCCAACGGCGGCAACGCGCAGCGGTGGCACTTTCTTGCGGTCGACCACCCCCTGCTCAAGTCCGAACTGGCCGCGCTCTACCAGGCCTGCCGGGAGCAGGAGTACGCGGAGATCGCGGCCGGGACGCTCGCGCGGACGATCCACGGCGAGGACGCGGACCGCGCGGAGACCATGCGGAAGATCAAGGCGTCCGGTGACCACTTCGCCGCCCATTTCGGTGACATACCGCTGCTTGTCTTCGTGTTCGCCATCGACGACCATGGCGGCGCGAACATCTACCCCGCCCTATGGAGCGCCATGCTGGCCGCGCGCGCGGAAGGGGTCGGCGGCGTCATCACCACCGTCCTGCGTTACGCCGAGCCGCGGGTCATGGACCTGCTTGGCGTCCCGGCCGCGGACGGGTGGCGGCTCACCGCGATGCTGGCGCTCGGTTACCCGCTCGGCCGGTGGGCGGTGGCGGCCAACCGGCGGCCCGTCCACCAGGTGGCGTCGCGGAACCGCTGGCACGAGCCGTTCGGCGTCGAGGTGCCCCGGCCGCTCTGGCCGCCCGTCCTCTTACGTCACCGCCCAGGCAAAGGAGTCACTCCATGACAACCGCGGCAGACCTGATCGACCGCAGCGTCCCGTTCCTTGAGGAGATCAAGAACCGCACGACGGGCGAGGAGCTTGAGACGTGGCTCAACCAGACTTACGGGCCCGGGTCCGCGCTGTACGACGACCTGGCCCGGATGATCACCGACGGCGTGCGGGACGGGTGGGCGGCGAGCGCCGAGGTCGGCGGGCCGAATTACCGGCGCGGCCGGATCGCGGCGCCCAGCGAGCGGCTGAACTACTTCAGCGTGACCGCCGTCTACATGAACAGCGTCCCGCCGTTCCGCGGCGAGTACCACCAGCACCCGTACGGCGAGCTGAACGTCGTCGTCCCGCTCGACGCCGGCGCCAGGCTGATGGGCCCGCGCGGGTGGAGCGGCGCCGGCTGGACCGCGCCGGGGCCGGGCAGCCACCACTACCCGGAGGTGAAGGGCGGCGCCCTGATCGCGCTGTTCTACCTGCCCGCGGGCCGGATCTCCTACGACATCACGCCGCCGGCCACGTCCGGCTTGGCTTGATTGCGGGATGTGGGCACCGACCGGGTGATCGTTCACGAGATCGCCTCGCCGGAAGGCCCCTGCGGCTCAGCCGCCGGCGCTGTCCTCTGCTGTCCGCTGCAAGGTGCTGGCGGGCTCAGCTCTTCCTGTTCCGCCGTCCAATGCGGTTGTGGTTGATGCTGCCAGCGACGACAACTACGGCTATTAGTGCGTAGAGCGCATCAAGCCACCACTGGCGGTAGCCGTGCATGGCGATGAGGGGACCCCAGATGAGGACGGCCAGGCAGGCCGCGAAGTACGCACTCATGAAGATGTTTTTGACGCTGCCCACGATGACTCCTCGGCGAAGGTGATGGTGCCTCTGCGGGCTGCCCGTGCTTGATCCGTCCGGTCTGGGGTCACGGGCAGCGGACGGCGGTGCCGGGCCGGGTCCAGGTGGCGCGGTGCAGCGGCCCGCGGATGACCAGGAGCGTGAGCACTTGGGGGTTCATGGCTGTCACGATCGCCGGCCGCATGCCGGGTGCGCATCGGCCGCGCTGCCCGTTTCGGCGGTCATCCCTGCGGCCGGCTTGGCGGTGGCGTGCCCGGCGGAGGACTCCGCCGCAGGTAGGAGCCGGCGGCTCAGCCGCGCGGGGGATGGCCCGGACGGTGGCCGGGCCTTACGATCGGGTCGTGAAAAGGCTTGCCGCCTGGGCCGCCGGGCTGCCACCGTGGACGGAGGACCTCGCGCTCGCGCTGGCGCTGGCGGCTTACTACGTCGTTTCGCTGATCCCGGAGGCCGGGCAGCTTCGCCTGCCCGGCCTGGCGTTCGCGCTGGTGGTGCTGCAGGCCTTGCCGCTCATCTGGCGGCGGCGCTGGCCGGTCGCCACCTACCTGGTGATCGGCATTCCTCGCGGGCTCTACGACGACCTGGGCATCAGGTTCGCGCCGCTACCGCTCGCCTCGATGATCGCCTTCTACACGCTGATGGACCGCAGCTCGACCAGGGTCCGCTGGGTGATGGGGGTCCTGACGCTGGCCGGCCTCATCCAAGGGCAGACGACACCCCACCACACCGAGCCCTACGACTTCTTCATCACGGCGCTGGAGTTCGTCACCGCCGGCACGGCCGGCATCATCGCCCGCGCCCGCCGGACTCACCTGCAGGAGGCCGAGGCGCGAGCCGAGCACGCGGAGGTCCGCGACCGGGAGGTGGCGCTGGCCGCCGCGCAAGAGCGAACCAGGATCGCCAGGGAGCTCCACGACGTGGTCGCGCACCACGTCAGCCTGATCGCCGTCCAGTCCGACGCGGCGGCCACGCTCCTGCCCGGCCAGCCGGTGCAGGCGGAGAAGCACGTCGAGATCATCGGCCAGACCTCGCGCGAGGCGCTGGCCGAGCTTCGCCGGCTCCTCGGGGTGCTGCGCGTTCCGGCCGGCTCGGCCGGCCGACAGCCGCCAGACACCGCACCGGTCCCGTCGGTCAGCCAGCTCGGCAAGGTGCTCGAACGGGTGCGCGAGGCGGGGATCGGCGTGAACCTGCGGGTGGAGGGCAGCCCGGCCAGGCTGGCAGCCGGCGTGGACCTGGCCGTCTACCGCATCGTCCAGGAGGCGCTGACCAACACTGTCAGGCACTCCGGGGCCGATCAGGCGGCGGTGACCCTCCGCTACGAGCCCGGGTACGTCACCGTATCGGTGACCGACACCGGTCACGGGCCTGCCGTCGCGGCCGGGCCGCGGGGCAGGGGCGGCACGCTCACCGCGCGGCACGGGGGATTCGGGCTGGTAGGGATGGCCGAGCGGGTCGCGTCCTGCGGCGGCAGCCTGACCGTCGGCCCCGGCCAGGCCGGCGGGTTCGCAGTCACCGCCAGGCTCCCGGCGCCATGACCGCCCCTGGCCCGGTACGGGTGCTCGTCGTCGATGACCAGGAACTGGTCAGGACCGGGTTCTGCGTGATCCTCGAGGGAGCGGACGGGATCAGCGTGGTCGCCGAGGCCGCCAACGGGGCCGAGGCCGTCCGGGCCGCCGCCGACCACCAGCCCGACGTGATCCTGATGGACGTGCGCATGCCCGAGATGGACGGCCTCCAGGCCACCCGGCAGATCACCGGCGGCAGCAGGGAAGCCGTGCCCAAGGTCGTCATGCTGACCACCTTCGACCTCGACGACTACGTCTACGAGGCACTGCGCGCCGGGGCGAGCGGCTTCCTGCTCAAGGACGCACCCCGGCACGACCTGATCGCCGCCGTCAAGAACGCCGCCGCCGGGAACGCGCTGCTCGCGCCGTCGGTCACGATCCGGCTCATCGACGCCTTCACCCGCACCCGGGTCCACGCTCAGCTCGCCCCGTCCCGGCTGGCATCGCTGACCGCCAGGGAACACGACATCCTGCTGCGGCTCGCCCGGGGCCTCACCAACGCCGAGATCGCCGCCGACCTCGTTATCAGCGAGGCCACCGTGAAATCACATGTGGGCAACCTGCTCGCCAAGCTCGGCCTGCGCGACCGGGTCCAGGCCGTGATCCTGGCCTACGAGACGGGGATCGTCCAGCCAGGCGAACCCGATGCCGCCGGCTAGAGTGCCTCGTTCGCGCCGGACGACCCAGCTCGCCGCCGCTACTGACACCGATCACCGGG
>Ga0335075_10016441_pt1 | contig 11048 bp, 6 predicted proteins | sample Lox_Sample_24_FD_206723 | JGI IMG/M metagenome (GOLD analysis project Ga0335075, IMG submission 206723) | Soil microbial communities from Loxahatchee National Wildlife Refuge, Florida, United States - Lox_Sample_2.4 | ecosystem: Environmental > Terrestrial > Soil > Wetlands | place: USA: Florida... | reverse complement strand
CGGTTACAGTTCCATTCCCGGAGAGCGTCAGCTTCTGGGGCCCGTCGCTCGAACTGTTCGGGAAGGTGAGGGTCGCCGAGCGCGCGCCGGTCGCCGCGGGCGTGAACGTGATGTTGACCGAGCACGAGCCGCCGGCCGGAACGTAAGTTCCGCTGCCATTGCTCGGGCATGTCACGCTCGTCGGAACGACTGCGAAGTCGCCTGGATCCGCGCCCCCGCTGCTAGGCGGCCCGGTCAGGTAAGTGGGATCAGTACCGGAGTTCGAGAGGGTCAGGGTTGCTGTACTCGACTGCCCCACCAGCACGGTGCCGAAGTTCATCGGGTTGGGCGACAGCGCGAGGCGGGCGTCGACGCCGGTCCCGGACAAGGTCACCTGATCGGGGCTGCTCGGCGAATCGCTGACGATGTTGAGAGTCGCCGAACGTGCTCCAGACGCAGACGGAGTAAATGTGACCGAGATCGTGCACGTCGCAGTGGGTGCCACGTCCCCGCATCCAGACGGGGACGCCGAGAAGTCACCGGCGTTGGCTCCGCTGGCAGAGACCGAGGCCACGTGCAGATCTGACGTTCCCGTGTTGGTGATGGTGACGGGCTGTGCGGCGCTAGTCGTACCGACGGCCTGATCACCGAAAGTCAGTGAGTTAGTGCTCAGGGACAGCAGCGGTTGCGTGCCGGTGCCGCTGAGGCTGATCTGCTGAGGCGAGTCGGCCGCATTATCAGAGATCGTCAGCGTCCCGGTAAGGCTCCCGGTCTGAGTCGGTGTGAACGTGACGCTGATCGTGCACATGCCGCCGGCTGAAACCGATGTGCCAGAGCACGTGTCGGACGAGATCGCGAAATCACCCGAGGCACTCGCGCTCTGCATGTTCAGATCCGCGTTCCCGGTGTTCTGAACCGTGAACACCTGAACAGCGCTGGTCTGGCCGACCACCTGGTTGCCGAAGTCGAAGGGCGACGGGCTGATCGATGCGACCGGCACGCCTGCGAGTACGTAGAAGAAGCCGCCCTGGAAGCTGCTCTGGATCGTGTTGCCTATGACGTTCTGCTGGGCATTGAAATAGTCGGTCGCGGGCGTCCACGTGGTGCCGCCGTCCGCGGACACCTCGAAGAGCAGGTTGACCGAGAAGTTGCCTGTCACCGGGACCGTCGCGCCGTCCCCGTAGCCAGAGGTGGCAATGAGGCCGGTGCTGGCGGTCATGATGAAACGGGTATCCAGTGTCACCGTCTCCGCAGGCTGCGCCAGCGGATACTGCGAGGTACCGCTCCAGACCGCTGTGCCGCCCGCCAGATCCGAGTCGCCGGAGTCGAACGACAGTGTCTGGCCCGCCTCGCTGAAGCTTGCGTTCCCGTCCATCGACAGCTGAACGGCGCTGGAATCAGCCGGACCCCATTCGAGGTCCGAGAACTGAGCCATTACCCCGCTCGTCAGGCCACTGAATGAGTAGGTCAGCCCGCCGGCTTCGCCGATGTCGCCGGAGCTTGTGTACGTAACCCCCGCCACTGGCGCCGTGCCAGGTTGCACTGGCCCCGATGGCGTCGGAGCCGCTAATGCTGCTGACTGCCCCGCCCAGACGGCCCCCCCGAGAAGACAAGCGACCACTAATACCTTTCGCAGACTCGCCCACATTTCAACGCCCTCCCCTGCGGCTATGGCCCATTGCCGCCGCGAAACTGCCGGATTGTCTCACGCGCAACTTTCCCATGTCCACATTTAGTTGCTGCGCGGAAATACGTGGCTGACCAGACACCAATTGGGATTCTCAGTGATATTTACTGAGAATCTCAATCATTCTGGCCGGGGCGGTCAGGACTGCAGGTTGTCCGTACTGGCGAGGCGGACGGGGAGGGATTCCAGGCCATTCATGAGGCTGACGGGACGCCAGCGGAGTTCCCGTGGGGGGACCGCGAGCGATATTTCCGGAAAGCGGGTGAGCAGGGCGCCGAGGGCGACCTCAGCCTCCATGCGGGCCAGGGGAGCGCCCAGGCAGTAGTGGATGCCGTGACCGAAGGCGACGTGGCCGCTGGTGTCGCGGCCGAGGTCGAGGCGGTCCGGGTCGGGGAACTGCGCGGCATCCCGGTCGGCGGAACTGGTCGCGATGAGGACCCGCTCGCCTGCTGGGATGACCACGTCGCCGATGGGCAGGTCCTCGGTGGTGAACCGGTCGTTCACGTGGTTTACCGGATTCGTGAACCGGAGCAGCTCCTCGACGGCCGCCGGGAGCAGCGACGGGTCCTGCCGCAGCCTGGCCATCTCCTCGGGATGCGTCATCAGCGCCAGAGTGCCGGAGGCGATCAGGTTGACGGTGGTGTCGAAGCCGGCCATGACCAGGTGGTACGCCGCGCAGAGCAGCTCGGTGGTGGTCAGCGCGTCCTCGGCGCTGTCCTTATCGGCATTGTCGCGGGCGAGGACGAGCGCCGACAGCAGGTCGTTGCCGGGCTCGGCGCGCTTGTCGTCGATCAGCCCCGTGAAGTAGGCGCCCAGCTCCCGCGGCACGCGCTGCAGTTCCTCGCCGCCCTTGCCGTAGTCCGTCACGGTGACCCAGATCCATCCGCGGTCCGTCACCGGGATGCCGAGCAGCTCGCTGATCACCGTGATCGGGAGGGGGCGGGCGTACCCGTCGAGCAGATCGACGACGTCACCACGCGTCACCATCTCGTCCAGCAGGCCCGCGGCGATCTCCTTCGTGCGCGGCCGCAGCTGCGCGGCGCGGCGCGGCGTGAACGCCGTCTGCACGAGACGGCGCAGCCGGGTGTGGTCAGGCGGGTCGGTGTGGAGCAGCGCGTGGACGCCCGCCGCCTCATTCGGGAAGGACTGCCCGCGGCGCGGCAGGTGGCCGACCTGGTTCGCCAGCCGGGGGTCGGTCAGCGCCACCCGCACGTCCGCGTAGCGGGTGATGAACCATACCCGCCCGTAGTCCGGCATCGTTACCGGGACGACCGGGCGGGACTCGCGCAGCCGCGCGAAGAACCCCGCCGAGTCCTGGTAGTAGGAGTCTCCGTCCAGGGGCATCGGCTCTGCCGCGTTCGTCACGTTTCACACGCTAGGACTGCCGATCGCGTGATGCCATCGGGTTTCTCGTGACTGCGAACGACTGATCAAGCGCTAGTTCGCATCGAGGAGACGATGATCCCGCTGGCGCTGGCCTTCGAAGCGGTCAGTCGCTTGCCTTCACGACGCCGATCGGGCACGACACCCCGGTACCGTGATCGGGGCAGTATCCGTACGGGTTCTTCGCGTCCGAAAGATACTGCTGGTGGTAGTCCTCGGCGAAGTAGAACTCACTGGCGGGAACGATCTCCGTGGTGATCTTCCCGTAGCCCGCCTCCTCGAGGCGCTGCTGGTAGCTGGCCCGCGATTGCTCAGCCTCCGCCTGCTGCTGCGGCGACTTGTAGAAGATCGCTGACCGGTACTGGCTGCCGACGTCGTTACCCTGGCGCATCCCCTGGGTCGGGTCGTGCGACTCCCAGAAAACGCGAAGCAGCTCACCGTAACTGACCTTCGACGGGTCGAAGACCACGCGCACTGCCTCTGCATGGCCGGTGCGCCCGCTGCATACTTCCTCGTATGTCGGATTTGGCGTGAAACCGCCCTCGTAGCCCACCGCGGTGGACACGACGCCAGGCGTCTGCCAGAAGTTCTTCTCAGCACCCCAGAAACAGCCGAGCGCGAACTCCGCCACCTCCGTGCCTGCCGGATAGGGCGGTAGCAGCGACGAGCCGAGCACCTCGTGCCGGTCGGGCACGCGCATGGCAGTTGCCCGGCCGGGCAGGGCGTCCTGCGCCGACGGCATCTGGGTCTTATGGGATCCGAAAATGCTCACAGATCCTCCCTTCGGTCCGGTGGCACAACCAACAGTAGAGGCCTCATGTTCCCGATGCGGCTGCGAGGGTCGGCACGGCCAGCCCAGCCATCATTGACGCACCGCCGGACGTGAGAAACCGGCTGGCGGGCGGAGTCGCTGGCGGTGGCACCCTGTTCCACTGCGAGTACCTGACTACTTGGGGTGAGCTGCCACCACCCGTCGCCTCCAGCGGATAGTGCTGGCTTCCGGCGCTGACGTCGAGTGTGCCGCCGTCAGCCGCGCGCAGCACCCAGGCCGACTGCCCCTGAACCGTCGTGCTGCCGTTCTCGGTCAGCATGGCTATCTGACCCGATGTCAGCGGGCCCATGAAGTTCGTCATGCTCAGGTCGCCTGTCACCCGCTCTGCTTCAGCAAGTGTGAGCTGGATCCACCTGCCGCAGACAGCAGCGCAGGAACCACCCGGCGCCTGCACCTGCCGCAGGAAGCCCGGCGTGGCCTGCACATAGATCCGGCCGGCTACCGCCACGATCTGGGCCGGTGCGCCGTCCTGGATGATCACGCCGGTCATGTCGCCGTTCCGGCGCAGGCCAAGATCCACGCTGAGTACTGTGCCGTTTTGCGTTAGCTGACCGCCGACCCGCACGCTGCTTGCCTCGCGCACCGCGCTCTGCATCGATCTCACCAGGTCTGCCAAACCTGGCTCCGCGTCAGGCCGGCTGATCACGGCACTGGTGCCGCTGCTGCAGTAAGCCAGCACAGCCGCCACCGCGCACGCGGCCAGGCCCGCCGCGAGAACTCGGGCAGGCACAGCCATGATCGCTATCCCCCGATCATCCGAATCGCACAGAGCACATGCTCGCGCGACGCCCGCGCCCTGGCGGCCAGCCGTTCCCGCAGGCCCGCGGCCCCCGTCGCCGCGATCCGATTCCTGCCTGCTGCCTACCCAGTCCTCTCGACGACGAACTCGCAAAGTGCCTCGAAGGCGGCTCTGGCGGGCACGTCGGGCAGGCCGAGGATAAGCTCTCTGGCACGCTGCGCCCACTGCCGGGTGTCAGCCCTCGCCATCTCCATGGCCGGGTGTGCACGCAGCAGGTCCAGCGCCTCGGCATGCAGCGCAGGATCGGCGAGGTGCGGCATGCTGAGCAGCTCAACAAGGCGGGCGTCGCTAGGCCGCGCGGAGCGCAGCGCATACAGCATCGGCAGGGTACGCACGCCCTCGCGCAGGTCAGTGCCGGGCGTCTTGCCGGACTGAGCTGACGCGCTTGTCACATCTAGTAGGTCGTCAGACAGCTGGAAGGCCACGCCGATCGCGGCGCAGGCGGGCGTAATCCGAGAAATGACGCTCGCCGGAGCGCCAGAGTACATCGCCCCGAACTGCCCGGCCGTAGCTATCAGCGAAGCCGTCTTTTCGGTGACTACGCGCAGGTAGTGCTCAAGCGGATCGTCGCCGGGCTGGCAGCCGACGGTCTCGGCGATCTGGCCGGTGACCAGGCGTGTGAACGTCTCGGCCTGGATCCGGATGGCCTCCGGGCCTAGGTCCGCCAGGATTGCTGATGCCCGCGCGAACAAGAAATCGCCGGTCAGGATTGCTACGGTGTTCCCCCAGCGCGAGTTGGCACTGGGGCTGCCGCGCCTGACGGCCGCTTCGTCCATGACATCGTCGTGATACAGCGTCGCCATGTGCGTGAGCTCGACCGCGACCGCTGCAGGCACGATTCGCGGGTCCGTGGGATCGCCGAACTGAGCCGCCAGGAGCACGAGCGTCGGACGGAAGCGCTTGCCTCCGGCTTCGGTCAGATGCGCGGCAGCGTCGGCCAGCACGGCATGGTGTGCCTCCGCGGCGGCGCGCAGGCCTTCCTCGACCAGCGCCAGCCCGTCCACGACATCGGACGCGAGCGCTGCGTCAGTGACTTCCATCGGAACAGCGGCAATCACGTGGGTCCCCTCATGGCCCGCCGGGACCCTGGCGAGCCAGTCATAGCTGAGGCTATCCTCCAGACTTCCCCAAAGCATGCGGATAGCAGAGCAGCGTCCGGCCGGAGCAGTGCTAACGGACGAACAACTGGCTGGCAGCGTGATTTGCCAGGCTGAGCAGCGGCTGCGGGATCACGCCAAGCACGACGGTCACGGCGGCCCCGATTGCGACCGCAAACCCGGTATAAGCGCTCGGCCTGATCACGACCGGTCCCTCGGCCGCAGGCTCGCTGAAGAACATCAGCACGATCACCCGCACGTACGGGAACGCGAGGATGGCACTGCTGATGACGCCGATGATGACGAGCGGTAGCGCGCCACCCTCGATCGCCGCCCGGAACACCGCGAATTTACCGCTGAACCCGCTCGTCAGGGGGATGCCCGCAAAGGCGATCAGGAACAGCGCGAACACTCCGGCTACCAGTGGCGACCGCTTCCCGAGACCAGCCCAGCTGGACATGTGGGCCGCCTCGCCAGCGCGGTCGCGCACCAGGGTGACGATCGCAAAGGCGCCGATCGTGGCGAAGCCGTACGCCGCCAGGTAGAACAGGCTGCCGGACAGGCCCGCGGTGTTGGCCGCGATAACGCCGGTCAGGATGTAGCCGGCCTGGGCGATCGACGAGTAGGCAAGCAGCCGTTTCATATCCGTCTGGGTGATCGCGATGATTGAGCCGATCAGCATCGTGACAATGGCAACACCCCACATCGCTGGCCGCCAGTCCCAGGTCAGCTGGCCGAACGCGACGTAGAACACCCGCAGCAGAGCGCCGAAGGCCGACACCAGCGTGCAGGATGCCATCAGTGCCGTGATCGGTGTGGGCGCACCCTGATATACGTCCGGCTTCCAGGCCTGGAACGGCACCGCACCGATCTTGAACAGCAGCCCGACGCCGAGCAGCGCGATCCCCGCGTACAGCAGCGTGGACGACTGGACGGCGCTGTGCGCGGCGCTGGCGATGGCGGACAGCTCAACCGAGCCGGCGTACCCGTACAGCATGGCAACGCCGAACAGGAAGATTGCCGACGAGAACGCGCCCAGCAGGAAGTACTTCATCGCCGCTTCCTGCGACAGCAGCCGGCGGCGCCGGGCCAGGCCGCACAGCAGGTACAGCGGTAGCGACAGCACCTCGAGCGCGATGAACATGGTCAGCAGGTCGTTTGCGGCTGGGAAGAGCAGCATGCCGCCAACTGCGAACAGTGTCAGCGGGTAAACCTCGGTATGCGAGAGCCCGGCCAGCAGGCCCTCGCGCTCCTCGGCGCTGCCGGGGATCGCGGCGGCCTGCGGCGTGAACGCGCTGACCTCGTGTGACGACTCTGCAATCAGCAGCACGCTGACGAAGGCCAGGATCAGGATGGTGGCCTGGATGAACAGCGTGGGCTTGTCCACGCCGACCGTCCCGATCGCCGCCACGGCGCCCGCCTTGCCGTTCGCGAAGATCGAGCTGCGGGCGGCCAGGACCACCGTCAGGACGAATGCCCCGGCCAGGCTACCGAGAGCTAGCGCGATGTGCATCGGCCGCCGGAGGTCTCGCGGCGCGAACGCCTCGACCAGCACGCCAGCCAGGGCTGCCGCGAAGACCAGCAGCATCGGGGAGAGCAGGCTCCACTCGAAGTGCGGCGTAGCGATTGTCGGTGCCGCAGCCGCGACGATCCCGGTCACGCCGAGCTCCCTTGCTTACGTAGTGCCCGGCTGGCCGGGCGGTGGTGCTGAGCAACCAGGCTGGTGATGCTGACGCTGGTTGACGAAGCGCCGATGCTTGGTGGTCCCGTCTTCAGGATCACTTTGTCGGCCACCGCATGGGTGGGATGCGGCGGCACCGGATCGGTGCTGTGCACGCCGACCAGCGTGCTGTGGACGGCTGGGTTGATGATGTCCAGGGCGGGCTTCGGATAGACGCCAAGGAAGATTATCAGCGCGATCAGCGGCCCGACCGCCCACAGCTCGCGCGGCCTCAGATCGGGCATGTTGCGTACTTCGTCACGGACGGGGCCGGTCATCGTCCGCTGATACATCCACAGGATGTAGATGGCCGCGAGGATGATGCCTACGGTGGCCAGCGCCGCTGCGACCTCGTACCTGGTGAAGGTGCCGACCAGGACGAGGAACTCACTGACAAACGTCGACAGCCCCGGCAGCGACAGCCCGGCCAGTCCGGCGATCAGGAACAGCCCGGCGAGCACGGGCGCGACGGACTGCACGCCGCCGTAGTCGGAGATGAGGTGCGACTTACGCCGGGCTACCAGGAAGCCGGCCAGGATGAACAGCGCGCCGGTGGCGAAGCCATGGTTGACCATGTACAAGGTCGCGCCGCTCTGGCCCTGGGTCGTCATGGCGAAGATTCCCAGGGTGATGAGCCCCATGTGGGAGACCGAAGTGTAGGCGATCAGCCGTTTCATATCCCGCTGGCCGATGGCGACGATCGCGCCGTACAGGATGCCGATCACTGCGAGCACTATGACTAGCGGCGTGAAGTAGTGCGCGGCGGTCGGAAACAGGTCAAGGCAGTACCGGATCATGCCGAAGGTGCCGACCTTGTCCAGCACGCCGACCAGGACCACTGCGGCGCCGGGCTGAGCCGAGGTGGCGGCGTCCGGCAGCCAGGTGTGGAAGGGCCACACCGGTGCCTTGATCGCGAAGGCGATGAAGAAGCCGAGGAACAGCCACTTCTGGGTCGTCGGGCTTAGCGCCAGGTGAGTGAGCTGGGTGAACAGGAACGTGCCCTGGTGGCCGCCGTGCGTCGACTCCACGTAAAGCGCGATCACTGCCACAAGCATCAGCAGGCCGCCGAGCAGGCTGTACAGCAGGAACTTGACCGCCGCGTATTGCCGCTGGCCGACCCCGTAGCTCCCGATCATGAAGTACATCGGGATCAGCATGGCCTCGAAGAAGACATAGAACAGGAAGACGTCGGTGGCAGCGAAGACCCCGATCATCATGGTCTCGAGCACCAGCATCATGGCGAAGTACGACTTCGCGCTGCGCTGGCGCCCGGCTGGCCGAGCGCCAGCCGCCGGCGGGAGTTCCGCTGTGCCGCCGGCTCCCCTGGGGGCTAGCGCTGCTGTGACTTCCTCGACGTCGTTCCAGGAGGCGAGGATGACGACCGGCATCAAGATGGTGGTCATCAGGATCAGGACCAGGGCAATGCCGTCCACGCCGACTGCGTAGTGCACGCCGAACTGCGGGATCCACTGGTAGACCTGCTGGAACTGGAACCGGGGGCCGCCTGGGCTGAACTTCACCGCGATCACGATCGTGATAGCGAGGGTGATCAGAGTGAAGATCAGCGTGATGCGCTTGACTAGCAGGTCGCGAGCGCGCCGGTCGGCCGCGCTGCCCGGTGCTGACCTGCCAGGAGTCAGTCCGATTACGAGCGCGCCGACCAGCGGGATCGCGCCCGCTACCGTCAGCCAGGGAAATGTGCTCATCAGTTTGGCAGCCTCATTTTCTACAAGCGCACCAGCAGCAGCGCGCCGACCAGCAGCACGGCCCCGACCAGCATGGACAGCGCATACGACCGGACGAAGCCGGTCTGGACCCGGCGCATTCGCCCCGACGTCCCGCCGAAGGTAGCGGCCACCGTATTCACCAAGCCGTCGACGCCGCGGCTGTCGAAGAAGACGGACAGGCGGGTCAGCCACTGGCCCGGCCGCATCAGCAGGCCTTCGTTAATGGCGTCGCCGTAGAGGTCCTTGCGCGCCGCGACCGTCACCGGGTTCCCGGCAGGTGCCACGACAGGCACCTCGCGTCGCCCATACAGCAGCCACGCCATGACGATGCCGATGGCAACCAGCACCAGCGATGCGACTCCTGACCGGGTCCAGATCCCGTGCAGGGTCGGCGGCACCCCCGTCAGCGGGCCAAGGAAGTTCAGCAGCCGGTTGGCCAGGATGAGGAATCCGCCGGCCGCCACCGAGCCGATCGCTAGCACGATCATCGGCGATGTCATCACCGGCGGCGCCTCGTGCGGATGCACCCTTTCCTCCCAGCGGCGCTCGCCGCTAAACGTCATGAACATGACCCTGGTCATGTAGAACGCCGTGACGCCCGCGCCAATCAGCGCCGCTGTGCCCAGCAGCGCGCCCGACGTGCCGCCCTGGGCAAAGGCGGCGTCGATGATCGGGTCCTTGGTGAAGAAACCGGAGAACGGCGGGACGCCGATGATGGCCAGGTAGCCGAGTCCGAAGGTGACCCAAGTGATCGGCATCACCTTCCACAGGCCGCCGAAGCGGCGCATGTCGACCTCGTCGTCCATCTCATGCTTGACCGAGCCGGCTCCGAGGAACAGCCCGGCCTTGAAGAAGCCGTGCGCGAGCAGGTGGGCGATGGCGAACACGTAGCCGGCCGGACCGAGGCCCGCGGCAAGCATCATGTAGCCGATCTGGCTCATCGTGGAACCGGCCAGGGCCTTCTTGATGTCGTCCTTGGCGCAGCCGATGATCGCGCCCCAGAGCAGCGTGACAGCGCCGACGATCGCGACCGCGAGCCTGGCGTCCGCTGACAGGTCGAAGATGGGGGCGGACCTGACGATCAGGTAGACACCGGCCGTGACCATGGTCGCCGCGTGGATCAGCGCCGACACCGGCGTCGGGCCCTCCATCGCGTCAAGCAGCCAGGACTGCAGCGGTACCTGCGCGGACTTGCCGCAGGCCCCGAGTAGCAGCAGCAGGCCGATGGCCAGCACGACGCCCCGGCTGGCCGAGTGCACCGCACCGAACACCCCGGTGAAGTTGGTCGTGCCGAACTCGAGGAACATGATCATGATCGCCAGCGACAGGCCGACGTCACCGACGCGGTTGGCGATAAACGCCTTCTTGGCCGCGACGGCCGCGGAGTTCTTGTACTGCCAGAACCCGATCAGCAGGTAGGAAGCCAGGCCCACGCCCTCCCAGCCCGCGTACAGGACCAGATAGTTGCTCCCGAGTACCAGCAGCAGCATCGCGGCAAGGAACAAGTTCATGTAGCCGAAGAACCGGCGCCGTTCCGGGTCTTCGGCCATGTAGCCGACCGCGAAGATGTGAATCAGCGAGCCCACGCCGGTGATCAGCAGGACGAAGCAGATCGACAACTGGTCGAGCCGCAAACCCAGCGGGATCTGGAACCGGCCAGCATTGATGAACTGATAGAGCACCAGGTCGCGCACCCGCTGCCCGGACGGATAGCCGAGCATCTGCACGAACGCGGCGACCGCGTAGGCGAACGCGAGCACCGGCATGGCCACGCCGACCAGGTGACCCCACTTATTGGTCCGCTTGCCGCCGAGCAGCAGGATG
>Ga0335075_10016440_pt1 | contig 11048 bp, 15 predicted proteins | sample Lox_Sample_24_FD_206723 | JGI IMG/M metagenome (GOLD analysis project Ga0335075, IMG submission 206723) | Soil microbial communities from Loxahatchee National Wildlife Refuge, Florida, United States - Lox_Sample_2.4 | ecosystem: Environmental > Terrestrial > Soil > Wetlands | place: USA... | reverse complement strand
CCGGCCTGCTGACCGACCGGCCCCGCCGGGCGGCGTGGGACCGCCAGCACCCGACCCGGCACCCCGATCGGCGAGAACCCGGCCTGTGGCCGTCACCAGCATCGCAGCTGCGGCCCGCTGACGGCCCGATGCGTTGCGCGGCCCTGCGGGTCGGCCCGGTGCACATCCAGCCGTTCCCGCGGGCCGAAGGCGGTTCGCAGGCGCACCCGGCCGCCGGCTCGGCCCTGGCGGGCTTGTGCTGGTGGCTGCTCGCCGACGGGCGAGAGTGGCCGTGGTGACCCCGTCGTGGGCCGACCCGGCGCACGGCGTATACAGCATCTCTGTCGCAGCCGAGCTGGCTGGCCTGCATCCCCAGACGCTGCGCATCTGGGAGCGCGAGGGCCTGCTCGAGCCCGCGCGCAGCCCTGGCGGCACCCGCCGCTATAGCCAGGACGACATCAGCAGGCTGCTGGAAATCACCGCCCTCACCAGCGACGGCCTCAACCTCGCCGGCATCCGCCGCGTCCTGGCGCTGCGGGAAGAAACCCGCCACCTGCACGCCGAGATCGCCCGGCTCAAGAACGGCCGCCGCCCCGCTGCAGGCCCGCCAGCATCCGCCGGCGGCCGCTAGCACCCGGGCCCGCGGTCGCGCGCTCCGCCAGTCAGCGGCAGCCGGCCGACAGTTCGGTCGGCAGCCGTGCCGTTTGTCCGGTTTCGCCTCCCGCGACTACCACCTGGACCGTCCGATGACCCGGTCCCCGGCCGCATCCGGCTCGCCAGCGCACGCTGCGCGCAGCCTCCAAACCGTGGCCGGGCTGACGACGCGGCAGGCAGTAGACCTGGTCGGGCCGGAACCCGGCCAGGATGCCGATGGCCTGCTACAGGTGAGCGGGAGTCCCCTGGCTGCTTACGTGCACGTCACAGAGCGCCGGCTGAAGCCTCCCGGTACCGAGGAGCCCCGAGCGGCTGGCAGCCGGCTCGTCAATCAGGATGCCGCCGTTCCCGAGACGGCCCTGGCCGGGCATGGCCTCCTCGCCGACGGTCACGTCGGCCCGGGTGACGGCCTGGCCGGCACCGAAGAGCGCTTCGGCGAAGCGAGGATACGTGGCCGCCGGCCGTCCCGTTAGTCGTCACTGGCTAGCTCCGGGCCCGTGATGCGGGTCAGGATCGGGAACGTCGCCGCGATGGTCGCCAGGGACACGATGATGCCGCCGACGGTCAACTGGTAATACCCCAGGCCCGGCGCGACCATCGGGCGGTTCTGCGCCTGCGTCGCCTACATCTCGGCGCCGACGAAGCCCGTCCCGACAGCCACAACCGCCACCGCCAGTAGCGGGACCGCGCCCTCCAGCGCGACGACGCCGCGCAGCGTGGACAGCCGCGCGCCGGTGAGCTGCAGCACGCTGAACGGCCGCTTGCGCTCCGCGAGCCCGGCCCCGATGCCGGCCGCCAGCGTGCACCCGTCGATCGCGAGGCTGACCTGGATCACCACACTGGCGAGCTGCTGATAGCCGAAGTTCTGCGAGTTGTCCTGCGCGGCGATGTAGGCGTAGGTGGAGGCGGGGAGACCGTCGAGTGAACGCTCGCCTCCAGCAGCGTCCGCGCCCGCTCGACCGTCGCCGCGGCGCCGTTGATCGCCACGTTGATGCCGTCCACGCCGAGGGCGCCGAGTCCGGGCCGACACGTTCGCGGCCGCCAGGTGTAGGTGTCCGCGTTCGAGTTGAAGCCGAGGGGACCGTTGAAGCGTCCGCCGGGAACTCGGCCGTTGCCGCGCCTGCCGGGCAGCGGCCGAGCGCGGGCACGGTCGCGAGCTGCGCGCACGAGACCACGCCGGCCGGCATCGGCGGGACGCTGCCGTCGGCGCTGGAACCAGAAGCGCTGGCGCCGAGGTTCCCGAAACGGCCAGGGATCGTCAGCCTGGGCGCCGCGCGCACCACAAGCGCCCCTGGACGCAGCGCACCGCCCTCAGCTGGGCGGCGAGCGGCGCGGCGGCCCCGGCCGGCCCTCGGTTCACGGTGCCAGACCGCATTCAGGGCCGCTGTTCCAGGCCTCCGCATTCGACGCCGATATCTGCACGGTCAGCACATGGAAGGCGGCGATGTTGCCGAACCTGGCGGGGTCCTTGGCGTCCTGCGTGGTGATCGCGATCGTCGCGACGGTGGTCACCAGCAGCGCGAGCACCAGGCCGCTGACGGAACGGATCGCGGCCCGCGGGTCGTCGCCGATGCGCCGGGCGGCGATCAGCGTGCCGGGGCGGCTGATCCACCGGGCCATGAGCCGCGCGGCGGCCATGGTGAGCCAGGGCCCGGCGATGAACAGCCCGATATTGATGAGCGCGAAGCTGGTCACGAGCGCCTGGATCTGCCCCCCGGGATCGAGGCCGGGTGCCCGTGCGCCTCCCAAACGCGAGCTCAGCCAGGCCGAGGAGCAGCGGCACCACCGCCAGGCACCAGGCGGCTTCGGCGTCACCCGGCGCGTGACGCCGAGCCGGGAGATGTTCACCCGGCGCAGCGCCAGTCGTGCTGCCACCGCGGCGGCCGCAGGCACGCCGACCGCGACGACGATGACGTCGGACAGGCTGCGCGTCAGCTGGCCGGGCAAGAACGGCTGGCCGGCGAAAGGGATGCCCGCCGCCGGGATGCGCAGCCCGAAGAAGATCGCGAACCCGGCGGCCACGCCCAGCAGGGCCGCTGCGGTCGACTCCACCGCCGCGAGCGCGGACACCTGCCTGCGGGTCGCGCCGACCAGGCGCGTCGCCGCGAACCGCTCGGTCCCCCGCCGGGCCGGCAGGCATCGCCCGCCGGCCGTTACCCGCCGTGAGTGCGCCCAGCAGCCCAGGCTGTACCAGGTATCGACGAGGAGTGACCGGACATGGAACGTCCGGACCACCCCCGGGCGCCCAGGTCAGCCCGGCCGGTGTCATCGCAGCCCTCCAGCCGAGTCGGCCCGACGACCGCGCTACGGACTAGCGGCGGCTTTCCACCGGTCAGCATTCTGATGTGTCGCCCGCTCGGGGACCGCGGGTCGCCGGCTCGCTTGCCGTCCGGCACCAGGGAGAACATTGCCGCTTTCCGCGCTGTCAAGCCTCGTCCGCCGCGGACGCCCGCTGGCAAGAAGAACGACACGGTCACGTGCTGCTGTCAGACGGCTACAGAATGTGAGACAGTCCGAGGTGAGTTCACGCCACCAGCCGCTGACGAGCCCGCGACGCGCGCATTATCGCCCGCCATGACGAGTTGACTGCCCGGCGAACCCCGGAGCTTGCCTTGCCCGACGCAGCCGCCCAGCGGCCGCCGATGCCGCCCGACAGCATCGCCGTCCGTCACTTCCTGTCCGCAGTGCACGAGGCCCTCCAGATCCCCCGGCCCGCGCCGGCTTATCGGCGCCGCTACCTGAAGCTCCTGGAACGGCGGGCCGTCGTAGCGCGCGCCAGCATCGGCAGGCTCCTGGCCGACCCCGGCAGCAACGCCCTCGACTACACCTCTGAAGGTGATCACATCCGCCAGGCGATCGCCGACATGGCCCCCGATGCTTACCGGCACCGCACGGGATGAAGCGCGTGTCCTGCTGCCGTGCGATCCGGCGGTCCCGGCGGCACGCCACCCCGAACGCGGCTCGCGGACGTTCGTGGTGTTGTGGCGCCCGTGACCGGGATTGTCGCTACCATGAGCCATCCGCTGCAGCAACGGCAGCGCCAGGACGGTCCCCTATCGTCCTGGCCGTGTTACGGCAGTCACGCGGCCCCGCGAGCTCCCCCCGGCTCGCGGGGCGTGCCGTTAGCCCGGGCCCGGCCAGTAGCCGTGCACGGTCCCGGCCAGGCCACGGGTCCGCGATGCCGCGAAAGGGGCCAGCTCGCAGGGAGCCCGGATCGCGGCCTGCCGGCCGGAGCATCACCGGGCCGCTGCAGCGGGCGGTTTGCCCGTGGCGCAACGCCTGAGGACGGGACGCCTCACCCGCAGGCCCTCGGCCAGCTCGATGGTAATCGTGACGAACTGGTCCCGCTGGCCCGGTGCCCACGGCACCAGCGGCACGGCCAGGTTGCGCTCGGCTGCCTCCGGGTCGCTGACCAGCGCCGCTCGGCCGGTGACGGTAACCGACCAGCCCGAGCCCGCCGCCGCGTCCAGCTCGTCCGCCTCGAAGACCACGATGTCACCATCAGCTTGCGGGCCACCGCAGAGTCCGCCGCGGTCGCAGCACGATCAGCCCGGCGGCCAGCGTGAAGTTCATCGGCCGCACCACCGGCAGCGCGTTCATCGTGAAGATCGGAAGACCCGCCGGAACGGTGCCCAGCAGCCGCGCGCGCTCAGCGCGGTCCAGCCGCGTCAGCTCACCCTCCGCAGCCGCGATCCAGAACGCCCAGTTCTCGATCTTCTTGCAGTTCAGTTCGGCGAGCAATGGTATTACTACTGCACCCGCTGGTGCGCGCGCTGCCGCCCGCCACCCTGTTCGCCGCACCAGGGCGACAGGCAAATGGCTCTTCGCAGCCATGTACGCAGGCTGGCGGAGGCGGGGCGGACCAGTGCATAGCGGTTGCGGCTTCCCACGTCGCACCGGGGCGTGCCTGGCGATCTCGCGCTGGCCCCCGCGGCGGCACCCGATGATCTTCGGCAGGCCGCGGCCGGGGATGACCGCCAAAATGACCAGTCGCATGCGGCAGGGTGGCATTGGTGCTTTGAGCCGGCTCATATTAGTGGTTCTTCTCGGCTCCTGATGTGCTGCTGGTCAGCCTGGCGACGGCCGCGAAGCTGTCTGTGAGCAGCGGCACGAGTCCTGGGGAGGCTCCGGTTGTCGCGAGCACCTCCCGGTGGCGGATCGCCGCGCTTCTCAGCACCGCCACCGCCAGCCGGCCGAGGACCTGGTCGTCGAACTCTAGCTCCGGTCCGCCGTGCTGGGGCGTGGTCCAGGCGAACTCGTACACCCAGGTAGCTGACTGGGTGCGTGCCTCGGCGACGCGGAGGGCCGCGATGCGGAACGGGACCGCGGCGATCGCCTCCCGAGTGGGCGGGACTCCGAGCTGCTCGGCGAGGTAGCCGCCGGCGCGCGCCGCCGTTCCCGGTGTCAGGGCGTGCTAGCGCGCCGCTTTGGGCGAAGGCGCGGCGGAACAACCCGGCGGCGTGCGGCACTGACAGCAGCGTGATGACGCTCATCGCGCCGACGGACTCGCCGGCCAGGGTAATGCGGGCGGGGCCGCCGCCGAAGCTGGCGATGTCGCAGTTCACTTGAATAGCATCCCGGAGTGATCTGTGACGCCTCCGGCTCTTGCGGAGCGGACAGGTTTGATGCGACGAGGCCCGGGAGATGCTAGGGCCCGATGCGCCTGCTGAGGAGGGAAACGTCACACCGTCACGACGGAGGGAAGTGTCCATGACCAGCCGGCCGGACTCACCCGCCGGGCTGAGCTTCGAGCGTGATGTCCGTCCCATGTTCCGCGACAAGGACCACGACTCGATGCTCAAGCACATCGACCTGTGGTCCTACAGCGACGTCCGGGCACACCAGGACGCGATCCTCTCGCGCCTCCGCGACGGCACGATGCCCTGCGACGCGGCGTGGCCGCCGGAGCGCGTCGCCACGTTCCAGCGTTGGATCGCCGGGGGTTCGGCGCCCTGACTGCACGCCGTGATCTGAGCGGAGCACCCCGGTGACCGGGATAGCACCCCGAGGGACGGGGTACCAGGTCGGATGAATGATTCAGCTTATCCGGCGCGCCTGGCTAGAGCCGGCACGCCCAGGGGAAAGAGGAACGCGTCATGAGTCTCATCGATGAGGCGCTGAGCGCCAATGCAACCATCGCCAACGGCTACGATCCCAGCCGTGGGCAGCCCCCGGCGCCCAAGATCGCAATGGTCACGTGCGCGGATCCCCGGCTAAGCAACATCGAACACATGCTGGGTCTCGCCGAGGCTGATGTAGACATGATCAGGAACTTCGGCACGGTGATCGATGACGACGCCGTCCGCTCACTCGTTCTCTCGACCCATCTGATGGGCAGCCGAGAGATAATGATCATCAATCACACCGACTGCGGGATGCTCAAGTTCACCGACGACGCTATGGAAGACCAGCTCCGCAAGCAGACGGGGATGACGCCGATCGCGCCGGCCAAGTTCTACAGCTTCACCGACGCCGAGGCGAACACCAAAGAGCAGATTCAGAAGGTCAGGTCACATCCGTGGATCTCGCAGGAAGTTCCCGTCAGGGGCTTCGTTTATGACGTCAAGACCGGGCGGCTCAGCGAGGTCTTCCCGGACCGGTAGCCCGTCACTGGTTAGTCAGGGCGTCGTCACCTCGTCGCGTTACTGCGCGAGGAAGCCTCGCAGCCAGGCTGGCGCTCAAGGCTGCATGAGACTCCAGACCTTCGTCGCCCGCGCCGACAAGTCCCGACCTCGGTCGCCGGATCGCGGTCGGCGTCGGTGCCGATCAAACCCGAGCGACTTCCGAACCTGGCAGACGTAGAAATGAAATGGCGCCCTCATCCGAGGGGCTTCCTCTCGGCGAAGCATCAGGCCTCATCGATCAAAGAGCGCGTCTTCGCCGGGCTGACTGCGAGATCGTGAAGGTCGCCGCCCACCTCGAGTCGGCCCGACTGCCCAAGCCCGCCGGCCTTGATCGGCTCGAAGCCGGCCATTCGGATCAGCGGCTCCACTTCGTCGCCGGCGCGGTCGTCGTGAGTCGCGTAGAACAGTGCCGCCGGGTCGGGTGACCGGTTGCTGGCGGACTCGAACAGATCGGCCGGCAGGGTCCTGAACGCCATAGCCAACCGCCTCCCTGCTGGCAGCCACCCGGCCACAGCCTCTCCGGAGGACTGCCCTTCCGGCAGGAGACGTCCGACATTGCCTTGTGCATCGAGGACGACGGCATCGGCGCACCGCACCGCGTCGGGATTGCCGGCGGCCACGACCGCGGCCCGACCGATCTTTGCAGCCGGCGTTCGTGCCGTCTTATTGTCGGCGCTCGCGAGCCGCAGGTTCTCGCCTGCCGAGGCGAGCCGACGCGCGATAGCCGATCCGATCCCTCCCGATCACCAAGGACGCCACCGGCGAAGTACACGAGAACAAGGACGAGACAGCAACCCGCCACGGCGCCTGGTGAGGATCGCCGCCGGCGCTGCCGTCGGAGTCATCTTCCCGCCCGCTGTCTAGGCGCAGCCGCAGCCGACGGCGTTATCGGCGGCGTCAGCGGCCACCTGGCCAGAGGGATGCCCCCGCTCGGAGGCCAAGACGCTCGGCGACTTTCATCGACCTGGCCACGCCGGTCTCGTCGTAGTCGGGGAGAGCAAAGTCGAGGACGCGATCAAGCACGCCGTCACTAGGGCGTGAACCAGACAGCCAGAGACCTGGACGTAAGCCCGAAGGACGTTGTCCGTGCCCTGCAGGAGGCAGAGACAGCCCCGGTCTTGCCTGGCTCGAGCCACCGGCCAAGACAACCCGCCGGGATCGGGGCGTGGCCCCTGCCGGTTGCCCGGGTATGACCGGCACGTCGGGGATCGGCCAGGGGGCAGGCACGGCCCGCCGTCCAGCCGCGCCAAGAGCGGCTGCAGCCGGCGGCATCCGGGCGCGGTATCAGCGAAATCGTGCTGGACCGTGGGTCGATTTCAGGACGACTCTGCCGGGCCGTGGGAACGGCCCGGAAGGCATGCCTGGCGACTACGGCGATCGAAGGTGACAATGGCCACTGCGATCACGCGGGATGGGCAGCCCGCTCACGGCGGGAGGTTCATGAGCTGGCTGTCGAAAGTGTTCGAGCGCAACCCGGCAGGGCTCAACTGGCCGCGGGCAGTGATGTTCCTGGACGTCGTGCTGGTGCCGCTGGTCGTCTTCTGGGCGATCGGGTACGAGCAGTACCTTCTCAGCGCGGTGTTCGGGGTGCTGTTCGCCGGGCTGGCCGACCCGGGCGGAAGCTACGGGTACCGCGCGTCGCGCATCGGTGTCTTCGCACTGATCGGCGCGGGGCTGACCGCGCTGGGGTTTGGCATCAGCGCAGACGGCTGGGGCTGGCTGGTCCTTGTGGCTTTGGCGGTCACGCTGGCGGCCGGCCTGGCTGCCATGTTCGGGGTGCGCAGGTTCGTTGCGGCGTTGCTACTCAACCTCTGGTTCATCGTCACGCTTGGAATCGGGTCCAGCTTCGCCCGTTACGCCCATATCACCAGTTACACCTGGGCCCAGGTGCTGGCCTGGGCCGGCGGGGCGGCGCTGTGGGTCGCGGTGACGTTCATCGCGTGGCTGGTCCGAGGGCGCCAGGACCGGCCGCAGCCGGTCGCAGAACTGCCCGGGGACACCTCGCGGCAAGAGCTGACCCGGCCGCTGATCATGTTCGCGGTGATCCGTGCCCTCGCGATAGCCGGCACCGTCGCGCTCGCGTTCGGGCTGAACCTGCCGCACGGCTACTGGATGCCGATCGCGGCGATCGCCGCCATGAAGCCAAGCCTGCAGCAGAGCACGTTGGTAGCCGGGCAGCGCCTTTCCGGCGCGCTGATCGGCGCCGCCGCAGCGGCGCTGCTGCTGCTCATCCCCGCCAGTGAAACCGGGCTCAGGCTGCTCGCCGTCGAGCACGGCCTGGCGATCGTCGCGATCGTCATCTTGATGCACGGGGCCGCGATCCGCTTCTGGAACTACGCGCTCTACTGCGCGGCCATCGCCGCCGGAGTGCTCATCTTGGTGGACCTTCCGCAGCCCGGCAGCTATTCCGCCGTGGGCTACCGGGTGCTGTGGACGCTGTGTGGCGCAGGAGTCGGCCTGCTCGTCATGCTCCTCGCCCGCCTGCTCACCAGGACGCCGCCAAAGCCAACTACACAACCAGCCTGAACGGCTACGGCACTCGCCGCTTGGAACATCCGTCGGGGTCGAGGCTGTCCTCGTCGAGCACCCAGACTTGGAACAGACGACCCCATTCCGGGGGCCCGACGGTGCGAGCGCACCGATTCAGTTCGCTGCGGTGAAGGTCGCGGGACTGTGGGTCACGCCTGGTCTCCGCGCGCCGAGCCGGCGACGCTGCGCGCGGCCTCGGTGATCATGTCGGCGGTGGCCTGCGCGGAGCGGTGCGCGGTCTCGGGCGGCACGCTGGTGTGGGTGTCGGCGGTGGCGACGATGCTGGAATGGCCGAGCATCTGCTGGATGACCTTCAGGAAGGGCCGACCGTCAGCGTAGGTGAACATGGCTTGCCCTTCGCGCCAGCCAGGCCCGGTGCGGGCGCGCGAGTCACCACGGCGCTGCGGGTTGCCCGGTGCCGGATCTGGTTGGCGCCAGCACGGCTGGCATGGGCAGAGATCGGCCAGGGTATGGGCGGCCGCTGGCGCTGTCAGCGCGTCCGCTCGACGGCACGGTCGTGGCGCCGTTGACATCTGAGTCAGGCTCTTCGCACGGCGTCGGCAGCCAGCGCAAAAGGCTTGGAGCGGCACTCATCATTGACGCCTGAGGCTCCGCCGCTGTGACTCGGCCCGCTCCCGGCGGTCTCGGCCGCCGCGGGTCCTCGCGAACTGCACGCCACACGGCAAGGCCGGCGCGGCGGGGACGTTCGGCCCCGGCGCGCAGTAGCTATGGCTCTGTCCAGTAACGAGGGGTTTAAGGGAGCCTCTCAACCATGGTCCGACGCGCAGCCGGAGGCGATGTGTCTGACTGGACCCCGACCACGATCACAGACGGTCGCGCTGTTGCCCGGTGCACGGCCAGGAGGGCGAGCCGTCTCGTAACGCGACGGGTAGCGGGAGCGGTGGCGGCCGCGCTTATCGTGCTCGCGGTCGGCGGCTGCCTGACACCGCTGACGTCGCAGCCACCGCTGACGCCAGTCCCCGTTCCGGCAAGCCCGCTGGTCGGGGTGTTCGAACCAGCTGCGCCGGGGAGCTTTTCGCAAATCACGGAGTTCACCAAGGCGACCGGCGTCACGCCCCGGATTGTCCTGTACTACTCGCCGTGGAAGGATCCGTTCAGCTCGTCATTCGCGCAGGCGGCCTGGGCCGACCACGCGTATACGCTGGTCCAGCTTGAGCCAGCCGGCGTGGCCCTCGCCTCCATCGCCGCCGGCGGGTCAGACGCCTACCTCCGTTCTTACGCCCAGGCCGTTGTCGCGTTCGGCCATCCGGTGATCCTGTCGTTCGGACACGAAATGAACGGCAGCTGGTACTCCTGGGGCAATGGCCGCACGCCAGCGGCGACGTTCGTGGCCGCCTGGCGGCAGGTTGTGCGCGTCTTCCGCGCCGCCCGGGCGGACAACGTGACCTGGCTGTGGACGGTCAACTCCATCGCAGGAGCATCCAGCTCGCTGAGTCAGTGGTGGCCGGGCGCGGCGTGGGTCGACTGGATCGGCATCGACGGCTACTACGTCCGCGCCACGGATACCTTCGGCTCGCTGTTCGGCTCGACGATCGCGGACATCCGCACGTTCAGCGGCGCACCGGTGATGATCGCGGAGACTGCGGTCGGCACCACACCTGATCGGGAGAGCCAGATCGCCGCACTCTTCGCCGCTGTCCGCGCAGAGCACCTCGCAGGCGTGGTCTGGTTTGACGAGGCACAGCACGCCGGCCTGTACCACCAGGACTGGCGGCTGGAGGATGATCCGTCCGCCCTCGCGGCGTTCAGGGCGGCGGCAACCTCCGGTTCCGGCGGGTGAGGGCTCCATGCTCGAGGCACTGGTCATCGCCGGGCTAGTCGCCGCGCCGCTTGGCACGGCCGCCCTTTTCCGGCCTGCCCGGCATCATGAGCGGGCGGGTGTCTGGGCCGCGATAGGGCGCGTGATTCTCTCCGTGATCGGGTCGGCGGTGCTGGGCGCTGCGGCGGCTGGCGTGCTGTACCTGCTGAAGGCGACGGAAGCCAACCTCGTCATCGGCGCGGCGGCGGTCTCGCTGGCCGGGCTGCTCTGGCTCCCGGTGAACAGGAACTGGTCACCACGCGCTCACCTGTGCTGGGCGTCTTCCACCTACCTATTCGCCGTGTACCTGGTGTACGCGCTGGAGTGGACCTTTGCCAGCCACCTCGGCGTGGCCAGCACGGTCGGCGGCGTCCTGCTGTGGTGCCTTGAAGCGGTCGCCGCGCTGATGAGCTGCGCATACCTGTGGGAATTGTGCGACGCGC
>Ga0335075_10016439_pt1 | contig 11049 bp, 9 predicted proteins | sample Lox_Sample_24_FD_206723 | JGI IMG/M metagenome (GOLD analysis project Ga0335075, IMG submission 206723) | Soil microbial communities from Loxahatchee National Wildlife Refuge, Florida, United States - Lox_Sample_2.4 | ecosystem: Environmental > Terrestrial > Soil > Wetlands | place: USA: Florida... | reverse complement strand
TCGGCCATCGCCGGCGAGATGCCGAAGCCACCCACCGCTGCCGCCGCGCCCGCTACACGCAAAAGATTGCGCCGGTCGAGTCCGTTCGCCATGGTCTCCTCCCTTTGTGCCGCGGCTTATCCCGCCGACCGGCTGCGCCGACTACAATCGGCCTTGCCCGAAGAATTGTAAAGTGTGTGGCCGTACCCCTTTGCGGCAACTACCGTCCCTCCTCGGGCACGCTATACTCCCCAAAACCGCAACGCGGAGGCGCTTCATGCAGTTCGGCATCGGCCAACCCGTGCGTCGCAAGGAAGACCGCCGCTTCATCACCGGCGCCGGCCACTATCTCGACGACATCAGGCTGCCGGACGCGGCCTGTGCCTATGTGCTGCGCTCGCCGCACGGCCATGCGGCGATCCGCTCGATCGATGTTGCCGCGGCGCGGGGCTGTCCGGGCGTTCTCGCCGTGCTGACCGGCGCCGATGCCGAAGCCGATGGCGTCCGCCCCGTGCCGTGCCTGGCGCCGGTCGCGGTAAAGCCGGGAACGCCGGCGCAGGCGATGCCGCGCCGCCCGGCGCTCGCCACCGAGCGCGTGCGCCATGTCGGCGATGCCGTGGCGCTCGTGATTGCCGAGACGCGCGAGCAGGCGAAGGACGCGGCGGAGCAGATCGCCGTCGACTACGAGATGCTGCCGGCGGTGACCGATCTTGCCGCCGCGGTGAAGCCCGGCGCGCCGCAGCTCTGGCCCGAAGCGCCAGGCAACGCCAATTTCGTCTGGGCCGATGGTGACAAGGCGAAGACCGACCGCGCTTTCGCCACGGCCGCGCGCATCGTCGCGGTCGAGGTGGTCAACAACCGCGTCGTGCCGAACTCGATGGAGCCGCGCGGCGCGATCGGACTCTTCGACAAGGCCAGCGGCGGCTACACGCTTTATGCGTCGAGCCAAGGCGCGCATCTGCTGAAAGAGATCATTGCCGGCGCCATCCTGCCCGATGCGGGGGCGGAAAAGATCCGCGTGGTGACGCCCGATGTCGGCGGCGGCTTCGGCATGAAGATCTTCGTCTATCCCGAGTATATCCTGCTGCTCTGGGCGGCACGGCGTCTCGGCCGGCCGGTGAAATGGATTGCCGAGCGCAGCGAAGCGTTCGTTTCCGACACGCAGGGCCGCGACAATCTGACGAAGGCCGAGCTCGCGCTCGATGCCGAGGGCAAATTCCTCGCCATCCGCGTGTCGACGCTCGCCAACATGGGGGCCTATCTCTCCAATTTCGGTCCCTTTATTCCGACCGAAGCGGGGAAGGGGATGCATGTCGGCGTCTATGCCATTCCCGCCGCCTATGTCGAGGTGACCGGCGTCTTCACCAACACGGTCCCGGTCGATGCCTATCGCGGCGCCGGCAGGCCCGAAGCCGCTTATATGCTGGAGCGGCTCGTCGACCGCGCCGGGCGCGAGACCGGGCTCGGCCCGGCCGAGATCCGCCGGCGCAATTTCATCGCTTCCGGCGCCATGCCGTTCAAGACCGCGCTCGGCCACACCTATGACAGCGGCGATTTCGCCGCCAATCTGGTGAAGGCGATGGAAGCCGCCGATTGGGCCGGCTTCCCGGCGCGCCAGGCGGAATCGACGCGCCGCGGCAAGCGGCGTGGCATCGGCATGAGCTACTACATCGAGGTCTGCGGCGGCGCGCCCGGCATACCGGCACAGCTTCGCTTCGAGCGCGACGACAGCGTGAGTCTCATCGTCGGCACGCAGTCGAACGGGCAAGGCCACGAGACCGCTTATGCCCAGATCGTCGCCGAGCGCCTCGGCATCCCCTTCGACAAGATCACGCTGCGCCAGGGTGACACGGCGGCGATGGCAGCCGGCAGCTTCACCGGCGGCTCGCGCTCGGTGCCGGTGGGCGGCGTCGCGTCGCGCATGGCGGCGGACATCGTCATCGACAAAGGGAAGCAGCAGGCCGCGGACCTGCTCGAAGCCGCCGCCGCCGATATCGAGTTCCGCGACGGCAATTACGTCGTCGCCGGCACCGACCGCATGGTCGACATCTTCAGCGTGGCGCGCGCCGCGCCCGAGCCGCTCGCCGGCGAGGCCGAGTTCGCACCCGAGGTCGCGACCTTCCCCAATGGCTGCCATATCTGCGAGCTCGAGCTCGATCCGGAGACCGGGCGTGTCGCCCTCCTGCGCTACACGGTGGTCGACGATTTTGGCGAGGTGATCAACCCGCTGCTGCTCGGCGGCCAGGTGCATGGCGGCATCGCCCAGGGTATCGGCCAGGCGCTGCTCGAGCGCACCGTCTACGACGAAAACGGCCAGCTCCTCTCCGGCTCCTTCACCGATTACGCCATGCCGCGCGCGGGCGACCTGCCGTCGATCGACTTCCGCTGGAACCCGATCCCGTGCCGCACCAACCCGCTCGGCATCAAAGGCGCGGGCGAGGCCGGCGCCATCGGCGCGCCGCCCGCCGTGCTCAACGCGCTGTCCGACGCGCTGGGCGGCGCCGCGATCGACATGCCGGCGACCCCCGAACGGCTCTGGCGCGCGCTCAAGGGGTGAGGCCTCTACCTGGCGACCCGCGTACCGCATTCAGGGCGGGTGGGCTTCACCACAGAGGCGGTGAGGCACAGAGAGAAAAGGGGGGTCGCCGATGGCTGAGTACCAAGAGCATGACCATCTGACGGAATCGGTCATCGGCTTTGCCATCGAGGTTCACCGACAGCTGGGGCCGGGGCTATTGGAGTCGGCCTACGAAGAATGTCTCTGCTTCGAACTGAAGCAAAGCGGTCTCTCCTATCGACGCCCAGTACCCTTGGCTGTCACCTACAAGTCGGTCCGGCTCGATTGCGGTTACCGCCTCGATCTCGTGGTCGAGTAAAGCGTCATTCTCGAGCTGAAAACGGTTGAGCGCTTGCTGCCCGTACATAAAGCACAAATGCTCACCTACCTCAAATTGAGCGGCATCCGGACGGGCTTGCTGCTCAATTTCAATTCGGCGGTTCTGAAGGACGGGCTGCGTCGCCTGGTTCTCTGAGACGAAGAGCCTCTTTGTGTCTCACTGCCTCTGTGGTCATTCCTTCTGTGGTCATTCCCTCTGTGGCCGGCTCTGTCGCATAGCCGTCTTCTGTTTTTCATTGAACCGTCATACCGTGCTGGTAGAGACGCGCGCGTGACGACCTCGCTCATCATGGGACAACCGGCACCGCTCTCCTCCGCCAGGGGTGAGCCGCGCCGCCGCCGCTGGGATCGCTGGCTGCCGGCGATGGTGCTGCTCGCCCCATCGTTGTTTTTTCTCGTGCTCTTCACCTATTGGCCGGTGGCACGGGTTGTCGGGCAATCGCTCTTGGTCGGGCGGTTCTCGGGCGACAACACGATCGGTCTCGGCAATTACCAGCGCCTCTTCGCCGATCCGCATTTCACCCGTGCAGCCTGGAACAATCTCGTCTACGCCCTGGGCACGATCGTCCCGAGCTTGATTTTTGCCCTGGCCTTTGCGCTCGGATTGAGGGAAGCGACCCGGCTCAACACCCTGCTGCGCACCCTCGTCGTCATGCCGCTGCTGATCCCGCTGGTCGCCGCGGCAGCCTTGTTCAGTTTCCTGCTGCTGCCCGGCGACGGGCTGGTCGATTTCTATCTCGCGCGGTTCGGGCTCGGCATGGTCAATTGGCTCGGCGATCCCGATCTGGCGCTGGGTTCGGTCATCGCCATCACGGTGTGGAAGAACACCGGCTATTACATGCTGTTTTTCCTCGCGGGTCTTGCCGGCGTGCCGCAAGAGCTGCTTGATGCCGCCAAGATCGACGGCGCCGGTCCGTGGCGGCGGTTGCGCAGCATCACCTTGCCGATGCTGGGGCCGACCTTCGCGTTCGTCGTGCCGGTGGCCCTCCTCAACGCGCTGACCCAGGTCGATCATATCGTGACCTTGACCCTGGGCGGCCCTTCCGACGCCACCAGTTTGCTGCTCTACTACATCTATCAGCAGGCGGCGCAGAATTACGATTTCGGCCTTGCCGCCGCGGCAACCGTGGTCAGCGTCGCCGTGCTGCTCGCGGTGTCGCTGATCTCCTTCCGCCTGCTCGAGCGCGGGACCCATTATGAGAGCTGATGGCCGCCTGCTGAGCCTGCTCGCGGTCAGCGCGGCGGCCCTGCTCTGGGCGGTGCCCTTCGCCTGGATGGCCGTGGCGTCGCTGCGCCCGGGCATTCCCGCCGATATCGCCTCTTTGACGCCGGCGGGTCCCTTCGGCCTCGGCAATTTCGTCGAGGCGTGGAAAAGCGGCAGCTTCCCGCTCTGGTATCTCAACACGCTGATCATGTGCGGTGGCATCCTGCTGGTTCAGCTGGTGACGATCAGCATGGCCGGATACGCCTTTGCCCGGCTCCGCTTTCCCGGCCGCGACCTGCTGTTCTCGGCCTTCCTGCTGCAGTTGCTGCTGATCCCTCCGCTGCTCATCGTGCCCAACCTCGCGACGCTGGTGTCGTTGCACCTCTACGACACGCTGCTCGGCATCATGGCGCCCTATTTCGCTTCGGCCTTCGGCGTCTTTCTCATGCGCCAGACCTTCCGGGCGATCCCGCGCGACTATGAAGAGGCCGCCATGCTCGACGGCGCTTCGATCGCGGCGCTGATCCGGCACGTGCTGCTGCCGCTGGCGCGGCCGGGCCTCGTCGCCTTCGCCATCGTGTCGCTGACCGCGCATTGGAACGAGTTTCTCTGGCCGCTGATGGCGGTCTCTTCGCCGAAGAACCAGGTGCTGACCGTCGGTCTCGCCTCGTTCGCGTCCGGCGCCGAGGCGGGTTCCGCCTGGGGCATCGTCGCCGCCGGCACCTTTCTCGTCGCCGCGCCGCTGCTGATCCTGTTCCTGATCTTCCAGCGGCGCTTCGTCTCTTCTTTCGTCCTCTCCGGCATCAAGTGAAAGGGGGAACCATGGATAGGATCACCAGGCGCAGCGCGCTCGGCGCAGCGATCGCCATTCCCGCGGCGGCGGCTCTCGCCGGCGTCGCGAAAGCGGCCGAGCGGACCGAGATCGAGATGTTCTTTCCCGTGCCCGTGCAGGGCATGCTCGCCAACAAGATGAAAGAGCTGATTGACCGCTTCAACGGCGCGCAGGCCGGGGTGACGGTGACCCCGGTTTATACCGGCAGCTATGACGACACCAATTTGAAGACGCGCGCCGCGATCAAGGCGGGCAAGCCGCCGGGCGCGGTCATCATGTCGGCCAATTTCGTGCGCGAATATGTGATCAACGGCGATGTCGATCCGTTCGACCCGATCATCGAGAAGGAAGGCAAGACGCCGGCGGCGTATTTCGACGCGTTTTGGCCTGCCTTGAAGCCCAACGCCGTGATCGACGGCAAGATCTACGGCATCCCCTTCCAGAACTCGACGCCGCTGCTCTATTACGGCGTCGACGCGTTTAGAGATGCCGGCCTCGATCCCGACAAGCCGCCGGCGACCTGGATCGAATGGGTCGCGGCGGCGAAGGCGCTGACCAAGCCGTCAGGCCAGCGCTGGGGCCTGATGTTCCCGGGCACCTATGATTATTGCGGCTGGATCACCAGCGGTCTGGTGATGGCCAATGGCGGCCAGTACTTCAACCATGATTACGGCGGCGAAGTGTTCTACGACGCGCCGAGCGCGCTCGGCGCGCTGAGGCTGCTCGACATCATGGTGAACCAGGCCAAGGTGATTCCGCCCGGCGTTTCCGACGCCAATGGCTGCACCAGCGCCTTCTTCGCCGGGCGCACCGGCATGATGATCCTGTCGACGGGCTCGCTGAGCTTCGTGCGCGGCAACATGAAGAAGCCGTACCGCGTCGCGTTCCTACCGAAGAGCATGCGCAACGCCGCGCCGATCGGCGGCGCCTCGCTCATCCTGCCCAAAGGCAACACGCCGGAGCGGCAGGCCGCCGCCTGGACGCTCATCAACTGGCTGACGAGCCCGGAGATCGCCGGCGAATGGAGCCGCTTCACCGGCTACTTCGCGCCGCGCAAGGCGGCGTACGATTTGCCCGAGATGAAGAAATATCTCGACCAATATCCCGACGCCAAGGTCGCGCTCGATCAGCTGCGCTATGCCGTGCCGTGGTTCGACACCTACAACACCGTCGCGGTGCGCAAAGCGATGGAGGACCAGGTGCAGGCCCTCCTCTCCGGCAAGGTCAAGCCCGAGGATGCCATTGTCGCCGCACAGAAGAACGCCAACGAGCTGCTGCGCCCCTATGTCGAGCAGACCGCCCTGAAGCCGCTGGTCTAGGGCTGCTGATAGCGACGCCACCTCTCTATCGCCCCTCCCCCTTGAGGGGGAGGGAGGGGTGGGGGGTGCCGCGGGCTCCGAAGCTTGCCGTGATCGCCACGACCTTGTGTTGCTGAGTCTTGGCGCGCTCCGCGCGTAACCCCCCTCCCAACCTTCCCCCTCAAGGGGGGAGGGGCGTGCTCCCTCACCGCAACCCGACGCTGCGCGGGTCGTTGAAGCTGGCGACGCCGGTGCCGCGATAGAGGATCTGCGCGTTCCGCTCGGTGATCCGCCGATGCAGCTCGAGCATGGCGGGATCGAGATCGGCCGCTGGCGCCGGCTCCGGGTCGAAATGGCCGAAGCGGTCCATGCCGCGCACCAAGGTCGCGCTGTCCCGCCCGGCGATCTGGCGCACCGCGGTCGGGACATAGCGAATGGCGAAGCCGATGCGGCGATCTTCCGACAGGTTCGGCGGCGAGCCATGCACGAGGCGGACATGGTGCAGCGACATCTCGCCGGGTTCGAGCGCGATGGTCACCGCCTCGCGCTCGTCGACATCGACCGCGATCTCCTGGCCGCGGGTCAGCAGATTGTGCTTGGCAAAGGTGTCGCGATGCGCGATCTGGTCGAGCTTGTGGCTCCCGGGGATCACGCGCATGGCGCCATTGGCCTCGCTCGCCGGGGTGAATGCGACCCAAGCCGAGACCACATCGGGCCGATCGAGGCCCCAATATGTGGAATCCTGGTGCCAGGAGACGAAGGCTGGGCTCTCGCGCTCCTTGATGAAGAAATTGCTCGACCAGCACAGGAGATCGCCGCCATAGAGGTCCTCGACGGCGTCGAGGATCCGCGGTTGCCGCACCAGCTCGGCGAGCCAGGTGAAGAGCAGATGCGATTTGTGGCGGAAGCTGCCTTTGAGCGGCCCGCCGGTCTCGCGCTCGAAGCGCTCGAGCCGCGCGCGCAGCGCAACCGCGTCCGCTTTGCTCATGACCCTGATCGGGTGGATGAAGCCCTGGTCGCGATACTGCTCGATCTCTGACGGGCTCAGCAGCTTCGGCATGGCGTTTCTCCCTGGCACCATGAAAGCGCGTCTCCCGGCCGATCTCAACCCCGCACGACGCGCCGCTTCTCGGGCTTCCCCGTGGCTGTCATACTGCGCCGAAACGAGTCCGGGAGGAACCGATGCCGATCCCCGTTACCAAGCCGTCGCGCGCGGCGATGATGAAATGCGTTGCGCGCTTCCGCGACCTCTACCGCGCCGATAACAGCCTGCCCGATTGCCAGGTGCCGGGCTATGAGCGCACCCTCGTCAACGTCATCGGCTTCGCGGCGCCCCAGGCGGCGGCGGACGTCAAGGCCTATTCACCGGTGGGCGACAAGGCGAAGCCCTTCATCAGCCATCTGCAGGCCGGCTTCGGCATCGCCTTCGTCGAGGCCGAGCCCGGCAAGGGCGTGATGATGCACAACCACGATACCAACGAGACCTTCATGCCGATGGAAGGCGCCTGGCGCATCACCTGGGAAGGCGATCAGGGCGATGAGTCCGTCGATCTCGGCCGCCTCGACACGATCTCGGTGCCGCCGCACATGCAGCGGCAATTCCACTGTCTTAGCGCGCCACCCGGCCAGAAAGGTGTGCTGCTCGTCGTCATCGGCGGCGACCACCCCGCCGCCGAATTCTCCCCCGAAGCCGAAGCCCTCCTGACCGCGCGCGGCCTGATGCCTCAAGGCGAACGCGCGTAGCGCGTTCGTCCTTGGCGGCGGCAGCGATTGCGCAGCAATCGCGAGAGCCGCACCGTTCGGGGGCTAGCCTCGCAAGATGTCGCACATCCTAGCCGACCGCGCCCCTCAACGGCGCCGGCTCGTCGGCGGGATTGAGTTCGAGAAGGTGGTCACGGGACCGATCGGGCCGGTGGTGAAAGGTCCGATCGGGCCCGTCGTAAACGGACCGATCTGGCCGGTCGTGAATCTCGTGACCGGCTGTCCAGGCCGCATCGCCATCGGCGCCAATATCCTGCACCGGTTGATACTGTCGTCGACAACAACCCTCCCATCCGGGAGGAAGCGGCAGACCTGCGCATGCGCCGACAGCGGCATGACACTGCCTGCCAGCAGCATGCCGCCGACGGCTTGGGCGAACCTCGGGCGGGGGAGGACGCGAAGCGCCGATCTCATGGGGATGAGATGGTGCGACGCGTGCTCCGTGAAAAGCTCGGTCGTGCGGCCCACAGACACCCGGCGCGAAGCAAGTGGGCGAGGAGACCGCAGCTTCGACAGCGGCGCACCCTCTCCGCGGCCCCGGTCATGCCGCCTTGGATGCGACGGAGGTCGGTTCAGTCGGCTGTGTAGGGTGGGTGAGCGCGGCCATGCCATTTATCCAGCAATTCAGAACCTGCGCGGCGAGCTCCTGAATTCTCGCAGATCGCGGGGCAACGCCCACCGGGGCTTCGGCTAGCGCCTTGACGGTGAGCATCAGCTCCTGGTACGGCTTCAGGCGACCCTCAATTCGCTGCTTGCGTATGTCCGATGGTGGCGCTGCGGCATACGCTTCGCGGAGCAGCAGGTAGGCGGGTATCTCGCTGAGCATCGCCGTCAGCACGGCCTCGTAGCGGCGCGACTTGTCGTCGACGAGCCGTGCCAGTGCTTGACGGCCGCTCTCGACGGCGAGGAACGCCATGTAGATAGTGCTCCGCAGCGCTGCCCTGTAGACGCCTTCGTTTTCCGAGGCGGGAAGACGAGACAAATTGTCGAGCAACGCTTTGAAGTAGACATAGAACTCAGTCACCCAAGTGACTACAGCTCCGTCCAAAATCTCGAGATCTCTTGAGTTGTTGTGAAAGATGACAACGTAGTCCTGAGTCGAATGGTTCGGCCTGATCCGCTCGCCTTCATGTTTGTAGCTGTCGACGAGGTGCGGAATGAAATCGACGACCGCAAAGATGCGGCACAGCGTAACAATCTCCGAGGCGAAGATGTCCGCCGCGCCGAATCTGAGATTGGCGCATTGGAAGGCCCAGGCGCAAACGCCGAACACGCCGGCGACGACCGCGGCAACAGTACCAGAGTCCAAAGACGGGTGAACCGTGACGAAGACCACGAGCAATCCGATTGCGGCGCACGCGATCACAAAGAGATCGCGGCAATGTGGCGACGTCACGAAGCGACTCAGATCGGTTGTCCACTTGACGGGGGCTCCCAACCGGTCGGGCCCTGTCGTATCGATTGCAGCCATGGCCCCCTCCGTTGCCGAAAGGTGCTCTTTCGATACGCACATCTGGAAATTGAAGCCGAAACAGTCGCACAATTACGACGGATTTACAAGTAAGAGGTGTGTCTGCCGTCGATCGCAAGCGGCGCTGGCGGATCCGACGGATGGCGATGTTCGCGCGTGGTGCAGCTCCGCGAGCAAGCCTCACACGTCGAGATTCGCCACCTCGAGCGCGTTCTGCTGGATGAAGTCGCGGCGCGGCTCGACCAAATCGCCCATCAGCGTCGAGAAGGTCTCTTCGGCGAGATCGGCATGCGGCACCTTGACCTGGAGCAGCGTGCGCACGTCGGGATTGAGCGTGGTTTCCCAGAGCTGCTCCGGGTTCATCTCGCCGAGGCCTTTGTAGCGCTGGATCTCGCCCTTCTTGGGCCCGAGCTCCATCACCGCCTCGACCAGATCGGAAGGTCCGGTGACGGTGGTTTCCTTCTCCTTGGCGATGAGCTTGCCGGGCTTGGAATAGACCTCCTGCAGCTCCTCCGTGCGCTCGTCGAGCCGGCGCGCCTCGGCGCTTTTCAGCAGCGCCACGTCGAGGACGCGGCGCTCGGTGACGCCGTGCCGCGTCCGCGCCAGCACGAAGCCTTCCTTCGCCACCACCGCGCCGCTCCAGCCGCGCTCCGTCGCGGGCGCCAGCTGGTCGAGCCGGGTTGCGAGATAGCGCACCGCGCCTTCCGCCGCCGCCTTGTCGTCGAGCAGCGCCGGATCGAGCAGCCCGGCGATCGCCGCCTGCTCCACCACCTCGCGCGAGCCGACCTTGCGCAGCAGCGGCTGCAGCAGATTGCGCGCCTGCCGTGCGCGCTCGACCAGCTCGCGCAGATCATTGGCCGAGCGCTGCACGCCGTCATGCTGGCGGAACACCGCATCGCGCAGCCCGGCGGAGATGCAATACTCCTCGAGCGCGCCGTCGTTCTTGAGATAGACCGATTTGCCCGAGCCGCGCTTCACCTGATAGAGCGGCGGCTGGGCGATGTAGAGATAGCCCTTCTCGATCAGCTGCGGCATCTGGCGGAAGAAGAAGGTGAGGAGAAGCGTGCGGATATGGCTGCCGTCGACATCGGCGTCGGTCATGATGATGATGCGGTGATAGCGCGCCTTTTCGACATCGAACTCCTCGGCGCCGATGCCGGTGCCGAGCGCGGCGATGAGTGTGCCGATCTCGGCCGAGCTCAGCATCTTGTCGAAGCGCGCGCGCTCGACGTTGAGGATCTTGCCCTTGAGCGGCAGGATCGCCTGCGAGCGCCGGTCGCGCCCCTGCTTCGCCGAGCCGCCGGCGCTGTCACCCTCGACGATGAACAGCTCGCTCTTGGCCGGGTCGCTTTCCTGGCAATCGGCGAGCTTGCCCGGCAAATTGGCCATGTCGAGCGCGCCTTTGCGCCGCGTCAGGTCGCGCGCCTTGCGCGCCGCCTCGCGCGCCGCGGCGGCCTCGACCACCTTGGCGACGATGCGCTTGGCGTCGGCGGGATGCTCCTCGAACCATTGCTGCAGCTTGTCGGCGACGACGCCCTCGACCACCGGCCGGACCTCGGAGGAGACGAGCTTGTCCTTGGTCTGCGACGAGAATTTGGGATCGGGCAC
>Ga0335075_10016438_pt1 | contig 11050 bp, 10 predicted proteins | sample Lox_Sample_24_FD_206723 | JGI IMG/M metagenome (GOLD analysis project Ga0335075, IMG submission 206723) | Soil microbial communities from Loxahatchee National Wildlife Refuge, Florida, United States - Lox_Sample_2.4 | ecosystem: Environmental > Terrestrial > Soil > Wetlands | place: USA... | reverse complement strand
ACCGGTTTGAAAACAAGATACTGGTTTGTCGTTTTACCAGCTTCCAGGTCCTTGACTCGCAACTCGATTGCTCTCTTTAGGTCCGCTTTTGTAGGATATTTCTGAACTTCGTCTTGTAGCCTCTCTAAAAGCTTCGAAGAAGGGATAGGAGTGGTCGCATTTTTGATAGCCCTGCCGACTTGGGCTGAAGCTGGGTTTGAGGTTTCTGGTGATGCGACCATGTTGTTTGAAGGACGAGGACGGACAGAATAACTAGGAGAATAAAAGTTCACTTGAATCCCCGATAAGTAGTCATTGTGACGGTCTGAGAAATGGTGAAAGATGAGGATTGCTTTGGCCGAGTTGTGCGAGGTGTGAGATTGGAGAAGTTGGAGGGAAGAAAAGAGCTTATCCTATTACCTTTTAACCCGCTTGATTATGAGTCATCCCGCTTTTATGCGAAAGATCAAACTCGGGTAGGTGCGGCCGTTCCACAGAGGTGACTCTTTTCCAAAAGTGATGGCGCGAGACACGGGTGAGTTCAAATACCCACAAACCCGAACATCACGTGGGGTGCAGTGCCTGGCGAAAGCTTAGGTATGAATACGACAACGTCTACGCCACACTCAACCACATATCATCGCATTGCGTAAACAGCTCGCGACGAATCACGACATATGTTCTGTCAATACTTGCTCAAATAAACGCAGACCTGAAGACTTCCCCTAGTGCACCGTATAGCAGTAACGTACTCTTGGGATTACTTCTCCTGGTGTAGAAAGTTCATCAACTCGAGGTTGTCGCCTAAGACCATGGAGAAAAGCAAGAGCGCGCCCCATCTCGATGATAATCCAGATCTCGCTCCCCCAATAACTTTTCACCTACCACAGGGCAATATGGATACGCGACGAAGCAATAATCAAGACGAGAAATGGAAGATCGGACTCAGAAGCTATGATGATGACGAAACGTATGTACTTAAAGATTGCATACATTATCCAACATTCACACTTACCGTTATTGTGTAGCGAGTGGTGGTTCGCATCCACCGCCGTTCCGTGAGATACTAGCCGAACCCATCTCCGTACAATATGAGGCCTGATGCTTACCTAGGGTGTTGGTCGTTACTATCGCTCCCCTTGCGAACCTTATCTCTATCGCTGCCCTGGTCAGCTCCTGGCGAATGAGCCTTGATGATGGGCAGGGAAACCTCCTCCCACAACTCTTGGGACTTCCGCAAAAAGACCCCGACTGGGTACACTGGCCCAACGTATGCTCTTTGATATGCGGCTTTCTGGGTAATATCTTCCTTATACTCAACTTTACCGGCCGCGTCCGTTACATCGTGGCATTGCCTTTTACAATAATTTGCTTTTGTGCGGCGTTTGGGATTGTAAGAAATTTTCAATTCTCATACACTCGCCTTCCGACGCAGATCTGCAATTGGGCTAACAGCTAACGATAGCTGGTTGGAATTACCTCAGCTATTCACATTTACGCACCCCCTTCCCCACCAATGGAAGTCTACACACAAGGCTACTGGTATGCAATCATGGCGGCAGTGTTGTATTTTACCTGCTCTATATTCCTGCTGCTGAACATGCTCGGCTACCTCCTTGGACATTATCCGCAAAGATTCAATCTTACCGACGACCAGCGAACCATGATCATCCCGACTATCGTCTTTTTCATCTGGCTAGCCATTGGAGGTCTCGTATTCTCTCACATAGAAAGCAAGGGAGATGGACAGAATGCCCGTGATTGGACATTTGTTGATGGGGTATGGCGTAGCATATCTTTCGAGGTATACCCACACTGACATTAGTGTCAGATTTACTACTGTGATATCACTATTTTGACCATTGGTATGGGTGATCTCTATCCACACGACAATCTAGGTCGAGGACTTGTTATCCCATACTCTCTTGGCGGCATTTTATTGCTAGGACTGGTCATTTCATCTCTCCATAAAGTTGTCCAAATGGGCAAAAAGAACGTTGTCAAGAGTCACCTCGCAAAGGAGCGTAGCCGTACCTTTGGCAGTTCTGTCACAGAGGTCAGAGTTCCCACAATCGAACGTCCTCCATTCTCTAATCCCTACCCGAATACAATCCTAGAACGCACACAAAATCACCAGGTACCTCCTACTGCGGCGCGTAACCAAGTTCGACACTCGCTTATTCGCCGAAGGCCAAAACTCATTCTCATGAAAGAAGAGAAAGACCGATTCAACGCCATGCGCCGCATACAGAAATCGACTATACGTTTTATGAGATGGTGGCGACTTTTCCTCTCTGGACTGGCATTCGCAATTCTGTGGTGCATTGGTGCGGTTGTCTTTTGGAGGGCTGAAAGGCATGTGCAAGGGATGAGCTACTTCCAGAGCCTCTATTTCAGCTACGTAAACCTTCTTACCATCGGATCCATTAACTTCGCACCGAAGTCCAATGCTGGCCGCGCTTTCTTTGTGGTATGGTCCATAGTGGCAGTGCCGACTATGACTGTCTTGATCTCAGACATGTCAGAGACGGTCTTCGACTCATTTCGAACAATCATCTCAACACTCGGTAGCTTCACATTCCTGCCGAGGCCAGGCGCCTGGCGTGACTTCGTGGAACAACGGCCATACCTCAAAACCTGGATTGAGAAACGCGAGCGAAGACGCCGCATACGGCTCGGGATGCCCTTCGCCACGACTGCAGAAACAGATGACGGTGGAGCGATGTCGGTGCATGCACCTGGGATACCGTTGGAGGAGCTCGCCGAGGAAGCGGAGCAACGTCCGGTTGAAGGAAGACTCGCCAGGCGTCTAGCAACGGCCATTATGAATGTGGCAACCGATCTCCAAAACACCCCAGAGCGCAACTACTCGTACGAGGAATGGGTCGAGATCACCCGTCTTATCCGGTTTACGAGCGAATCAAGTGATGAGGCTGTAACTGAAGAGGAAGAAAACGAGCGCGGTATGATAGAGTGGGACTGGATAGGTGAAGACTCTCCCTTGTCCTCTGGACTCTCTGAACCAAATTTCGTGTTCAACCGGCTCTGCGAGAGTCTGGTACGGTATATCAGGCAAACTGAGCGGCGCATTGAAGAGTACGTATCAATCCTCGAGAAGCGTAAGAGACGGGTAGGCAGCAAGGAAGACTACTTTGGAGCTGGCTATTTTATCAGAAACGAGGGGTCTAAATTTGGTAATGCAGGGTTCGATGGTGATGATAATGATTGGAAAGCAGAAGAAAGTCGTGGTGACACCAAACAATTTGATGGCGATGGAACTGCGCCTGGTTAGGCCCATCCAATTACGAAGACTATATATCGGGACGTGTTTCAACTAGGTACGAAGAAAGGCTGTACGAGATCGGAAATCGTTCCAGCTTGATGTTACGACTACGTGCTGACCTTCCGGTTTTGCCCTTTGCGGAAAAACTTCACAACAGCCTCATGTCTACGCTCCTTCTTTGCTCGTCTCTTTTCCTCCTCTCTTTTCTGCTCAACCACCGCTAATCTTTGCGAGAGATTTTTGCGGCTGTCGTCATCAAGATCACAGCTAACCATCCAATTCGCGCCAGGGTCTGCTCCAAATAACACAAACAGGTTCAGTATCTCCCGGTTGCGGGGGAACTTCCAGCTAGTGGATTCCCAGAGCGTTGGAGGGCGCTCGTTGAAAGAGTAGTTCGGATCTGCGCCATTCTCAAAGAGACACTTCACGAGCTCCTCACTCGAGTTTTTGTGGGCCAAGGAAGAAAAATTATCCCATTCTTTGAACGCAGTAAAGTTGAATATCGCAGCTTCCAATAACGATGAGACCATCCTCGTCTTGTTTTCTGCTTTTTCGAGCGCTTCTGGTAAGTTGTTGCGAACATAGCCAACAAGCTGACCTTGGCAAGCTAGATGAAGCAGTGACGAGCAGCGAGAAGAGTTCGGAAGTGTAGCACCCCAATATCGGCCGACCACTAGTGCGTGCCCTTCGGAGTTCCTGGTCTTTGCCAGGGCAGTTACTGCGCGATCTACATCTTGCAGCAAACGGGTTTGAAGATCGCTTGAAGATTGGTCTGCTCTAACTCCATATTCAATCCCTAGTATGGCCCAGTCTTGAAGACTTTCCAAGGCCACGCGGTCGGGATTCGCCGACTTTATGTATGACGTCCAAGCCTGGCAGAGTCTTGCGTTGGGATTGAATGAGTCTGTTGCCTGGTCAAATTTGGAATTAATTGCCTCGTCGTAAATAAAGTCGCGGACTGTGCGATGAACGAACGCAACTTTGGATTCGGCCAAGTCGAATCTGCTCTCCCTCGAATGCTCTAAGAGTCCCTTCGTGCACTCATTAATCCGGCGCTTCATTTGTTTTGCGCTTTCATTAAGCTTTCGGCGGTTGTCCGTTCCTGGTTCGAAGTCGGTCGATGCATCATGCTCGTCTTCATCAGCGAAGAAAAAGAGCAAAAGACTCATGGTTGTCACAGACGCTTTCATAATCTGGAAGAATTGTGCCGCTCGCTTGTAATGTCCCTCGTCAAGGTCATCCAGCATCTTCACAAATAGCTCCTCGAGCTTTTCCGGCAAGGCTTCGAGTCGTCGTTGTAGCTCTTTTGGCTTCTCCCCCCCTGTCAGACCTTCTAGAAGCGACCTTGTTACAAGATGTGTCCAGAGGAAGACTCCATCTGATTTCCCGACGATATTGTCCAGCAGTTGGTCAGCTTGTTGGGGATCATAGTCGTGAAAATCCTGGAAACCTTTGTGCTCTTTGAACTGGGATTGAACATACTCTTTCATGTCGGGCTCAGTCAGATCTTCGAGATAGAGATTCGGATTTGTTGCCCCCAATTCATCTTCGAAGACATTCCAAGGTCGACTTGATACGCAAATCTTGACATTTGCGTTTAGGAGACCGAGTATCCAATGAATCAAATTGGTCACCTTCGCGTAATCCTTACTTCCTTTGAACTCGTCCACACCATCAATGAAGATCGCTAAGTTTGTTGACTTTGCGCCGTCTTCAACAAGTATTTGAAGTGCTCTTGACATCTCCGCCCAAGTGAGGTTTCTCTGCCACGCCATGCCTTCGCTTAAGAGAAGATACGATTCAAGCCGATTCGGGAACAAAGAGGACACAATATGAGGGATCTTCTGAATGGCTTGATACAAGAGCGTTCGAATCAATCCCTCTTGAGACATCTGGAGCTCTATCGATCCGGAGCTCCAGAAGTAAAAGGACAAGATGCACAGATTTGGCCCACTCCAGCGCTCAAGCAATTTCGTCGTCCGCTCGTCGTTGCAAATAAACTTCATGAGCGTCGATTTCCCGGACCCAGCTTTCCCCGTAATCCAGTACAATCGCTTATCTGGGTCATTACTTTGCAGCCATTCCGAGAAGCTTGCCCATTTTTGCCCTTGACAGGCAGCATCAAAGATCCATTCGTAAGTCCTCTTGTGAGCACTCGGGATTTCCCTTTCCCTATCTTCGCTGTGGTTGAATGACAAGCGCTCATGGATTAGTTTCGCAAACATCTCCTCGCCCGCTTCGTCGAGACCATCACGCGCATAGCGTGGCCAAGAGCTGGGGTCCGGTGACGCAGCATAGCTGCGATTTATCGTGTCCAGAAGACTGCGCTCCCACTCTTCCCGTTCTTTGGTGATGCTATCAAGTTGGTCTCGAATGTTCCTGGCAATCGCCTCGGCATTCTCGACTGAAACTCGGATCCTCTCATTGCCTTGCTCAAGAGACGTGAATCTCCCCCTAAAAACATGTTAAGTAGAATGAGAAAGGCGCACGGAGAGGACATACCGGAATGAAAGCAGTATTCGCGTAGATATTATTTCCCTGAATTGAGAAACACGCTTGACAAGGGTGTCCACCTGCGCTTGGGTCCAAACTTCCAGCAATGCCTTCACAAACGTTTCCCGTTTCTTATTGCTTCGACGGATCAGCTTGTCGAGTGCGTTGATCAACTGCTTAGCAACTTCGCTACACTGCTGGCAAAGGTTTTTCATGTCAACATCCAGAGCCAAATCTGATGACGACGAGACCAGTTCCTTGTTAATCTTGATAAGCTGTGTTGCGATTCCCTTGAGCTCTTCAATGTCATCTTGACTCTTAGTGAGGACGGTCCAAAATGTCTGAGTTTCCTGTAGAAGACCCCAAGCAACGTCAACGAACTGCACAGCGGCTGCTGCGATGCCAAGAGCGGAAACTGGATCCATAACTGATGTAGCGTGTAGTGTTCAAAGAAATGGGAGTCGAATTCCAACGGATTAGATAGTGTTCTTTGGCAGCTTCTTCGTTTAGCTTAAGTGGGGGAAGACAGCTCAGCTGCCGTGGCTCATTCTAGTCCGGGCAGTCGTGGCTGATGGTGCCGTTCGAGAATTTGGGAGGTAATGAGACATGGGCTGCCAGCGAGGGGTTGAGTACGGCCTATGAGCACAGATAGGAGTTGTATAAGTAGTGCAGGCCCAAGAGTAAAAATAATCCGTCGCGAGGAGGCACTCGACACAAAAGCAGCTTGCTGTCATCACGTACTCTCCCAGCACCAATCAGATTGACAATATTAATGCTATTCAATGTCTATGTCAAAGAACTTAAACTATTTAAAAGTAATTGATAGGATATATTCGCGGGGGAGACCCCCGCGGACCCCCCTTTCTGGGGCAAGCCCCAGACCCCATTTTGTGATTATTCTAAGATACTACTTCTGCTGCTACTGCCGCTGCCGCTGTTGCTGTTCCTGCCGCTGCCCACCGTTGCTGCTGCTGCCGCCGCTGCTCTGCCTGTCGCTACTCCTGCCGCTGCCACCGCTGATGCTTCTACCGCTTCCACTGCTACTATCGTTGCTGCTCTCGCGGCTCCAGCCTCTCTCACTGCACTCTGCGTCCAGCTAATGCTGCTGCCCGCTGCCTCCGTTCACGCAGTTGTCGCTGCTGGTCCTGCCGCTACCACTGCCCACTGTGCTACTCTGCATGCTGGAGGCCATGGAGGTTGTGTGCTGTGTGCTGGAGGCAGTGGAGGTTGTGCTCTATTTGTGGAGATGCTAGATGGCGTGTGCTGTGTGCTGCTCCGTATGCCAGAGGCCGTGGAGGGCGTACACTATGTGCTGGAGGTGCTGGAGGTGATGTGCTGTGCGCTGGAGCTGCTGGAGGTTGTGTTTGAAGCGCTTGAAGTGCTGGAGGCCGCACGCTGTGTGCTACTCTGTATGCTGGAGGCCATGGATAGTGTGTGCTGCGTGCTGGAAGCCGTGAAGGATGTGCTCTGTTTGCTGGAGGTTCCGAAGGGGATGCGCGGTATGTTGCTCTATATGCTGGAGGCCGTGGACTGCGTATGCTATGTGCTGGATGTCATGCTCTATGTGCTGGAAGGAGTGAGGGGCGTGCGGGAAGTTGAGCTCTCTGTAATGGAGGCCGTGAAGGACGTGCGGCGCGTGCTGTAGGTGCTTGAGGTTGTGTTCTGCGTACTGAAGGCCTTGGACAACATGCTCTATGTGCTGGAGGTGCTAGAGGTGATGCGCTGTATGTTGCTCTGCATGCTGGAGGCCGTGGAGGGCATATGCTATGTGCTGGAGGGTGCTCTGTGTGCTGCTCTGTGTGGAGGCCGTCGAAGGTGCTAGAGGCCGTAGGCGATGTGTTCTGTATGCTGAGGTGGCTCGATTGGCCAAAAGGTTTTTGCCCGATGGTAGCGATAGTCGCCCGTTATATGTGAGCGGAAGGCATAGTTAGAGAGAAAGAAAGTTGAGAAAGAAAAGTGCACTGCCACCGTGAAAAGTGGCGCAGCGGTCTAACCCAAAAACTTCTTATTTTTTTGAAAAGCAAGTGTTAAGCGAAATTTGATTTGAGAAAGCCCCCATAAGAAAAGCAGCAAGCTGCTTAATCAAACTTGTGAAACGTGGTGTGTCTAGTCAATGAGGTTTTGTACGATTAAGGTACGAATTCCCAAGAATCACAATCACTATTGAAGAGCTGTGAAGTCAAAGACATTTACCATAGTAACCCTACGTCTAGTAGGGCTGATTAAAAGTTTGGACAGCCAACCCCGCAATGCCCGAGCGAAGCCTGTCCCAACCCAACCACCTTGCTCTTGGCTCTGGTATGGTCAGGTTTCTTTTCTCGCTTTTCGTGTACGCTCGTTAACTTCGATCATTAGCTATGGTGTTAGCCGGCGAGTCAGCTGCCGTGCTCAGTCCCCCCACCTAACCTTGCCGCCTTTGTCCTCGCCCAACGCGATTCCCACCGCCTATTCTCCCGTGAAACTCCGCACGAAAGAATGCGTCTTTTGCGATGCAGCAATAGTGGCGAGTTCGGCCTCACTAATGACTTGGTTGGCAACGACACAACCCCTCCCTATGCGATACTTTCGCACACATGGGGACCGGATACCGAGGAGGTCACCTTCGAAGACATGACAAATGGAACTAGCAAGAATAAGCCTGGCTATGAGAAGGTTCGATTCTGTGGAGAACAAGCTAGACAAGATGGCTTAGAATATTTTTGGATTGACACCTGTTGTATCAACAAAACAAACTACGCCGAACTCACGCAGGCTATCAACTCCATGTTTCGCTGGTACCGCAACGCGACTCGATGCTACGTCTATTTATCAGATGTCTCTAGCCCTCCCTTCGACACCAACGATGAGTTCCATCCGCGGCCGTGGGAACCGGATTTCCGGAAAAGTAGATGGTTCACTCGTGGTTGGACACTCCAAGAGCTTCTTGCCCCTCGTTCGGTCGAATTCTTCTCCCAAGAACGCAATCGACTTGGTGACAAAACTTCTCTAAAGCAACAAATTCACGAGATAACGGCTATTCCTAAGTCAGTGCTTCAAGGAGCCCCTTTATCTCAGTTCAGCGTCAATGAGCGATTATCGTGGACAGAACGCCGCCAGACCAAGCTCGAAGAAGACAAAGCATACTCATTGCTAGGCATTTTCGACGCCTACATACCCCCTATCTATGGCGAAGGGACGGGGAGTGCGTTCAAACGGCTCCTGGACGAGATCGACAAGCTGGAGAAATGTATCCAGGACTTACGCCTCACCGATCCCCGTGATGACAAGAAGCGTATTGAGGACACTAAGGGTGGCTTGCTGGAGGACTCGTACCGCTGGATCCTCGAAAACTCCGACTTCCAACAATGGTGTAGGGCCCAGCACAGCCGACTGCTATGGGTCAAGGGCGATCCAGGCAAGGGCAAGACGATGCTGCTCTGCGGCATCATCAACGAGCTGAAGAAGTCGATGGTTGAGACGACTCTTCTGTCCTACTTCTTCTGCCAGGCTACTGATTCGCGAATCAACAACGCCACGGCCGTGCTGCGAGGTCTGATATATATGCTTGTCGGTCAGCAGCCATCGCTCATCTCGCATATCCGGAAGAAGTACGATCACGCAGGCAAAGCTCTCTTCGAGGACGCGAACGCCTGGTTTGCCTTGTCCGAGATTTTTACAAGCATTCTGCAAGACTCGAGCTTGAAAAGCACTTACTTAATCATCGACGCGCTCGACGAATGCATGGAAGGCTTGCCGAAACTGTTAGACTTTATAATCCAGAAGTCGTCGGTATCTCCTCATGTTAAGTGGCTTGTCTCCAGTCGCAACTGGCCCACCATCGAGGAGCAGCTAAACAAGGCCGGAAGTAAGGTGAGGCTATGCCTCGAGCTTAATGCAGAGTCTGTCTCTGCGGCTGTCAGCATCTATATCCAGCATGAAGTGTGTCAGCTGGCACAGGACAAGAAATACGACGACAGGACGCGAGACGCCGTCCTCGAACATCTCTCCTCAAATGCGAATGATACTTTCCTCTGGGTGGCTTTGGTCTGTCAAAACCTCAAGAACATCCCACGGGGAAGAATCCGCGCAAGGTTGAGCTCGTTTCCGCCTGGGCTTGATTCTCTTTACGGGCGAATGATGAAACAGATATGCGAATCGGAAGATTCAGAACTCTGCAGGCGGATACTTGCCTGCATCGCGACCGTATACGAACCCATCACTCTGACTGAACTTACATCACTTGTCGAGATGCTCCAAGAATCGTCCGATGATGTAGAATCATTACAGGAGATCATTGGCCTTTGTGGTTCGTTCCTCACCATTCGTGAAGATATCATCTACTTTGTGCATCATTCTGCCAAAGATTATTTAATTACGAAAACATTCGCTACAATCTTTGCCTCTGGAAGGGAAGAGACCCACTACGAAATCTTCTCAAGATCGCTCCACGTTATGTCGAGGACACTACGACGAGACATCTACGACTTACGTGCTCCAGGATACCTGATTGAGCAGGTCAAACCTCCAGACCCAGATCCTTTAGCGGCTTCACGCTATTCATGTATCTATTGGGTTGACCACGTGTGTGACTGGAATCTCGACGGTCACGCAGATCAGAGGGTCGACTTGCAGGATGGAGGTATAGTTGATGTGTTTGTAAGAGAGAAATTTCTGTACTGGCTCGAGGCTCTTAGCCTCTGCAGAAGCGTGCCGAAGGGGGTGCTTGGAATGGCAAAACTCGAGGCACTCATTCAGGTGAGCTTTGGGACTAGCGATACTATCAATATAAAATTCCTGCTGACATGACTTTAGAGGACAGCAGATAGACTCGCATTAGTCGAGCTAGTTCGAGATGCCCACCGATTCATTATGTATCACAAGCAGGCAATAGAGATCAGCCCTCTTCAGACATATGCGTCTGCACTTATATTCAGTCCAACCGGTAGCCTAATAAGGCGTCATTTTAAAAAGGAAGAGCCTAAATGGATTACGATAAAGCCAACTATAGGGGATAAATGGAGCGCCTGCCTGCAGACGCTCGAGGGCCATAGCGATGGGGTCAGCTCGGTGGCCTTCTCACACGACTCGGCACGGCTCGCGTCGGCGTCGAGGGACAGGACGGTCAAGATCTGGGATGCAAGCAGTGGCGCCTGCCTGCAGACGCTCAAGGGCCATAGCGATTGGGTCAACTCGGTGGCCTTCTCACACGACTCGGCACGGCTCGCGTCGGCGTCGGGGGACAGCACGGTCAAGATCTGGGATGCAAGCAGTGGCGCCTGCCTGCAGACGCTCAAGGGCCATAGCGATTGGGTCAAC
>Ga0335075_10016437_pt1 | contig 11050 bp, 13 predicted proteins | sample Lox_Sample_24_FD_206723 | JGI IMG/M metagenome (GOLD analysis project Ga0335075, IMG submission 206723) | Soil microbial communities from Loxahatchee National Wildlife Refuge, Florida, United States - Lox_Sample_2.4 | ecosystem: Environmental > Terrestrial > Soil > Wetlands | place: USA... | reverse complement strand
GCGACACCGAGCGCTGCGCCGAATTCCCCGTTTGGCTGCACACCTACAATTACCACCGCGGCCACACCGCACTCGGCGGTCAACCACCCGCCAGCCGCGTACCTAACCTCTCAGGTCAGTACAGCTAACTCTGGGACGGGCGGGCGTGGAAGAGAAGGTGACCAACTAACAAAAGCGCGGCGACGAGAAAGTCGATGACCCATACGGCCCTTGTTATCGCGATGGTGCCTACGACCGCGAGATGGCGGGTTACTTCGACGCCGGCCGCGCGGTGGCAGACAATGCGTAAGGTGCGTCAGGATTCTGAAGTGTTGTGGATGCGGTAAGGCAGCTCGATCACGGCGCGCGCCTCACGGGCGGTTACGCCCTCGCCCTATAAAGAGGGCCGAGCCGGTCACCGAAAGAAGAGCGAGTAGTGCTCCTGGATAACCGAGTAATGCTCCTGGATAAACTTTGTCTACGACGATGACGATACCGAATCCCGCAGCTATTCCAATAGCCGCGGCAGCAAACTGGCGTTTTCTAGAAAGAGCCATTTATGCACGCCCTGGGCGGATAGAAAAAAGATGATCAGGGACAGGTCACGTCGATCTGGAAGGGTTCGGTCGGGCCGGGCACGTTGTGTGCTGGCACATCGTGCCCACCGTACGCGGGGTCGAACGTCTCGGGCACCAAGACCATTGGCGCGGCCTGTCCAGTGCTGTGATAACCATTGGCAGTTTTGGTCAGCGTGGCATCACCCACCTGCTGGTACGAAGTGTTCTGGCCACCCGACATGACCCCGATGCCGATCTTGACCTGACCGTTCCCATCCGCACTGATAGATGCCGTGGCGGGGTTTGTGTTCACGCCCGACCCCGCCGAGATGTAGGTCCGCGGATGGGTCGGGGTTGCTGGTACGCACTGCACGTTGGTGCCATTGAACTTTTGCCCGTTGATTTCAATGGAATAGCTCCCGCCCCCAGCGGTTGCCAGCGGCGCCACACCGATGGACAGCGCTATTGTCGTCGCCAGGGCGGCTGGTAATGCTGTTTTCACGATGTTAACCTTTCGTGGGGTCTTCATGTCATGCAACTTATTGGAACTCATAACAGAAGGCCCGCCAATACAATGAGAACGACAAGCGCTCCGAGCGCGTACACGACCAGTTCTGCGTTACGGCGGCCAGGGGAATGGTACTTGGAAAGCTTCGTCGAGTAGACGACTCCCGCCAGGGAGGTGCCGCAATTGGTGTTGGGGCATGTAATAGGCGTGTACGAATGATTGCAATTCACACAGCTGAACGCGCGCCAATCGCGGTCGGGGTATGTGCCGAAGGTGGCTTTAGGGGTGAACTCGAATGTCAAGGGACGATAGCCGCAATTGTTGCAAGGATAATAGTCTTGAGACACATTCATTGCGCAACGCGGGCAGGTCGCCATCCATTCGGTGGATTTATATTTAGGGTCTGGCATTTGAGTTGGTCCTCTGTTCAGGCACCGCAATCGGCGCTGTTTACCTTGCTGTCGTTGACGATCTTGCAGAACGGAAAATCGTTATCCCCGCCTCCTGTCCCACGGAGCCGTGGACATCTGTGCCAAGAACTTATGGGCAGGTCACATCGAACTCGAACGGCGTGACCGGCGAACCAGCCGGTGCTACCGACGCACCGGCGCCCGATGCTGCGATGTTGCCGGTGATCTTGTAGCTGTTGCCGCTCTTGGTGGCGGCAGCGTTGCCGGCAGAACTGGTACCCCCGGTATAAGCGCCGCTGTTGAACTGCCAAAGCGACCCGCGGTTGTCGAACAGGGTGACGGAAATGACCTGATTAGCGGGGGTGATCTGGGCGGCTCCAACCGCCTGGATCCGGATGTCGGTGTAGGGGGCGGCTGCCGTGCATACCACAGTTACACCGTTCGGGTGGGTGACCTCTTGGCCGTTGAGGATGACCTTGTAGGGGACATCGGCATGGGTTGCTGGGGCCAGCGCGATGGCGGCAATGGGTATCGCCGCGATTAGTGCCTTCTTCATCTCACGAGCACAAGGCGTCGAACTCAAACGGCACCGCCGGCCCGGTGGGGGTCGGCGTGTTCGGGGCTTTGATTGGCGAAACATGCCCAGTGACTTGGTAGGCGGGGTGTTGCGTAACGCTGTTGTTCTGGGTCATCCAAACAACTTGCGCGTCGCCGGGCACGGCGGCGTTGGCTACGCTTTGGGCCGCTGCCGAGTTGGGCGGCGGCCCGACATAAAACTCGTACCACTGGTTCTTTGATGAGTCGATGATCATCACTTTGAGGACCTGCTCGGCGGAGGCGGTCGTGGGTGGTGATGGTTCTTTGATTGACATCGAGCTGCCGTTGTCGGCGCTAATGTTGGTTTCGCCCGCCGGGCCTCCGCATGAAGTCCTGCTGATGCCGTCGGGCATCCGGTAGGTGGAGTTGATTTTCACCGGTTGGCCGTTGACGCTGGTGCGGGTATCCGTGACGTCGGCGTGGGCGTCGGGGACCGCGATAAGCGCGGCACCCAGCATGACTATTGCCGTGGATTTAAGTTTAGGGTCTGACATTTGAGTTGGTCCTCTGTTCACGCGCCGCAATCGGCGCTGTTTACCTTGCTGTCGTTGACGATCTTGCAGAACGGAAAGTCGTTGTCCCCGCCTCCGGCGCTGAAGGCCATGCCCCTGCCGCCGTCGACGAGCCTTATCGTCACGAACGCACCTGGCTGTAGGAATCCGCTCTCCACGCCTCCGTAGGCCGTGTCCCACGGCGCGGTGGACGTCTGGACAGAGTTCAGCTGGAAGTTCAACGTGCCCCGCCGGGAAGTCTCGACACCAGAGCCGTCAGCGTTGACGGTCACGCCCTCGCCGTGCGCACCCCACGATCCGATGAACGGGCCACCAGCCTCAGCGAAGCTCTTCTGCAGGCATGCCTGAGTGTTGCAGGGGTCCGCCTGGGCTACCGGGGTGCAGGCGATGCCCGCCGCCACGACGGCGGGGATTAGCAGCGGCCGCACCACGGACTTCATCATGGGCAGGGATAGTGGTGGGCGGCGTAATCTTCGGCCCCGGCACGACCCAAGTTCACTGACGTACCTGGGTTCAACGGTCCCGCACCATCGCACTCTCACTGCGTGGGCTTCGGGTGGCAGCCTTCGTCGTCGTCGCGGCCCAGCATGCAACGACCCACGCCGTCCGGCATGATGCCCAAGCGCGGATCGTTCGGGTCGTTCGGGAAGCAGGCCTTGTCCTTCAGGTAGCACCCTTGGGAAGGTTCGTTGGCTAAGTGCGTGTTGGCGTCGTACGGTATGCAACCATCGGGATGAGCGATGAGGTAGTTGTCGCACGGGTTTTTTTGCGCCGGCCCTTGCTCTCCGATAGCTGGCGGTGCGGCAGGCGCCGAATTCGCTGGTGCGGATGAACCGGGTGCCGGTGCCGGGGAGTCGTTGAACTCGGGCAGGTGACCGCAGAGGCTATCGCCCCCACCGCCGGCGTAGCACGCCTGGCGTGGGTACTGCTGACTCAGGTACTGCTGCGCCCCCGGGGGGACAGCTGGTCCAGCCCCTGGCGGCGGTGGCGGCCCCATCGGGTAGGCGGCTGGTGGCCCCATCGCCGCTGGGGCTGAATTCTGAGGGCCTTGCGGAACCGGCCCCATCGGCATCGGCGCTGGGTTCCTCGGCGCCGCTGGGGCTGACACAGCCGGTGGTTGCTGCGGGGGCGCTGCTGTCCCCCCCGGCGCACAGGCCCCGGTCAGCCGACACAGCCCCGCTTGGTTTGCCGCCTGCCCGCAATCTGCGTTGATCCCCATTGCCGGAATCGCAACTGGATTGCACGTCTTCGGTAACGGTGGTACGGCCAGCGCCGCCGGCGGCGATAACAGACCGTAGCCAATGACAGCCGCAGCCGCCACCACAAGGGTTGTCGTTCGCATGCGATTTTCCTTGATCTCTTGTCCCGCGATGGTTACCCCCCCTCTAAAAATGCGGCTCCCTCCTTCTCCGTCCGGTGGGTTTAGCTGTGTCACACATGGCAATTCCCCTGGGCCCGTTTTTCTGTCTTCACCACGCAGCCGCTTTGGGGTCTAGTTCGATCTGCGCCGCGACCTCTTTCGCGTCCACATTCAGTTCTTTTCCTCGGTCAAGGACTAGCCGCCTGCCAGCTGGTAGTCGCAAACCGTTTTGGCGTTGGTCTGGGCGTCATGAAATGCGCTATACATGGTGTCGGCATGAAGGCTTTTGTCGCCCAGATGGACGTCCCACATCATCCAAGTACCCTGTGGTGCGGCCTCCCTGAAGCCTCCGGTCATGTCGACCTCAACTTGGCGTTCGTCATCACTCACACGTCGGTACTCACGCCAAAGAGTGGGGATGTCTCCATCCGTCAAGTGGACAACCCCAGTTCCGTTGATGGGGTCAATACTGCTCAGATGCAGATCTGGGTGGGATACAGCCCCCGACGGCAACGCGGTGCAATTGCCGACATAATCGCCCGGGGGAGTACCGACAGCCTGCGCTAGAGGGGCGCAGGCGATGCCCGCCGCCAGCACAGCGGCCAGGGAAAGGGAAAGCGAGGTAGAGCGCTGGCTTCTCATGGCAACCTTCCAAGCTCGCCGAGCAACCCCCATTGATCTGCTTCTGCAACTCCACGGCCTCTAGGGCTACGGCACAGTGTTGCAGCGTTGTTATAGAACCGTACGAGTTTGATCGGATTACTTGAATTTCGGTATTGAGCAATCGTTAGGCTAAATAACGGGTTACTCGCAAATGCTTAAATAACGCTAATGCTAAATAACTTAAATAACGCTACCGCTAAATAATGGGTGTGGCGATGGGCGCTTCATAACTCATCCTATGTCTCGCCCGCGTGGACGTTGGCTGGCCGCTTCTCCTGCATTCATGCCGGCGATGCACCTAGGAGGCTCGCTTCGTAGTTCAGGAGGGCGGCGAACTGCTGCGCGCGCCTGAGGTTGAACTCGGCGTCAAACGCGTTGCGGTAAACGAACTTCGTGTCTGGCCCTTCGATCCTGATTTGAACAGTTTGGCCCGTTATGACCGTGGCGGTCAGCCCTTGCAGCGGAATGCGCTGGGCGTTCTCCTCGTAGCCCTTGATCAGCTCGGTCCTAGTGAGACGAAGCTCGTAGAACCAAAAGATGACACCCTCGGCGCGGTTCTGTTTTCTCGGGTCAAAGCTGACGACTTTCTTGGCGGCGGCGCGGTGCTTGAAGTACCCCCAGTTTCGCAGCCAGAGGAGATTCATAGCGCCTAAACCGCCGTCCACCAAGTTGCGGCCGATCTGTTCACCGCGGCTGACCCTCGCCGCTCGACGCACTACCGCCCTCTCCTGTTCATCGAGTCCGCTCCGGCGCATCGCGATGCTCTGCACGATCGTCCCGCGCAGTACGAGTAGGCCCGACAGCACGACCAGCACGATCCAGACCCACCAGGGGTGTGTGCCCATTTGTCAGTCCTTTCTCGCGAATGTGCTCCATCATGTGCCGAGGTCGCTCGTCGTGGCCGACATTGCGTCAGGTGCGTCAGGATTCCTGAAAGATCCTTGGCGGTCGCTGTGGACACCGCCGGCAACGTCTACGTCGCCGACATGAACAACAATCGGGTGCTGAAATTACCGGCCCAGTAGTGCATCACAGGGCCACCGCACCCGGCGTGGCGCGAGTGGATAGTTGATCGGCGCCTGCTCATATCTGCGATGTTGTGACCTTTGCGGTCGCGTGCGCATTGGCAGCACCGGGCCCCGAGAAATGCAGTAGTCGCCTACTGAGGCGCCCACCTCTGCGCAGCCGGACACTGCTAAACGCGTGCTCAGGAGTTTTTCAGTTAGGGGCGCCGGCATGAGGAGCAACAATCGCAAGGCTCGCGGTGTCGGCATGGCTGTCGGCGCCGCTTTGGCGGCAGCGCTGGCGGCCACGCCGGGGGTCGCCTCGGCCGACCCGGTCTCGCCACTGGATGCGAATGTGGCCGCCGCCTCGGTCGACGGGGTGACGGGAACCCTGGGTACCTTCACCGGCGGCCCGGTCGCGGGTCCGGACATCGCCATCTCGTTCTCCGGGATCCGGTTGTTGCAGGAAGGCACCGCGACCGCCAACTCGGGTTTCGGGGACGTCGCGATCGCCCTCGGCCCCGGCAGCGAAGCCACCGCCACCGGCGGCATCTTTGACTCCGCATTCGCCGACGGCACCGGCGGCGTCTTCGGCCCCACCACGGCCATAGCCACGGACGGCAGCTTTGACTCCGCATTCGCCGACGGCACCGCCAGCGATGCCTTCGCCGGCCACGGCAGCTTTGACTCCGCTACCGCTGGCGAATTCCAAGCCGCCGCCGACGCCGGCTTCGGCAACGGCGACGTCGCCTCCATCTTCGGCGTTGGCTCTGCCGTGGCCCAATTCGGCAACGGCGACCTCGCCTCCATCTACAACCCCGGCGGCATTCCCGACCTCGCCTCGGCCGGCGGCACCAGCGCTACTGTCCTCGGCAGCAACGACATCGCCTCCGTCTTCGACCCCGCGGCGACCATCGCAAACCCCATGGGCAGCTCTGCCGACGCCGGCGCCAACCTCACTACACCCGGCAGTTTCGACCTCGCCGCCGTCTTCGGCGACATGCTGCACGCGGTAGCTACCGGCGGCAACTTCCTGATCGACATCGTGCCGTCGCTATAGGGGACTGTTACCCCCTCGGCTGCCACGTCATCGACCCGCGGCCGCGGGTCTTCCGCACTTCGCAGAAAGATCTGCGACTTTGTGACATTCGCAGTGACTTGGACGCTGGCTGACCCCGGTATGCTAGGCCGCCACGTGCCTTACGTGCTGGCGCGGGGCAACCACACGACCGGTCGTTGGGCGGCCGTGGCCGCCCCGTGGCCGCAATTTGGCCGCAGTTACAGTTAACTGAAGTGAAGTACAGTGATGTATTTCAGCACTTGGAGCTGGTTTCAGCCTCACTTGCAGGTAGCTGAATAGGGTTCAAATCCCTCCGCCACCGCCATTACCACTGAGGCCTTACGGATCTCATTCTCCGAACACGCCTCGACCCAGGTAGCTGATCAGCTCGACGCGTGCCCGTCGCCATTTTCCGCGGGCGCCGACGAGGCGCAGCATGTCGAAAACCGGGCCGTTGTCGAGGTTTGCCAGTCCTTTGCTGGCCACATCGTCGGGTGACGATACCTTTCTGGGTTTCTGGCCCTTCTCTTCCAACAGCTTTTGCAGGAACGGGGTATCAGTCGCGACCAGGGCGATGTACAGCACGTCGACGTTGTGCGGGCGCAGCTCCGACCACAGGGACTCTGCCAGGCACCACACGAATGCTTTGGTGGCCGAATAGACCGCCATGAAGCGGCTACCCCCGTAACCCGCCGCCGATCCAACCAGCAGCAGTCCGCCCTTTCGGCGCTGTCGCATGAGGCTGCCGAAATGATGCACGCATCGCATGTTGGTGACGACATTGCGACTCACCAGATCCAGCCAGGGCTGAATGTCTTTGTCCATGAAGTGAGAGCCGTTGGGGTCGGAGCCCGCGTTGCTGATGAACAGCCCCACCTCGCGCGGGCCGACGGCTGTAACCGTCTTGTCGAAGGCGTCCGGTGTCGAGAGATCGATCGCTGCCGGCACGCATTCAACGTTGTGTTGCGATCGGATCTGTTCGGCGAGCTCTTCGAGCAATTCTCCGCGACGGGCAATGATGATGCAGTTGATGCCCGTCGCCGCGACGCGGTGGGTGAAGGCTCTGCCCGTGCCGTCCGAGGCTCCCGCGATCACCGCCCACGGACCGTACTTTTCCTTGAAGTTCGGTGCCAGCTTTCTCATCAGGTCGGGCGTGACGTCATGGTCGAGAGTGCGCCGCCCAGATCGGGGCCTTGCCGGACTGCCTCAGTTGCGGTTGCCTGCGGGATAACCTGTTCCGCAACGCGTTTGAGGTAGGGCCAGGCTTGGTCCGGCAGCAGCCCGCCGCAGAGCGGCGACAGGTTGAGCATCTCGCCGGCGGCCACCATCGCGGTGGCCTCGGGAACCGTGAGAATGCGGTGAGATCGGGAGGTGCGCCGCAGTTCATCGACCGTCAGAGCCGACGTAATACCCGCTGAGGTGGTGTTCTCGGGGTTCCATTCCGCATAACTGCGGGCGTCGTGCAGCAGATGGGGTCCCAACTCCTGCCATGCCTGCTCGAGGTCGTCTGCCACGAAGCACACACTGGGTGTATCGCGCGTCGGGAGCAGGGTCATGCCGGGCTCATGGTCATGTTCGCGACATGATCGTTCGTACTCCTCTTGCATGCCCGGAACCGTGCCTTGGGCAAGGAAACTCAGACCGTACCGCCCGGCCCGCCGGGCTGCCGCAAGGCTTCCCCCACCCCACATCAGCATGGGGCCGCCTGAGGTGAAAGGGCCCGGGGTAACCCTGATTCGGCGGCCGTCGCATTCGACGACCTGCCCTGCCAACAACTGACGTAGCAGTGCAACGTTTTCGTCAGCGATACGTCCACGGTGGCGCACATTCTTGCCGAAGTGCTCGTATTCCTCCGGGCGGTAACCAAGGCCCAACGTAAAGGACGTGCGACCGCGGCTGATGATGTCCACCACGGCCATCTCCTCGGCCAGTCGGACAGGGTCGTAGAGCGGCAGGATCACCACCGCGTTGATGGCCAATGAACGGGTTCTGGCGGCGATCGCGGAGGAGAGCATCAGCGGTGTGGGCAGGTAGCCATCCGGGCTGGCGTGGTGCTCACAGACCACCGCCGCGATACAGCCGTGGTCTTCCGACCAGTCGCACATGTCCAGGACGGCTTGGTAGAGCTCGCCGGGCGGGGCACCGAAGGACGGGGCCCGCATATCGAATCTCAGGGAGAACATCACGCCTCCTCAACGACTGCACCGCGGGTGCGGTCGGATCACTCTGTCTGCCAATGCAGTTCGGTCTGTTCTTGTCTATATCGAATATTCGATATAGATTTATCGGTAATTCAACAGACGCTACCCACGCAAGAGAGTGGTGGTCAACCCCGTGCGCACTGAAAGTTCGCCGCCAACTGCGCGGGCTCTCGCGGTCGTCGAATTATTGGTTCGCGCCGCGAACGCCCCGGTGCGCTTTGTGGACGTGTCGCGCGAGTTGGGCATCAACCAGGCGACGGCGCACGCAATCTTGACGACGTTATGCGACAAGGGTTGGGCGGTAAGAGATCCCGTCGACAAGACATTCTCTGTGGGCCCCGCGCTCGCGGCGATCGCTGGGCATGCCGACTTGGTCCCTCCGGTTGCCAGGGCCGCCCGCGCAGCAGTTGCCGAGCTGTCCGACGCGACCGGCTACCCGTCATCGGTCATCGAACGGTCGGGGGATTGGCTGGTTATCACCGCGTTCGAAGGCGGTGATGTCCCCCATCCGGTCGGGATACCCGGCGATCGGATCCCGTTCATGCCGCCTTTTGGCGTAGCCCTCGCAGCTTGGGCCACCATCGAGGACCAACGCGCCTGGGTCCAGCGAGCCTCGGTGGCCGACGACGCGGTGCGGCAACGACTTCACCAAGTGCTCGCTCAAACACGCGAACGGGGATTCGACATAGACCGGATGACGCCGGCGCTGGCCAAGACAGCGCAAGCGATCCGAACGCTGCGCAGCCCCGAAGTTCCCGAGCACCTGCGTACCACTTTGGAACAGCTGCACGCCGAATTCACCACCATCGGGTACCTGGCCGGCGACAGTCCCGCCGGGCGTGCTCAGCCGGTGGCGACGATCTCAGCGCCGATCATCGACCGACATGGTCAGGCCACGCTCATGATCGGTGTCCATCCGCTGTGCGCGTTGACCCCGCGTCAGATAAGCGTCATCGGACGCCGCGTGACCAAAGCAACCGCGGCCATCAGCCGAACGGCTGACTTTTTCTGATCTGCGATATCCAGCCGCCGTTTCCTCCTAGGGTGTCCGGTAACTAATTCCCGATCGGCGCGGGCACTAGCTTCGTTAATTCGATTGACGTCCCGAGATTTGACGTCCTGGAGTTCTGGAGCCCGAATGAGCAGCAACCCCTGCACGCCCCGTCGATGGGGTGTTGGTATCGGCGTGACCGGCGCATTAGCCGCCGCGATGATCGGTTTGGCCAGTACGCCGTCCGCTCGCGCCGACATCCCCGATGATGTGTTGGGGCCAGCCCTTCAAGATTTAGCGCAGGCGGACCAGGTGTTCGAGGACGCCCCCCAGGCATCGCTCGACGCCCACTTCCTCGCGACCTTAACTCCGTTAGAAGACCTCATCGCCAACACCCAGTCTTTTACCTCCAGCTTGGAGGCGGACCAAGGTGACCTCCCTGGGTCCGACCAGGCGGGTCTGGCGGTTGCGGACCTCGGCGCGCTCCACGCCGACCAAGGGGTGCTCGACGCCGCCAATGGGTTCCTTGCGGCTGACCAAGCGGGCGACCTGTCGAGTTGGGCGTCGGGTCTGCCAACCGAATTCACGACGCTCAACGCTGAGCTCGCCGCTGCTGGCGCCGCCGTCGACGTGGGTTTGGTCGACCTCGGCGCCGAGTTCTTCAACGCCATCGGCGTTCCGGACATCTTCCTCCCCTAACACCGGTTGCCACGCCGGGTAAAGTCGAAAGATCAGACTCGCTGGGGGGCCGGCGTGTGGCGGTGCCGTCAATAAGAACGCGGCAACGCGCAACTGCTTGAGGGGCGTGGGAGGACTTGGAGGGCGTGGACCTCGTACTCGGCATGTCGATGGCGCCGTCGACAGTCCGAATGGTGCTGGTCGAAGGGAAAAACGGGGACGGCGCGACCGTCGACCAGGATGGTTTCCCGGTTGCCACCGCAGCGAACACCGGCAACGCGCCAACCCTGACCGCCGCCAACCAGGCGATGGCCGCGATCCTGGGCACCCGGGAAGGCGCCACGCAGGAGGGCTATCGGCTGGCGTCGACGGGCGTGACCTGCGCAGATCCGGTTGAGGCCGGTGCTCTGCGCGATGCGTTGGCTGCCCACCGGATGGAAAACATCATGCTGGTCTCGGCCTTTTTGGCCGCGGCGGCGCTGGCACAGTCGTTCGGCACCGCCACCGGCTACGCCCACACCGGGTTGCTT
>Ga0335075_10016436_pt1 | contig 11051 bp, 10 predicted proteins | sample Lox_Sample_24_FD_206723 | JGI IMG/M metagenome (GOLD analysis project Ga0335075, IMG submission 206723) | Soil microbial communities from Loxahatchee National Wildlife Refuge, Florida, United States - Lox_Sample_2.4 | ecosystem: Environmental > Terrestrial > Soil > Wetlands | place: USA... | reverse complement strand
CCGCGCCGCCGCGCCCGCATCGACGCCATTGCGGCGCAGGAGTGCGACGAGCAGCGCGAGCGGCGCGGTGTTCGGATTGACGCGGCCATCCTCGTCGGTGATCGCGACGGCGACCGTTGCGGCGCCGATCGTCAGGCGATGCCACGCGCCGTCCGCGGGCCAGTGCAAGGCGGAGCCGTCGAGATAGCGGAAGAGCGCGGTCGCCTCCGCGCCGTCGGCCGCCGCTTCCGCGACGGCGCTGCCGCGCAGGTTGGCGGCGAGCTCCGCCTCGCTCCGCCCGGCCGAGGCGATCTCGCCCACGAGAAGGGCGAGCAGCACCATCGTCCAGAGGACGATCAGCAGCGCGAAGCCGCGCGTCATTGGCCTCCGATCCACTTGCCGACGTTCTGGCGGAGAGTCCGGTTGGGATCGGGGGAGCCGGACGCGGGCAGCGCTTGCAGCTCCTGCGGCACCAGCGCCGCATTGATGAGCTGCTCGCGCATGTCCTCTGTCAGCGCGCGCGCCTCGTGCTGGTCGTAGATGACGTGCGGCGTGATCAGGACGAGCAGCTCGGTGCGGGTGCGCTGGTTGTTCTGCGTGCCGGCGAGCGCGCCGAGCAGGGGAATGTCCTTGAGCCAGGGAATGCCGGAATTGGCGCGGCTGACATTGTCCGTGATCAGGCCGGCGAGGCCGACGGTCTGGCCGTCCTGCACGACGACGCGGGAATGCACCGTGCGATCGTCGAAGGTGGGCGAATCGACCGCCTGCGCCTGAACCGGAGGGTTGGTGTCCACCTCGCTCACCTGCTGCGTGATATCGAGCGTGACGAGGCCGCCGCTGTTGACCCGCGGCGTCACGATCATCACCACGCCGGTCTGGGCGTAATTCACCGAGTTGATGACCGGTGCGTTGTTGACGAGCGTGCTCTGCGAGCTGGAGGTCAGGTAGGGGACGAGGCTGCCGACCTGCAACTCGGCCGGCTGGTTGTCGAGCACCATGATCTCGGGCGAGGAGAGGACCTGGACCGTCGTCACCGCCTGAAGCGCGGAGATGGCGAGCGGGGCGCCGGAAAGGCCGGTGCCGCCGATGATGAAGCCGGGAAACCCGGTCCCGAGCTGGGCGGCCGAGAGATCGGAGGTTTGCAGCGACTGGGTCGCATTGCTCAGGATGCCGTTGATGCCGCCGGAGCGGAAGAAGAACTGGGTGCCGTACTGCAGGGCGTCGTTCAGCGTCACCTCGGCGATCGTCGCATCGATCCGCACCTGCAACGGCAGGATGTCGATCTTGCGGAGCATCGCCTCCACGGTGCCGTATTCCTCGGGCGTCCCGTAGATCAGGAGCGCATTGTTCTGATCGTTGGCGATGATGCGCATGCCGCTGGGCGCGGCTTGCGAGGCCGTTTGGTCGAGCCCGCCGAGCAGCGGGTTGGCGGCGGATGCGGCGCCGCTCGCCGCCGCCGGCACGAGGCCGGCTGCTCCCTGGCCGGTCGTGCTTTGGCCGGTCGTGCCGGAGCCCGACGTGCTGCCGCCCACCGCGCCGCCGAGCGGATTGGCGCCGGAGCCGTTGATGCCCGGCAGCTCGGCCGATTGCTGGGCGGCGATCCGCCCGCTGTTCGGCGGCGATGCCGTCACGTCGTTCGGCGTGAACGCCTCCTGCAGGACGTACGCGGTGTCGTTGGCGTTGCTGTTCTGGAGGTAATAGACGTGCCAGCTCCGCGTGTTCATCTGCTCCGAGCGCTGGAGCAGGGAATAGACGCGGCGGACGTCCTCGAGCGTGGCGATGCCCGGCGTCACCACCAGGATCGCGTTCACGCGGTCCATCGGCAGCACGCGCACCTGGCCCGCCAGCGCCTCGCCCTTGGCCGATCGGAAGGCCTCTTCGAGCGAGCCGGCGACATCCTTGGCGCTTCCCACGGGGACCGGCAGCAGCGCGTACGACTGTCCGGCGAGGACATCGGTATCGAAGCTCGCGATCAATGAAGTGAGCGCGTTGCGCGTCTCGGGATCGCCGGTGACGATCAGGGCATTGCTGCCCGGCTCGGCGGTGATGCGGCCCGCCGGGCCGACATAGGGCGCGAGCACGCGGGCGAGCGTGTCGGCGGAGGCATAGCGGAGCGCGACGACGACGCTGCCCGACGTTCCCTCGCCGCCGGCGGCGACGCCTTTCAGCGTCGCGATCGGCACCACGCGATAGAGGGCTCCCGAGCGCATGAGCGCCGCCCCGTCGCCCGCGAGCAGCGTCTGGAGCGTCGGCAGAAGCTCGGCGCGGGTCAGCGGCTGCACGGTCCTGAGGCTCGCGGTGCCGTGCACGTCGGGATCGATCGTGTAGTTGACCTTCAGGATGTTGCCGAGGATCTGGGCGACGACCTCGCGGATATCGGTGTCGGCGAAATCGAGCGAGATGTCCCCGCTGGGCGCCGGCGCCGCCTCGCCGGGCGGGACGTTGTTGAGCGGCGGCACGCCGTAGCTCACCAGGGCCGCGGGCGAGCGCAGGGTGCCGAGGCTGCCGTTGATCCTTGGCGCCGCGGCCCCGCCCGCGCCGTCGACCGGAGCGGGAAGGGCGGCGAGCACCGGCGGCTTGGCGGGCGCGGCGCAGCCGGCGAGGACCAGCAGCAGGGCGAGCGCGTGGCGATGGCCGATGCGGAGCGCGGCGCAAAGCCTCATTTCGCCTCCCGGAGCCGCGCCGCGAGGCTGCCGAGGTGCGCCGCCGGGCCGCTTGCCGCGGCGCCGGCCTCGCCGGCATAGGACGGTGCGAGCAGGCGTGGGCCCTGGGCGCCGACGATGAGAACGGCTCCGGGCACGATCGATCGGACGACCGCGCCGCCCACGAGCTGGCCAACCGCTACCACGACGGGCGCGCCGCTTCCGGCCGGCTCGAAGATGGCCTGACGGCCGGCCGGCGCGACGATCGTCCCCGAGAGGCGGAGCGCGCCGGCCGCGCCGGCGGTTCCACCGGGCGCCCGCCGCGAGGGATCGAAGAGCGGGCGTCCGAGGATCGTCTCGATCCGGCGCCTTTGCGCGCCCGGCGCCGGCTCGCCGCTGGCCGGGTTGATGGAGGCCGGGAGCGGCACGACGCCCGCGGCGGGGGGAAGCGGGGAATTTCCGGCGAGCTCGCCCACGATGATCGCCGCGAGCGCCAGCGCCGTCCCGCCCAGCCAGAGGAAGGCGATGCGGCTCACCGGATGCGCCTCATTGGGCGAGGGCCTGGCGCTCGTCCGGCGCCGGCACGGGGCTTCCGCCGCGACGGAAGGCATAGACGGTGAAGGTCGCGTCGATCGTCCGCGGCACGCCCGGCCCGGCGATCGCCGGGCCGGCCAGCGCGAGATCGTCGACCAGCATCGGCGGCGCGCCGCGCAGCACGGCGCCGAGAAGCCGGACGATCATGGCGAACGGCGCCTCGACTTCGACGCGGAGACCGATCCGGCGCCAGGGGCCGGCCGGCTCGCCGGGCAGGATGGCGATGCTGGTCAGGCTGGCGCCGGCGCCGCGGGCGATGCCCTCCATTGTCCCCTGCAGCGCGGCGGCGGCGAGCGCGTCCGAGCCGCCCGCGAGCAGCGCGCCCGCCGCCGGCGCGCGCCTGGCGTGCGCCGCCGCCGCCTCTGCGGAGGGCAGGGTCGCGGCGATCGCCGCCATGTGCGCGGCGAGCGTGCGCTCCCCGGCGATGGTGCGCGCCCGGGCCTGATACCAGCCCGCGAGCGGCGCCGCGACGCCGCCCCAAAAGAGCGCGAGCGCGATCGCCGCGAGGCCGAGCGCGAGCGCGGTGCCGCGGCGTCCCTCGGGCAGCTTGCCAAGATTCATGGCGCGACGTCCGCCCGGATGGCGAACTCGTCGGCCCCACCCGCGCCTTCGTCGGGCACCCGGGTCACCGGTGCGGCGAAGGCGGGGTTGCGGAAGAGGGGATTGGCGGCGAGCAGCGCGATCAGGCGCGCCGCCGCGGCCGAACGGCCGGTCATCGCCAGCCGGCGGTCGGAGAGGGTGAGGCTCTCGAGATAGGTGTCGTCCGGCAGGATATCGGTGAGCGCGGCGAGAACCGCGAGCGGATTGCCGACGCGGGCGGCAAGCCCGGCGATGGCATCCGAGCCGCCCGCTTCGCTGCCCGCGCGCTCGTGGAGCGCCAGCACCTCCGCGACGCGCGGACGGAGTGCGGCGATCCGCGCCGCCACCGCCCGCTCCGCGAACGATTGCCGTGCGAAGGGGAGTCCGGCGGCGATCATCGCGAGGAGGAAAACGAGTGCCGCGGCGAGGCGGAGAATTCGCCGGTCCGTCCGCCCGGCGCCCGGCGCGGCGAGCGCGATTCGCCGCCATCCGCCGCCCGGGGCAGGCGCCTCGACGAAATCGGGCGCGAGCCCGATCCGCGCGAGCGGTGCGAGGGCGGGAGCGAGTAGGCTCCGCGGGACCAGCGAGAGGCGAAGCGAAAGCCGGTTCCGCGCGCGATCGCGCTTGAGCGCGCTCGCCTGCCAGACGATTTCCGCGGCGCGGAACGGGGTGAGCCGGTCCATCTCGTAGCCGAGCACCGCCTCGGGGTCGCGCTCGGCGGCGAGGGGCAGCACCACCTCGCGCTCGAGCAGCGCCGCCTCGGGCAGTCGGAGCACGACAGGCGCCGGCCGCCGCTTGCCGGCGAGCGCGGCGCGCGCCTGGGCGAGGCCCGCCTCGTCGAGCGCGGCGTGGCAGAGCGTGAGCGCGCCACGCCGGCCGACCGCGGCGATCTCGATTGCGGGGATCGCCCCGCCGAGAAGCGAGACCCGTGTCACGGCGGAGCCGTCAGCGGCGCGGCGCAGGCGCGCGGGGAGCAATTCCGAGAGCTGCCGAATCCACCAGGAGAAGAATTCGCTCGGCATTGCCTCGCGCCCGCATCCGCTTGACACTCTGCTGTACAGTATATGCAACGTTACATCGCGTGCGCAGCCGCGAGACGACCGCGCACACGAGAAGTTTCCCTGACAGGTCGCTCGCAAGCGTGGCCGCTTTTCAGAGCGCGATCGCCGAAGGTGGTTTAACCGAAGGCGTGAATCACGCGGGAAAACAATGACCTAGAGCGGGATGCGTGAGCCGAAGCGAACACATCCCACTCTAGGGCGGGCGCTCGCGCATCGGCGCGGCGACGATGTCCGGCCAGAGCCGCCGGTCGCCGGCGCGGAAGACGATCCTGAGCCGCACCAGCGCCGGCAGGGCAGCAGCGTTCCATCGCCGCACCCAGCCGCCGCCCGCGGCGGCGGGTTCGGCATAGGCGATCGCCAGCCGTGCGACATCGTCGGCCAGCACGACCTGCCCCGAGGCGGGCGGCGCGAGCGGCACAGCGTGGGGCGCGAGCCGCCAGGCGAGAACGAGGCGATGGGCCGGATCGACCGAAAGTGCGACGCGCGCCCGCCGGATGCCGCCGGGTGCGGCGCCGGCGGGCAGCTCGGTGAGGAATTCCATCCGGTCGGGCGCGCCCGCGAGCGTCGGCGGCGCGTCGAAGGCGCCGGGATCCATGCGGGCGATGAGGCCCCTCAGGGTGCGATCGACGGCGTCGAGTCCTGCCCCCCTGGCGATGAGGCCGTTCTCGGCATTGCGGGCGCCGAGCCCGAAGCGGACGCCCTCGGCGAGCCCGGCGATCAGGAAGCCGAGCACGACCAGGGCGACGATCGTCTCGAGAAGCGTGAATCCCGCCTGACCCCGGTTCCTCACGGCCCGCGCGACGCCTGCTCCTGCAGCCGCGCCGTCACCAGCCGCACCGCGCGGTGCGCGCCCCAGGACTCGGTGACGCTGACGCGGTCGAGCAGGACCTGCGCGGAAGGCGGGCCGGGCAGCGTCATGGCGGCGAGCGGTGTGACCTGCACCTCCCAGCGAAAGCCGCTCCCGTCGTCGCCGGACTGCACGCCGGGCACCAGCCGGGACGCGCGGCCGCCCATGGCCGCCAAATGGGAGCGGGCGCGCGCGACCGCCTGCTCGTAGCGGCCGGCAACGGCGGTCGCGCGGAGCCCTCCGACCGCGCCCTGGAAGAGGACGGCCAGGGCGAGGGCGGCGATGACGAAGGCAACCAGCACCTCGAGCAACAGGAAGCCGCCCGCGTCAGGGCGGCGCTTCGGCACGGCCTTCCTCCACGGCTCCGGTCATCCAATCGACGGCGATTCGGCGCCTGAGATCGCCCGCGGCGAGGAGGATCGGCCCGCCGGCGGCGGTGCCGTCGGGCGCGAAGGTCACCCGCACGGGCCCGGCGATGGCGGAGGCGCCGGCCGGCAGCTTCGTGGGCGGTGCGGTGCCGATGCTGAGCGTGCGCGCGCCTATGGTGACGATGACCGGGTGGTCGTGGGCGATGGCCTCGCCGCGGGCGAGGCGGAGGCCGAGGGCGACGCGGCTCGCGGCACTTTCGAGGCTGGCGGCGGGGCTCTCCGAGGGGCCGGAGGCGACCACCAGCCCGACCGCGAGCGCCAGCACGACGATCACCACCAGCATCTCGAGCAGCGTGAAGCCGCCGCTGCGTTCGATTTTATTGGGCAAGGTTGTCGAGGCCGAGCATCGCCTGGAGTAGCGAGCCGACGATCGCCGCGACCATGATCCCCATGACGATGGTGATGGCCGGCACCAGGAGGGCGACCAGCCGCTGCACGCCGAGGCGCACCTGCTCCTCGTGGATCTCGGCGGCGCGAAGGGCGATCGGCCCGAGCTGGGCGGTCTCCTCGCCGAGCCGGAGCAGCGAGACGGTGCGGGCGGGAAAGACGCCTGATTCGAGCGGCCGGGCGAGGCCGCCGCCGTCGCGCACGCTGGCCGTCGCGCGATCGAGTGCTGCGACGCCGGCGCGGTTGCCGAGGATCTCGCGGACGATCGCGAGTGCTGCGAGCAGCGGCACGCCGTTGACGAGCAGCGTTCCCAGCGTGCGCGTGAGGCGCGCGGCCATGGTCTCGCGGGCGAGGAAGCCGATGACGGGCAGGCGGAGCAGCAGGGCGTCGGCGGCGGCGCGGGGGCGCGGCCGGCGCAGCGCCTCGCGGGCCGCGAGGGCGAGGAGGAGCAGGGCTGCCAGGACATAGGGACCGTCATTGGCGACGAAGACGCCGGCGCCGAGCAGGATCCGCGTCGATTGCGGCAGGGCGACGCCGTTCTGGGCGAAGAGCGGGACGAACTGGGGGAGCACGCGGGTGAGGAGCAGTGTGACCGATCCGATGGCCGCGATCAGCAGCATCACCGGATAGACCATCGCCGTGCGGACGGTCGCGACCAGGCTCCGCTCGCGCTCGAAGAGGAGGGCGAGGCGCTCAAGCGTGGCGGCGAGCGCGCCGCCCGCCTCGCCGGCGCGGACGAGGCCGACCAGGAGCTTGGGGAAGCTGCGCGGCTCGGCCGCCATGGCGCCGGCCAGGGTGCCGCCGTCGCGGACCGCGTCGCGGACGCGGCCGAAGACGGCGCCGACGCGCGGGTTGGGTGCCGTCTCGACCAGGTAGCGGAGCGCGCGGTCGAGGTCCTGGCCGGCGCCGAGCATGGTCGCGAGCTCGCGGATCGCCTCGGCGAGCTCGCTGCGGGAGAGCGCGCGGCCGTTGCCGATCTCGGTCTGGAGGAGTTGGACGAGCGCCGAGCCGCGGGTCGCCTCGGCGGCCGAGACCGGAAGGTTCCCGGCACGGCGGAGCTGCTCGATGACGGACGCCTGGTCGGGCGCCTCCATGGTGCCGCGCGCGAGCGCGCCCGAGGGCTCGATCGCGACATAGCGGAAGGCGGGCATCGGCCGGCCTCAGCCCTCGGCGCGCACGCTGCGCGCCAGCTCCGCAAGCGTGGTCTCGCCGGCGAGCACGGCGTCGAGGCCGGCTCCGAACATCGGGACCATGCCGCCTTCGATGGCGGCGCGCTCGATCTCGGCCTCGCCGGCGCGGGAGAATATGCGCTCGGCGATCGCGGCGTCGGGAACGAGGAACTCGGCGATCGCACGGCGGCCGCGATAGCCGGTGCCACGGCAGGCGGAGCAGCCCGCGGCGTGCCAGAGCATCGGGGGCGAGGATCCGGCCGGGGCGCGGCGCGCGAGGTCGAGGCGGGCGGCGAGCGCGGCGGGCGCGGGGGCGGCGCGGCGGCACTCGGGGCAGAGCCGGCGGACGAGCCGCTGGGCCAGCACACCGCGGAGGACGGCGGCGACGAGATAGTCCTCGAGCCCCATGTCGCGCAGGCGCGTGACCGTCGCGGCGGCCGAGTTCGTGTGCAGCGTCGAGAGCACGAGATGGCCGGTGAGCGCGGCCTGGACGGCGATCTGGGCGGTCTCGAGGTCGCGGATCTCGCCCACCATGATGACGTCCGGGTCCTGGCGGAGGATGGCGCGGAGGAGATGGGCGAAATCGAGCCCGATCTGCGGCTTGACCTGGATCTGGTTGATCCCGGGAAGCTGGAACTCGATCGGGTCCTCGATGGCGATGACTTTGCGGGTGACCGAGTTGAGGCCGAGGAGCCCGGTGTAGAGGGTGGTGGTCTTGCCGCTGCCGGTGGGGCCGGTGACGAGGACGATGCCGTTGGGCAGGGCGAAGGCGGTTTCGAGGCGGGCGACGACCGAAGCGGGCAGGCCGAGGCGGGCATAGTCGAAGGCGACGGCGCCGCGATCGAGGACGCGGAGCACGACCGTCTCGCCGTGCAGCGCGGGAACGGAGGAGACGCGGAAATCGACGTCCTGGCCGCGCACCGCGAGCTTGATGCGCCCGTCCTGGGGCAGGCGGCGCTCAGCGATGTCGAGCCGGGCCATGATCTTGATCCGGCTGATGATGGCCGGGGCGAGGCGGGCCGGCGGGCTCTCGATCTCGGCGAGCATTCCGTCGTGGCGGTAGCGGATGCGCAGGCGATCCTCGAAGGGCTCGATATGGATATCGGAGGCGCGGGTCTCGACGGCGCGGGCGATGAGCTGGTTGACGAGGCGGATCACCGGCGCCTCGCTTGCGAGGTCGCGGAGACGGTCGGCGTCCTCCTCGAGCGGGGCGGGCGGTTCGGCGCCGGCGGCGGCAGCGGTTCCCGGGGCGGCGTCGGGGTAGAGGCGCGCGAGCGCGGCCTCGAGCTCGATCGGGACGGCGACCTCGATCGCGACATCGTGGCCGACCGCGGCGGCGACGGCGCGGGCGGTGAAGTCATCGAGCGGATCGGCCATGGCGAGCGCGAGCACGCCGGCCTCGAGGGCGACCGGCACGGCCCGGGCGGCGCGGAGGAAGCGGGATTCGAGGCGCTCGGGGAAGAGCGGCTCGGCCGGGTAGCGGGCGGCGACGGCGAGCGGGACGCCGAGCAGGGCCGCGTAGGAGGCGGCGAGGTCGCGCTCGGCGATCAGGCCGAGCTGCTTGAGGACGAGATCGAGGCGGCCCTCGGTCTCGGCGGCGACGCGGCGCGCGCGCTCGATCGCCCGCTCGTCGCAGAGGCCGCGGGCGAGGATCAACGCCGCCAGCGCATCGATCCGATCGCTGCCGCGCTCGAGTATCATCGGCTTGGGCATACTCGCCGGTCCGCGTTGCCCGTAACGTTAAGGTTCGTAAGCGTTGACGATAAGCGGTAATCAGCGGACGCGCGATGACAATCCCGTGGCCCGCCTGGCTCGCGATCATCGTCGGGCCGGCGATCGGCAGCCTGCTCGGCGTGTTCGTCGCGCGCCTGCCCGCCGGCCGGCCTGTCATGCTCGGCCGGTCGGTCTGCGCCGGGTGCGGGCGGCCGCTCACGGCGCTCGAGCTGGTTCCGATCCTCTCCTATCTCCGGCTCCGCGGGCGGTGCCGGTGCGGCGCCGCTGCGATTGGGCCGTTCCATCTGTCGATCGAGATCGCCGCGGTCGCGGTGCCGGCTTCCGCGCTGCTCGCCGGGCAGGGCGGCGCGCTGCTGTGGACGGGCCTCGTCCTCGGCTGGGGCCTGCTGGCGCTGGCCTGGACCGACGCCGCGACCCTCATGCTCCCGGATGCGCTGACCCTGCCGCTGATCCCGGCCGGCCTGCTCGCCGCGTGGCGGCTGGTTCCGGATGCGCTCGCCCTGCATGCCGCGGCGGCCATCCTCGGCTACGGCGCCTTCGCGCTGCTCCGCCTCGGCTGGCGCGCCTGGCGCGGCGCCGAGGGCATCGGCGCCGGCGATGCGAAGCTGATGGCGGTCGGCGGGGCGTGGCTCGGGCTCGCGGCGCTGCCGTATGTCGTGCTCGCGGCGGGCCTTGCGGGGCTTGCGCTTGCCGGCATCCTGGCACTTGCCGGCCGCGCGATCGGGCGCGAGACGGCGCTGCCCTTCGGCCCGCCGCTGGCGCTCGCGATCTGGGCCGCGTGGCTCCTGCTCGGGCCCGGATAAACGAGCGTAAAGAGTTTCGTGGCCGGCAGGCCGGGCGAAAGGATCGCTGCGGAAGCTCCCGTCAGCAGAGCCAGACGCGGGGAAGCGGGCGGCCGGCGCGGAGGACGGCGAGGGACGCGACGAGGGCGGTGCGCAGCGCCGCACCGTCGCGCGCGAGGAGGCGGACGAGGAGAAGGCCGTCGAAGGCGGAGGCGCCGAGTTCGATCCCGGGAAGCGTGAGGGCGCGGAGCGCGTCGAGGTCGGCGGGCGGGCCCGCGTGAAGGATGGTTGCGAGCGCGCGGGCGCCGGCGGCGATGGCGGGACGGTCGAGCGCTGCGGCGAGCGGGCCTTCGAGGCGTAGCGTGTCCTCGAGGATCGGTCGGCCGGCGCGGCGGACTGAGAGGCGGTCGCGGAGGAAGCCGTTGCGCACCTCCTCGCCCATCGCGCGGCGGCCGAAGACGATCGCTTCGAGGGCGAGAAGGGAGGCGGTTGGCGCGAGGTCGATCGTGAGCGAACGGTCGAGGGCGGCGCGATCGAAGAGGATCGCCTCCTGCGGCAGCCATTCGAGCGCCGCACCGGGGCCGACGGAGAGATGGTGGCGCAGCCGGGCGGGCGGGCTTTTTGCCGCGGCGCGGTAGAAGCGCTCGGCCGCCTGGCCGGCGATGGTGGCGGCGGCGCCTTCCTCGAGGCTGACCGAGATCTCGAGCTGATCGCCCGGGGCGACGCCGCCCGAGCTGTTGACGAGGACGGCGCAGGGCGGCTCGCCGGACGCGGGGCGGGGAAAGCGCGCCTTCAGGCAGCCTTGCTGGTAGAGGCGGGAGAGCGCGGTTTTTCCGGGCGCCGGGCTGC
>Ga0335075_10016435_pt1 | contig 11052 bp, 7 predicted proteins | sample Lox_Sample_24_FD_206723 | JGI IMG/M metagenome (GOLD analysis project Ga0335075, IMG submission 206723) | Soil microbial communities from Loxahatchee National Wildlife Refuge, Florida, United States - Lox_Sample_2.4 | ecosystem: Environmental > Terrestrial > Soil > Wetlands | place: USA: Florida... | reverse complement strand
CCCGCAGCAGGAAGGAGGTCCAGAAGGGCAGGATGACGACCAGCAGCAGGATGTTCTGGGTCCCGCGCGGCGCCCGCGCGATCGCGTAGGCCATCGGATAGCCGATCACGAGGCAGATCAGCGTGGAAAGGAACGCGGTGCGCAGCGAGAAGAGGTAGGCGAGCCCGTAAAGCTCGTCCGTGAAGAGGTAGCGGAAGCTCGTGAGGCTCAAGGTGAGCCGCAGGTGGTGGTCCGGGGTGCGCGTCACGATGTCGGTGAACGGCGGAATCTGGATCACCGAGTCGGCGAAGCTGATCTTCAGGGTGAAGAAGAACGGCACCAGGAAAAAGACCAGCAGGAAGAGGAGCGGCGGCAGGATGATGAGCCAGCGCCACGCAGTTCCCGATCGGTGCGGTATGGTCGTACTAATCGTCGCCCCCTTCAGTCATTGCAGGATAAACTCTGCATCGTGTCAACCCAACGTGAATCCGCCACGCCGGCGGCGGGAACCGAGCCGGGCGCTGCCCGCGCACGCGGCTCCCGGCAGCGGCAGCGGCTGATCGACGCCTGCATCGCCGCTCTGCACCTCTACGGGCCGTCGCGCACGACGGTGGAGAAGGTCGTCGCCATCGCCGATCTTTCGCCGGGAATCGTGCGCTTCTACTTCGATTCCAAGGACGCCATGCTGCTCGCTTCTCTCGGGTACCTGGCGGCGGAGTTCGACGAGCGCCTGCTCGTGCCGGTGGGGCGCCTCAAGGATTCCCCGGCGCGCGCGCTCGAGCTGCTCGTGGATCTCTATCTCGATCCGGAGATCGCGAGCACCCGCAAGATCTCGGTGTGGTACTCGTTCTGGGGCGAGGCGAGCTCGCGCCAGGAGTATCTCGACATCTGCGGCAAGAATGACGAGGACTTCGCCGTGCTCGTGCGGCAGCTCATGGAGCGGCTGATCGCCGAGACCGGCGCGCAACACCTCGATGCCGATGGCGTCGCGCTCGGTCTCATCGGCGTGCTCGAGGTGCTGTGGCAGGGGTTCGCCTTTCAGAGCGAGGAGAGCATCGATCGCGCCGCCGCGCGCGAGCGCGCGCACGCTTATCTGCGCTCGGTGTTCCCGGGCAGCTTTGCCTCGGGCCGCCCACCGGTCGAGGATGCGCGGCTGCCCACCTGGGCGTACGCGAGCGAGTCCCTGCTCGCGCTCGAGCGCGAGCATCTGCTGGGACCCGCGCGGCGGGTGGTGGGTGATACGGCCGGACGGATGCAGGAGTTCCTCGTGGCAGCGAACTGGAAGCTTCTCGTCGAGCAATGGCTCGAGAGCGAGTCGCCGCGACGATACTTCCTGTCGCCGAATCAACTGCTCGACCTCACGTTGGGAAGCTCGCAGCTCCTGCAGGTCGTGCCGGAGGCGGCGGACCGCTCGCGCCTCGTGCGCTTCGAGCTGCGGCCGGGACGTGAACGCGGCCGGCGGGGAGCACCCTCCCGCCGCGGTGCGAGCCCGCCGCTCAACCGGCAGATCGCGCTGGCCGAGTCGACCCAGCGAAATCTCGAGACGTCGTCCACGCAGGGAAAGGGAAGCGCCGCCGTTCCAGCCGCGCTGGCGGAGTTCAGGCGCTCGGTCGCCAAGCTGTTGATGCTCCTTTGAGCGCTGGATCCGGGCATCGTGCCCGGCCCAGCGCGGTCTCGGCCAAAAAGCGTGGTTTTTGGCCGAGACCCGGCCACCTGCGGCGGCCGGGCACCTCCCTGTGCCTGCATCGGAGCGCCGTGTTTCGTCATCGGACGCCGCGTGCGCGTGATTAAGCGAAGCGCGCGGGGGCGCGCGGCTCGCGCACTTCGGGAATCCGGGCCCGCAGCATGTCGTGGAATTGCAGCATGCAGCTCTCTAGACTCGAGAGCGGTCCGGGCTCGTAGGCGCGCGAGCCGAGCCCGCGCTGCACCCGGACGCAGAGGAACTCGTCCTCCCGCTGTACTTGCCGGTTGATCCTCGAGCCGAGATAGCGCAGCACGCGCATCTCGCGCCGTGAGTCCGGATGCGCGAAGCAGCCGCCGCGGATCGTGCACTTGCCGGGGCCGCGCGGCAGCACCTGGAAGAAGTCCATCTGCTCCGGAAAGATATCGATGCCGATGTTGGGCAGCATGCTGTAGAAGCTCCAGCGCTTGCGCTTCTCCTCCGCAAGCTCCACTGCGGTCGGCACCACCAGGGACTGGTAGAACCGCTCGCTCCAGCGGCTCGAGGGCCGATCGCGCAGGTAGCTGATGCCCCGCGCCACGCCGCCGGGCAGGAGCACCTGATCCTCGTAATCGGGCGAGAACATGCGGAAGAGCCCGGGGTGGCCGATGGGCACGTGGTATGACTCCAGATAGTTGTCCATCGCGATCTTCCAGTCGCAGTCCCAGTGCTCGATGTACATCGGTCCCAGCGGCTGCATCTCCGCGATCCGATACGGCGCCAGCTCGCGTGCGAGCTCGCCCCAGACTTCCTCCACCGGCGGCGGCTCGCCCTCGAGGCAGACGAACACGAAACCGAAGGCCACCTGTGAGCGCACCGGCTTCAGTCCCCACTGCGAGCGCTCGAGGCCGGGGAAGCTGTCGCGCTCGGTGATCGCGCGCACCTCGCCGCTCAGGCGATAGGACCAGCCGTGGTACGGGCACGTGATTGCCCCGGGACAATGCCCGATGCCGTCGAGAATGCGCGCGCCGCGGTGGCGGCAGACGTTGTGGAAGGCTCGAATCTCGCCCTGCGAGTCGCGCAGCGCTACCACGCCGTTCGTTCCCAGATCGAAGGTCACGAAGTCACCCGGCCGCGGGATCGCATTGACGTGACAGACGATCTGCCAGCTCGGCGTGAGGATCCGCTCGATCTCGAGGCGGGTCATCTCGGCGTGCTGGTAGGTCCAGGCGGGCAGGGCGCGTGGCAGCGGCGGGGGAGCGACTGGCAGGACTGCGGCGGATGAGGTCATGGCACGACTCTCGCGCTTGATTTATATGACTGTGCAAGTCTACCGCAAAAATTTATATGAGCATATAGACTCGTGCGCAATCTGATGCTACCGTTGCGCCTCAGACCAGACGCTTTCACCGCAAGCGCAGGAGGGGGTATGTCCCGAGTCCTCGACAAGAGCCACGCTCACTACCGCCGGGCGCTCACCCGGCTGCCGCTGGGGGTCGCCTCGAACTTCCGCTTCTGGGGTGAGGAGCGCACGATCTACGTGAAGTACGGTCGCGGTGCCCGGATCGTCGATATCGACGACAACGAGTACATCGACTATCGCCTCGGCTACGGGCCGGCGATCCTCGGGCACGCCGATCCAAGAGTGGACGAGGCCGCGCGCGAGGGCATGAAGGTCGGCGGCGTGTTTGCGCTCTCGACGGAGCGGGAGTACTACGTGGCACAGCGCATCTCGAAGATGGTGCCCGCCGCGGAGCTCGTGCGCTTCTCCAACTCCGGCACCGAGGCGGTCATGGCGGCGCTGCGTCTCGCCCGCGCCTACACCGGCAAGGACGATTACGTCATACTGGAGGGCAGCTATCACGGGCTCTTCGATGCCGCCATGTGGTACACGCCGATGGACAAGTGGACGCAGGTCGGCGACCCGGTGGTCTATCCCTACAGCGAGGGCATCCCGCTCAGCACGCGCAGCTTCGCGCATTTCGTGCAGGCCAACGATGCCAACCAGCTCGAGGACGTGCTGCAGCGTCACGCCGGTAGAGTCGCATGCCTCCTCATCGAGCCCATCATGGGCAACTGCCTGGGGATCGCGGCCGACCCCGCCTACCTGCGCGCGGCGCGCGAGCTGTGCGACCGCTACGGCGTACTGCTCGTCATCGACGAGGTGAAGACGGGATTTCGCGTCGCACGCGGCGGCGCCCAGGAGCTATACGGAGTCAAGGCCGATCTCTGCACTTTCGCCAAGGCCATGGCCAATGGCTTTCCGATCTCGGTGCTCGCCGGGCGCGAGGAGATCATGCGCAAGCTGGGACGCGGTGTCGCCCACGGTGGCACTTACACGGCACACTCGGTGTCATTGGCCGCGGCGGAGCGGACGCTGCAGATACTCGACGAGACCGACGCGCTCGAGCGGATCGCGGGGTATGGGACGGCACTGCGCCAGGGGATGAGCGCCATCCTCAAGTCGCGCGGGATCGCGCACAGCTTCGTCGGCCATCCGTCGATGAGCGGCCTCTACTTCGCGCACGACCCGCCACGCAACTATCGCGACTGGAAGGGCAGCGACTATACGTTCTACGACGCCGCGGCGAGGGTGCTGCACGATGAGCGGGTGCTCTGCGAGCCGGACTCGCGCGAGCCGTGGTTCATCTGTGCGGCGCACGACGACGCCTGCCTGAAGCAGACGCTCGCCGCCTTCGAGCTGGCGATCGACAAGACCTTGGGCTCGCTCGGCGGACGGCGCCAGGCCGGCGGCTGAGCATGGCCCGGCAACGTGACGGCCACGGCCGGCCGGATGCGGTCGTGGTCGGCGCCGGGCACAACGGCCTCGTGGCGGCCTGCTTCCTCGCGCGCGCGGGCCTGAAGGTGCTGGTGCTGGAGCGCAATCCCTACATCGGCGGCGCGGCGGTGAGCCGGCGGCTGTACGATGGCTTCACGTATTCCAACTGCTCCTACGTCTGCAGCCTGCTGCGCACGGAGATCATCCGCACGCTCGATCTGCCCGGCCACGGCCTGCAGATCATTCCCTACGAAGGGGGCTGTACGCTGATGCGCAATGGCGGTCACCTCGCCCTCTACGACAATCACGACGCGCTGCGGCGCGAGATTGCCCGGCACTCACGCCGCGATGCGGAAGCCTATGACCGCTTCGCCCGCGACATGCTGCGGCACTGCAGGTTCATCAAGCCGCTGCTGCTGCGCGCGCCTCCCGACCCGACATCCTTCAAGCCGCGTGACCTCGGCGAGCTGCTGCATCTCGGGCGGCATTTCAGCAACCTCGGCGAAGAGCGGATGTACGAGACGCTGCGGTTCTGGACACTCTCGTGCGCGGATCTTCTGGATGAGTACTTCGAGAGCGAGATCGTCAAGGCGCACCTCGCCGGCAGCTCGATCATCGGCACGGCGCTCGGACCCCGCTCGCCGGGCACGGCCTACGTGCTGCTGCACCACTACATGGGCAGCATCGACGGCACGGTCGGCGCGTGGGGCTTTGCCCGCGGCGGAATGGGTGCGATCACGCAGGCGCTGGCCGCCGCACTCGCGGCGAGTGGCGGCGAGATCCGCTGCGACGCACCGGTGGAGCGCATCCTGACCCGCAACGGACGCGCCACCGGGGTCGCGCTCGCGAGCGGTGCGGAGATCCCGGCAAAGCTGGTCGTATCCAACATGGACGTGCGGCGCACCTTCCTGAAGGCCATGGACCCGGCGGAGCTGCCGCCGGAATTCGTGCAGCGGGTGCGCCAGTTCAAGATCCGCGGCTCCTCCGGCAAGCTCAACATCGCGCTCGACGGTCTGCCGCGCTTCCCGGCGATCCCGGCCGGCTCGCCCTGCGTGCGCGGCGATCTGCACGTGACCGACTCCATCGACATGCTGGAGCGCGCCTATGACGACTGGAAGGAAGGCCGCTGGTCGCAACGCCCGTATCTCGACATGCTGATTCCGACGCAGATCGACCCCACTATGGCGCCGGCCGGCAAGCACTACATGTCCGTGTTCGTGCAGTACTGCCCATACGCGCTCGCCGACGGACCCTGGACGGATGACAAGCGCGCGAGCTTCGGCCGCACCGTGATCGATTCCATCGCCGAGCACAGTCCGGGGTTTCGCGATCTCATCCTGCACGCAGAGATCCGCACACCCTACGACATCGAGCGTGAGGTAGGCCTCACCGAGGGCAACATCTTCCAGGGCGAGCTCACGTTCGACCAGCTGCTCTTCAACCGGCCGGTTCCGGGATATGCGCAGTATCGCTCGCCGATCAAGGGACTCTACATGTGCGGCTCGAGCACTCATCCCGGCGGCGGCGTGATGGGCGCGCCCGGCGCCAATGCCGCGACAGCAATCCTCGGGGACCTGCGGCGGTGAGCGCCTCGCGATACGACTGCATCGTCGTCGGCGCCGGCCACAACGGGCTCACCTGCGCAGCCTATCTGGCGCGTGCCGGGCGGCGCGTGTTGGTACTGGAGGCGGCCGAGCGGCCGGGCGGCGCGGCCGCCACCAGGGAGTTCGCGCCCGGCTATCGGGTGTCGAGCTGCGCTCATCTGCTGCACCTGATGCCCGCCTGGCTGCTCGAGGAGCTGGGGCTCGCGCGTCACGGCCTGCGGATGGCTGCGGAGCGGATGCCGACCATCGCACTGTCGCCGACGGGCGCGCTGCGGATCCCGCTGGACCCGGATTCGGCCGCGCAGAATCTCGGTGACACTGATGCGCATGCTCTCCACGAATATGAGGCCAGGATGCGGCGCCTCGCCCGGGCGCTGCGACCGCTTCTCGAGGCGGTGCCGCCGCGGCTGGGGTCCCGCGCCTGGCGCGACCGGCTGACGCTTCTCGGCCTGGCGGCGAAGCTGCGGCTGCTCGGGCGCGCCGACTTGCGCGAGCTGCTGCGCATCGCGGGGATGTGCGTGCAGGACCTGCTCGATGAGCACTTCGAGAGTCCCCTCCTCAAGGGTGCGCTCGCCTTCGATGCGGTGCTCGGCACCAACCTCGGGCCGCGGTCGCCGGGCAGCGTGTTCACGCTGCTCTACCGCCTGGCGGCGGCGGGTGGGGCACCGGCCTCGTTGGCGCAGCCCGTGGGCGGTCTCGGCGCGCTCACCGAGGCTCTCGCCCGGGCGGCGAATGGGGCTGGCGCCGAGCTTCGCCTCGGCGCGCCGGTGGCGCGAGTGATCGTCAGCGAGGACAGCGCGGCGGGCGTGGTTCTGGAATCGGGCGAGAGGCTGGAGGCAGACTGCGTGGTCTCGAGCGCCGACCCCACGACGACGTTCCTGCGGCTGCTCGGCGCGGAGCATCTCGACGCCGGGTTCGTTCGCCGTGTCACGCATTTGCGCACCGAGGGCATGACGGCGAAGTTGCATCTCGCATTGGGGCGCATGCCGCAATTCACGGCGCTGGCCGGCGCCGTGCCAACGGGCCGCCTGGTGCTCGCACCCTCCCCAGGGGCGGTGGAGCGGGCGTTCAACGACGCCAAGTACGGCAAGTTCTCGGCGGCCCCGCTCCTGGAGATCATAGTGCCGACCGCCGTCGATCCCGGCCTGGCGCCTGCGGGGCAGCATGTGCTCTCGGCAGTGGTGCAGTATGCTCCCTACAGGGTTGCCGGCGGATGGGAAGGCCAGCGTGAGCAGTTCCTGGATACGATCCTGCAGACGCTCGAGGCGCACGCGCCGGGGTTGCGCGAATCGGTACGTGCGGCAGAGCTGCTCACGCCGGAAGACATCGAGGCGGAGTTTCGCATCAGCGGCGGCAACTGGCATCACGCGGAGCTGGCGCTCGACCAGTTCTTCATGGTCCGCCCGGTCCCCGGCGCGGCGCAGTATCGCGCACCTCTCAAGGGACTCTTCCTCTGTGGCGCGTGATGGGGCTCCCCGGCCACAACGCCGCACGGCGGATTCTCTCGCAGGCAGCCTGACATGCTCACCGAGACCGAGCCGCACTATCGCCAGCCGCTGCTGCGCACGCCTTTCCACGAGCGCATGCGGGCCTTCAGCCAGGTCGACAGCTTCATTCCCTGGTCGGGCTACAGCACGGTCGATGTCTTCAGCACCGTCGAGCAGGAGTACTTCTCGATCCGTAACGGCGCCTCGCTCTACGACCTGACGCCGATGGTGAAATACCGGATCACGGGCCCGGACGCGACGCGGTTTCTCGATCGATTGGTCACGCGCAGCGTCGCGAAGCTGCGGCCGGGGAGGGTTGCCTACGCGCTCTGGTGTGACGATGCCGGGCGTCTCATCGATGACGGCACCGTCTTTCGCCTGGCGGAGCAGGAATACCGGCTCTGCACCGGCGAGCGGCAGCTCGATTGGCTGCTCGACTCGAGCGTCGGCTTCGACGTCCGTGTGACCGAGGTCACCGCCGAGATCGCGGCGCTGGCGCTGCAGGGTCCCTGCTCCTGTTGGGTCCTGAAGGCCCTCGGCCTCGAAGGCATCGAGACACTCGCGCCGTTCGAGCACCGTGCGTTCACGCTGCCGGATCGCGTGGCCGCGGCCGGGACGGCTGTCATGGTTTCCCGCACGGGGTTCACCGGTGATCTGGGCTACGAGCTGTGGGTCGATCCGGGGGACGCCGAGCGCCTGTGGGATGCGCTGATGGAGGCCGGCCGCATCCGCACCATCAGGCCGGTAGGCTCGCGCGCACTCAACATCGCGCGGATCGAGGCGGGCTTCCTGCTGCCGAATGTGGATTTCGTCTCGAGCGCACACACGCTGCGCAACGGCACCGCACGCTCGCCTCTCGAGTTGGCGCTGGGCTGGTGCGTGGATTTCGGCAAAGGGCATTTTACCGGCCGGCGCGCGCTCCTCGAGGAGCAGGGCCAGCCGCCCCGGCGTCGGCTCGCCGGGCTGGATGTCGAAGGCACGAAGCCTGCCCACAACGCGCTCCTCTACGCGGATCGCAACGGCCGCCGGGAGATCGGCAGTGTCACCTCGGCCGCGTGGTCGCCCACCTGCAAGCGCAACATCGCGCTCGCCATGGTGGACACGCCGTACTTCGAGACCGGCCGGCAGGTGTGGGCCGATATTTATCTCAACCGGGAGCTCACGTGGGAGCGGCGCATGGTGCGCGCGCGGGTGGTCGAGCGCCCGTTCTTTGCCCCGGCGCGGCGCCGCGCCGTGCCCCCGGGGGACTTCTGAATGATCACCACCGCGGTCAAGAGCGTGAGCGAGCGACCGTGGTTGGACCCGGCCGCGAGGCCGCAAATCACCATCGAAGGCGTCACCAAGACGTTTGGCGGCTACACGGCCGTGGATAACGTCAGCCTCAACATTTACCAGGGCGAGATGTTCGCCCTCGTCGGCGCATCCGGCTGCGGCAAGACGACGCTGCTGCGCATGCTGGCGGGGTTCGCGCGCCAGGACAGCGGCCGCATCGTCATCGATGGCGCCGAGATGAGCGACGTGCCGCCCCACGAGCGCCCCGTCAACATGATGTTCCAGTCGTATGCGCTCTTTCCGCACATGACGGTGGAGGGCAACGTCGGCTACGGAATCCGCCGGCTTCCCATCGAGCGCGCCGAGCGCGAGCAGCGCATTGCCCAGGCCCTGGAGATGGTGCAGCTCGGGCATCTCGCCAAGCGCAAGCCGCACCAGCTCTCCGGCGGCCAACGGCAGCGCGTGGCGCTCGCCCGCGCTCTGATCCGCCGTCCCAAGGTGCTGCTGCTCGATGAGCCCCTGTCCGCTCTCGACAAGAAGCTGCGCGAGAAGACGCAGTTCGAGCTGATCGATCTGCAGTACCGGGTCGGGATCACCTTCATCGTCGTCACTCACGACCAGGACGAGGCGATGGCGCTCGCCACCCGCATCGCGGTCATGGACCGCGGCAAAGTGTTGCAGGTGGGCATGCCGTCCGAGATATACGAGTTTCCGCGCAGCCGTTTCGTCGCTGACTTCGTCGGCACGACCAATCTGTTCGAGGGCACGGTGACGGGGGGTGAGCCCGGCATCGTCACGGTGCAGTGCACCGAGACGGCGTGCGATCTCATGATCGACGACCTCGGACGGTTCTCACCGGGCCAGCGCGTCTGGGTGGCGCTGCGGCCCGAGAAGATCCGACTGAGCAAGGAGCCGCCGGCGGGCGGGCGCGTCAACCTGCTGCGCGGCGTGGTCTGGGAGCTCGGTTACCTCGGCAACCGCTCGACCTACCGGATCAAGATGGCGAGCGGCAAGCTGGTGACGGTGCAGGCGCAGAATGAGCGGCGCACTTCCGAGTGGTCGATCGACTGGAGCGATGAGGTGTACATGAGCTGGCAGGCCGATGCCGCAGTCATTCTGCAGTCTTGAGCGCGGGCCGCTATCTATATCTCTATTTAACTCTGAGCCAAAAATTTATATAGTCGTATAGACGATACCGCTCGCCGATGCTATCGTTCGGATGACCTCAAGGGGGCGTATGAAGACTGCTCGATCGAAGATCGCCGTCGCGGTCGCAGCCGCGCTGTATGGCGTGGCGGTGGGCCGCTGCCCGGTGGCGCGCGCCGACCCGGCGACCCCGGCCGAAAGCACGGGCCCGGTTCTCCAGGAAGTCATCGTCACCGCCACCAAGCGCGCGGAGAACCTGCAGGACATCCCGGAAACCGTCGAGGCCCTGAGCAGCGCCGACATCCAGAATCTCGGCATCGTGAACTTCGAGGATATCGTGCGGACCATGCCGACGGTTTCCTACGAGAGCATCGGGCCGACCGACCAGATGTTCTACATGCGCGGCGTGTCCGACGGCAGCAGCGCGAACGCCTCGAACATCTCGACCACCGGATATTTCCTCGACGACGCCTCGACGAGCTATTACGGCTACATTCCCGACCTGCACATGTATGACATCGAGCGTATCGAGGTGCTCGATGGCCCGCAGGGCACGCTGTTCGGCGCCGGCGCCATGTCGGGTGCCATCCGCGTCATCACCAACAAGCCCGACGTGAACACCGTCAGCGCCGGGACCGATGTGGACTACGGTGGGATAGATCACGGTGGCAGCAACGTCACGGAAGAGGCGTTCGTCAACCTGCCGATCATCCAGGGCACCACCGGCCTGCGGCTTTCCGCTTACGACGTCCACCAGGGCGGCTTCATCGACAACGAGCTCGCGACCAGGGATTGGGTGAACGGCGTCGTCTCGAGCGACGCGCAGTGGGCTCGCAACGACTACAACACGGAGAAGGAATACGGCGGCCGCGCCGCCATCACGCAGAAGATCGGCGATTCCTGGACGGCCACCCTGACGGGCAATTACCAGCGGCAGGACACCACCGGATGCTGGTGCCAGGACCCGGACCGTTACGGACTGCGCGAAGTGGCGCATTTCGGGCCGGAGGGTATCTCCGACTCCTTCACCGACTACGATCTGAACGTCCAGGGGGACGTCGGAATCGGCGACCTGGTGTACGCCAGCGCGTTCTGGACATACCCCTACCATTACACCACCGAATA
>Ga0335075_10016433_pt1 | contig 11053 bp, 10 predicted proteins | sample Lox_Sample_24_FD_206723 | JGI IMG/M metagenome (GOLD analysis project Ga0335075, IMG submission 206723) | Soil microbial communities from Loxahatchee National Wildlife Refuge, Florida, United States - Lox_Sample_2.4 | ecosystem: Environmental > Terrestrial > Soil > Wetlands | place: USA... | reverse complement strand
CGGAATGGCAGCTATCTCGTTGTGCGGCGTATCCGGATCGCCCTGCAGCATTGGGACAATGTCGAGCTCGATTTCCAGGAGCAGGTGATCGGCCGTAAGAAACTGAGTGGCGCTCCGCTCACCGGCGGCGGGGAATTTACGCCCCTCGATCTCGACGCCACGGACAAGGACGGCAATCCGGTAATCGGCGACAATGCCCATGTCCGGTTGGGTGCAGCCTCGAGCAATGGCGGTGCACGCATCCTGCGCCGCGGCTATTCCTACAATGACGGCCTGGCGATAATCGCCGAACGCTGGCCGCCCTGGCGCCAGGGACTGGAATACGAGGCGGGACTGCTCTTCATCGCCTATCAGCGCGATCCACGAACGGGTTTCGTCAAGATCTTCGAGAAGATGTCCAAGCTCGATCTGCTCAACCAATTCACGACCCATGTCGGCAGCGGCGTCTTCGCCTGTCCGGGCGGCATCGCGGAAGGCGCGTTCATCGGCGGGCAATTGTTTCAGACCATCTGATATTATTTCTTTGTTTTACGAGCGTCTCCCGGTGAGGTGCCTCCTCCTCCGATTGTGACCTCTTTTCTGTTTTGTTTTTTCTCAATCAGTTTCATGGCCTTGGCAATTTCACGGCTTAGGCGGATCGCGTGCAAACCCTCGCGATGCCATGATATCCGGAACACTATGCGGCATTTGCATGTCCTTCCAGAACATGTATTGCCGCGGTGATGGTGGGATTTCGTCTCAGAGAAACCATGATTCCCGACCAGTCTTGTTGTCATGGAACATCCCCTCCCAGGGAGAGATGCCATGCATCCTTCGAGATTTCCCCGCGCGGTGGCGGCGGTTGCGCTGGCTGTCGCGCTTGCAACGCCCGCCGCGCTTCCTGCGGTGGCGCAGCCCTACCATCCACCTCCGCATGGCTGGCACGGCCCGCCTCCTCCTCAGTGGCACGGTGGACCGCCGCCACACTGGGGCGGTGGTTGTTATAACTGCAACAACGCAGGCGCCGCTGTTGCTGGCGCTTTGCTTGGCCTCGGCGTCGGGGCGGTGATTGGCGGGGCGATTGCGAGCTCGGCGGCACCACCGCCTCCGGTCTATTACGCGCCGCCACCCCCCGCCTATTACGCGCCGCCACCGCCTGCCTATTACTACGGCTATTGAGGAGAGCATTGCCATGAATGGTAAATTTCGCCTGGCGTTCTTGGTGCTGCTCGCACCGCTGGCCCTGCCGGTAGGCGCCTTGGCCCAAAGCCAGGCGCAGACAGGACAGGCGCAGACAGGACAGGCGCAGACGGCGGCGCCACCTGCCGGCGGGCCCGAGACCGCGCAGCAATATATCGATCAGCTGCACGCGACCTTGCAGATTACGCCGGCCCAGCAACCGCAATGGGACCGCTTCGCCCAGGCGATGACGGGGAATGCGGAGAGCATGCACCAGGCATTCGCACAGCGCGGTGCCGCACTCGGGACGATGAATGCGGCGCAGAACATGCAATCCTATGCCGAGCTTGCGGCGCTGCATGCGCGAAACATGCAGACTTTGGCAAATGCCTTTCAGGCGCTCTACGCGACGATGACGCCGGAGCAGCAACGGAATGCCGATGCGGTGTTCCGAACAGGGGGCGCTCCGGTCGGGCATCATCACCATGAGACTCCTTCCCAGTGAGCCCCTGGACCTGAACGCCCGAGGCTGACAGCGGAGCCGACACTGTGACCAGGCGGTTTTCCGAGGCACGGAGTCGCTGAGATACGTTTTTTCTAAAATAGACTTTCTCTGAGATACATTGGGCGGCGCATGCCACGCCGCTCCGCCATCGCCTCATCGCAAGAAAAACCGGCTGACGCCGGCACAATGCTTGCCGCCTGGGCAAAAGGCGAGGCTGCCCTCGCCCGCGGGGATTTGACGGAGGCGCGGCGCTGGTTCGATCGCGCCCGCCGCCTCGCACCGGATGAGGACCGGGCCACGCTCTCGCTCGCCCTGGCATGTCTGCGGGCAGGCGAAAACCAAGAGAGCATCGCGCTGCTCAGCGTGCTCTCTGGGCGCCATGACCGGCGTGCCCTGTGGCTGGCGCTCGCCGCGGCGTATCGGCGCGCGGGGAATGCACTTTCAGCAGCGGCAGCGCTGGGGCGTGCGCTTTCTGGTCATGTCTGGATCCGGCCCAAGGAAGACACGGTGGCGATTCTCGACGCGGTCGCGGTGGAGGCGGCTTATCCCGGCTGGTGCGCGCTTGGCGCAGACGGGACGCTGCGTCTCGGTGTTTTGCTGGCGAAAGACGCGACGATCACGCTCGACGGAAGGGCCGCACGACATTCGGGCGGCTATAGGCGCAAGCTGAAATTGCTGCCGGGGTGGGAACGATGTGGGCAGCTGACGGTCAGGATGGGCGGGCGGGCGCTGCTGGGCAGCCCGATCCACATCGCTTCGTTGCGCCGAACCGAGGGATTCGTCGAGACAAGCAACGGCGGGATCGTCGGTTGGGCCTGGCATCCTGCCGAACCGGAGCGGGCGCCGGTGCTGGCGGTCTGGTCCGCGGGAGCGGCGCGCCCAGCCTTTACTATTACTGCACGAGACGAAGAGTCCCATCTTGCCGGCGCTGCGCCACTCGCCCGGCCGCGCGGCTTCGCGATCCCGGCGGCGCGACTCAGCGGCATCGTGGGGCCGATTTCTGTCCGCGACCGCGATGGACACGATCTCACGGGAAGTCCGCTCGCGCCCGGCCGTGAGAATGTCGAAGCGGCGGCGAAGTCGCAGATGGCGACACGGCGCTTCACCGCCTTGCCCGTGGCCACGCGGGCAAGGCCAGCGGTCGATGTCATTGTGCCGGTGCATGGGGCGATGGTGGCCACGCTTGCTTGCCTCTCTTCGGTGCGAGATCATCTTTCACGCAGCGCGCGGCTGATCGTCGTGGAGGATGGCGTGCCCGAGCCCGCGTTCGCCCAGGCGCTTGGCACATTCGCTGCTACGGGCCGCATTCATGTGGTGCAGCGGGGGCGGGCGGGCGGATTTCCGTCCGCCTGCAATGAAGGGATCCGCGCGGCCCGGCCCGAGGCGGATATCCTGCTCCTCAATAGCGACACGCTGGTGGCGGAGGGCTGGATCGAAGGGCTACGGGCGGCCGTACAATCGGCCCCCGACATCGGCACCGCAACGCCCTTCTCCAATGAAGCGACGATCCTGAGCTATCCGGATCCGAGAGGAGCCAACAAAGCGCCGGACAGAACGGAAACGGCGCGGCTGGCCGGGCTCGCGGCGCGGCTTCATCATGGCCTGGCGGTGGAGATCCCGACCGGGATCGGGTTCTGCCTCTATATTCGCCGCGCCTGCCTCACCGCGACCGGGCTCTTTCGCGAGGATGTCTTCGCTCAAGGGTACGGGGAAGAGAACGATTTCTGCGCCCGCGCGCGGCATCTCGGCTGGCGGCACGTCGCGGCACCCGGCGTCTTCGTCACCCATCTCGGTGGGCAATCCTTTGGCGGCGCCGGCAAGGCGCTCGCGCAGCGCAACCTTGCCCAGCTCAACCGGTTGCACCCCGGTTATGACGCGGAGATCGCCGCGCACATCGCCGCCGATCCGCTCTTCGCTTGTCGGCGGCGGCTCGACGCCGAGCGCTTCACGCCCGGCCGGGCGGCTGTGGGTGCGGTACTGTTGATCGGGCATGGGCGGCGCGGCGGGGTGGAGACATTCCTTCGCCGGCGTGCGGCTTCGTTGCGTGCCGCAGGGTTGCGGCCGATCCTGCTTCGCCCGGCTGTCACCCCGGATGGCGGGCGGGCGGCGATTGTGAGCGATGACAGCGGCGAGGTTTTCCCAAACCTCCGCTTCGCGATCCCTGATGAGATCCCGGCACTCACGCGGCTGCTTAAGCCGCAACGCGTACGTTCGGCGGAGCTGCACCACCTGGTCGGGCATGACCATGCGATCCTGGAGCTCTGCCGGCGACTCCGTGTGCCCTATGACGCCTACCTGCACGACTACGCCGCATTGTGCGCACGGATCGCGCTCGTCGGGCCGGAAGGGCGCTATTGCGGTGAGCCCGGGCCGCGCATATGCGCTGCCTGCGTGGCGGATGCTGGCAGCGAGATCGAGGAAGCGATCGCACCGGAAGCGCTGACCGCGCGCTCTTCCGCCGAGCTTGCCGGGGCGCGGCGCGTCATCGCCCCGGCACGCGACGCCGCACTGCGCTACCGGCGCCATTTCCCGGACCTCGCGGTGAGCGTCGTGCCGTGGGAGGATGACACCGCCTTGCCCAAGGCAAATGCGCGGCACTTCCGGACACCGCGCACGATCGCCTTGATCGGCGCTATCGGCGTCGCCAAGGGCTATAACGTGCTGCTCGCCGCCGCACGCGACGCCGCGTGGCGGAATCTGCCGTTGCGATTCGTGCTGGTGGGCTATTCGCATGATGACCGGCGCCTGCTCGAGACTGGGCGAATCTTCGTGACCGGCGCCTATCGCGAAGCGGAGCTGCCGTCGCTGATTGTAGCGCAGGACGCGGATTTCGCCTTTCTGCCGTCTCTCTGGCCCGAGACTTGGTGCTTCACGCTTTCCGAGGCATGGCAGGCCGGTCTCGATGTCGTGGCCTTCGATCTTGGGACGCAGGCGGAGCGGATTCGTGCCACCGGCCGTGGCTGGCTGCTGCCGTTGGGGTTAACAGTTGCAGCGCTGAACGACTTATTGTGTAAACTTCGTCCGCGCCCGTAGCGGGCGACCTCTCCTTAAGATTCTTGCACTCCCCTGGCGTTCCCCTTGGCATCCCCCTGGCACTGCGGCGAATGAGAGGCATGTCCGAGCAGAAGATCGTCACCGAACTGAAGATTTCAGGGCACCTGATGAGGCTCGATTCTGGGCTTTATTGTGTGTTTCACGCACCCAACGGGCATCGGCCCGACCAAACGACAGGCCTGCCGGGCGTGCGAATCTCCCTTCCGCCAGGGGATTGCCGGGGTGTGGAGATCGGCGGCTTCCGCGAGGATGGCTGGGTCTCAACCGACAATGACGCGGCGCTGATCCGGATTTCAGAAGGGCCTGCGCAGGTGCTGGTGACGGTCTATCAGTCGGCCCATGGTGGCGATGCGCTGCCACAACTTCAAATCGTCCGTCTCGGCGATTTTCGGCCGAGTGAGCGCCCGGCAGCATCCGCCCCGCCGGCGGCGAAGGAGCAACCGGCAGTACCGTCGGTTGCGCCGGAGGCCGTCGCGCCCAAAACCGTCGCACCGGCGATCATCGCCCACGTGCAGCAGCGAGGCGATGTTGGCGGGCGGTTCGGTGAATGGGTAGGCGAACGGGGCAGCAAGCTCTGGATCGAGGGATTCTCGATCACGCCGCCGGCGGGCCTGCCGCCGGAGGATATCGAATATCAGGCCGTGCTTGGTCGGGGCTGGCTCTCTCCCTGGTCACAGGGTGGGCAGTTCTGTGGCAGCCGGCGGATGGCGCTGCCGATTCTCGGGTTTCGGGTTCGGCTGCGCGGCGCGGCGGCGGAAGCTTTTTCCTGCACCTGCTCGGCAAGTTTCACGGATGGTGCGATGGTCGGGCCGACTTCGTCCGGGGAGTCGTGTGAGGTGGAAGGACTGGCGCCGCTGGAAGCATTCCAGGTGACGCTGCAACCGCGGGGCAAGGAGGCTTCGCCGCCGGGCATGAGGGATGCGTCCCCCAAACGGCCGGACGACAAGCGACCGGACAGGAGCAAGAAGAGGCAAGGCAAGAAGCCAACGCGTCGGCGGGCGTGAAATACCTCTTCGTCCATCAGAATTTTCCGGGACAGTATCTGCACATCCTGAAGCATCTGGCCGCGCGTGGCCGCGACCAGATCGTCTTCCTCACCGAGCCGAACGCCAATCACCTCGCCGGCGTGCGCAAAGTCGTCTATCACATGGGGCGAGGGGCAAACACGGCGACGCATCCGGACGCAAGGGAGTTCGAGCTGGCCTCGCTCCGCGCGGAAACAGTGGCGAGAACGGCGATGCAGCTGAAGCGGCTCGGCTTCACGCCGGACATCATCATCGGCCATCACGGCTGGGGCGAGCTTCTCAATATCCGCGATGTGTGGCCGGAAACGCCGCTGCTCGGCTATTTCGAATTCTTCTATCACACCGCCGGCATGGATGTCGGGTTCGATCCAGAATTCCCACCCGACCCATCGCTCTTTCCGCGCATACGCGCCAAGAACACGGTGAACCTGCTGGCGCTCACCATGGGCGGGCACGGACAGACGCCGACGCTCTGGCAGCGCGCGACCTTTCCCGCATGGGCGGCAACAGGAATCGAAATCTTGCCGGAGGGGGCCGATCTCGCGCTCTGCAAGCCACTCGTCGTGGCACGACGGCAGCCTTTGGTGCTGGGCGAGATCCGCATCGCGCCCGGAGAGAAGCTGGTCACCTATGTCGCGCGCAATCTCGAGCCCTATCGCGGATTTCACGTGATGGTACGGGCGCTCGCGCGCGTGCTCGCCGCCCGGCAGGACGTGCGCGCGGTGCTGGTGGGGGGTGACGAGGTGAGCTACGGCATGAAGCCGCCCGAGGGCGGTACCTGGCGGGCGCGGATGCTCGCCGAGCTTGGCGGGAAGATCGACCCCGCGCGGGTGCATTTTCCCGGCAAGGTCGCGTATCGGCATTTCCTCGCGCTGCTGCGGCGATCGGACGCGCATGTCTATCTCACCTATCCGTTCGTCGCCTCATGGTCGCTGCGTGAGGCGCTGGCCATGGGAGCGCCGGTGATCGGCAGCGACACGGAGCCGGTCCGGGAATTCGTCCGCGACCGACACAACGGATTGCTGACACCCTGTCTCGATCCCGTGCGGCTCGCCGAGCGGATCCTGGAGCTGATCGAGGATGAGGCGCTCGCACGCCGGCTCAGCGTGGCCGCGCGCCGCTATGCCGAAAAGCACCTGCGCATGCAGGACCATATCGCGGGTTACAGGAACGTGGTGCGGAGCCTCACGTGCGGGGTGGCAATTTAATAACCGCGCGCGTAATCGACCACATTGGGGATGGGCGCCCCATGGACGAGGGCGCCAAGGGCGGCGAAGAAGCGATCGAGTGTGCGCGGATTGTAGGTCGTCGGGTCGTCTGCGGAGATGTGCGGCGTGAGGAAAAGATTGCGGGTGCTCCAGAGGCGATGGGCGGGAGGCAGCGGTTCCCGAGCGAAGACATCGAGAACGGCGCCCCCGAGATGGCCGGCATCGAGCAGATCGGCGAGCGCGTCCTCATCGAGAACAGGTCCGCGGCCGATATTCACCACACCCGCGCCGGCTGGCAGCAGCGCGAGGCGGCGGCGGTCGAGAAGATTGCGTGTCGCCGGTGTGAGCGGACAGGCGAGAAGCAGAAACTCCGCCTTCACCAGCGCGAGATCGAGCGCGGCAACAGGAAGAACTGTTCCACATTCGGAATGAGAGGCGCCGGTTCGCGTAATGCCCGTGACCTCCATGCCGAAGGCGGTTGCGCGGGTGACGGCAGCCGCGCCCAGCGTGCCGAGCCCGACGGCCAGGAGACGCCGGCCGGTGAGAGTGGGACTGTAGCGCTGCTCCCACCGCTCGGCTTGCTGGGCGGTAAGCAGGGCGGGCATCTGCATCGCAAGCATCAGGAGCGCCATGATCGCGTAGTCTCCCGCCTTTTCGCCATGGATGCCGCGATTGCAGACGAGGATCGCGCCGGGCGGGAGGCTCGTGAACGGCGCGAGCGCATCCACTCCGGCGGAGGTGGAGAAGATGAGTCTGAGGCGCGGCGCCGGGACGGGAAAGGCCGCGGTGAGCTCGGCGGGCCGAGCGATCAGCACCTCCGCCTCGGCAAGCGCGGCGATGAGAGCAGAGCGCGTGTCGCCAAAGCTCAGCGAGTGGCCATGGCCCGTCGTGCCGGCGCGCGCCGCAGCCTCTTCCCATTGGCGCGGGGTGATCGCGAACAACGGATCGCTGGGTGCGTTGTGAATATGGATGCGCATGGCGGCTCTCGATCAGGGTTCGCGAGTCGCAAGAGTGCACCCGGGCTTGTGAGGGTCAATGCGGGTTGCGCTGCAATCGAAACGAATCCATGCCCTGCCCATGAATGATGCGCGTCGGTGCCGGAGATCGGTTTGAACTGGTACGACGAATCAACGCTATCGGGAGCGGGATGAGCTCGCTGGCGCTCACTCATCCCGCTCACTCGTTGTTTTTCCGCGCGATTCAGACCTACCGTGATTCCACCTCCGGTCATCATGCTTTAAGCAAGCACTTCTCCGGGATTCTGCAGCCGGGAGTCTCCCAGAGCCAGGATCGCCAGAAAGCTCACCGCTCCCGCGACGGCAATGTAGTAACCGACAAATGGCAGCCCGCCACGCGCCAGCAGAAGCTGGGCGGCAAAGGGGGCCAGCGATGCCCCGAGAATGCCTCCGAGATTGTAGGTCGCCGACGCGCCCGTATAGCGAACCTGGGCCGGGAAAAGCTCCGGCAGGAAAGCACCCATGGGTGCGAAAACCAGGCCCATAAGTGCCAGCTCCATGATCGGGAAGAGCAGGACTCCCGTACTTGTCCCGAGGAGCGAAGGCAACAGGAAGCCGGAGACGATCGCGAGCAGAGAACCCGCCAGCAGCACGGGACGGCGGCCGAGCCAGTCTGCCAAGGCGGCGGAGATCGGAGTTACCACCGCCATGGCCAGAATGGCGACGCACAGGATCCCGAGGAAGCTTTCGCGCGGGACATGGCGGACATGCGTGGCATAGCCGAGAGTGAAGACGGTGGAGATGTAGAAGATTGCGTAGCAGACGACCATCGCGAGCGATCCGAGGATCAGGCTGCCGCCATGGCGGCTCAGCACCTCAGTGAGGGGTACCCTCACTTGCCCTCCACGTTCTGCAAGCCGGGCAAAGGCTGGCGTCTCGCTCAGCCTTCCGCGGACATAAAGCCCGATGATGACCAGAACGGCGCTCGCCAGAAATGGAACGCGCCAGCCCCAGGCCAGGAACTGAGAGTCCGTCAGCAGAACGGAGAGGAGGAGGAACATCCCGTTGGAAAGCAGGAAACCGATGGAAGGGCCGAGCTGGGGGAACATGCCGAACCAGGCGCGGCGCCCCGCCGGAGCATTCTCGGTGGCGACGAGCGCGGCACCACCCCATTCCCCGCCAATGCCGAGCCCCTGTCCCAGACGCAGGACACAGAGCAGAATCGGGGCCAACGCTCCCGCGCTGACATAGCCGGGCAGCGCGCCGATCAGAGTGGTGGAGAGGCCCATGACCAGCATGGAGGCCACCAGAGTGGATTTCCGACCGATGCGGTCACCGAAATGGCCAAAGAGAAAAGCCCCGAACGGTCGCGCGAGAAAGGCGATGCCGAAGGTCAGGAATGCCGCCAAGGTTTGCGCCCCTGGCGCACCGGACGGAAAGAACAGACGCCCGAGCACGAGCGCCGCGGCGGTGCCGTAAATATAGAAATCGTAGAATTCGATTGTCGTGCCGATCAGGCTGGCGAGTGCTATCCGGCCTGTGCCCATTGTACTCACTGATTTTCCCCGTTCGTACTTTGTTGCCACAGATTCACCACGATATTATGTGTTGCGCCATCTTGGGAATGTCGCAGCCTGGCCGCGCACCGTGCCATCCTCGCCGAGAAGCTGCCACACGGTTCCGTCTTCGATCCAGAAACGCCGGCCTGTTTTGGAAATTCGCAATCCTGCATAACCGGTCGCGAATCCTTGCCGCGAGACCTCATCCAGCAAGCGCTGGCGCTCCTCACGGTTGGGCGCTTCGGCGGAAAGGCGTGACGGCAGTGATGTCAATTCCTGCCACGTATATTCGAAACAAGTCTGCGCCGTCCGGTTCGCATAGATGAAGCGCGGATCGGGCTCCGTATCATGGGCAAGAACGCAGTAGGGTGCCTGTTCGTAAAGCCATCTGGCAGGGTCGTGAAGGCCTTGGCCGTGAGGAATCAGCGGAACGCCGAGCAGCCGAAGATAACTGCCGGACAACAGGGCGAAGAACTCGGGATCGAGCGACAAATCCTTCATGCCCGCCTCGTTCGCCTGCTCGCGGAAGGAATTCTCCGCCGCTGAGAGATTGCATTGGTTGGGCCGGGGGAAGGGGCTCTCCGGTGGAGGCGACCGACTGTCTCATCGTGAAATGCAGACCGCGCGCTGACCACCGTTCGTTCCGCCACTCGCATCGAGCCCCGCCCGTTTGCCATCGGATACCATCGTTCCTTTTTCCGGCGCGAGCGGATGATCTCACAACAGAGACCGGAAGAGAAGTGTGACCACTGCGGAAATGGCTACGGCTGCAGCACTGCTTTTTCCATACGGTTTTTCCACACGGAAGGTCGAGGTCGGCCGAGTCTCCGATTTCTACATTGCCTCGTTTATTACAATCGTAATTCAAACTTGGCCGTGACGTCATCGGTAGGCAATGGCGTACATGCAAAATCGACCCACGACAGCTTGCGGTGGCCGGCTGCGAGGAGGCCTGCACTCTATGCCCAGATCATTCGCCACCATCCGAGCCACCCCCCGCAATATCCCGCGGGACCCTGCATCAAGCGTGCTTCCAGCATCATCCACTTTGTCAGACGCGGCATCGCGCTACGTTGACGAGCGGCTGGAGCCGTACCGGCGATGGTATGACCGCAAGTCGAAGCAGGCGCGGAGAATGTTTCTTTCGATGCGGACCTTCGCCGTCCTCGGCGGATGTGTGACGCCGGTGCTGGTCAACCTGCAGGCCATGTTCAACTCCGTCAGCCTGGATCATCCACCACTCCGCATCGCGATTACGGGCGTGAGCCTGGCCGTTGGGATTGCCATTTCACTTGAAGGTGTCTTTCACTTCCAGGAGCGGTGGAGGGCCTTCCGGACCACGGAAGAGATTCTTGCGCACGAGCGCATTGTGTTCGCCACGCATACGGGACCTTATCGCAATCTTTCAGCGGAGGATGCGTTTGCCCTGTTCGTCAATCACGTAGAAAATATTATCGTCTCAGTGTCTGACTCGGAATGCGACGTTGTCTATCAGGCTCTTGCAAGGGTTCTGGTCAGCCTGCGGACGTGAGCGATCAGCGTCCAGGCAGTTGCGCTGGCGATGGTTGCTTCGAAGTCCTTGGCGAGC
>Ga0335075_10016432_pt1 | contig 11053 bp, 4 predicted proteins | sample Lox_Sample_24_FD_206723 | JGI IMG/M metagenome (GOLD analysis project Ga0335075, IMG submission 206723) | Soil microbial communities from Loxahatchee National Wildlife Refuge, Florida, United States - Lox_Sample_2.4 | ecosystem: Environmental > Terrestrial > Soil > Wetlands | place: USA: Florida... | reverse complement strand
TCCACCCGCCCCAGCGCATCGGCGACCGCATTGGCGAGCGCCGCACCCACCCCCACGATCCCCGCCTCACCCGCGCCCTTCACCCCGAGCGGATTGAGCGGCGAGGGCGAAAGCCCGAGGTCCCGGTGGCGGATTTCGGGAACGCAATCGGTCGCCGGCAGCAGATAGTCGGCGAGCGACCCGCTCAAGAGCTGCCCTTCGCGGTCATAGACGAACTCTTCGAAGAGCGCGCCGCCGATCGCCTGCGCCGCCCCGCCCTCGATCTGCCGTCCCACGACCTCGGGGTTGATCACCGTGCCGACATCGTAGGAAATCCACAACCGCACCGGCCGCACCGCCCCGAGCGCCGCATCCACCTCCACCTCGGCCACCACCGCGCCGTGCGCGTACGCCATGTGCTCGGCCCGGAAATAGACGGTTACCCCGTCTCCCGGCGGCCCGCCTGCCGCCAACGCCGCCAGCGCCACGCGCCGCCCGTCCGCGGCCACCACCGCGCCCGGCGCCAGCGCCAATTCCGCCTCCCCGACCCCCAGCCGCGCCGCCGCCCGCTCCTTCAGCCGCCGCGCCAATTCGCCCGCCGCCTCATGGCACGCATTGCCCGCCAGCACCGTCGCCCGGCTCGCAAAGCTCCCGCCTCCGAACTCCAGAAGCTCGGTCTCGCCCACGCGCACCAGGATCGTCTCCGGGGGCTGCCCCAGCGCCTCGCCCGCCACTTTCGCGAGCATCGTCTCCAAGCCTTGCCCGAGGCTCGGCGCTCCCGTCGCGACCTCGATCGCCCCGCTCGCATCGAGCGCCACGCGCGCCCCCTCGAACGGCCCCTTGCCCGTCTTCTCGACGAAGCAGGCCAGCCCGAACCCGCGCCGCCCGCTGCGCTTCCTCTCCGCATAGCCCGAGCGCGCGAGCACGTCGGCCAACGCCGCCGGATAATCGCCGCTGTCATAGACCACGTCCTCGCCGAGCGCGCGTGTCCCCACCCGATAGGGCATCGCCTCCGGCCCGATCAGATTCCGCCGCCTGAGCTCCGCCGGATCGAGCCCGATCCGCGCCGCCCCCACGTCGAGCAGCCGCTCGCGCGCCGCGTTGCACTCGAACCGCCCCGGCCCGCGATAGGTTCCGGTCGGCGTCTTGTTCGTCATCACGCAGCGCACGTCGCAGCGATAGGCGGCCAGCCGATACGGTCCCGGAAGCATTCCGGCCGAAAGCTCCGGCACGATCACCCCGTGCGTGCGCATATAGGCGCCCATGTCGTTGGTGAGCCGCACCTCGAGCCCGGTGAGCGCGCCACTCCGCTTGAGCCCGAGCCGCATCGCGTAGCGCTGGTCGCGCGAATGGTTGGCCGCGATCAGATGCTCGAGCCGGTCCTCGATCCATTTCACCGGCCGGCCGAGCCGCATCGCCGCGAAGGGGATCAGAAAATCCTCCGGGTAGAACTCGCCCCGCACGCCGAACCCGCCGCCGACATCGGGCACGATCAGCGCGATGTTCCGCTCCGGCAGCCCCAGCATGCGCGCCAGCACGCCGCGATTGAAGTGCGGCACCTTGGTCATTCCCCAGACGCGGAGACGATTCTGCCCGGGGTCGAAATCCGCGACCAGGCCGCGCGTCTCCATCGGCACCGCGCTGTGCCGCCCGGTGCGGAAGCGGAACGTCACGATCTCGTCCGCCTCCGCCATCGCCGCATCCAGATCGCCGAACCCGTCGCTGAACCGGCAGGCGGCGTTGTCCTCGCATCCCGCGAAGAGCGAAGGCGGATCCTCCGCCTCCGGATCCACAGCCGCCGGCAGCGCGTCGGCCTCGATCGTCGCGAGCGCCAGCGCATCCTCCGCCGCATAGCGGCTCGCCGCCACCACCACCGCCACCGGCTCGCCCACATAGCGCAACCGCTCGCCGGCGAGCGGGAATTGCAAGTAGGGATCGAGGCTTTCGTAAGGATTGAGCCGCACCGGAATGGGCGTCATCGCGCCCAAGTCCGCCGCAGTGAAGATCCCGGCCACGCCCGGCACCCGCCGCGCCCGCGCCGCATCGACGCCTACGAGCCGCGCATGCGCATAGGGGCTCCGCAGCACCGCCGCGAAGAGCATGTGCGGCAGGTCGAAATCATCGACGAAGCGTCCCTGGCCCGCGAGGAATCGCCGAAGCTCGGGCCGCCGCTCGAGCGGGCGTCCGATATAGCGGAATGGCGCCCCGCTCATCGTCCGCGCACGGCGAGCAGGCGCACCCGCTCGGGCGCCAACGGCAGCACGATCTCCTCCGGATCGCATTCGAGCGCGTCGAGCACCGCGCCCGCGATCGCCGCCGGCGCGCCGATCGTCCCGCTCTCGCCCACGCCCTTCACGTCCGTCTCCGCCGCGCTCTCGCGATGGACGATCTCGATCCTCGGAATATCCGTCGTCCCCGGCAGCAGATAATCCGCAAGGCTCGCGCTCAGAAGCTGCCCCTCCGCGTCGTACACCATCTCCTCCAAGAGCGCGCTCCCGATCCCCTGCGCGACGCCGCCCCGCACCTGGCCCTCCACCGCCCGCGGATCGACCATCGCGCCGCAATCCTCGGCCACCACATAGCGCAGCACCTTGACCCCGCCCGTCTCCCGGTCCACCTCCACCAATGAAAGATGCGCCGCCGAGGAATAGGGCACCTTCGGGGGATCGTAGGTGCAATCCGCGATCGCGTCCTCCTCCAGCGCCGCAAGCTCGGCGAGCTCCATCCGCGTGCCCGGCTCCTCGATCCGCTCGACCCCGCCCGCGCGATAGCGAACCGCCGTCGCCGGCACACTCCACGCCGCCGCCGCGCGCCGCACCAGAATGTGCTCCAGCCGTTCTGCCGCGCCCAGCACCGCGCCCCCGCCGCCCACCATCGCGCGGCTCGCGAAGGTGCCCGAGCCGTACGGCGTCCGCGCCGTGTCTCCGAGCACAACGCTGATCCTTGCTTCCGGAATCCCGAGCCGCCGCGCCAGGATCTTCGCATAGGCATGCTTGAGCGTCTGGCCCTGCGAAGGCGTGCTCACCGCCGCCTCGATCGTCCCGTCCCGCCCAAGCCGAAGCCGCGCCGCGTCGTATCCCGGCACGTGCACCATCCCTCGCCGCCGATAGACCGCCCGGTTCATCCCCGTCGCCTCGACGAAGCACGAGATCCCGATCCCGAGCGCCCGTCCCTCGCTCCGCGCCCGCGCCTGCTCCTCGCGCCACGCCTCGTATCCCGCCTGCCGCGCCGCGAGTTCGAGCAGCGCCGGATAATCCCCGCTGTCGTACGTCACACCCGCCGCACTCGCCGCCGGCATCGCCTTCGGCCCGATCAGGTTCCGCTTCCGCAACGCAATCGGATCGGTCCCGATCCGCCGCGCGAGCCGGTCCATCAACCCTTCCATGACGAGCGGCCCGAGCGTGAACCCGACACCCCGATAGGCCCCGGTCGGGCAGCGGTGCGTCGCCACCGCCACGCCCTCGTAACGGTACGCCGGCACCAGGTACGGCCCCGGCAGCGCGCTCCCGATCGTCAGCGGCTCGAGCGCGGCCGAAAGCGGAAAGCTCGAATAGGCGCCGACATCGACGACCGCCCGCGCCGCGAGCCCGAGCAGCGCCCCATCCGGGCGCGCGAAAAGCTCGGCCTCCACCATCGCGTCGCGCGCATGCACGCTCGCCAGCAAATTCTCGATCCGGTCCTCGACCCATTGCACCGGCCGCCCGACCCGCATCGCGAGATGCGCCGCGATCAGCTCCTCCGGGAAGGCCTGCATCTTGATCCCGAATCCGCCGCCCACGTCCGGCGCGATCACGCGCACCGCGATCCCGTCCAGCGTCAGGCTGCGCGCGATCAGATCGCGCAGCAGATGCGGGATCTGCGTCCCGCTCCACACCACCAGCTCACCCTGCTCGGGGCGGAAATGCGCGAGCACGCCGCGATTCTCCATCGCCGCTCCGCTCACCCGCGGATGGCGGAACCGCCCGCGCACCGAAACGCAATCCGCACCCATCGCAAGCGGCGCCCCGATCGCAACGGTGAACAGAAGGTTGTCGGGCAGCCCCGCATGAACAAGCGGCGCGTCCGCCGCCATCGCGGCTTGGGCGTCCGCCGCCGCCCGCGTCGGCGCGTAGCCCACCTCCACCAGCGCCGCGCCATCCTCCGCCGCATAGCGGCTCGCCGCCAGCACCGCCGCGACCGCCTCGCCCACGTAGCGCACTTCGCCCACGGCGAGCGCCGGCCACTCCGTCGCCCGATAGGTGCAACCCTCGCCGGGAGCCAGTTCGGTCCGGATCGGCCGCACGAACTGAGCGATATCCTCCCCGCTCACCACGCTCGCCACACCCGGCACCGCGCGCGCGCGCGCAACCTCGATCCCCTCGATCCGCGCCGCCGCGTGCGGGCTCCGCACCAGCGCCAAGTGGAGCGTTCCGGGCAGGTCGAGATCGTCGAGGAAGCGGCCGCGCCCGAGGACAAGCGGCCGGTGCTCGGATGGGGGAGGGGAGGGCGGCTTGATCGGGGCACCCCGCGAACTTGTTCGCGGGGACCCCGTCGCCGCCTCATCCATCGCGGAGCGCGTCCATCAGCGGCTTCTGCTGCCCGCCGTCGATCTCGATCATCGTGCCGTTGACGAACCGCGCGCGCTCGGAGGCAAGGAACACCACGAGGTCCGCAACCTCCTCGACCTCGGCGATGCGCCCGAGCGGAATGCTGCGCGGCGCCAGCCGGTCCGCCTCCTCGACCGAAAGCTTCATGTCGCGCGCCATCGCCCGCACCAGCCCGTCCCAGCGCTCGGTCCGCACCGGGCCGGGATTGACCGCAACGAAGGTGATGTTCTCGCGCCCGAACTGCCCGGCGAGCGAAAGCGTGAGGTTCTGCCCCGCCGCGTTCGCCGCCCCCGGCGCGATCTCCCAATAGCAATGCTTTATCCCGTCATTGCCGATCAAGTTCACCACGCGCCCGCCGCCCTGCCGGCGCATCGTGGGCAGCACGGCGCGGATCAGCCGCACATAGCCCAAGAACTTCAGTTGCAGCGCCTGCTCCCAGTCCTCGTCCGAGAGATGCTCGATGACGCCGCCGCGCGCGCTGCCGGCATTGTTCACGAGAATATCGATCCGCCCGAACCGCTCGACCGTTGCCGCGACGAACCCTTCGGCGTCCTCCGTCCGCGTGAGGTTCGCCCGCACGCCCAATGTCTCGACCCCGGTCTCCTCGGCGATCGTCGCCGCCGTCGTCTTCACCTCGTCCTCCGTCCGCGCGCAGAGCGCCACCTTCGCGCCTTCCCGCGCGAAGCCCTCCGCGATCGCCTTGCCGATTCCCTTGCTGCCGCCGCTCACCAGCGCAACCCGGCCGCGCAGTCCGAGGTCCATCCGATCCGTCTCCCCGTTCGCCCTCGCAACGGCCGTACCATCCGCCCCAACCGCGCGTCAACGCCAGGGAACGTGCCACGCTCCTGCGCTCTCCTGCCGGCGTGCCCGGCCGCCGCCGCTCCGACCGCCAGGGTTGATCCAACAGAGGCCAGAGTCAGGCGGTTCGCTGAACCGGCCGATCGCCCGAAAGCCTCACCACGAAATGAGGGTTCCCGAGGCTCCGCGATATTATTGCGGCGTATAGGCCGGCGCCGGAGCGCCGGACTGGTTGTGCTGGCCGGCGGAATATCCCTGCTGATAGGCCGATTGCTCGTCCTTCTGCTGGTTTTCCTTGACGTGGTTGTAGACGAGCCCGCCAACCAGCCCGACCCCGGCGCCGATCGCGGTGCCGAGTGCCGCATTGCCCGCCAGCGCGCCGATGATCGCGCCGCCGGTCGCCCCGCCCAATGTGCCGATGCCCGCGGCCTTTTGCTGCTGCGTCATGTTCTCGCAGCCGCCCAGCACCGCGATGCAAAGAGCCAACGCAAGGAATCGCTTCATGGTCCTTCCCTCCTCGCGCTCTTATCGCCCGGCCGGGCAGGGAAAGCGCTGAGCCAGAAATTCATACAAGCCGTCGGCCGGCGGCAGCCCTGCGTCGGAAGGATTGGCCTTGGCCCAGGACACGAATTCGGCGATCGCCTGGTTGCGCGTCGGCGCGGGCTTGGGAATGCAGAAGGCAGGCGTGCCCCGCGCCGCGTTGACCTGCGCCAGGATCTGATAGGCGCCGAGCAGGTAGCCGTGGCAGAAATTCTGCGCCGCCGTCGTCATCATCATATCGGAGGACGAGGAGTCGGAGCAGAGCTCCGCCAGAGCGCTCGTCGTCGGCACGGCGAAGGTCTGCTCGGTCGGCCCCGTCTGCGCGCCGGCCGCGCATGTCGTCGCCGCCAGCACGCAGGCGGCAATGATCAATTGTTTCATTTCATCCTCCCCGGCTCTCGCGAAACCTCGCCCGCCGCGCCCTTCGAATCGCGGACCCCGCCCTGCAATCTTGCCGGGCCGCGCCCGCGCTGTCATCCGCTTTTCCGCCGCACCGGAGGCTGCGGTCCGCTCGGGGGGAGGGGGCAGAGATAGAAAAACAAAGCCTGTAAATCTACCTTGAAGTTACAGTGGGCAGTACGCCATGATGCCGATAAGAATTCTCATGCGCGGGATGTTACATGGATCGTCCGGCCCGCGCGGGATGCAAGCGTAGCGGCGTCGTCATGACCGCCGGCTCGTGACCGCCCGGCCTCCGCCGGATGGCGGAGAGTGAAGAGGCTTGGGCGAATGTGGGGTCCACGCGCGCTGCTGCTGCCTGGGGCTGTGGTTTGCGGGCTGTGCCCGGCAGCCTTTGCGCAAGGGCCGGTGCTGCCGACGGGCGGGGCCTACGTCGCCGGCACCGGCGGCATCGCGACCGCCGGCCCGACGACGACGATCACCCAATCCTCCGCCCGCGGCATCATCGACTGGCAGGGTTTCTCGATCGGCGCCGGCAACCAGGTCCGTTTCGACAACGGCAGCGGCGCCACCCTCAACCGGGTGACCGGGGCCAGCCTTTCCGCAATCGCGGGGGCGCTCAGCGCCAGCGGCTCGGTCTATCTGATCAACCCCAACGGCGTGGTGATCGGGCCGAGCGGCAAAATCGTCACCGGCGGTAGCTTCGTCGCCGCGACGCGCGACGTGCCGAACAGCCAGTTCATGGCCGGCGGTTCTCTCGCCTTCTCCGGCACCTCCAGCGGCACCGTGACCAACGAGGGGCGGATCGTCTCCAAGGGCGGGGATGTGGTGCTGATCGGCGAGGCGGCGACCAACCGCGGCAGCATCACAGCACTCAACGGCACGGCGGCGCTCGCGGCCGGCAACGAGGTGGTGCTGAGCGCGGCGAGCGGCCCCGCCGGGGTCTATGTGGTGCCGGACCCCGCCGCGCGCGGCAACGTCACCAACAGCGGGCGGATCAAGGCCGCGGCCGCGGAACTGGCCGCCGCGGGCGGCAATGTCTATGCGCTCGCCGGCAACCGGCAGGGGCTGATCGAGGCCCAAGGCAAGCGCACGATCGCGGGGCAGGTCTGGCTCACCGCCCCCAACGGCACGGTGAGCGTTTCCGGCACGGTTATCGCGCGCAACGCGGACGTGCCAGGCGGCATCACCGGGGGCACGATCGTCGCCGACGGCAACACGGTGGTACTCGCCGGCACGGCGCGCCTGCTCGCCACCGGCAGCAAGGGGGGCACGGTGCTGGTCGGCGTCTCGGCGCCGGGTGGGGCGAACGAGGCGGCGAGCACTAGCATCGCCAACGGCGCCGTGATCGCAGCCGGCGGCACGGCCGCCGCCGGCGGTGGGGATATCGAGACCTCGGGCCAGACGCTCACGCTCGGCTCCGCGAACATCTCGGCCGGCCCGGGCGGGAGCTGGCTCCTCGACCCCACCGACATCACGATCGACGCGGCCGCGGCGAGCACGATCTCCACGAGCCTCAACGCGGGCAGCGACGTGACCGAGGAGACATCTTCGGGCGGGACCGGGAACATCACGGTCGCCTCGCCGATCTCGTGGAGCAGCCCCGCGACGCTCACGCTCTCGGCCTTCAACAGCGTCATCGTCGGCGCGGCGATCACCGCGACGGGCAACGGCAGCCTCGCCATCGTGACGAACAACAATGACGGCGGCACGAGCAGCGGTGGAACGCTCGCCTTCGAAGGCGGCGACATCGAGTTCACCGCCCCGGGCGAGGGCGCGCTCAGCATCGACGGCACCGCCTATACGCTGATCCAGAGCATGTCCGAGCTGCAGGATGTCGCCAGCAGCGGCAATTACGCGCTCGCGGTCGATCTCGATGCGAGCGGCACCAGCTTCACCCCGATCGCGGAGAGCGGGAGCTTCACCGGCACCTTCAACGGCCTCGGCAACACGATCTCCAACCTGACCATCCAGTCCTCCGGCGATTATCTGGTCGGGCTGTTCGGAGAGATCGGCGCGGGCGGGGTCGTGGAGAATCTCGGCCTCGTCGGCGGCAGCATGGTCGGCAGCGCCGCCGCCGGCGTCGGCCCGCTGGCCGGGGCAAATTTCGGCGGCACGATCGAGAACGATTATGCCACCGGAACGGCCACCGGCACCGGCGGGACCGGCGGGCTGGTCGGCGTCAGCGATTACGGCGGAACGATCGAGGATTCCTACGCGACCGGCGCGGTCACCAGCGAGGACTCCATCGCCGGCGGGCTGGTCGGTGAAAATATCGACAGCACGATCAAGGATTCCTACGCGACCGGAGCGGTGGGCGGCGCTGTCTATCTCGGCGGGCTGGTCGGAGAGGCCTATTCCGGCGGCACGATCGAGGATTCCTACGCCACCGGCGCGGTGAGCGGCGGATCCGGGAGCCTTCTCGGCGGGCTGGTTGGATACAACCTCGCCACGATCGAGGATTCCTACGCGACGGGCGCGGTCGGCGGCAGTGGCGGCAACCTCGATGTCGGCGGGCTGGTCGGAGAAAACGACGGCACGATCGAGGATGCCTATTCCACCGGAGCGGTCAGCGCCGGCGGCAGCGGCAACGTTGTCGGCGGGCTGATCGGGGAAAACGACGCCGGCACGATCACCGACACGTACTGGAACGAGGACCGCAGCGGGACGACGACCGGGGTCGGGAGCGGCTCCGCGAGCGGCGTGACCGGCCTCAGCGGCTCCGCGGTCTTCACCGCCTCCTCCTATGCCGGCTTCACCTTCACCACCACGCCCGGCGAGGCGGGCAACGCCTGGGTGATCGTCGATGGCGACGGCTCGCTCAACAATGCGAGCGGCGCCGCCGGCGGCACCATGCCGATGCTCGCCTCCGAATATGCGACGAGCATCGTCAATGCGCACCAGCTCCAGCTCATGGCGATGGACCTCTCGGCAAGCTACACGCTCGCCGCAAACGTCGATGCCTCCGCCACCGGCTCGAGCACCTCGGCCACCACCGGCACCGATGTCTGGGGAAGCGGCGGCTTCGTGCCGGTCGGGGAGAGCACTTTGTTCACCGGCACCTTCAACGGCCTCGGCAACACCATCTCCAACCTGACGATCAATTCCTCCGGCGAATCTCTCGGGCTGTTCGGATACGTCGGCGCCGGCGGGATCGTGGAGAATCTGGGCCTCGTCGGCGACAGCATCACCGGCAACGGTAGTGCCTGGGTCGGCGGGCTGGCCGGGCACAACTACGGCACGATCGAGAGCGCCTATGCAACCGGCACGGTCACGAGCCCCGCCGGCGGCAGCGCCATCGGCGGGCTGGTCGGAGAAAACGACGGCACGATCACCGGCGCCTATGCCACCGGGACGGTCAGCGGCGGTCCCGCGACCCTCGCCGGCGGGCTGGCCGGGGACAACAACGGCACGATCGAGAACGCCTATGCAACCGGCACGGTCACGAGCCCCGGCGGCACCCTCTCCATAGTCGGCGGGCTGGTCGGGGAGAACCATGAAGGCACGATCGAGGATGCCTATGCCACCGGCGCGGTCAGCAGCCCCGGCGATTATGTCGGCGGGTTGGTCGGATACGACGACGCCGGCACCTATTCCGGAGATTATTTCGATACCGTAACCACAGGCACGGATGCCGACGCAGGCAATGGCGCGCTCGCCGGCGTGACCGGCCTCGCGACCACGCAATGGCTGACCGAGGGGCCGATCGCGACCGGTGCCTGGAGCGCCGCCACCTGGGTCGCGGGCTATCCCTATCCGGTCCTGAATGCGCTGCCCTACGTGCTGGTCAGCGCCACCGGCCAGCTGACCTACGGCTCGTCCATCCCCACGCCCGGCATCACCGGCATCACCGACCAGAACGGCAATGACGCAAGCGGCCTGGTCGACACGGCCGATACCACTTGGCTGACCACGGCGAACGCCGCCAGCAATGTCGGCGCCTACGTCATCGGCGGCGAAGGCGCGACGGTCAGCCCGGGCTACCAGCTCACCTATGCCGGCACGCTCACCATCGATCCGGCTTCGCTCACGATCACCGCGGACGACCAGACGAAGACCTATGGCGAGCCCGCCACGCTCGCCGGCTACAGCGTCAGCGGGCTGGTCAACGGCGATACCGTGACAGGGGTCGCGCTCACCAGCGCCGGCGCCACCGCAACGGCCAATGCAGGCAGCTACGAAATCGTGCCGGGCAACGCGACCGGCATCGGTCTTTCCAACTACGTCATTACCTATGAGGACGGCACGCTCGCCGTCGATCCTGCCGTGCTCACGGCCGGGCTCACCGGCACTGTTGCGAAAATCTACGACGGCACCACCGCGGCGACGCTGACCCCGGCCAACTACACGCTGTCCGGCGTGATCGGCACCGACCGGGTCAGCCTCAACGATCCGGCAAGCGGCGTCTATGAAACCGCCGCGGTCGGCACGGGCATCCCGGTCTCGGTCAGCCTGCTTGTCCTGCTCGGCCCCGATGCCGGCAATTACATCCTCGCCGACCCGAGCCTGACCGCCGATATCGGCACCATCGCGCCGCCGCCGGTTGCGCCGCCCGCGCCGGTTGCAGAGCCGGCACCGGTGGCGCTGCCTTCCCCGATCCCGTTGCTGCCGATGCTCTCGCCTTTGCCGCAGCCGGCGCCGACCGGCGGCGCGGGGGCGCTCATGGTCCTCGGCGCCAACGGAATCGGCCCGCTGCCTTCGGTCATCGCCGAGGAAGACGCCGCCGGGCTTCTCTTCGGCCCCGGCGAGAT
>Ga0335075_10016431_pt1 | contig 11054 bp, 9 predicted proteins | sample Lox_Sample_24_FD_206723 | JGI IMG/M metagenome (GOLD analysis project Ga0335075, IMG submission 206723) | Soil microbial communities from Loxahatchee National Wildlife Refuge, Florida, United States - Lox_Sample_2.4 | ecosystem: Environmental > Terrestrial > Soil > Wetlands | place: USA: Florida... | reverse complement strand
AGCTGAGCCCGCGCCGCACGCGCGGTCGCCGTCAGCCGTTGACGTCGCGCCGCATGAACACGATGAACGCGGCGCCGAGCGACAGCGCCGCGTAGATCGCGCACACCCACGCGGCGCGCACGATCGGTTGGGAGTCGATCGGGGTGCGCAGCAGCCCCTGCCAGGCGTTGAACTGTGTCGAGAGCAGGTAGGGCTGGAGCGAGGACAACCCCGGAAGGATCCCGATCAACTGGAAGATGATCGACAGCATCAGCGTGCCGACCACCGCTGCCGCGCTGTTGCGCGTGATGGTGGAGAGCATCAGCCCGATGCAGACCACCGCGGCGATCGGGATGAGGTACACCGCGAGGCTCACGTAGACGAGCAGCAGCGCCCGCGGTGCGGACACGATCGTCCCGGACAGGCTCTGAAGCGGGTTGAATCCGGACTGCAGCGAGCCGGCCACCACCCCCACCGTCCCGCACAGGAACGTCGCCACGCACGCGTAGCTGAGCGCGATCAGCCCCTTGCCGCAGAACACCTGCCAGCGCTCCAGCGAGCGAGTCAGGATCGTCTTCAGCGTCCCGCCCTGGTCCTCGGCGGCGACGATGTCCCCGGCGACGAGCGCGGCGATCAGCGGAAACAGCCAGATCGCTCCGAACAGCAGCACGACGAGCGGGATCGCGAGCCCACTGCGATCGACGTAGTCCGAGAACGCGAATCCGCCACCGCGCTCGTGATGGCGGCGCAGGTGGACGGCGAGGACGAACAGGAGCGGGACCAGCACCGCCATCGCCAGACCCAGGTAGGTCCGCTTCTGGTAGCGGAGCTTGGCCAGCTCCCAGCGGTAGACGGTGGCGATTCCGGACATCACTGCACCGCCGCCGGCGCTGCGTCCTGACCTTCGGTGAGCGAGAAGAAGACGTCTTCGAGCGTCGCCGACTGAGGCGTGAGCTCGTGGATGAGCGCCCCGGCGTCGATGAGCGACTGCGACAGCGCCCCGACGGCATCCTCGGAGGCGGTCAGCTCGAGGTGGTCACGGACGCGCCGCACCCCCGTCACGCCCGGCTGGGCCTCGCAGACGGCCAGCGCGATCGTGTCGTCGCTGGTGCGCAGGCGCAGCACCGCGCCCGCGCGGGTGAGGGCGGCGATCTCGCCTTCGTAGACGACCCGGCCGCGCCGGACGATCGCCACGCGGTTGCACACCTCCTCGACCTCGCCGAGCAGATGGCTCGAGAGCAGCACCGTCATTCCCTCGTCGGCGAGACGTCGCACGAGCCGGCGCATGTCCCGCATCCCGCCCGGATCGAGGCCGGTGGCGGGCTCGTCGAGCAGCAGCAGGCGCGGGTTGCGCAGCAGCGAGGCGGCAATGCCCAATCGCTGGCGCATCCCGTGCGAGTAGCCACCGACGCGGTCGCGCTGGCGACCGGTGAGCTCGACGATCTCGAGCGCTGCGTCGATGCGGCTCCGCGCGTCGCCGCCGTCGTAGGCCGCGAGCAGCTCGAGATTGCGCCGGGCGCTGAGGTAGGAATAGAACGTGGGCGCCTCGACGAAGCCCGCGACGCCCTCCAGCGCCGACACCGACGTGATCGGATCGCGCCCGAACAGCCGGACCGAGCCGGCGGTCGGGGTGATCAGCCCGAGCATCATGCGCAACGAGGTCGTCTTGCCTGCCCCGTTGGGGCCGAGATAGCCGTAGACGTCGCCCGCGTTGACGGTGAGATCGACTCCCGCGACCGCCTCCAGCGTGCCGTACCGCTTGACCAGACCGCGCACCTCGATCGGTGGCGCAGCCTGGTCGGTCATCCGCCGCCCGCGAGCGCTCCGGCGGCCGCTTCGGCGGCGGAGGCGGTGACCGAGCCGACCACGGTGTAGCCGACGCCGGCCCTGGTGAACCGGAGCACGGTCCCCAGCGGCGTGGAGAGGACGGTCGCGGTCGCCCCGTCGACGTTGTGGGTCGGCAGCGACAGTCCGTCGAGTGAGGAGGGCTGCGACGCGGCCCCCGATGCCCGGGACTCGATCACTGCGATCGTCCCGAGCCCGTGGCCGTAGAGCAGCAGCGCCGAGTCCGTTCCATCGAGCTTGACCTTGCGCAGGGCGAGGCCGTTGACGCTCGCCGGCGCGTGCAGCCGGAAGCTCAGATGCGAGGCGACGCGCCCTCGGCCGGTGATTGCCGGACCGTGGTGGGCGGGCGCGTCCAACGCGCCCCCGCCGGAGCCCCCGACGTGGACGACGCGTGCGCCTGCGGGCGGGGAGATCTCGAAGACCGACGCGGGCACGGCGCCGTAGGAGACGGACGTCGCCTGCAGGCCGAGCACCGGGGTGGTGCCGCCCCGCGCGTACACGTTGAACTGGAGCGGGATACCGCGGGTGGCGTCCCAGGCGAGCTGGATCGATCCGAGCAGCCCGGCGGAGGTCTTCGGTGAGACGGTCACGCTGTAGGCCGGCCGGCCGGCGACATCGGTCGCCGTCGGGCCCGTGATGTCAAAGCGCTGCATCAGGCGGGCGAGCTCCGCCTGGATCGAGGCGATCGTCGGAAGGCCCTGCCCCGAGCGGTGAGCGCCTGAGGAGCTCGCCGAGCCCGCGCGCCGTCCCATCGTCCCCTCGAAGACGACGTTCTGCGCCGGGTCGGAGACCCACCAGGAGCCGTGGTCGACCACGATCTGCGCGTCCCCGTCGTCGGACTGGAGCTCGAGCCGGAACCGTCCGCCGGCGGTCCACCACAGCCGCCCGCTCGCACCCTGCAGCAGCGGATCGACCGTGCGGCCGGTGAGATCGGTGGAGTCGATCAGGTTGTCGGTGAACGTGATGTCGGCGCTGACGCCGGTGACGGGATGCTGCTTGCCGGCACTGAGCGCGGCATGGATTCCGTTGGCGAGGGTCGTGGGCCGCGGGACCGGTCCGACTCCGGTGGCGGCGACGGCGATTGCGGCGCATGCCGCCGCGGCCGCGAGCGCTCCGAAGATCGTGGCCAGCAGCCGCCGCGTGGAGGCGGTGCGCAGAAACCGCATAACCACAGGGTGCCACAGCTCCGAGCCGCTGGGGCCCGGTTCCGTCGATTCTGAGCCGACGTCCTATTGAGGATTGACCGCGCCAGACCGGGTAGCGTGACGGGCATGTGTCGGCTGTTCGGCATGCACGGGGGCGACGAGCCAGTCGAGGCGACGTTCTGGCTGCTCCAGGCGCCCGACTCGCTCTCGGAACAGAGCCGGCGCGAGCCCGACGGGACCGGGCTGGGCTGGTTTGACTCCGACGGCCGCCCGCATCTCTCCAAGCAGGCGCTCGCCGCCCACGACGACCGCACATTCGCGCGGGAGGCACAGCACGTTCGCTCCCGCACGTTCGTCGCCCACGTCCGCTACGCGACGACGGGCGCGCTGGAGAAGAAGAACACCCATCCGTTCGAGCAGGACGGCCGCCTGCTCGCGCACAACGGAATGGTCTCGGACCTCGACCTGCTCGAGCAGCAGCTCGGCCCCGATCTGGACCGCGTACACGGGGACACCGACTCCGAGCGCGTGTTCGCGCTCATCACCCGGGAGATCGACCGGCTCGGGGACGTCGGGGACGGGATCACCTCGGCGGCGCGGTGGATCGCCGCCAACCTGCAGATGCTCGCGCTCAACCTCATCCTGATCGATGCGACCGACCTGTGGGCGCTGCGTTACCCGGATGTCCACGATCTGTTCGTGCTCGAGCGTTCCGCCGGCGAAAGGCTCGACCACGCCCGCGGCGGCCGTATCCGCGCCACCTCCGAGAAGCTCGCCGAGCATCCCGCGGTGATCCTCGCCACCGAGCGGATGGACGACGACCCGGGCTGGGGGCCGCTCGCCTCGGGTGAGCTGCTCCACGTCGACAGCGCGCTGACGGTGACCCGCAGGCGGGCGATCGAGGTTCCCCCGACGCGCCCGCTCACGCTGGCGGATCTCGAGGGCCGTGCCGCCGCCGCACAGCGCGGCTGAGCCGCCTCGGCCGACCACCCTCTAAGCTGGCGAATCCATGCCCGACGCGCTGATCTGCGAGCCGCTGCGCACTCCTGTCGGCCGCTTCGGCGGCATGTTCCGCGACGTGTCGGTCACCGACCTCGCGACGGTCGTGATCAAGACCGTGATGGAGCGCGCGCAGGTCCCGGCAGGGGCCGTCGACGACGTGATCCTCGGCCAGGGATACGCCAACGGCGAGGCGCCGGCGCTGGGCCGGGTCGCCGGCCTCGACGCCGGACTGCCGGTCGAGGTTCCCGGCTATCAGCTCGACCGCCGCTGCGGCTCGGGTCTGCAGGCGATCTGCGAGGCGGCGATGCAGATCCAGACCGGGGTCGCCGACCTGATCATCGCGGGCGGCGCCGAGTCGATGAGTCAGACAGAGCTGTACTCGACCGAGCTGCGCTGGGGTGCGCGCTCGGGCGGGGCGATGCTGGAGGACCGGCTCGTGCGCGGGCGCGTGACCGCCGGCGGCGCCAACCATCCGGTGCCGGGCGGGATGATCGAGACCGCCGAGAACCTGCGCCGCGAGTACGCCATCCCGCGCGAGGAGCAGGACGAGCTCGCGCTGCGCTCGCACCAGCTCGCGGTCGCAGCACAGCAGAACGGCACATTCGCGGAGGAGATCGTGCCCGTCGAGGTCAGGGACCGCAAGAACGGCACTCGGCTGATCGATCGCGACGAGCACCCGCGGGCGGACGCGACGCTTGAGAGCCTCGGCGCGCTGCGGCCGGTGATGGGCCGCAAGGACCCTGAGGCAACCGTGACCGCCGGCAACGCCTCCGGGCAGAACGACGGCGCCGCCGTGTGCATCGTCACCAACGAGGCGAAGGCCTCAGAGCTCGGACTGCGGCCGTTCGCCCGGCTGGTCGGCTGGGCGTGCGCCGGCGTGCCGCCGCGGACGATGGGGATCGGTCCGGTTCCCGCCGTGGCCAAGCTGATGGCGCGCGCCGGACTCTCGCTCGACGACATGTCGCTGATCGAGCTCAACGAGGCGTTCGCGGCGCAGGTGCTCGCGGTGCTGCGCAACTGGGAGCTCGCCGACGGCCTCGAGCGCGTGAACGTCAACGGCTCCGGGATCTCCCTCGGGCATCCGATCGGGGCCACCGGCGGGCGGATCCTGGTCACGCTCCTGCGGGAGCTGCGCCGGCGCGGTGGCCGGTACGGGCTGGAGACGATGTGCATCGGCGGCGGCCAGGGATTGGCGGCGGTGTTCGAGAACCTGCAGGTGAGCTGAGTGGCACCCGGCGTCACAGCCGGGGCCGCGCCCGTGCTTGCCGAGGTCGTTGAGGAGCTCGCGGGCTTCCAGCGCCGTGCCGGTTCGGAGGGAGAGCACCGCGCGGCCGAATGGATCGCGCGCCGGCTGCGCGCCGGCGGCTGCGAAGCCGAGGTGGAGAACGCCGACTTCAAGGCCGGGTACGCCGGTCTGATGCGCGGCCTCTCGCTCGCGGGCACGGCGGCCGGGATCGCAACGCTCGCGGCCCGCACGCTGCGCCCGCCCGCGGCCGCCGTGGCGGCGCTCGCCGGGGCGGCAATGATCGACGACATCTCCAACGGCCCGCGGCTGGCCCGCGGCCTGATCCAGCGCCGCGAGCCGACCTGGAACGTCGTCGGCACCGCGGGCGACCCGGAGGCGGCCCGCACGCTCGTGCTGCTCGCCCATCACGATGCGGCGCCGACCGGCCTGATCTTCAACGACGCCGTCCAGGCCTGGGTGGGCGAGCGCTTCCCCGGGCTGATCGAGCGCACCAACACCGCGGTGCCGATGTGGTGGGGCCCGCTCGCCTCCCACGGCCTGATCGCCGCCGGAGCGGTCACCCAGCGCCGCTGGCTGGCCGGGCTCGGGCTGTTCGGCACCGTGCTCTCCGTCGCCGCCTTTCACGACATCGCGCGCAGCCCGGTCACGCCGGGTGCCAACGACAACCTGAGCGGCGTCGCGGTGCTCGTCGGTCTCGCCGAGCGGCTGCGCGCCGAGCCCGTCGAGGGGCTGCGCGTGCTGCTCGTCTCCTGCGGGGCCGAGGAGGTCATTCAGGGCGGGATCCACTCCTTCGCCCGTGCCTGGTTCCCCCGCCTGGCCACCGACCGCACGTGGTTCCTCAACCTGGAGACCGTCGGCTCACCGCAGCTGATCATGCTCGAGGGCGAGGGTCCGGTCGTGATGGAGGACTACCACGACAGCGGGTTCCGCGACCTTGTGGTGCGCTGCGCCGAGCGCGCCGGCGCGTCGCTGAAGCGCGGCTTCCGGGCGCGCAGCTCGACCGACGCGGTGATCCCGAGCCGGTACGGCTACCCGACGGCGACGCTCTCCTCGGTCAACCGCCACAAGGCACTGTCCAACTACCACCTGATGAGCGACACGCCCGAGAACCTCGACTACGGGACGATCACCGAGGCGCTCGACGTCGCCGAGGCACTCGTCCGCAACCTCGCCGCGGGCTGAGAGAGGTTCAGCCCTGCGGAGCGCGCTGCCCGCGCGCGACCTGGAACTCCCCGGTCGCGGGGAGCGGCTCGATCGTCCCGGTCGGCGGCTCCGGAGCGACCTCGGCCTGGTTTCCGCGCCGCCGGCCGGCGCCGATCCACGGCTGGCCCTTCGCGGGGATTCCCGAGGCCGCCGCGGCGATCAGCATGGCGGCCAGGCCGAACACGAACGCGGAGCCGAGCGCGTGCGAGAACGGGCCTGAGATCACCTGCGGGAAGAACGCCTTGCTCGTCAGCACATGCTGCTGGTGGGCGGAGAGATGGTGCAGCGATGGGCCGAGCAGCGTCTTGACCGGGTTGTAGCCGAGGAACGCGGCGAACAGAGTCGCCACTGGCGGCAGGCTCGCCGCGCGCGCGGCATCGGGATGCGGGACCCCGTGACCCTGCAGGTTCGTCAGCAGCGAGTCGTGCAGCGTCCCCGAGAGCCCGATGATCATCAGGCTGAAGAAGATGCCGATCGAGAGCACCATCCCGGAGTTCATGAAGGTGGCGACCATGCCCCCGCCGGCACCGCGCTGATCGGGCGGCAGCGAGTTCATGATCGAGGCGCGGTTGGGCGAGAAGAAGATCCCCATGCCCAGGCCGTTGAGCACGATCGCCGCGGCGAAGACCGGATAGGAGAAGTTGACCGGCAGCGCCCACAGGAACACGAAGGAGCCCGCCGCCAGGAGCATTCCGAAGACCGCGAACGGACGCGGGCCCATCCGGTCAGACAGCGCGCCGGCGACCGGTCCGGCGACGAGCATCCCGGCGACGAGTGGCAGCAGGAAGATGCCCGCCCACAGCGGCGTCGAGGAGAAGCTGTAGCCGTGTCGCGGCAGGTAGATGCCCTGCAGCCAGATGATGAGCACGAACTGCAGTCCTCCGCGCCCGATCGCCGACAGCAGCGAGGCGAGGTTACCCGCGGCGAACGCCCGGACCTTGAACAGGTCGAGGTGGAACATCGGCGCCTCGGCGCGCGTCTCGATGAAGCAGAACCCGATCAACACGACGATCCCGCCACCGATCTCGGCGAGCACCCGCGGGCTGGTCCAGCCCATCACGTGGTGGCCGTAGGGCTGGATCCCGTAGGTGATCCCCACCATGATCGCCACGAGCCCGACCGCGAACGTGACGTTGCCCCACCAGTCCATCTTCGCGTGCTTGCGCTCGGACAGATCCCGCAGCTTGGCGAAGCCCCATACGGTGCCGAACACGCCGAACGGGACGGAGACGAGGAACACCGCGCGCCACGCGATCGGTGCGAGCACGCCGCCGAGGACCAGCCCGATCGACGATCCGGCGACCGCGGCCACGCCGTTGATCCCGAGCGCGAGTCCGCGCTGGTTGGCCGGGAACGCGTCGGTGATGATCGCCGAGGAGTTGGCGAACAGCATCGCCCCGCCCACGCCCTGCAGCGCGCGCATGATGATCAGCCACAGAGCGCCGTCGGAGCCCTTCATCCAGGTGACCGACAGGAGCACCGAGAAGACGGTGAACACGGCGAAACCGAGGTTGAACGTCCGTGCGCGGCCGTAGATGTCGCCGAGCCGCCCCAGCGAGACCACGAGCACCGCGGTCACCACCAGGAACCCGAGGATCAGCCACAACAGGTAATTCGTGTTGCTGGGCAGCAACGGGTTGATGTGGATGCCCTTGAAGATGTCGGGCAGCGAGATCAGCAGGATCGATGCGTTGATCGTCGCGATCAGGACGCCGAGCGTCGTGTTCGAGAGCGCGATCCACTTGTAGTGATCCGGGACCGGCCGGCCGTGATGGTCGAGCCGAGTCTCGGGGGTCGTACGTGGGCTCGTGCTCATCCTCGTCGCAGCCTAGCAGTGGTTTCTTACGTCAACGTCAGGTTTCGTGCAGGTGAACGTGCTCACGCGGCGTGCCACAGCGCGTCGTCTCCGAGCGACGTCCGCGTCGCCCGGCCGTCGGCGACGAGCTCGATCAACGCCGCCTCCGCCGCGCGGCGGTCGACCGCGTCGTTGGAGACGGTCATGCACGCCGCGACCTCCTGGGTGGTGAGGCCTGACGGGAACGCCGACAGCAGCGCCTCGGGCGTCTCGGGCGCGGACCGGCGCTCGAGCGTCGGGTCGAGGTTGGCGACGACGACGTCGTAGGCCTCGACGGTCTGGAACCCGCCGGCCTCCAGACGCAGCCCGCCGAACTGGAAGACGACCGACGGCGCGGTGTAGCGAACGGCGCCGTCGGTATTGCCGGCCTTGCCCTGCATCTCGGTGGGCGAACCCGCCGCGGTCCGGCTGGCGGCCTTGTCGGCCTCGTAGGCGGCGGTCACCTCCTCGGAGTCCATCGCGGCGCGGACCGCGTCGGCATCGACGCCCTCCACCCCGCGGAGCACCTCGTGGATCTGGTCATCGTCGTCGAGCAACAGGGTCGTGGTGAAGTTCGCCAGCTGCAGTGCGCGGTACACCGACCAGTCGCTGCCCGGCCTCTGCAGGCGCGCGGCGACGATCGCCCGGCAGCCACGCGCGGTGCCGCTCAGCCGCGCCTTCACGTCGGTCGCGATCGGCATCCCGAAGCGGCGGAAGGAGAGCTTGCCGCGCGCCTGGCGCGTCGGCGTGTACCCGCGCGACGCGTACTGGTCGGCGTGCTCGGTCAGGCCGATCACCACGAGCTTCCATTCGATCTGGTCGCCGTAGCGCCATTCGAGCACCCGCAGCGCGGGGCTCGCGGAATACGCCCACGGGCAGGCGGGGTCGCTGAACAGCGTGGCGGTGATCATCTGGCGGCCTCTCTTGAGGGTTGGAGGGTGTCGGCCAAGCGATCGACGAACGCCGCCTGTGCCGGGTTGAGCTTCTGCTTGGCGAGATCGAATCCGCACCACTGCGCCCGGTCGACCTCGGGGAACGTCTGCATCGCGCCCGAGCGCGGCGGCCAGGCCATCTCGAACGTGCTCGAGACGATCGCAGCGGTGTCGAGGTCGCCGGCGAGCGCCCACGCCACGACGCGCTTGCCCGACTTCAGGCGCACCTCGCCGAGCGCGGCCGGCTCACCAGCGGGCGCCGGGCTGCCGAGCTCCTCGGCGAACTCGCGCAGGGCGGCGGCAAGCGGCTCCTCACCGCGCTCGACCTCGCCCTTGGGGATCGACCATGCACCGAGGTCGCGCCGCGCCCATATCGGACCGCCGGGATGGACGAGCAGGACCTCGGTCTCGGACGGATCGGTCGGCCCTTCGCGATACAGCAGGATCCCGGCGCTGGTGGCCATGACATCTGTCATAGCGGATCGGGGCCGGACGACACCCTAAAAAAGCGCGTCGGCGGCCTAAGCTCTGGGTCAATCCGGAACCGCAGGTCCGGATCCGGCCCGCCCCGCTCGCCCTCCTGGAGGTGCCCGTCACCGTGCGCTCGCTTGCCCGCTGGTGCTTTCGCCATACCGGTCTGACCCTGCTCGGCTGGGTCGCTCTGATCGTCGCCCTGGTCGCGATCCACTCCGCGGTCGGCAGCGCCTACACCGACAAGTTCACTCTGCCCAGCACGCAGAGCTTCAACGCCCTGCACCTGCTCCAGAAGGCGAACCCGAAGACCTCCGGCGAGACCGACCAGCTGGTGATCGGCGCCCGCGGCGGACGCAAGGTCACCGACCCGGAGATCCGGGCGGATGCCGAGCGGCTGTTCTCCCAGGTGGGAAGGCTCAAGTACGTCGGTTCGGTCATCTCCCCCTACACCGCCGCCACCGCCAAGCAGATCGCTCCCGCCGGGACCGTCGCCTATGCCGACGTGAACTGGGGCAAAGCGGCGACCGACCAGAAGGTGAGCACCGCCGAGGCGACCCACTTCGACTCGATGATCAAGGGCGCGTCCAACGACAGGGTCACGTTCGCGGTCGAGGGCAACCTGCCCGAGCAGGGCAACCCCCAGGGATCGGACAAGTCGATCACCATCGGCTTCGTGGCCGCGGCGATCGTGCTGTTCCTCGCGTTCGGCTCGTTCGTGGCGATGCTGTTGCCGCTGGTCACGGCCGGCTTCGGGCTCGGCGCCGGGATCTCGGTCGTCGGCCTGCTCACCCACGTGCTGAACACCGCGTCGTTCACCAACGAGCTCGCGCTGCTGATCGGGCTCGGCGTCGGCGTCGACTACGCGCTGTTCATCGTCACCCGCTACCGACAGGCGCTGCTGCGCGGCGCCAGCCGTGAGGACGCCGTGGTGGAGGCGATCGACACCTCCGGCCGCGCCGTGCTGTTCGCGGGGATCACCGTCTGCATCGCGATGCTCGGCATGTTCGCCCTGGGCATCAGCTTCTTCTACGGGATCGCGGTGGCCGCGGCGGTCACGGTCGCCTTCACCGTCGCCTCGGCGCTCACCGTGCTGCCCGCGCTGCTCAACGTCAGGCTGCCGAAGTTCCTCGGCGGCCGGCTGGGCGCGATCGTGCCCCGGCGGCGTGAGCGGCGGGCGATCCGCGAGGGCCAGTGGGCCGCCAGCGACGAGTCCCCGGTCTGGGCGCGCTGGTCGCGGTTGCTCGGCCGCCGGCCGATCGTGTTCGCCGTGGCCGCCGCGGTCGTGATGATCGTGATCATGGCGCCGTTCTTCCACATGCGCCTGGGCTCCGCGGACGCCGGCACAGACCCGACGAACACGACGACCCGGACCGCCTACGACCTGCTCGCCAAGG
>Ga0335075_10016430_pt1 | contig 11054 bp, 6 predicted proteins | sample Lox_Sample_24_FD_206723 | JGI IMG/M metagenome (GOLD analysis project Ga0335075, IMG submission 206723) | Soil microbial communities from Loxahatchee National Wildlife Refuge, Florida, United States - Lox_Sample_2.4 | ecosystem: Environmental > Terrestrial > Soil > Wetlands | place: USA: Florida... | reverse complement strand
GCCGGCGAGTACCCGTGGCGCGCCGGCCCGGACCGGATCGAGAGCGAGCACCTCTGCCACAGTTGGCAGCATCGGCCACGCCTCCTCAGCCGTCCTGACCCCGTCTCTGGCGGCCGCCCAGCCCGGGGAATCTGCTGGACAGAATGTAGCTGGGCGGTCCTGTTTCTTGTCAAAGCGTAACTTGGCACAGAGCCGGCGCAGGGACAGACTGGCTGCAGGCCATCGCACCCGGAAGGCAGGCTGACCATGCAGGCAACCACTCATCGCACGCACTGGATCGATGGCAAGCCGTGGACTGGCGAGGCGGCAACCCGCGGCGACATCTACAACCCGGCGACCGGCCGGGTGTCCGGCACGGTCGACTACGCCACCGCCGCCGAAGTGGATGCTGCCGTCGCGGCAGCGGCCGCGGCGCTGCCCGGCTGGCGAGAGACGTCGCTGGTCCGGCGAGCCGGGGTCATGTTCGCGTTCCGGGAGCTAGTCCGGGCGCGGCAGGCCGACCTGGCCGCCCTGATCACGGCAGAGCATGGCAAGGTCGCGGCTGACGCGGCCGGGGAGGTGGCGCGCGGCCTCGAGGTCGTGGAGTTCGCCTGCGGCATCCCGCACCTGCTCAAGGGCGGCTTCTCGGAGAACGTCTCGACTGGCGTCGACGCGTTCTCGATCCGGCAGCCGGTCGGGGTCTGCGCCGGGATCACGCCGTTCAACTTCCCGGCCATGGTGCCGATGTGGATGTTCCCGGTCGCGCTGGCATGCGGCAACACGTTCGTCCTCAAGCCCTCAGAGAAGGACCCGTCCGCCTCGCTGCTGCTCGCCGAGCTGCTGGCCGAGGCCGGCCTGCCGGACGGCGCGTTCAACGTGGTGCACGGCGGCAAGGCGGCTGTCGACGCGCTGCTCGTGCACCCTGCGGTACGCGCCGTGAGCTTCGTCGGCTCGACCCCGATCGCCCGCTACATCTACGAGACCGCCACCAGCCACGGCAAGCGGGTGCAGGCGCTCGGCGGAGCGAAGAACCACATGGTGGTGCTGCCCGACGCGGATCTGGACCTTGCCGCCGACGCCGCCGTCAACGCCGGCTTCGGCTCCGCAGGCGAGCGGTGCATGGCGATCTCAGTGGTCGTCGCCGTCGACCCGATCGGCGATGAGCTGCTCGGCAAGATCGAGCAGCGCATCGGCGGGCTCACGGTTGGCCCGGGCGATCAGGACGGGTCGGAGATGGGCCCGCTGGTCACCAGGCAGCACCGGGACAAGGTGGCGAGTTACCTGGACTCCGGCGTGGCCGAGGGCGCGACCCTGGCGGTCGATGGCCGGCAGCACCCGGTCACGGGCGAGGCCGGCGACGGATTCTGGCTCGGCCCGACCGTGCTGGACCACGTCACGCCGCGGATGCGCTGCTACCAGGACGAGATCTTCGGCCCGGTGCTGTCGGTGGTACGCGCCGCGAGCTACGACGAGGCGCTCGCCGTCATCAACGGCAACCCGTACGGCAACGGCACGGCCATCTTCACGAACGACGGGGGAGCCGCGCGCCGGTTCACCCATGAGGTGGAGGTCGGCATGGTCGGCGTCAACGTGCCGATCCCGGTACCGATGGCGTTCTACTCGTTCGGCGGCTGGAAGTCGTCGCTGTTCGGCGACACCCACGTGCATGGCACCGAGGGCGTGCACTTCTACACGCGTGGCAAGGCGGTGACGTCGCGCTGGCTCGACCCGAGCCACGGCGGCGTGAACCTCGGCTTCCCGGTGAACCAGTAACTGCAGCGAACCAGTAAGGAGCGCTCGCGCATGAACAGCTACCAGCCTGACCCGGGACGGGGAGCCGAGGTCCTCGCGATGGACCGGGCGCACGTGTTCCACTCCTGGTCCGCGCAGAAGGCGCTCAGGCCGCTGCCGGTCGCCAGCGCGGAGGGTTCGTACTTCTGGGACTACGACGGCAACCGATACCTGGACTTCTCCTCCCAGATGGTGAACACCAACATCGGGCACCAGCACCCCAAGGTGACTGCTGCGATCGCCGCGCAGGCGGCCAGGCTTACCACCATCGCTCCGCAGCATGCCAATGAGGCCCGCGGCGAGGCCGCTACCAGGCTCGCCGAGCTTGCGCCGGCTGGCTTCGAGAAGGTGTTCTTCACCAACGGCGGCGCTGACGCGAACGAGAACGCCATCCGGATGGCCAGGCTGCACACCGGACGGACGAAGGTGCTCAGCTTCTACCGCTCCTACCACGGCAACACCGGCGCCGCGATCACCTCGACCGGCGACCCGCGGCGGTGGCCGAACGAGTTCGCGATCGGGCACGTGCACTTCTTCGGGCCGTACCTCTACCGGTCAGCCTTCTGGGCACAGACCGAGCAGGAGGAGTGCGAGCGCGCGCTCTCGCACCTCGAGCAGGTCATCCAGCTGGAGGGTCCCGGCACTATCGCGGCGGTGCTGCTGGAGTCGATCGTCGGGACGGCCGGCGTGCTGATCCCGCCGCCGGGCTACCTGGCCGGCGTGCGTGAACTGTGCGACCGGTACGGAATCGTCTACATCGCCGACGAGGTGATGTGCGGCTTCGGCCGCGCCGGGCGCTGGTTCGCATTCGAGGACCACGACCTGGTTCCCGATCTCATCGTCTTCGCCAAGGGATCGAACTCGGGCTACGTCCCGGCGGGCGGCGTGATCATCTCCGACCCCATCGCCGCGACGTTCGACGAGCGAGTCTTCCCCGGCGGGCTGACCTACTCCGGGCACCCGCTCGCGTCCGCGTCGATTGTCGCGACGATCGACGCGATGAAAGAAGAAGACATTATCGGGAACGCCCGCCGGATCGGTACGCAGGTGCTCGGCCCTGGGCTGCGCGAACTGGCAGAACGTCACCCGGTGATCGGCGAGGTCCGCGGCACCGCGGTCTTCTGGGCGCTCGACCTGGTGTCGGACCGGACGACGAAAGCGATGCTCGCGCCGTACGGCGGCGCGTCCGAGGCGATGAACCGGCTGATCGCCGAGTGCAAGGCGCGCGGGCTGATGCCGTTCACCAACTACAACCGGCTGCACGTGGTGCCGCCGTGCACGATCAGCGAGTCCGAGGCCAAGGAGGGCCTCGCCATCCTGGACGAGGCCCTGACCGTCGCCGACCAGTACTACCAGGGCTAGCCGACCATCGCGATCAGGATCGGTAACTGAAGATCACCGAGTAGTCGCGGCTCTTGCCTGCGGCAGCGGAGTAGATCACGGGCCCAAGCGTCATGCCCGTTCAGCGCGGCCAGATTAAACAGCTGACAATAGATGCCGACCCTCGCCTACGTCACTAAGCGGGCATAGCGATATGGCGTGTTGACTTCGCTGGCGGTCGGGTAGTCAGTGTCTGTCGAGGCGCGCACGGGGGATGTAGCCGCGCGCCCGGTGGCCCCAGCTATGGCCTGGTGGCCGTCAGCAATGCGAGCCAGTACTGCTCACAAGGGGCCTAGGGCATGACCGACTCAATCCGGCTGAATGCGGCCACCGACGCGGCCCGCCGGAGTCGAGGGCCCGCCGCCGCCTCCGCTCCAGCCGGCAACCCCGTCGACAAGCCCGTTCGCCTTCTCGGCTGGCTGTGCGGTATCGGCATCGGCACGGCCCTGCTGATCATGATCGGCGCGTCGGCAGTCCGGCAGGACTGGATGACCCCGCAGGTGCCAGTGCCGTCACCAGGACCGCCGTGGGAGCTGCACGTCCACCTGTCGGGCGCGGTCATCTCCGTCTTCCTGTGGCTATCGGCGCTGCTCGCATTCGGCGGTCTCGTCGCCGGGCTCGTCGCGGCGCGCCGCGGGGCGCGCGGGCCCATCCGGCTGATCCTGATCGGAGCCGCGATCGCCGCGGTCCTGCTGACCGTGCTGCCGCCGGCCGGCTCCACCGACCCGCTCGACTATGCCGCTTACGGCAGGCTGGAGCTGCTCGGCCACAACCCGTATGTCGCCACGCCGCTGTACCTGCGGGTGACCGACCCGTCCTTCGGGCAGTCCGTGCCGGTCCACTGGCAGAACCAGGTCAGCTTGTACGGCCCGGCGGCGACCATCGAGCAGTACCTCGCTGCCAGGCTGGGCGGCAACTCGATGGCACGGGTCGTGTTCTGGCTCAAGCTGTGGAACACCCTCGCCTTCGGGGTCGTGGCGTTCGTCCTCGACCGGCTGCTGCGCATGCGGCCCTCCGCCAGGCTGCGCGCGCACCTGCTCTGGACCATCAACCCGCTGCTGCTGTGGGACCTGCTCGCCTCGGGCCACATGGACGTCGTCGCGGCCGGGGCAGGCGTGATCGGCTTGCTCGCGCTCGGGCGTCAGCAGCCGGGGACCGAGCCCAAGATCTGGCGGGCGCTGGTGGCCGGCGCGCTAGTCGGCTTTGCGGCGGACGTGAAGATCGACTACGCGCTGTTCGGTCTCGCCCTCATCTGGGCGCTGCGTCGCTCCCTGCCCGCGCTGCTGGCGGCGGCCGGCGGTGCACTGGCTGTTCTCGCGCCCACCTACGCCTGGCTCGGCAAGCCGGCCTTTGCCGCGCTCTTCGCCCGCGGGGACAAAACCACGCAGGACTCCTTTTACCGGGTGGCTAGCCTCACCGATTCGAAGTACTTGCTCGAGTTTGCAGCGCTATGTTTCATCATCCTGGCTGCGCTGCTGCTGTGGCGGATGCCGCCAGGCGACCGGCTGCGCCCCGCCCTGCGGCCTGCCCTGGCCCTCGCCGTCGCGTGGGTGTTCATCTGGCCGTACACGCTGCCCTGGTACGACGCGATGATCGTTGTCGTGCTCGTGCTGTATCCGGCGACGTGGCTGGACTGGCTGGTGCTGGCCCGGCTCACTGGTGCCACGATCGCGAACATGCCGGGCAATCCGAACGGCGTGCCGGGCAAAAACCATGCCCTGAGAGCGTTCGACGTGTTCCTGGTGCATTACATGACGCCGCTGGTGCTGCTTGGCGCAGTTGGCGTCCTGCTGATCATGATCGCCGCGAACGTCTGGGGCTTGCGTCCGGAGGTCAACCGCGCGTTGCCGGGCCGCGGCCGTGCGAGTCCGCGGACGGCCCGCGCCTTAACTGTGCATGTTCTTGGGGCGGGTACGCGTAGTGGCCGCCGCTACGATCATCTAGTGGCACTGGAGATCAGGCGGCTTTCGCTCGGCCATTTGCGTGGCGTCGACGGGAACGAGTGGCCGGTGCACGGCTTCGTCGTCACCTTCCCCGGCGGCGCGGTGCTGGTCGACACCGGCATGGGCGGTCCGCAGCAGTGGCTAGACGACTGGCGGGCGGTGAACCGCTCGGTCGCCGACGCTCTTGACCGGCTAGGCCTCACGCCCGGCGACATCGGGCTGGTGATCAATACGCACCTGCACTTCGACCACTGCGGCCAGAACGCAGTATTCAAGCACGCGGCGTTCTACCTGCAGCGGGCCGAGCTCGACCGGGCGCGGCGGGAGACTCCGCAGCTTGTCCACTGGTTCGATTTCATGAACGCCAGGTTCGAGCTGCTCGACGGCGACGCTGAGGTGCTGCCGGGCCTGCGGGTGGTCGCCACCCCTGGCCACACGGTCGGGCACCAGTCGGTCCTGGTCGATTCGGCCGACGGGATGTCAGACGTGCTTATCGGCGACGCGGCGTACAAGCCGCGGCTGTACCTGGATCCGCAGACCGATGACCTGCCGAAAGGTCAGGCCGACGACGTGGCGTCCTGGCGCGAGTCGGTCACGAGGATCCGGGCGACTGCGCCGGACCGGGTGCATTTCTGTCACGACACGGAGATCATCCACTCCTGACCAGATTATCGAGCCGACGATCGAGGTGACGGCGCAGCCGTCCCGCCGTCAGCCGAGCGCTAAAGGGTTGCGAACGCGTCCTCGAGGACGGACAGGCCCTCGGTCAGAAGTGGCTCACCGATGACGAGCGGCGGCAGGAACCGCAGCACGTTGCCGAACGTCCCGCAGGTCAGCACGAGCATCCCCGCCTGATGGCAGGCCTTCGCCACGGCGGCCGTCGCCGCGGCGTCCGGCTCCGTGGTGCCCGGCTTGACCAGCTCGACAGCGATCATCGCGCCGCGGCCGCGGACGTCGCCGATGACCGGGTACTTCGCCGCCAGCTGCTCCAGCCTGGGCACCATCACGCTGCCGATCCGGCGGGCGGCGCTGACCAGGTCTTCCTTCTCCATCGTCTCGATGGCGCCGAGCGCGGCAGCGCAGGCGACGGGGTTGCCGCCGTAGGTCCCGCCGAGACCGCCGGGGTGCACCGCGTCCATGAGCTCGGCCCGGCCGGTGACGCCGGCCAGCGGCAGCCCGCCCGCGATGCCCTTGGCCGTGGTGACCAGGTCCGGCACAACATTCTCGTGGTCGCAGGCGAACCAGTCGCCGGTGCGGCAGAAGCCGGACTGGATCTCGTCGGCGATGAACACGATGCCGTTCGCGCGGCAGTACTCCGCCAGGCCGGGCAGGAAGCCGTCTGGCGGCACGATGAAGCCGCCCTCGCCCTGTACGGGCTCGATCACCACGGCGGCGACGTTCTCCTCGCCGACCTGCGCGTGGATGAGGCTCTTCACCATGCCGAGCGCTTCGGTGCGGCACTTCTCCGGGCCACCCGGCCAGCGGAACGGGTACGCCATCGGCATCCGGTAGACCTCGCCGGCGAACGGCCCGAAGCCCTCCTTGTACGGCATGTTCTTCGCGGTCATGGCCATGGTCAGGTTCGTGCGGCCGTGGTAGGCGTGGTCGAACACGACGATCGCGTCCCGGCCGGTGGCGTGCCGGGCGATCTTGACGGCGTTCTCCACGGCTTCGGCACCCGAGTTGAACAGCGCGGACTTCTTCTCATGATCGCCTGGCGTCAGCCGGTTGAGCTGCTCGCATACCGCTACGTAGCCCTCATACGGCGCGACCATGAAGCAGGTGTGGGTGAACTGGGCCACCTGCTCGGTGACGCGGCTGACCACCAGGTCAGCGCTGTTGCCGACGGTCGTGACCGCGATCCCTGAGCCGAAGTCGATCAGCGAGTTCCCGTCCACGTCGACCAGCACGCCGCCGCCCGCCGCGGCCGCGAAGACCGGCAGCACGTGGCTGAGGCCGCGGGCGACGCTCCGGGTCCGCCGCTCGAATAGCTCGCGCGACCGAGGGCCGGGAATCTCGGTGACAAGCTTGCGGTGCTGGGGCAGGGACGGACCGCCGGGCGCGTGATCGAGGGTCATACCAGTGACGATAGCGCCCGGCCCGATCAGCGGCGACACTGGAACTCAGGTGCCAGACGGGCTCTGCAGAGGGCCATCGTTAGGCCTGTACTGCCGTTAGGGCTGCACTGCCAGGGAGGCCGCCATGCTGTCACGCGAAGACAACGAGATCCTGACCAGGGTGGGCGCCGGGACGCCAATGGGCAACCTGCTGCGCCGGTACTGGCTTCCAGCCTGCCTCAGCAGCGAGGTGGCCGAGCCGGACGGCCCTCCGGCCAGAGTCCGGCTCCTCGGCGAGAACCTGGTGGCCTTCCGGGACACCTGGGGTCAGCTCGGGCTGATCGAGGAGGAGTGCCCGCACCGCGGCGCGTCGTTATTCTTCGGCCGAAACGAGGGGTCCGGGCTGCGCTGCGTCTACCACGGCTGGAAGTTCGACGTCACTGGCCAGTGCGTCGACCAGCGAAGCGAACTGCGCCCGTTCGCAGAGCGCATCAAGACCACGTCTTATCCGGTGCACGAGTCCGGCGGCATCGTCTGGGCATACCTCGGGCCGGCCGAGACCATGACGCCGTTCAGGGATTTCGGCACCGACTCGCTGCCGGCCGAGCACACCGCCGCCGCCAAGGAGATCATCTACTGCAACTGGGTGCAGTCGATGGACGGCGACCTCGACACCGCGCACATCTCGAACCTGCACCAGTTCGACGCGATTGACGACGTCCCCGACGACGGCACCGACGAGCCCGGCTACCCGTCCGGCTATATGTCGATGAAGTTCTGGCGGCACGACCCGCGCTCGCTGATCGAGGTTGAGGACACCTGGCACGGCTTCAGGTACGCGGGCATCCGCACGACGCCGAACGGGTACCGGCATGCCCGGATCACCGCGTGGATCATGCCGGCGATCTCGATCATCGCGCAGATCCCGGTCAGCACCCGGCAGATCTTCGTGGTGCCGTGCGACGACTTCACGACCTACCGCTACAACTACAGCGTGCAGGCGCCGTCGAACCCGCGCGGCCTTGGCGGGGCGCCGTTCTTCACGTACGAGAAGTACCCGTTCGAGATGATGCCGCGGAACGGGATAGTCCACCGGACCTACACGGCGGCGAACGACTACCAGATTGACCGCGTCGCGCAGAAGGGCACCTCCTACAGCGGGATCGCCGACTTCCGCAGCCAGGACGCCATGGCTACCGAGTCGGCCGGACCGATCTACGACCGGACCAGGGAGCACCTCGGCAGCACCGACGTCGCCGTCATCCGGATGCACCGGCTGCTGCTGCGCGCCGCCAAGGGCCTGGCCGACGGCATGCCACCGCCGGCCCTGGCCGGGAACTTCCGGGCCATCCGCGGCGCGGAGAAGGTCCTGGATGCCGGCGAGGACTGGCGGGTGCTCGGCACCGACGACGATCCGATCGTCGCCGAGGCGATGCTGGCGCTGGCTCAGCAGCGAGCCGAGGCAGGCTAGCGGAGCAGGTCGCGGGCGGCGTCTTCGATCGCGGCCTCGGACAGCAGGACCGTGCCCGCCGCGTCGCCGAGCGGCACGAAGCTGTCCTGGCTGGCGACTCTGGCTACCCGGCCAGTGAATCCGGCGTCGACGAGAGTCGTGATGACGCCCTCGGACACGCCGCCGCTTCGCCTGGTCTCGTCGGCAACGAGTACCCGGCCAGTGGCAGCGGCCGCCCGCAGCAAGTCCTCGTACGGCAGCGGGACGAGCCAGCGGAGATCGAGGACGCGGCAGTTCACCCCGGAGTCGGCGAGGCGGCGAGCCGTCCGCAAGCTCATCCGAAGCCCGTTCCCGAAAGTAATGATGGTCAGATCGCGGCCGTCTCCGTACAGACGGCCACGGCCGACCGGCACGCCGGTCGCGGCCCACTGCTGCGGCGGGTCGTAGCGGGCGAGCCAGCCGCCGTCGCCCGGCTCGTGCAGGTCCCGTTCGTGGTAGAGCGCGATCGGCTCGATGATGGCGCAGACGCTGCCGTCGAGCTCGGCAGCCGCGAGGCAGGTGCGCAGCATCCCGGCCGCGTCGTCCGGCCGTGCCGGGCAGGCCAGGATCAGGCCGGGAATGTCGCGCAGCGCCGCGACCGAGTTGTCGTTGTGGAAGTGGCCGCCGAAGCCCTGCTGGTAGGCAAGACCAGGGACGCGCAGGACCAGCGGGTTCCGGAACTGGGCGCGGGAGAAGAAGGACAGCGTCGCTGCCTCGCCGCGGATCTGGTCGGCGGCGTTATGCAGGTAGGCGAGGTACTGGATCTCCGGCACCGGCAGCAAGCCGGCCAGCCCGGCGCCCAGTGCGAGGCCGAGGATGGACTGCTCGTCCAGCGGCGAGTCGAACACGCGGCCCGCGCCGAAGGACTTCAGCAGCCCTCTGGTCACGCCGTACACGCCACCCTTCCGGGCGACGTCCTCGCCGAAGACGATCATGCCGGGCCGCTGCGTCATCTCGTCGGCCAGCGTGCGGTTGATCGCCTGGGCGAGCGTCAGCGGGCCGGCATCCTCGGGAAGCTGGGCGCCGAAGGCGTGGTGCCGCGGCCAGCTGTGCGCCTGGCGGGCGCGGTCGGCCAGGTTGGCGGCCACAATGCCAGGGCGGCGCGGCGCGATGGGCGCCATCACCTGCTCGGCCGTCGTCAGCCGCGGCGCGCCGGCCAGGTCGGCGGCGAGCGCCAGGATCCGCGACCTGGACGCCTCATACCGGTCCAGCACCTCGGCCGGGGTCATCGCTCCCGCGGTCACCAGCAGCCGGGCCGTGCCAAGCAGCGGGTCGTGAGCGGAGTCAGCCGCGATCTCGGCTGGCGTCCGGTAGGCGGACTCCACGTCCGTGCCAGCGTGCCCGCCGAGCCGTACGGTGCGCAGATGCAGGAAGGCCGGCGCGCGACGTTCCCTGACCCAGGCTGCGGCGGCGACAGCCGTGTCGTAGGCCGCTGCCAGGTCGGCGCCGTCGGTGCTGAGGTACCGGATGCCCGGCCGCCCGGCCATGGCGGACTCAACCCAGGCGGGCGGGGTGCGGACACTGATGCCGAGTCCATTGTCCTCGCAGACCAGCAGCAGCGGCACTGGCAGGCCCTGGTAGGCGCAGTAGGCGGCGGCGTTGAGCGCGCCGGCCGCGGTGGAGTGGTTGACCGACGCGTCGCCGAAGCTGCAGACCACGACTGCGTCGGTGGGCCACGGAGTGTCCAGGCCCAGCTTGGCCGTGCGGTCGAGGGCGAAGGCGAGACCGACCGCGCGCGGCAGATGGGATGCGATCGTCGAGGTCTGCGGGATCACGTGCAACTCGGGATGGCCGAACACCTTGTGCCGTCCGCCCGCCACCGGCTCGGCGGCAGCGGCCACCAGCCCGAGCAGGATGTCGGTCACGCCGTCTCGCGGCGGGCTCGCCTGCCCCGCCCGGACCAGGTAGAAGGCGCCGGACCGGTAGTGCAGCAGAGCCGGATCGGTCAGCCGGAGCGCGGCAGCAACGGCTGCGTTGCCCTCATGACCTGATGAGCCGATGGTGTAGTAGCCCGCCCCGCGGGCGCGCAGCCAGCGAGCGGCCAGGTCAGCGTGCCTGCTCGCGAGCTGGGCGTCGAACAGTTCGAGGCAGCGCGTCACCGATAGCCCGCTGCCGGCTCTGACCGCGTCATAGGCCGCGGGCCGGACGCGTGCCTCCGACGGGCTCAGCTCGCGGATGGCAGGGATCAGCCGCTCCTCAGCGGGATCCTGGCCAAGCGGTTCGCCGCCGGCCAGGTCTGCGGGCTCCGGCCCTGCGACGGCGGCACTCATCACTGACGACGGTATGCCACCAGCGCCCGCCGCGTATGGCGAGATTGTTATCTAGCTGGTGAAACCGCGATGAAGGCTGCCTGCGTCCCAGTGCCATGATGCGCACTCGCAGTACGGCCGGCGTACTTGCACCCGCGCTGAGGGC
>Ga0335075_10016429_pt1 | contig 11054 bp, 14 predicted proteins | sample Lox_Sample_24_FD_206723 | JGI IMG/M metagenome (GOLD analysis project Ga0335075, IMG submission 206723) | Soil microbial communities from Loxahatchee National Wildlife Refuge, Florida, United States - Lox_Sample_2.4 | ecosystem: Environmental > Terrestrial > Soil > Wetlands | place: USA... | reverse complement strand
GAATCTCTACCAGCTGCCATGTCGACACTCATCAGCGGGCAGACCTTCAGGACTCTTTGCAGTCCCCTTCGCCGTTCTCTTCACCGTCTTCCTCGAGAAACTCATCGGTTCTTCTCCTCACACCATGTGCGTAGCATGGAAGTCCCATTCTCTGGGCCAAAGTGCTGTCTAAGCTATAACTTATTATTGGGGTATGGGGTTCAAGACTGTGCTCGCGACACTCCAGAAAATGCATATTAGCTTAAATGGCTGTAAGACCACCACTCACTCTGCAGATAATGCAGTCTGCATATACATAGCAGCAATAACCAACCAGTTAAGCCACAGCTGTCGCTACAGTCTTCCTTCCACCGCAGAGAGCAAAATGTCCAGGCACTTTGATGTATAGACTATTCGTCTACAGGCCTCCAAAAAGCACTTCTGGCAGCTCGGCTGCTCACTTTCCCTTTACAATTTCCTCAAATTTGATTTGATGTCTTGTGATACACAGCTTTTTAATCGCATATGCGATGTCACGGCTGCGAGAATAAGAGGCAAGGCTCTGAGGGATCTCTAACCCCTTGCCACACTAGCGAATTGGCACAATTGAAATGAATTTCCGCGGTCTTTGCCTGTTAGTACATGACGCCGTAAGCTTCAGAATCCATGCCGTTAACAACGGCTGACTGCCAATAGAGGCGGTGAACGGCGCCACTCCGGTGGGCAACGCAAGGTGTTTCTTTTAAAAATGTCAGGAAAATCTCTTGCGAAAAAGTCACCTGAAGGACTCACAACTCTACAGTAACGTGGGCGAGCAAGGAACGAATCAATCTGATTGGATACTAAGGGCATCATGGAGGCGCAAAGCATGAGATACGGAGAGATGGATGGATGAATATGGCGCGGTGGGCATTTATGTGGCGCTATAAAGAGAAACGTTAACGGAGAGGGGATGGTCAAGCTTGAGGTGCAGACAAGTAATGCTTCACATGTAAACGGATAATTTAGACAAGAAGTATTTTGCTTCAATTGCAAGGACATTACGAAGGACTTGCAGAAGGCAGTTCAGAAATATTCCATTCCCTCGAGTCGAGCTCTTGAATCGTAGTCTGGGGAATACGACTCATATTATGAATGAGCAAGCCCTGCGGAGGAGGATCATTCCCTTCCCTACCTGAAAAATAACGATCAGTGTTAGGAATAAGTGGTGATCCGTACGACAGTAGTGTGGAGCCTTGCGAGGTCGAAGAGAAAACAGACTTGTGGACAGGGCTGGTTGGATACGAGTCTTGGAAGCGTGAGTTAGTGGAAAGAAGCACTTCGTGACGAGATTCGATTGGATACGGACCTAGATATGGACTAAACGTTTGGCTAGGGGTATTCGTAGTCATTTGAAGCCTCGCCTGATCGTCAGGTCCACCGACTCCTGCTGCAACATTTTGATTCTTTCCCTCCTTTCGGGAGTACCGTCTGCGTTGGCAGAAGAGTGCCGCGATTAAAGCAATTATGATGAGTAGGACAGCAGCAGCGGAAACCGCGATTCCTACAATTGCACCGGAAGATAACTTTGAAGGCGTAACGTTTGTAGAAGATGAAGTGTTTGTAGATGACGAAGTGGTTGAAGAAGACAGAGTGGTTGCAGGGGGCTGAGTGGTTAAAGAAGACGTAGCGGTTGAAGAAGACGTAGCGGCTGAGGAAGTTGGAGTAGTTGAGGAGGTTGGAGTGGTTGAGGAGGACGGTGAGCTTATCACTGAAGCACCGTCGAGAAAGAGTTGTAATTGTCCTCCCTTTAACGTGCTCCAAGCGGCCGGAATCACATCTGATGATGGACATCCGTTCGAATTACAAGGATCGCTTCTGCAGCATCCGATGAACGACGGTGGAGCTTGGCATGTATACCAATCACTGTTACTTGCGCCGATGCAGTCGTTTGGTAATACGCTCGGATATATGCTGGGATTAATGGCAGCAACGTAGAGCTCACTGCAGACGGGAGAGTTCGAATTGCTGCATGGATCTGAGGAGCAACAGCCCACAAAATATGGAGGATCTGGGCAAGCCCACCAAGTTCCGCCATTAGGACAAAGGAAATTGCAATTCTGAGACGAGCTAGGGGGACACATGCTTGCCGGACATTGAATGAAAAGTAGAGGTAAAAATGTTGGATAGATAAAATAGCGACAACGGCGATAAAACAAACCGATATGCTAGACTCTTGCAACCAAAATCGTAGTGGCAGAGCAATGCCGCCATAAGGCCTTATATGCGAGTCCGGCGCCCCAATATTGGGCGCAGAGTCCGGGTCATTTAACCGCGGATCAGGTGAAAAGGATGTTGCAGCGTGTGCAAGGATCGATACAGCCTTATTTTACTAGCAGGCCGGGATACAGATAACTTAACGCGAAGGCTTCGACGGGAAGGCTGTGGAATGAAGTAACATATGACAAGAATGATCAAATTATGTTGGCGATGGCATGTAGGATGGGTGCATATATGAAGAAGTCCTCATTAAGGCTGAACGAAGACGAAGAAAAGTCTATTAGGGCAACGGCACCAGGATGCAGGTTTATGGAGTTGCAGAGACCCGGTTTAGAAGTGCGAATCTCTTTGAGGAACAAACGGAAAAAAGTAAAACCAAAGGCGCTAATTGGATAGGTCGTATGCAGGCGTTGTTCTTTTCGTCCATGAGAGGATTGATCGTGCATCTCAACCGGGGCTTCATGCGCAGTCGCACAGCCCTCGAGCGGCGCCATAAGGTTAAGGCAGAAGGTTGATGCTATAAAGCGGGAGGTGATTATAAGGGGCATGTGGTAGAAAGTTCAGAGAGTATGAAGGTGAAACACTGAATTTAACGTCTTCGAGCGATTTGTCGCCTGAAACTCGGCGCATAGGATATGTCTGGCTTGAGTGGCAAGGAGATCGCTACCATTCTCTGTACGAACGCGCGTTCGGAACCCTGATCTTCGCCAAAGGCAAAATTCGCCCACTGAGTTGCACATCGCATTAGAATATCTTTGATACAGTTACGCTAATGACGTTCACATGCTCACCGAACTCCTCAACCCTGATGATAAAATCAACGGACTTGAATCCAGTTTACGTCTTCGATCAGAAAGTCCTTCTAATCCGATGATGCACTCCATGGTTGAAGGTTTTGCATAACTCTTGCGTGTTGAGAACTCTGTACGTTGCAATGTGATAACCCATCTCCAGTCGAGAAATGCTGCTAATTCTTTAAGTGCTCATAATCCTAGCTGTGTAGGTACATATGCTAGGCGCCTAGAGAGGTTGTTAGCGCCCATAAGAAGCTTGTACGTAATCCAGTCCAAGACCACACGAATAAATTTGTTCGGCTGTGGTATTCGGCTCCAGCTAGGCGGTGCTACAATCAGAACAGATAGTAAGAGAAGAGAACAACGTGGGTTAACAGGGCCGATCTCTGCAAAGGTGACTGCCCATAAACTCAACGTGCTCCAGTGCATCGAGATCGTCCGCTTGGAGCCTCGCATTTGACCCTCATACCGTACTGCAATTGCGAAGATCCAAACATCCAGCTCATGGCAAACTCTACAAGCAAAATTGATACATCGGAGTCATCGAGCAATCAATTAATCTTCCTCGTCGTCGAGCATCGCTAGTTGCCAGACGTAATGCTGAACGGGAACGTGCTCATGCACACATCGTTACTCCGTAGACGGGATGCCCACTAGTCAATAATGTCAACAGTTCATAAAGGTCGTCATCTCCATGGAAACGCCTTCATTTCTCATACAGTTCAATCCGAACGCATTCGACATCAAGGGTCTCGGCGTCCAACAACACAAATGCCCTCGACTCCCGGAACTTGGGAACCATGATCAGTCTGACGGCTTGTCCGGCTGGACCTTCGATGGTAGTTGTTTCGAACCGTGGCTGGTTTCCGGCAAAGTAGACATGTGGGCAGTCGTTCATGATGAATGGATCCTCGTCTTGGAAAGGGTAGCTCCCTAGATGCCATCAGTTGATCTCCTTCTCTCCATTCGCAGTTCACTTACACAAGGTGTCTGGAGCAGTCGGTGCACCATTCCTCCAGCGTAGCAGATGTTCCATCATCTCCAGACGGTCATCACCGGCTAAATATTTGAACATGTCATCCACGGGCTGTCCCGCCGTGCCCAAGAATCGCCATCCGTCTATGTCCCCTTCCCAAGGATTTGTGACACTGTCGAAATAATTTGGCTCGCTGTCGGTCTGTGTGGGTAGGTTCGCATAGCTTCGGCTGTGAGGAAATAGTGCTGGATGAAGTGGCTGTTGTGGTAAGGAGACTGGGGCTGGATCTGAGGCGCCAGGAAGAAGTGTGACGGGAAGAGATGGTAGGAGGGTAGCAAGGAACTGGTCTAAATGCTCGCTCGGTACAGGATTGTATGTCGAAGCGTCGTAGCCAAACTTTTTGAGAGACTTTCGGTCTGCGACATCGTCTCGTGGTGCAATCGGTGATGAATGTGAAAGGGAGTTGCCGGCAATGATAAGTCTGGATATGTTCGAAGCTTGCCCGATTGGAGACGCTTCCCCCAGTAAATACTCGATGAGGAGTTCGATCGCCATAGGGTCGTCAGATTCACTGCCCATTTCAAGGCCGCTCACTATGGCGATCTTGCCGCTCCTCGCACGCTCTGCTTTGACCTTGCCACCAGCCAAGGCGATCGCACTCTCGTCCCGTTCCCAGCGCTCAGGCTGCCGAGGCAGATCTGGTATCTTGACATCTACTACCTCAAAAGCGCCATCTGCGTTTTCTGTGCCCATCACCGCGATGATACTGCCAGTGACAAAGAGGAAGGATTGGAGCTGAATGCCCGTGAGACGCAGGCGGCCGGACTCGTCTTCGAGCATCACAGCGTCGCCGCCATTTGGTGATAGATATTTTTCGCGTTGTGGTGGAGCTGCTATCCAATGCTAGTACGGGATCAGTAAACGGCTTAATTATAATCTTGAAAGGCTTGCCTCTTTGGATAGATCGTCTAGAACATTGGGCTTCAGTGGCATGTCCATGTACACTGTGCCAACCACCCAGCTCAGTTCCCCTTGCCTCACGTCGAGCACTCTGTCAACTCTTCTTGCTTTTTCACCGGCAAGCTTCAGAATGAGTTAGCTCTTGCCATTCGTCCGCATGCGGTTGTGGAAGCGCACCTTGAATCCATCCCAAGCTTCTGCTGCTATCTGTTCCACGGTAGGCTTGAGTATGGCCAATCGGAGGAAATACATGTCTGCATATTGCTGCGTGTAGTGTTTTCGCTCTCCCTTGGGAAGATCAAAGGTGTGTAGAGGATTGTAAATGGATTGCACTCGAGTGATAGGAGGGAAGTCGGCCTTTCTGCAATTTTGTTAGAATCTCAACAATGATAACAACGGAGATATCATACTTTGGCGGTTTTAGAAACTCGCTGTCGTCTTCTGGCATGGCGCACTTTGTCGAAAGGATCAAATTGCAAACGTCTTCTGAAGTCGCGTTGACGAAGACGCGTTTTCAAGCGGCGGGAAGCAGTTGCACGTGATGGTTAGGTTACTTGTATCTTGACAACGATTAAAAATGTGCGCTTAGGAAGTAGTGCTCAAACCCATGGAACGATCCCAAAATAGCAAGCCATATGTAATAATGAGAGTATGGTACTCGCCACCGGTCGGCTCTTATTCTGTAAGTATTCCACCAATTCTTCCGTAGACCATAATCCTTTTGGAAGAAGAAAGACCTCGAGCTGTTAATAAACTCTGCTGCGGGTGTAGAACAGCACCTTGCGTGCTCTGGCCAGTGAAGCACTGCGTACTTCAATAACGGAGACTCGATACCAAGGTTCCAGAGTTGGGTATCTACACAGCAAAAATGAAATGTTGTAACCCAGTAACCCGTTGATTTAGGAGGAGCCTAGGTGATATTAAGTAACTCTATGTCCTTGCCGCCGATTTTGGAAGCATATTGCCATCGCTCAGGAAATGCGCTCCGTAAAGATAATGGCTCAGCCCGTGAATTTCTATGTGAAAATGCCATCTCAGCCTGCTGCTTAATACACTTCCATTTGAGCACCTAGGCGGCTGAACAACTCAAACTCCATCCTTTCAGCAGCCTTCGGACCATGGAATATGTCACCAACTATGTCAGAGCCAGGCGGGAAGTCATGCTCAAAGACAGGCTCCCCAACACACTTCATGTTTACTAAGATAGGAGAGCATCAACAGGTCGTTAAGGGTTATCAAGAAACTCCTGATCAAGATGCTTGCCGGCAATGCCATTAGGATCACCGGCGAAGAACACAATCTTATAACCGTCCTATGATTGTTGTTAGTTACTAGTTATACGTTTAAGGCATAAAAGGTATACATACGTCAAGGTTGATTGAATCAAATTGCTCGTGTACGTCAGTGCTAAGCAACAACCCGTTCTGTATAGAGTTGATGGATCCATCAGAACGTTTAGCTGGAGGGATTGTAATGAAGTCGCCGTAGTTGTTTGCTTTCCAGTAAGTTTCGTAGGCTAATGGAAAGATATGTGCAACCTGGAAGCCCTTCCAGCGACCAATGTTAACATTAACTGCCTTTTTCCCTGTTGCAACGCATCGTCCATCTCGCGAACGGACAGCATCACGGAAGGCATCGACACGACTTCCCGACTGGAGAGAGACTGTACGGATAAGCGGCACCTCGTCGGTAACAGAGAATGACTCTACTTATTAATTAGCCACCCTAATCATGAAACAGTAATTACATAGGAACCCACCGGCGGCAACAATGTAGTACTTCCCAGGTTGAAGCGGACGATCATCCCTCTCAATCTTGGTATCGCTTTCATCTCGCAGAAAGAAGTCGTCGGTTTCGATGGTGACAATAATCTTTACCATCTGGTACAAGTTCGCATTTGTGACGCTATTTGATCAGTCCGCCAATCACCGTGGTTGGATCATTCGCATCGTAGATATGGACGTCCCGGCCTTGTGAGCGGTTAATCGGGGGCATGGTGGAGATTTGGGTTAGATCGAGAGAGTTGGAGGCTTCAGAGGGAGAGCCGGGTGGCGTAGAAGTTGGAGACGACATGGTGGATGCCTGGGATGAGTAGAATTTCATGAAGATGGGTAAGAAGGGTTGAAAACGGCAAGAGCATCAAAGGTTGTGGGTGTGCTCCGTGGTGGACAACGGAGGTGGTGCTTTTAAGTTGGGTATCTGGCTTTCGCCACCCATCCCTCCAACACAAGATTGTAGAAAGCTCAGAAGCCGGCGGGTATCAGAATGGTGCTATGATCAACGTGAAAATGAGCTATTATGTCCTCTCAAATATAAGCCATCTGGATTAACTATAGACATCACAGGTGGTTCTGAACAATGAGAGACGGGCAAAGGCCTTGATGATGGGCCTCGAGTTCTTCTTGCGCGGTACACATCGCGACCATAATACTACTTGAGTCAAGCCAAGGATACGATGATGATTGCGTACTCGCGCATAATTGTGTAGTGTAGTGTAGTGGAAAAAGAGTAGAGAAACGTAAAAGTTTTTCATCTTTTATAATACAGCGGATTTACGCAACGCCGAAATGTCTATTCATGGAACATCCCTTCACGCTAGAGTGTGGTATATCAAGCGCCTGCAGCTGCAAGCGGTGTCTGATCCGGCAATTGCTCAATCCTCTGCTCGATACCCAGGTCACGAACTTTCCAACCTTCCTCTTTACGAACCCAGCCTTTCGGTGCTCCGAGGACAGCAACGCTGGCCTCATTAATCCCTTTCACCAAAAACTTACTGGCGACATTTTTCACATCTTCCGCAGTAACGTCAAGCAGCTCCTCACGCCTGCGTTGTTGCATATCCTGATCAATGCCAGTAAGGAACTGCGTGATGCCTTCCTGGCTGACGCTCTCGGGAGCATCAAGTCTCTGGAAGACACTCAGCTTTGCCTCCTCAATTTCTTGAGCGGTCCACGCTCGATCCCTCGCCCAAGTGCCGGATTCCTTGATTACGCTTAGAGTATTGACAGGATTGGGATCACGGTAACTGTAGAAGCCGAAGACGCCGCCCAGCCCTTGTGAGTATGCGGCACCGCCGTACGCGCCACCCTTCTCTCGGATCTCGTGATGAAGGTGTTTGTGGGTGAGAAGCTGAGACAGAACTTGGAGAGCAGCACCAGAGCTATCAACATACGGAACCGTTCGCAGCACTACTCCAGAGTAGTAAACTTGATATGGAAGAGGAAAGAAGGACTTTGAGTTCCGTGGATAGTTTGAGGTCGTTTGGCCGGGAATATAGTTCGCAGGCTTCGTCGGTAAAGCGGACAAGAAACTGCCGAGCAGTCGTTCATTCTCGTTGACGCTCTCTGGTCCGCAAGTGAGGGCCACCCGCATCGAGCTTTGGTTTGAAACCGCAAGGGCCTGTATTATCTTCAACTTCTCAATAACATCCTTTAGCGAGCCGACCACAGATCGCGTAGCTAGGGAAGCGGTCAGCTTGACTTGTGTCAAACCCGACACCTGCTCTTTTAATCGGCCTTCAGGTGTCAAGTCAGCTGCAGCGTAGCGACGAGCGTATGCATGCCCAGCTTCTGCCACGGCATCCAATGCTCCACTGGCAGACGTCTGCAGCAATTGCAAGATTCTTCTTTCCGCTTCGGGACTGTCGAAGTCGGTTTCTATGATGACAGTTCGCAGTAAATCATACAGCGCAGGTACATTTCGATCAAACGCGTGTCCAGAAAGCACGAGACCTTCCTCGTACTGATCCAACGAATACGGCGACGTGGATGAATGATAACCGATGGCAATCCCTCCAGTCTTGAGCTTTATTAGTTCTTCAAGCTGTTCCACCGTCATATTCTTGGTGCCGAGCCGCATGATCGAATCGCTGAACAATGGAATCAGCTCTCTCAGTTCATCTGGGAGATCCTTTAGGACGCTGACTGCACGAAAATAAGTCAATCCGTTGGTTGATGCCTCCCTCCACTGAACTTTAACGTCTCCAATGGATGATTGTCGCAATTCTTTGCGCGGCTTGACGCGTGGGATATCCTCCACATGGACGCTAGGAAGGCAGCTAGAATCTTGGTTTTGAGCAGCTTTTTGCTCTTCCAGAAGCGCAAGTTCCCGTTTTGCCAAATGTTCTAGAGCCTCGTCTTCCGTTGAGAATTCCTTGGTTGTTTCCGATATTTTCCTCGCCAATCTGGTGGTTTCCTCGTCTGACACCTCCAGAGAATATCCCTCTGAAGGCTCCATGGTAAAGGTCAAAGTGTTGTCGTTTAGAAAATATGTCTCCAACAAACCCTCGAGATAGCGAGGTTGCGCATACCTTTCTCTAAATCCGTCCAACGTCTTCTGCCAGGCCAAAGCATCAAACGGATGAACACCGTTGAACCAGTCGGGCTGGAGTCTCTGCATCAACCCCATGCCGAAATGGGCGGTCTTGTGTTTCAAACTCAATTCTAGTTGATGCAGGATGCCATCAACTTTGATCTTGTCAAATCCCTTTGCCGCAGTTTTCTCTAGAGTCTTGAAGATAGCGCTCTTGACTTCTGCCACATTGTTCTTATGCACGCCTGTCAGGCCAACCGAGAACACGGACGATTTTCCTAGAGGATTGAAACCTGTATTCGGAGTGAAATCGGATCCCAGGCTGGTCTCGATAAGGCCTTGATAGAAAGGCGAGCCATAACCGTCCAAGAGCAAGGAGCTCAGCAGGCTCAACGAGAACCGCTCGACGAGATCGCTCGTATTGCCCAAAGTCCATGTGACGGAAGTTTTGTATTGCAAATCCCGTGGGACCAACATGTCAGTAGGGCCCTGAATTGTAACGTATTGAGGTCCAGACGAGAGATCTATTGGACTTTTGATATCCTCATCTACGTTGGTACGGTCAAATACGCTGAGCACCTTGTTCAATCGTTCAAGATGTCCCTCAACTGGCATATCGCCGTACGTAAAGATTCGAGAATTGCTTGAATGGTAATGTTGAGCATGAAACTTTTTGAGCTGGTCGTAGGTGAGATCAGTCATCTTCTGCGGATCTCCACCCGAATTATTGAGTGCAGGAATTAGATGCTCGTGAAATCGAATGTAGTATAAGTAGCTGGCATCCGACATCTGACCCTTCATCTCATTGTAGACCACACCTTTAAACACCAGTCTGTTTGATTCTGATGATGGCGGTTGAAGTGGATTTTCTGGTCCGATGCGCCAGCCTTCCTGGTTAAAATCATTTGCTTTGAGCAACGGGTGTAGGGTCGCGTCGAGATACACATCCATCAAATTGCGAAAGTCTTGTTGGTTTGTCGTAGCGAAAGGGTATGTGGTATGGTCGGAAGAGGTGAAAGCATTCATAAAGTTTGAGAGGGATCGGGGAAGCATTCTGAAGAAGGGATCGCGAACGGGATATCTTTGGTAGATTAGCTAGCTTGCCCAGGTGATTGCTGCAAACAAGGACCTGAAAACTCACCTCTGACTTCCACAAAGCGTTGTATGCTCGAGAATGTGCGGCACTCCTGTAGCATCCGGCGGGTTCGTTTTGAATCCAATGGAGAAGACATTGTTCGAATCATCCCGCGCAACATGGAGATAGTCGGCACCGGTCTTATCATGGCTGAATCGCAGGGCGGTCAGCTCTAACTCTGGGAAATGCTCTGCGCGTTGCAGCGTGAAGCCGTGCAGAGCATCACCAGGCTTTGGATATCTCTTGATGTCCGTCACCGAAGCATAGCCTCGCGGTGCGGAAGACCTTGTGAATGGTACGAAACGGCGGAAGCCCGACAACGCATGTTGGCGGGCCCGCAGCATGATTGATGGGACGGGATGAAGCAGGACGCAAAGACTAAAGATGCAGACTTCCTCCAGGCGCATCACATCTTCGGAATCGAGATCAAACTAATCCTCGGAATTGGTGACAATAGAAGGTGTCGAGCCATTTGACTACCAAAAGATCAATCCGGTGCATGTAAACCTGCAATAAATTTTCGACAGCTGACTAAGGTTGGATGCCTCGCGCGGTTTGGGATGCTTGGCAGCAATATGTACTTGGTACTGGCAATTGTATGAGAGAGCTGCACCCGGTTCCTTGCCGTGTACAAAAACTG
>Ga0335075_10016428_pt1 | contig 11054 bp, 11 predicted proteins | sample Lox_Sample_24_FD_206723 | JGI IMG/M metagenome (GOLD analysis project Ga0335075, IMG submission 206723) | Soil microbial communities from Loxahatchee National Wildlife Refuge, Florida, United States - Lox_Sample_2.4 | ecosystem: Environmental > Terrestrial > Soil > Wetlands | place: USA... | reverse complement strand
CACGGCGTCGAGCCTTGGACGGGCGTGCGCAACCATGCGGCGAAGCGCAATCTGATGGCGATGCGTGCGGGCGATCTCGCCTTCTTCTACCATTCGAACGTGGGCAAGGAGGTCGTGGGCGTGGTCGAGGTGGTGCGCGAGGCCTATCCGGACCCGACGGCCAAGGAGGATGGCTGGGTGGCGGTGGACGTGAAGGCGGTGGCGCCGATGAAGAGGCCGGTGACGCTCGCGGCGATCAAGGCCGACCCGGCTTTCGCCGATTTCCTGCTGGTGCGGCAGGGCCGGCTTTCGGTGGTGCCGGTGAGCGCCGAGCATTGGCGGCGCATCTCAGAGATGGGCGGCTTGCCGGCCATGGCGCGGGTCCGGTAATCAAACAGAAAATCATGAAGCAGTGGAGGGCGTCCGATGTCCGACGAGCAGGTTATTCCCGTCAAGCCGGAGGTCGCGGCCAAGGCGCTGGTGAACGCCGAGCGCTACCGCGAGATGACGGCGCGCGCGGCCCGCGACCCCGACGGGTTCTGGGCCGAGGAGGCGAAGCGGATCAGCTGGATGCGCTTCCCGACGCGGATCAAGAACACGAGCTTCACGGGCGACGTTTCGATCAAATGGTTCGAGGACGGCACGCTCAACGCCTCGGCCAACTGCCTGGACCGTCATCTCGAGACGCGCGGGGACCAGACGGCGATCATCTGGGAGGGGGATGACCCGGCCGCGCAGAAATCGATCACCTATCGCGGCCTGCACGAGGCGGTCTGCCGGCTCGCCAACGCGATGAAGACGCTCGGCGTGGTGAAGGGCGATCGGGTCACGATCTATCTGCCGATGGTGATCGAGGCGGCGGTCGCGATCCTCGCCTGCGCGCGCATCGGCGCGATCCATTCGGTGGTGTTCGGCGGCTTCTCGCCCGACAGCCTGGCCAACCGCATCCGCGGCTGCGATTCGAACCTCGTCATCACGGCCGACGAGGGGCGCCGCGGCGGACGCCGCGTGCCGCTCAAGGCCAACACCGACGAGGCGCTCAAGTCCTGCCCGTCGGTCAAGAACGCGATCGTGCTCGCCGTGACCGGCGCCGCGGTGCCGATGCAGGCGGGCCGGGACCACGCCTATGAGACGATCGTGGCCGCCGCTTCGCCCGTGTGCCCGCCCGAGCCGATGGGGGCCGAGGATCCGCTCTTCATCCTCTACACCTCCGGCTCGACGGGGATGCCCAAGGGCGTGCTGCACACGACCGGCGGCTACATGGTCTGGGCGAGCTTCACCCACCAATACGTGTTCGACTACCACCCGGGCGAGATCTATTGGTGCACGGCCGATGTCGGCTGGGTCACCGGCCACACCTATATCGTCTATGGCCCGCTCGCCAACGGTGCGACGACGCTGATGTTCGAGGGCATCCCGAACTATCCCGACGCCTCGCGTTTCTGGCAGGTGGTGGACAAGCACAAGGTCAATATCTTCTACACGGCGCCGACGGCGATCCGAGCGCTGATGCGCGAGGGCGAGGGGCCGGTCAGGAAGACCTCGCGCGCCTCCTTGCGCATCCTCGGCACGGTCGGCGAGCCGATCAACCCGGAGGCCTGGCTGTGGTATTATCGGGTGGTCGGCGAGAAGCGCTGCCCGATCGTCGATACCTGGTGGCAGACCGAAACGGGCGGCATCCTGATCACCCCGCTGCCGGGCGCGATCGCGCAGAAGCCGGGCTCGGCGACGCTGCCGCTGCCCGGCGTGAAGCCGGTGCTGGTGGATGGCGAGGGGAAGGAGCTGAGCGGGCCGGCCGAAGGAAATCTCTGCATCGCCGACGCGTGGCCGGGAATCATGCGCACCGTCTATGGCGACCATCAGCGCTTCGTGCAGACCTATTTCAGCGCGTTCAAGGGCCTCTATTTCACCGGCGACGGCGCGCGGCGCGACGCCGACGGCTATTACTGGATCACCGGCCGGGTCGATGACGTGATCAACGTCGCCGGGCACCGGCTCGGCACCGCGGAAGTGGAGAGCGCGCTGGTCGCGCACCGCGACGTCGCCGAGGCGGCGGTGGTCGGCTTCCCGCACGACATCAAGGGCCAGGGCATCTATGCCTATGTGACGCTCAAGCTCGGCGTCGAGCCGACCGAGGCGCTGCGCAAGGAGCTGGTGCTCTGGGTGCGCACGGAGATCAGCGCGATCGCGGCTCCGGACGTGATCCAATGGGCGCCGGCTCTGCCGAAGACGCGCTCGGGCAAGATCATGCGCCGGATCCTGCGCAAGATCGCCGCCAACGAGACCGGCAATCTCGGCGATACCTCGACGCTCGCCGATCCGGCGGTCGTGACGGACCTGATCCGCAGCCGCGCCGCGTAAGACGAATCGCCACCGCGCTTGTGCGGCCGGGTTCCCGATGGGCGAGGGGAACCCGGCCTCAAGGGTTATCGGGCGAGCGTCGAGCCCGGCCGTGTTGCAGCCCTGACAAGCGGTGCCCGGCTCATGCGATGCGTGCGTCCGGAGCGGCGCGCAGGGCCGTCATGCGGCGGTCCTGCGAGGCGACCAGCCGTTCCATCTTCCTGAGGTCCGGCTCCTGCAGCCGGAGCGCCGCATCGACCCAGATGTCGACGACGTCGCGGAGTTCCTCGAGGGTCACGGGACGGACGCGCTGGCGCGCTTGGTACATGGCATAATGCGCATTCCATTTGCGCCGGTGCGTATCGATGTAGTCGCGAACGACCGACTCGCCCTCGCCGTCATCGGCCAGCACGTCGACCAGGCCCATCTCGTGCAATTCGCCGGCCGAGTAGATGCGCCCGCTGGTGATGATCTTCTCGGCGCGCAGGACGTCGAGACGGCGCGAGAGGAAGCTGTAGGCCCCCATGCCGGGGAAGAGATTGAACAGGATTTCCGGCAGCCCCATCTTCGCGCTCTTTTCGGCGACGATCATGTTGAGCGAGAGGGCGCACTCGAACCCGCCGCCGAGCGCATCGCCCTGCACCAGCGCGATCGTCACCACCGGGACGTGGAATGCCGCGGAATTGCGGTACACGGCCTCGATCGCGTAATGGGCGTAGCGCGTCATGGCAGCCCGGTCGCCCCTGCGGATCCGGTCGATGAAGAACCCGAGATCGCCGCCAAGGTTGTAGATGCCGGGCGTGTTCGAGCCCCAGACGAAATAGCGGCAGGGCGGCCCGCCCTCCGAGCGCCGCGCCTCGAAGAGGTGGCGGATCGAGTGCTGCATCCGCGTGATGTCGCGCAGCACGGGCAGCGTGAAGCTCGGGCGGCCGAGCGGGGACATGAAGCACCAGAGCGTCTCGTTGTCCGGATCGAAGCTGACATCGAGATTTTCGTACCGCTCCATGAAGTTCGCCGCGCCGGGCGCGCGCAAACTGGGGGATCGGAGGCGGATCACGTCCGATGACTCGGAGAGCATGAGATCGTCGCGGCTCTCGAGAGACTCCGGACTTGTGGGCAAGGACGTCATGATAGGGCTCCTCATAAAAAAAGGCGGGTGCCGCCATCACCGGCGGCGGGCTGCGCCGGCATTATTGCCGGGATTAAGGAAAAAGCGTGAAAAATACTTCAGAAGGAGATAAGGTTCATAACGCAAAATGAACGCCATGTAACGTAATGGCGCTGGCGGCCGGATGACGTTCGCGCGACCCGGGGAACGAGGAGCAGGGGGATCGGGCGCGCCGGCCACCGCGCGTGCGGGCGAAGCGATGGGAAATCAATCGCTCAGGCCGGCTTCTTTCAGGTAACGCCGCACCCCGGGATGCAGCAGCGCGCCGCTCGGCGTTGCCGCCCATGTGTTCGCGAGCGTCGTTTCGCGTGCCTGCGCGAGGCGCGCCCCGAGCCGGCCTTCGGCGCGGTGCAGGGCCCGCGCGATACGATAGCCCGCGTCTTCGGAGAGGCGGGGACCGGCGAGCACGAGGCTCCAGGAACCCACGGACGTGATCGGTTCGGTCTGGCCCGCGTAGCTCAGCGGGGGAACCGTGCTCTCCTTGAGGAACGGGTGGCGGGCGAGGATGCGCGCGCGCTCCGCCGCGTCCGGCGCGATGAAGCGGGCGCCGCCCGGACCCTCGGTGAGCGCGGTGAAGCCCGGCCACCCGATACCGCCGCCCCACAGCGCGGCAGCCTCTCCCGCCATCACCATCGCCGGGCCGTCGCCGGCGCGATCCAGCGTGATCGCGCGGAAATCCTTGTCCGGATCGAGCCCAAGTCCGCTGAGCACCGTGCGCGCCAAAACCACGAGGCCGGAGCCGCGCGCGCCGAGGACGACGGGCAAGCCGCGGAGATCGGTGATGGCGCGGTGGGGCGAATGGCGCAGCACCGCGAAAAGGCCGGCCGTCGCATACATCGCGGCAACGACGGTGAGTCTCTCCCCCGCGCCGTCCTGCCCGGCAAGCGCCGGGCCCGCGACCTCGCCTTGCACGAGCGCAATGTCGAGCGCGCCCACGCCCAGCAGCGTGACGTTCTCGGTGCTGCCCTTGGTGTTGCGCGTCTCGATCGCGAGATCGGGATCGGTTTCGCCGAGCGCTTCGGCGAAGGCCGCCCCGAAGAGGGGAAAGCCGCCGCCCGGTGTCGCCGTGCCGAGCACGACGGTATGGCGCTCGCTCGCCGGTCGCGATCCCTTGCCTGCCGCGGCGCCAGCTTCCCCGCGGATCTCATCACGTGGCGCGCCGGCCATTCTTTCTTCGCTTTCGATCCGGATGGGGCTGGTGCAGGTTAGAGCGCTCGCCGGGGCGCGCAAGCGCGATCCCGGGGGAGCGCGTCGGAGAGCGCCTTGCAAGGCGCGCGATCGGAGGAAGCATGGACAGGATCAATCCGCTCTTCACCGCGACCGCGACGGCAACGGGCGGCCGCAACGGACATACCGAGTCGAGCGATGGGGTCGTGAAGGCCGAGCTCTCCGTGCCCAAGGCGATGGGGGGGCCGGGCAAGCCCGGCACCGCGACGCCCGAGCATCTCTTCGCCGCCGGCTACGCGGCCTGCTTCGGCGGCGCGGTCGATTTCGCCGGCAAGCAGCACAAGAAGGACGCGAGCAAGGCGCGCGTGACGTCCGAGGTCTCGATCGGCCCGCGCGAGGGCGGCGGGTTCGGGCTCGCCGTGAAACTGCGCGTCGAGGACATGAGCCTGCCGCAGGCGGATCTCGCGGCGCTGGTGAAGGAGGCGCACGAGAAAATCTGCCCCTATTCGCACGCGACGCGCGGCAACGTCGACGTCGCGCTCGAGGTGGTCGGCGGCTGAGAGCGCCTAGAGCGTGATCGCCGAAGGTTGAATCACCGAAGGCGTGAATCACGCGGGAAAACAAAGACCTAGAGCGGGACAGGTCCGCTCGCGCTCACCAATCCTGCCCTGGGCCATTGTTTGATCGCGTGATTGACGCCTTCGGTTGCGCCACCTCCGGCGATCACGCTCAGCGCCCGGGCCTCAGCGCGGCAAAGAAATCCTTGAGCAGGGCGGAGCAATCGGCCTCGCGCACGCCCGCGATTACTTCTGGGCGATGGTTGCACGAGGCCGCGGAAAAGATGCGCGGGCCATGCTCGACCCCGCCGCCCTTGGGATCGTAGGCGCCGAAGACGAGCCGGCGGATGCGGAAAAGGCTCGCTGCCGCCGCGCACATCGGGCAGGGCTCGAGCGTCACGACGAGATCGCAGCCGGCGAGGCGCGGCTGGCCGATCGCGCGGGCGGCGGCGGCGAGTGCGAGCAGCTCGGCGTGGGCGGCAGCATCCGTCTCTTCCACGCGATTGCCGGCGCGCGCGAGCACCGAACCGTCCGCCGCGAGCACGACGGCGCCGACCGGCACCTCGCCCCGCCGCCCGGCGGCGCGGGCCTCCTCGAGGGCAATCTCCATCCCCGACATCGCTCTCTCATGCCCAGGGCGAAGCTTGCGGTCCAGAGCGGTCCGTGCGGGCTCGGCGCCAGGGCAAGGTGGGACGGCGAGGCGGGCCCGACCGCGGTCCGTCCCCAGTCAGGTGCGCGAGCCGGCGGCCGGCGCCGGGAACTCGGCGCGCACCAGGACCGCGGCGAAGGCGACCACGGGCGGGAGCGCAAAGCACCACATGCCGGTGAACGCGAACATCAGGGCCGCGGCGGCGCAGCCGGCGGCGAAGCTCGCCACGCTCGCAGCCATCGCGGCGAGCCGCCTTCGGGCCGTGCCCGCCGCCGGGTCCGGCAGCCCGCGCACCAGATCCACGAGGTCGATCACCACCTGCGTGGTATTGCCGGTCATCAAGGTGCTCGGTGGGACAGTCGGAAGGTGGATTCGCTGCACCCCGTTCTGCACCGCCATGGCGCTCACCAGGGTCAATCCGGTCAGCAGCGCCGGCCATGCGTCGCCGTCGCGGAACGGGCCGAAATGCAGGGCAAGGGCAAAGCCCGCGAACAGCAGGACCAACTTCACCCACAGCAGGACCCGGATAGGCCCGACATCCCGCGCCGACAGCGCGTAACCACCGAGGCGGACCAGCGCCACCACCACGCAGAAGACCGGCAGGGCGAGGAGCTTTGCCAGTACGCCCGAGGTGCCGAAGACCAGTGCCGCGCCGGCAGTGACGAAGTTGCCGGTGACATGCGCGGTGAAGAGGCCCTGAAGTGCGAGGAATCCGGCCGTATCGACGTAGCCGCCATTGACGCTGAGCAGGACCGGAAGAGACGGTTTCATGGTTCGCGGAGCGCCCCGATTCGACTTCAAGCCATATCGCCGGAAGCGGCACCGCGGGAAGCGCCGATCATGCGATCCGACGCCCTCTTCATCGCCTGTCCCGCCAGGCCCCAGGAATTCACGCCGCGTCGACGAGGATTATCTCGGCATCCTCGATCGCAATGACCGAGAGCTTGGGCTCGTTCGCGATCGCGGCGCCATCGCGGGCGGCGAGTGCCACGCCGTTCACGCTCACCCGGCCGGTGGCGGGGACGAGATAGGCGTGCCGCGCGGGATCGAGCGTGTATTCGGCGGTCTGGCCCGCCTTGAGTGTCGCGCCGAGCACGCGGGCGTCGGAGCGGATCGGCAGTGCCTCGGCATCGGCGGGAAGGCCGCTGGCAAGGGGGACGAAGCGGCCGGCGCGGTCGGACTTCGGAAAGGGCCGTGCACCCCAGGAGGGGGCGCCGCCGCGCTCGGTCGGAAGGATCCAGATCTGAAAGATCTTCGTCGCCTCCGGCTCGAGATTGTATTCGGCGTGGCGGATGCCGCTGCCCGCGCTCATCACCTGCACGTCGCCCGCCTCGGTCCGGCCTTTGTTGCCGAGGCTGTCCTGGTGGGTGATGGCGCCCTCGCGGACATAGGTGATGATCTCCATGTTCGCGTGCGGATGGAGGGGAAAGCCGCTCGCGGGGGCGATCTCGTCGTCGTTCCAGACGCGCAAGGCCCCCCAGCCCATGCGGTCCGGGTCGTGGTAGTCGGCGAAGGAGAAATGGTGCCTGGTGTCGAGCCAGTCGTGATTGGCCCCGCCGAGGCTTTCGTAGGGTCGGACGTCGATCATGGGTGCCTCCTCAAGCGTGATCGCCGAAGGTGGATGGACCGAAGGCGTGAATCACGCGGGAAAAACAAAGACCTAGAACGGGGCAGGTGAGCGGAAGCGAACCCACCCTGTTCTAGTCCGCAACCGGCAGATGGATTTGTCGGGGTGAAAGTGGGACTGGCGCCATCTCCCAAAAAGAGAAACAATAGAAACGGATCGTTTCCGGAAACGCATGTCCCGCTTGCCTGACCTCGAAGCCTGGGTCGTCTTCGCCAGAGTGGCGGAAACCGGCTCGTTCACCCGCGCGGCGGTCGCGCTCGGGCTCTCGAAGGCTACCGTTTCCAAGGTGGTCGGGCGGCTTGAGGCACGCCTCGGCGCGGCCCTCTTCAACCGCACGTCGCGCCGGCTTGCCCTGACCGAGACCGGCCGCGCCTCGGCGGCGGCCGCCGCCCGCCTGCTCGCCGATGCGGAGGCGATCGAGGAGGAGGCGCTGGCAGAGGCCACCGAGCCGCGCGGCCTGGTGCGGCTGGCGGCGCCGATGTCGTTCGGGCTGGCGCATCTGGCGCCGCTCCTGCCGGCGCTGTTCGAGGCCTATCCCGACATCGCGATCGATCTCGACCTCAGCGACGAGATCGTCGACCTGATCGGCGGAAGGTTCGATCTCGCCTTGCGCATCGCTTTGCTGCCCGATTCCAGCCTGCGGGCGCTGCGGCTTTGCCAGGTCCGGCGGCTCTTGGTGGGCGCGCCCGCCTATTTCGCGCATCGGGGCTGGCCGTCCCACCCGAGCGAGCTCGCGCGCCACGCCTGCCTCGGCTATGCGTACTTGCCGACGCCGGACCGCTGGCGTTTCACCGATGCCGCCGGGGCGGAGGTGGAGGCGGTGGTTCGGGGTCCGCTCCGCGCCAACAACGCCGACGCGCTGGGCCCGGCACTTCTCGCTGGCCTCGGGCTTGCCGTGCAGCCGGAGTTCCTGGTCTGGCGCGAGATCGAGGCCGGGCGCCTCGAGGCAGTGATGCAGGAATGGTCGCTGCCGCCGATCGCACTCAATATCGTGACACCGCCCGGGCGGCGCCGGCCGGCACGGGTGAGCGCGGTGATCGATTTCCTGGCAGGGCGCCTCGCCGCCGCCCCGTGGGCCATGCATGCGGCGCCCGCGGAGCGAGCGGCCGCGGTCGCCCAATGATCGAGCGAGAGACAATGAGCAATGAGGTTCCGACGATCGGCCTCACCCTCGATGCCGAGCCGCCGGGGGGCTACTCGTCCTATCCGTGGTACGCGATGCGCCAGAACTATGCCGCGGCGATCGCCGGCGCCGGGGGACTGCCGATCGGGCTGCCGCACCATGCGGCGCTGGCGGGGACGTATCTTGATCGGATCGCGGGGCTCGTGGTGACCGGGGGCGGGTTCGACGTCGATCCCGTACTCTACGGCGCAGGCGCCCGCCACGCGAGCGTGCGGCTCAAGGAGGAGCGGACCGCGGCGGAGCTCGCGTTGCTGCAAGGGGCGCTTGCCCGCGGGATGCCGGTGCTCGGCATCTGCGGGGGCGAGCAGCTCCTTGCGGTGGCGCTCGGCGGGCGGCTGATCCAGCACATCCCGCACGAGATCCCCGGGGCGCTCGCGCACCAGCGGACCGATGCCCGCCACGAGGCGGCACACGAGATCGCGCTCGCGCCCGGCACGCTGCTTGCGCGCATCCTCGGAACCGAGCGCATGGCGGTCAATTCCTCCCACCACCAGGCGGTGGCGGAGCCGGGCGAGGCGGTGGTGAACGCGCGGGCGCCCGACGGCGTGATCGAGGGGATCGAGGATCCAAGGCAGGATTTCTGCCTGGGCGTGCAGTGGCATCCGGAATTCTTCGTCGATCCTGCCGACCGGCGCATCTTCGACGCCCTGATCGCCGCCTGCCGCCGATGAAGCCCAATCCGGACCATGCGCCCGAGCGCGGAATGCGGATCGCCCGCTTCCTTGCCGCCTCAGGCGTGGCGAGCCGCCGCGCCGCCGAGGCGCTGATCGGCGAGGGCCGGGTCAAGCTGAACGGCGCCGCGGTCGCCCATCCGGCCACCTTCGTCGCTTCGGGCGATGTCGTGCAGGTGGACGGCCGGGCGGTGAGCACGCCGGAACGCACGCGGCTCTGGCGCTACCACAAGCCGCCCGGGCTGGTGACGACGCATGCCGACCCCCAGGGAAGGCCCACCGTCTTCGCGAGCCTCCCGGCCTCGCTCGGCCGGGTGATCAGCGTCGGGCGGCTCGACCTCGCAAGCGAAGGGCTGCTGCTGCTGACGAACGACGGCGCGCTGGCCCGCCGGCTCGAGCTGCCGTCCGGAGCCTGGAAGCGTCGCTACCGCGTCCGCGTGCACGGCGCCGTCGATGAGGGGGCGCTCGCCGCGCTCAGGAAAGGGGCCACGGCCGGAGGCGTCCGCTACGGGCCGATCGAGGCCGGGCTCGATGTGCGCAAGGGCGCCAATGCCTGGCTCAGCATCAGCCTCACGGAGGGGAAGAACCGCGAGGTGCGGCGCGTGCTCGCCGATCTCGGCCTCACGGTGACGCGCCTGATCCGGGTCGCCTTCGGGCCGTTCCAGCTCGGCCTCCTTGCGCGCGGTGCGGTGGAGGAGGTGCCGGCGAAGGTGCTCAGGGAGCAGATGCCGAAGGGATGAGACCAAGGGGATGAGGATTATCGCGGGCGCGCTGCGCGGCCGCCGCCTCGCCGCCCCGCCCGGCGAAGCGACGCGCCCGACGGCCGATCGCGTGCGCCAGGCCCTCTTCGATACGCTCGTGCACGCCCCTTGGGCCGGCCCGGACGCCATCGCCGGCGCCCGCGTGCTGGACGCTTTCGCCGGCACCGGCGCGCTCGGGCTGGAGGCGCTCTCGCGCGGCGCCGCGACAGCCACCTTCTTCGAAACCAACGAGAATTCGCGCCGAACCCTCGCCGCCAACATCGCCGCCTGCGGGGTCGAGGCCCGGGCCCGGGTGCTGGCCGCGGACGCGGCGCGCCCGCCGCGCGCCTGGCCTCTCGGGGAGGCGTGCACGCTCGTCTTCCTCGATCCGCCCTATGGAGAGGAGGGGCTTCCGGGCCGTGCAACGGCCGCTCTCGCGTCCGGCGGCTGGATCGCGCCGGGCGCGCTGATCGTCCTCGAGGCCGGGGCGAGCGCGAAAGCCCCTTTCCCCGCGATTCCGCCGGAATGGGCCAGTCCGCTCGCCGAACGCCGCCATGGCGCGGCGCGGCTCCTCTTCCTTCGCGCCAAAGGAGACTGATCTAGCAGGCTGCTGAAAAACTCTTTTCGGCCGCTCGCGGCGCAGCATTAATTCGCGATTGGCGCGTGCCGCGCAGGATTGATTCGCGTGGCAGCCGTAGGCGATTCTTTTTGGTCATTCGTTGCCACTCCGTCCGACTCTTTCAGCAGCCTGCTAGAGCCTGATCGCCGGAGCTGGTGTAACCGAAGGCGTGAATCACGCGCGAAAAACAAAGACCTAGAGCGGGATGTGTTCGTTTCGGCTCACGCATCCCGCTTGTCTTATGCCTCTGAGGCCTTTCGGGGCACAACGAGACCGCCGGTGGCGGGTGGCCACCCGCCACCGGCGGAAGGGGTCGGATCGATAAACCGCTGGCCGATGCGGGCCGAGCTAGAG
>Ga0335075_10016427_pt1 | contig 11054 bp, 6 predicted proteins | sample Lox_Sample_24_FD_206723 | JGI IMG/M metagenome (GOLD analysis project Ga0335075, IMG submission 206723) | Soil microbial communities from Loxahatchee National Wildlife Refuge, Florida, United States - Lox_Sample_2.4 | ecosystem: Environmental > Terrestrial > Soil > Wetlands | place: USA: Florida... | reverse complement strand
CGGCAGAACAAGCCCGGAGGCACGATTGATGAGCAGAAGGATGAGTCCGAACAGGAGGAGCCAGCGCCTCGGCCGGATGATCGCCCAGATCTCCGGCAGTACGTTGCGGAGCTGGGAGCGGCTGTTTAAAGGCCGGTCGACGGGAAGGATCTTCTTGTCCGATGCTTGCGGGGTGCTTGGCGCTACAGTTTGTTCAACCGTGTGAGTCATTGTTATCAATTGCTCGCGGTTCAGGATGAAAGAGTAAAGAAGTGTCGCACCGTCCCGGTGGAATGCCCGGAATCGCTGCTCAGTATATCGCCGGTGGGGGGGACGATCGTGTCAATATCCACCAGGCTCAAGATAAGAGGGGAAAACCTAGTGGATATTGACAGGAGTATATCAGGAAGATAGGGGCCGGTGAGTAGTTCGATTACTACCACTTTCGCGGTGTAAGGGAGCAAGAAAGGCGACAGCTTTGGCGATACCTTCTCCGTGAAGGTTCTCCTGTAGTCGTTCGGCCGCGCCCATGATTGTTCCCGTGGTTTGAAGATAGAACCGCTTTGCAGCAGTTCCGAGTGCAAATGCGTGATCAGAATGACAGCATTCGGCAACAAAGCCTGCCCAGTTTGAAGCCTCCAACATGTTTGCGCAGACTGAGATGGAGGTAGTCAGCACATGTGCTGAGTGCCACCAGCCGCAGGGCACAAAGATGGCCTCGCCGGGATGGATTGTTCCGCGGTACTCGGTGGCTTGCGCCAGCAGGGGAAAGCGTTCCAGGTCCGGATCATCCAGATTATCGATCTGAGATGTGTGGGATGAACCTGGAAATGGATAGACAGAGGAAGTGTCCTGGGGAGCAAAGAGAACAAATTCTTTGTCGCCGTAAATCTCTGTGATCATGGCATGCGCGTTGTCGGAATCGTAGTGCATCAGGGGGAACTTGCCTCCGACGCCGCCAATGAGCAACTTCAAATAACCGTCGGGACGGTGGAAACGCTTCGGCATCAAGGGACTGCAATACCGGCGAGGAAAGCTGTACTGATTTTCCGGGGAGAGATCGGGAAGAAGCTCGGGCAGGTGCTGGTGAATAATTACTTTGTGGAGATAAGGTCCGGGGTTCTCAGCGGTCGATCCGAGGACCGCGTCGATGAGGTCTGCGAAACCCATACTGACCCCATAAGTCACTTCTACGGTGCGAGACCCGAATCGATCTTTGAAATATTCCGGGGTCCATGTGCGAAGGGCGTTCCATTGAGGTACAGCGTCAGAGATGATGAGGGGACGATTTCTGGCGGCGTATCGCTCGAGAAACTCGGGATAAGCGAGTGTAGTCGCGTTTCTGCGCTCGATTAGTTGAACTGTGAGGGAGGATTTTTGAGGCCCCATGGTCTCGATCCGGTTCATTTTGACCCTCCGGTCTAGAAAATGAAATCGGTGCTACCTGCACCGGCCATTACCCTGGGTATTTTGTTGAGCCCTTAAGTTTGCACCTGTGAATCTGGCCTGGCTGGCTACCTCCTTTCATCTGTGAAGTAAGTTGATTTACAGCGGCCGGTTTCCTCTGCCGGAAGACTAGCTGAAGTTAGTCCAACTGCGAGGATCGCGCCTGTAACCCGGTTGCAGTTTTGTGCGCGGCGGATGAATCAGCGCGCCGCCAGCCGCTTCAGGCTCCTCATCGCCCGATAACTACTGCTCTTGACGCCGTCCAGCAACGGGGAGGTGCCGGGACGACGCGGCCTAAGTCCCAATTTACGCAGAGTGCTGTTGATGCGATAAGCATCGGCAGCGGTATCAACTACGCGTTTGAAGTTCATGCTCAGTGAGACGGAGACATTGTCGCCGTTCTCCACCCAGTGCGGGAAGGTTACCGGATTGCTCACACCGGTTCCCGGGCTTATATCAAAGCGCCAGGCCCTCGATTCGAGGTGCTCGCGATATTGCGGCGCTTTGGTGTCTTCGCCGGACCAGAATTTCTCAAGCTCGATATCGGGAAGAACCTCACTGTCGTCGCCGTTGAAGATGTGGACAGTCTTTGAACCCCGGATCTGAAGCAGGAAATTTGCCTCGCCGTCGATGTGGTACGGGGTGACGCGTCCCGGCGAAGTGATCAGGATGGTCATGACGGGATCGCGATAGATGCGCTTCAGATCGACATTGCAAAGGGCTCCCAGTTCTTCCATGCAGGTCTTCAGGAAGACGCGATACTCTTCGTACTCCTGTACGCGCTTGAGCATGATCAGCGAATGGGAGTCGCCGATATTTTCAAGGACATCGGCCAGCGACTTGCCCTCCGGTACGCCTCGCCATTTTTCGCCCGGAGTGGTGCACCCGGATTCGAAATAGTAGCCGCCTGATTTGGCTTCAGCGCGAGATGCGAGCCTGGACAGCATTGGCCAGGCGAAGAGCTCGGATTCATGCACTGAATGAGAAAAGGGGAAAGGCTTCCGATCAAAAGCGGTCTGAAAGGTTTCGCGGGCGGGCGTGCTGAATGGAAAGTACTGCGAGCTGATGGTTGCCGTGTTCATGATCTTTCCTTCGTCGAAATCGGACATGCGGAGAGTACCTCGACTTCTAGAGGGCTCACGCATTCACCGGAGATAAGAACCTGGTTCACTACGTGTTGCGCCGAGCAGGGGAAACGAAGGACCAGGCAAAAAGTCAAACAGTCAAAATATTGCCGAAATGGCATGACCAGAACGGGCGGTATCCTCGGACCTCGTTCGGTTTCACTCTAACCTTACTTTTGGTGAAGCGGGGATACCATCCCCTGTTGGTAACGAGCAACAGTAATCATTTTGTGTGATTCCTACTAAACTCGAATAACCATTACCATTTGGGGATGTTGAAAGTAGGGCGTCCTTGCTACCTTGAGCCAGTCGGTAGAGACTCTTGCTGGCGTTCTATTGAAGCAGCAAAGGATCTCATCGGACGCGTAGTACCTGCATAGCTGTTGGTTTGCCTTCGGTCTTTCAGTTGTAATCCACTGGGCTTCCGGCTTCACACTTTTGAGAGCACCTCCCCTGGGGGTGACATGGGCGAAGCCCGGCCAAAACTCACCGCATATCGTTGCGATTCAAGTACTGCCGTCAACCCTCAAATGTTGACGAGCTTCGGGAAATGCCGCACATCGCCTCCGCCTCCCTCCTAGGCACGCGAACCCCCTGCGATGGCACGTAGAACAATCTTGCGATTGTCTCTCTCGAATCTGTTCTATCGGGCACATGACTAGAAAACATTAATTGGGGATACCAATACATGGGCGCAAATTTGGGAGTTACTTCTGTCTTTGGCCAACAGGCCGCCAAGGCCGATGCGCGGTCCGCGATCGGCACGGCATCGGCGAAACGCCGCTCGGCGAGCCAGTCGTCGGTGAATACAGGCGTCATGATGACGCTGGACGTGATTGCTGTTGGCGCGGCTCTCTATCTCGCATTACATCTTCATCCCGGACATGCCGGCGGACATTGGGACAGCCTGCAACAGGTACTGGCGGTCGGCTCGGCGATGCTGGTGCAGCTTGGGTACCTGGCCTGGTTTGTCACGGCGCTTCTGGTTCTAAGCTGGCGCGACGGTCTTTACGGCCGACTGCGGACAACGTCACGGCTTCATGAAGCCCGCATGACAGTACAGGCCTGCCTGAACGCCGGCCTGCTTTTGTGCGGCGCAATGTATATGACGCATGATTCGCTTACGCCCAGAGCCGTCGTGATCTCTCTTGTGGCCTTTACCACAGCATTTATGTGCCTGCTGCGCGGGCTGTGGCGCTACTCGGAACATCGCGATCTTGAAAAGGGAGTGGGCACGAAGAACATTCTTATTCTGGGTGCCGGTCATGTTGGTAACGCGGTGCGGCGGCAGATTTTCAAGCATCGCTACCTGGGGCGGGCTTTCAAGGGATTCGTTGAGCTGCCTGAAGATGCTCCATGCGATGTCGACTCGAAAGAGGTGATTGGGAACTTCTACCAGCTACGTCACCTGATGCGGCAGCACTTCATCGACGAAATCATCATCGCCGGCAGCTGCAGCACCTCACAGGTGCTGGAGGTGATCGAGATGGCAGCCGACATGGACGTAGAGGTTCTCGCCATTCCCGGTTTGTATGAGGAGATGGCTCCTGATGCTCCCATTTTCCATCTGGGCGACTTTCCGGTTACCGCAATTCACCGGCGCGACGACAAAGCGCTGGCAATGCTCATCAAGCGAGTTGTCGACACGGTATTCTCGCTCGTTCTGCTGGCGGTGCTTGCTCCTCTCTTTGCCGTAATCGCGATTGCAATCAAGCTGACCTCGCCCGGGCCGGTGTTTTATATCTCGGACCGGATTGGCAAAAAGGGCAGAGTCTTCCGCCTCTGGAAGTTCAGAACCATGCAGGTGGGCGCCGATCGTATGAAGGCTGCGCTGGCTTCGGCCAACGAGCGGGACGGCATCCTCTTCAAGATCAAGAACGATCCGAGGGTAACTCCCATCGGCAGGATTCTGCGCAAGTTCAGCCTGGATGAACTGCCGCAGATCTTCAATGTTCTTTGGGGGGATATGAGCCTGGTGGGGCCGCGTCCGCCGCTGGCAACCGAGGTCGCGCGCTATGAACTCAAGCATTACCGCCGTCTCGACGTTCTGCCCGGACTCACAGGTCTCTGGCAAGTGCGGGCGAGGCACGATCCTTCCTTCGATCAGTACGTGGCGCTGGATATCGCTTACGTAGAGAACTGGAATTTCTGGATGGACATGAAAATTCTGGTTCGCACCGCCGAGGTGGTTTTGCGCGGTACAGGTTCGTAACATTCCCATTCCATCAGGTAGCAAGCGGGCTCGTCTCAGAAGTCTCCAAATCCGCTGGAAGGCAGTACGGGAACCCCAGTTTGAAACTTCAAATTTTTCATCATCACCTGACTCGTTTCTTGGGCGAGTCACTGGGGTACTATCTTCATGCGTATTTTGTTGACTGGCTCAAATGGTCAATTGGGCACAGAGTTCCGTACGCTCAGCAGGAGCACGGCTGAAATCATTTCGACGGGAAGCCGTGAGCTCGACCTGACGAGTGAACAGAAAATAAGACGATTCGTGCGCGAAGTAAAGCCGGCCGTGATCGTGAATGCCGCAGGTTTCAGCGACGTGGATGCGGCGGAACGAAACTGGGACGCCTGCTTTGCTCTGAATGCGATTGCTCCGGTAGTGCTTGCCGAAGAAGCGCACCGGCTGGACGCTCTTCTTATTCATTATTCGACCGATCAGGTTTTCGACGGCATGAAGGCAGGTCTTTACGCAGAGACCGATCCGGCTTCGCCACTGAATGTATACGGAGCGTCGAAGCTTGCCGGAGAGGAAGGCATTGCTTCGAGCTTTGCGCGGGCGCTGGTACTGCGGCTGGGTTGGATCTACAGTGCTCGGGGCGAAAATTTTTTAAGCTCAATTTTGCGGCTGGCGGAACATAGCGACGAGGTGCAGGTAGCCAGCGATCAGATGGGCACGCCGACTTCGGCGAAGGCTGTTGCGAGTGCCACGGAGCGATTGATCCGCATGTATGCCAGCTCGCGGAAGACGCAGTTTCCCACCGGGGTCTATCATCTGGCGGCCAGCGGAGCGACCTCCTGGCACGGATTCGCCGTCTCGGCCGTTTCAGCAGCATTCCGGAATTCGGCGATGCGAGGAAAGAGGCCTCCGATTGTAACTCCGACCGTGACGGCAGAATTGTCCTCGTTCGCCAAGAGACCGAAGAACGTGCTTCTTTCCTGTCAGAAATTTCTGACAACGTTCGGGTTTCAGCTGGGGCCGTGGCAGCAGCAACTGGACGAAGTTCTGGCGGAAGTGGCGTCAATTCGAGGAGCGAGCAGCGACGGCCTCGATACGCCTCACAGGACAGGGGATTTGATCGGAGTTGATGAAGCTACCTGAAACTCTACGGGATACGTTCAGGAGTATGGCCGGGTAGCTCACATCCCGGTCGTAAGTTGATCATTTTGCATGGAAGTCGACGAGCAGTGTACACGTCAGAGTGCCGTCGTCTTTCCAGGAAGTGCCATCTGCGAACTCGACTTCAAGCAACGTAAGGTTCTCGCCGGCATGGTGCATATCGACAGAGGCCGGATCCAGGTTCCAGGTATGGCTTCGCTGCTGATTCCCTGGAGGTATCTCGCGGCGGAAGGTCAGGTTTTCGGTGTAAGGATGAGGGTTTCCCTGCGCATCGAGAACCGAAAGCGCAAAAGTCATGCTTGCCAGGGTCTTTTCGGTCTGGCTGGCAAAGGCCAGTTTGAGCTGCGGAATAGATTGGCCACCGGCATGGTTGTAGCGAAGATCGAGTCGATTCAAGCTGATAGGGCATTTCGGTGGCAGAGTTATAGATTGCGCCACTGCGCCAGAGGCCAGTACACCAAGCAAGATAGTTACTATTGGCAGGGATAATCCTACTCGCACCAATTCGCTCCGCTTATCTTGCGGGTTATTATAAACTCGTCAACACCAGGATCGTCCCTGCGTGCCCCCCGGCAGGATGGCGACCGGCTATGTAAGGGAAACAAGGGCGTCGACCCAGCATGTATCCTCATCGCGAGTCACTAGAGCAAAGCGGCCTGATGTTAAGCGAGTCCTCTGCTTGCCCAATTCTTCGGGATGGGCAGGCCGCCGATGTGGCATCTCTGGAAGAGCTGATGCGCCGCCTGCCGGCAGAGCGCTCCTGTGCACCCGAGACTACGTTGAGCAGCGCGACGCTGGTCCTTGAGTCCGGCGAGTGGAACTTCATCCGGCAGTCTGTTGCGGCATTGGCTGTGCGGCCAGAAGACTTTCTGCTGGCAGGTTTCTCTGGTCTGCTCTCACGGCTGGCCTGGCAGGAAACCATCTCTATTGTTCGCCAGTCGAACTCTCTGGCTACGATCCAGTGGGAACGCGATGTCTCCATGCGTATCGCATTGAGCGCAATTCGCGAGGAGGCCCTGTCCTCCCCTGAAGTGCTGGTGAGTGCCGGAGCGAGCTACCACTATCTCGACAGTAGTGCGCCTCACCCGCACGTCGATCAGTCATGCCTGGCGCTGACAGCCAGAAACGCATCCGGGCGCCTGGTGCTCATGTTGACCGGCGGCTCGGGAAGGTGGGGAGAATCCACTCTTCAGGACTGGCTGGATTTACTGCACTATCTCCTGCTGGCGGCTGCAAGGGATCCGGATGTTCCATTCAAAACTCTACCCCTGCTGGACGAAGGCTCGGCTCTCGCTTTCTACGATCGGCTGAATCCGGCTGCGAGCGAGTATCCTGCGCAAGCGCGGATTCACGACCTTTTTGCCCGCCAGGCCGAACTCCAGCCTGACGCAGTGGCCGTGGTTTTTGGCGGCAAACGTTTGTCCTATCGTGAGCTGGAAGAGCAGAGCGCTGTGCGGGCGAAATATCTAGCGTCCATGGGCGCGGGTCCAAATCGCCCGGTGGCCGTGTGTATGGAGCGATCAGAGCAGCTACCGGTTGCGCTGCTGGCAGTGCTCAAGGCCGGCTCATGTTACATTCCGCTCGATCCTCACCACCCCCGGGAACGCATTGCCATGACCCTCGAGGAGTGCAAGCCGGTTGCCGTGCTGTCGGATTCAGTCGTGGCGCCGTCTCTGGGAGAGCTCCCAGCTCCGGTGCTGCGCATCGATGAAGTCTGGCCCCTGCTGGCGTCGATCGAGCCGGAGATAACGCCAGGCTCTGCAGATGATCTGGCTTACATCATTTATACGTCCGGCTCTACCGGGAAGCCGAAGGGCGTCCAGATCAGGCACCGCTCGGTGGTCAATCTCTTCGATCCGAAGTCGCGGATGCCGGGACTGGCTCCGGGCGACCGGCTGCTGGCGGTGACGACCATCTCTTTTGATATTGCGACCCTGGAGATGCTGCTCCCGCTGTGCTCGGGCGCCACGCTGGTGGTGGCTGACCGGTTCGCAGTCGGCGATCCATTCGAGCTGGCGCGTCTGCTCGAAGAGCACGACGTGACATTTCTGCAGGCTACCCCCTTCACCTGGCGTCTGCTGGCGAACTCAGGATGGGCAGGCAAGCCGAATCTACGGATGGTCACCGGAGGGGAGGCGCTCCCTCGCGACCTGGCCAATAAGCTTGTGCCGCTCGGTAAGGAGTTGTGGAACTGCTATGGCCCGACGGAAACGACGATCTACTCAGGCGCCATTCATCTTGGGGCAGAAGACGGGCTGGTGCCACTCGGGCCGCCGATCGCGAACACGACCTTCTATGTACTGGACGAAGCCGGCAATCCGCTTCCGCCGGGTGTGCCTGGAGAACTCTACATTGGAGGTGTGGGCGTTAGCCCCGGCTATCTTGAACGTCCGGAGCTGACCGCGCAGCGCTTCGTGGCCAGCAGGTTTTCTTCGCAGCAGGGCGCCACGCTCTTCCGCACCGGAGATCTGGTGCGGGCGATGAATGACCACGAGCTGGAATTCATGGGGCGCCTGGACCACCAGGTAAAGCTGCGCGGATATCGCATTGAGCTTGCGGAGATCGAAGCGGCGTTGCGGAGCTATCCAGCCATCGAGAATGCCGCTGTGATCCTGCGTGAAGACAGGCCGGGTGAGCCGCGGCTTGTTGCTTACGTGACCGTCGCACAGGGGCAATCGTTCGAAGCGGCCGAATTGAGGAAACATGCCAGCCGCCTGCTGCCCGAGTACATGCTTCCAGCGCGCGTTGTGACCCTGGCGGCGCTGCCGTTGACAGCCAGCGGCAAGATTGACCGCCGTTCGCTGCCGTTGCCGGAAAGCCTGCCTGGTGAGAGCGGAAGGCGTGCCGCAGCGGGAGCTGCTCCCGAGTCTGAGCTGGAAGGGAAGCTGCTCGAGATTTTCCGCGAGATTCTGGACGAGCCTTCCATCGGCGTGACGGACAGCTTTTTTGACTATGGGGGATATTCGCTGCTGACGGCGCGGCTCTTCTCGCGAATTTACCGCGCACTCGGGCAGAAGCTGCCGATCAGCCTCCTCTTCGATGCGCCTACGGCCAGGGGGTTGGCGGAGATCATCGAGAAAGGCGAGCCGCTGCCGGTCGTTGTTCCTATCCGCAAGGAGGGCAGGGCGGCACCATTGTTTGTCATCCATTCCTATTTGATTTATGAAGCGCTGAATCGGGCGATTGAAGAGGATCGGCCGATCTTCGGTGTCCGGGAGCTGGAGGGCGAAAGGCGCGCGGGCACGCTCGAAGAGCGCGCGGGCATTTACGCCGCGGAGATCAGCCGGGTTTATGACGAAGGTCCGCTCAGCCTTGCGGGGTGGTGCCTGGCCGGGTCTTTAACAGTTGAGGTGGCGCGGTTGTTGCGCGAGCAGGGGCGAATCGTGGTCCTGGTGGCGCTGTTTGATTCCGAGCGTCCCGGCTACAAGCCGCGGATTGAAGATGGGGGAAGTCTGCTGAAGGCCAGGCTGCTGAGCTTTACCAAATTTCACTCGGACCGCATGCGGGAGCTGGACTGGCCGGAACGGGCCCGGTACCTCTCGGCTCAGTCCATGCACCGCTGGGACGACATTGTCGAGTCTTCGTCGGTCTGGCTGCGGGCGGCATTTCGATGGACCGAACGCAAGCTCGCATTTGCCCTTCCCAGATTGCTAAAGCAACATCTGGCCAGGCTGGGAGCCGATGAACTGAGGCCCAGTACACAACAGTCTTATCCCGGCAAGATTGTGCTCTTCCGCGCGGCGGACGTAGTCCAGATTTCGGGCACGGAGCCATCGCTTGGCTGGAGTGCTGTCGCGAAAGACGGTGTGGTAGTGGAGTTTGCCCCGGGTGATCATGAGTCGATGTTCCGCGAGCCTCACCTGCCTCAGTTCGGCAAAATGCTGCAACGGGTACTCCAGGAGGGTGAAGCGTCGGTGGGATTTACCCGAGGGGCGGCCAGCCAGGCCAGAGCCTGATCCTGCAGTCCGCTCCGTAATCAGCCCCAATCAGTCCCGGTCCCGTTCTCGATTCGCCTCCACGAATGACACGGATCGTTCGATCGTTCCCGGGTTTTTTGCACCTTCGATCAATCGTCTGCCATCGATCTCCTCAAGCTCAGCCTTGCCGCCAAACTCCACTTCCCCGGGAAACTCTACCTGCACATGCACGGCGCTGGTGGCGGCTTCCCATGTGGCCATGCCTCCCATGACGACCAGCAGCGGCAGGATCATCGCGTTATTCAGCAGATTGTCGATTGCGGTCATGAGGATGACGGCAACAAAAGCGTGACGAAGGTTGAGGTCTTCAATATCGGAGCGGGCAAGCGGAAACCAGACGACGCGCACGACGGGGATCAGCTGCAGCCCTTCGAGGGCAATCAATCCGAAGAGGCCGTACATGCCGAAAGCGAGCATCCACAGCCCGGAAGGGCGGAGGCCCGTGTTGCGCCACCAATCCCACTGTCCCGAGCCCAGGATGGGCTGCTCAAGCGCGAGATCTACCGTGCGCTCATCGCGCTCAAGACGCTGGGCAAGCGAGCCGCGATGGATTCGCTTGAGAAAATCAGCGGCGGAACGGACGACGGGGTTGCGGCGCATCAATGTGCGGACAGAGACGGCATTGGTCAGCCGCAGGCCCGCGAATAAAAGAATTCCCATCACCAGCAGAATTGCGGTAACCCGCGGAAAATAGCGGCGGCTAACGAAAACAAAGGGCAGCAGAGCCACCAGCAGGACGATCGCGCCTCCGGACTGGCAGAGCAGGGTCGCGCCGCAGAGGATGACTGCCGTCCATACGGTGGGAATGCCAAGGATGCGGTCGACGGTGCGGCGCAACCACAGCCAGACGGCAATCAGCGCAGAGGTGGCCATCCAGACCCCCAGCTGCGTGCCGGTTTCGAGCAGGCCGATGGGGCGGTATCCGATGTAGCGTTGCGTCCGAACCCAGCGATAGGGCTGGTAGCCGTAGAGATGTGCGTAGATCTGCGGACCGGTCCAGACCTCAATCAGGCAAATGGGGACGTAGAGCAGGCCCGCGATGACGAAGGCCTTGGCTGCCAGGCGAAGCGAGGCCGTATCAGAGAAGTAGAGACGGCCCAGGAGCCACGGCACACCCCACGCAAGCAGTTGGTAGACCTCGCCCGCGGCGCCGGCAGCGAAGAATTCAGCGTTCGCAATGCCGGA
>Ga0335075_10016426_pt1 | contig 11054 bp, 12 predicted proteins | sample Lox_Sample_24_FD_206723 | JGI IMG/M metagenome (GOLD analysis project Ga0335075, IMG submission 206723) | Soil microbial communities from Loxahatchee National Wildlife Refuge, Florida, United States - Lox_Sample_2.4 | ecosystem: Environmental > Terrestrial > Soil > Wetlands | place: USA... | reverse complement strand
TCGTCGTTTCGGGGGCCTGTGAGATGGGTCAGTCGGCGGTTGAGGCTGCCGAAGATCTCCATTCGCAGTTCGGCGTACCGTACGACCAGATCGAACTGACACCGATGATCGGCGGCAACGACACGCGCGGTGAGACGTTCACGATTGCCGACGTGGCGACGGTCTCGAGCTTCGTGAAGCAGAACGGCTTGGCCGGCGTCCACTTCTGGTCGTTCGACCGCGACGTCGACTGTGCGCCGGGTGCCGCCTCGCCAACGTGCAACTCCTACGGCAGCGCCGGCACCTTGGGCTTTACGAACGCCTTCCTCTCGGACCTCGGCTTGTAGATCAGTACGCGCTGGCGTCGACGTTCTCGGAGGAGAAGTCGCGCCGTGCAAAGGTCGACGCCGGCAGCGCCTGCGGAAATTCATAGTTCATCCAGGTGATGCGTTCGCGCACCGGCGCGCCGTCGACGTGCGCACTCACCGAGGCTTCGCGGATGAGCCAGTTGTCGTCGACCCAAGCATAGGTGAGGCGCCCAAACGCCCGCCCGGTGGCGTTCGTACTGCGGAAGTCGATCACCGAGGGCAAGAGGCTCTGGCCGTTGATCGTGAGATCGGTAACCGCAAACTCGCCGCCGGCGCGGTTGAGCGTGCGAAAGACGTAGTCGAAACGGCTGCCCACCTGCAGCAGCCGCACGAATGAAAATTCGTACTGCGGCTCACGCGGCGCAACCGAGGTGACGTCGTAGCGGTCGGTTCGTCGCGTCAAGATGCGCACCGCCGGCACCGGGAGGACGCGGCCATCGACTTCTAAGATCTCGTCGCGTTCGCTCGTCCCTTGCCGGTAGATACGATGCGTCTGCTCGATGTAGTGCGGCCCCGCCTGCTCGACGGTGTACTCGAAGATCAGTGCGGTCGGCGGCGACTCTTGCGTCAGCTCTTCTTGATAGGCGGCAAGCACCAGCGCGGGCGGGAGGAGCGGCGACGTGTGCGTTACGGTGGAGGTGAGATGCGGGCGTGGAGAGGCCGCGCTCGAGACGATCAAGGCGACGGCAGCAACGACGGCGCGCGTCATGCTCACCCAGCGAGTGCCTGCCGTATGGCACCGAGCGCAGCGTCCGCACCTTCGGTCTTCTTTCCGCCGCCTTGCGCCGCGGCGGGTTGGCCGCCGCCGCGTCCGTCGATGTAGCTCACGGCTGCCCGGACGAGGTTGCCGGCGTGTACGCCTTGCTTGACGAGATCATCGCTGGCGGTCACCAGCAGCGAGACCGTTCCGTTCTCGACGCCGGCGAGCGCGATGACGCCGCTGCGCAGACGTGAGCGAATGGCCCCGGAGAGCGACTTGAGCGCCTCGGAATCCGCTTCGCGTACGACGGCAGCGACCAGCGGCTTCCCCGCGACGCTCTCCGCGCGTTCGACATAGCTCTGCGCGTCGGCCCCGGCGAGCTTCGCGCGCAGCTCGCCGAGCGAACGCGCGAGATCGCGCACCTCACTCTGCAGGCGATCGACGCGCTGCGCAAGCTCCGACGGCTTCGCCGAGAGCGTCTCGGCGAGGTCCGCGACGAGCTCCTGTTGCTCGGTTGCATACGTTTCGGCGGCTTTGGAGACGACCGATTCGATGCGGCGCACGCCGCTGCCGATCGAGGATTCCGAGAGGATGAGAAAGAGCCCGAGCTCACCGGTGGTGAGCGAGTGCGTCCCGCCGCAGAACTCGACCGACGGCCCGGCGTGCACGACGCGCACGAGCTCGCCGTATTTCTCCCCCGCCATCGAGATCGCGCCTGAGGCGGTCGCCTGCGCGGGCGTCATCACGTCGGTATGCAGGTGATGGTCGGCGCGGATCATCTCGTTGACCCGGGCAACGACGGCATGCCGCTGCTCCGGGGTGAGCGCACCCATCGGCGAGCGGAAATCGAAGCGCATGCGATCGACACCAACCCACGACCCCGCTTGCACGACCTCATCGCCGAGTATCTCTTTGAGTGCGCGTTGCAACAGATGCGCCGAGGTGTGGTGCCGCCGGATCTCTTCGCGCCACCATGGATAGACGGCGGTGTGCACGGTATCGCCGACGGCGAGGCCCGCACCATGCAAGACACCGAAATGCACGATCGCCTCGCCGTTGAACTGCGTGTCGCTCACGTCGAAGAGCGCCCCATCGGCCGTGATCGTTCCGTGATCGCCGATCTGCCCGCCTTTTTCCGCGTAGAACGAGGTGCGGTCGAGGACGAGCTGTGCCTCCGCCCCGTCCTCGATCATCTCGACCGGCTCGCCCTTGACGAGGATGGCAACGATCGTGCCGTCCGTCTCCAGCCCATCGTAGCCGGTGAACTCGCTGGCGACCGCCGGCAACTCCGCCAACGCCGTGACGGCGCGCTTGCGTTTGGCGTCTGCCCGCGCGCGCTCGCGTTGTTGGTTCATGAGCACATCGAAGGTTGCCATATCGGCCGCAACGCCGGCTTCGGCTGCGACTTCGCGCGTCAGCTCCGACGGAAAGCCGTACGTGTCGTGCAAAAGAAAGACGTCACGCCCCGCGAGCTCTCCGCCCGATTTCGCGTGCTCCAACAGCTCGGCGAGCATCTCGTTCCCGCGCTCGAGCGTGCGATCGAAGGTCGCCTCTTCTTGACCGAGCGTCTGTTGCACGCGCACAGCGGCTGCGGTGAGTTCTGGATAGCCTGGCGAGAGCGAACGCACGACCGCCGGAACGAGGGCCGTCAAGAACCCGTTGGGATAGCCGAGCAGCTTGCCGTTGCGAATCGCGCGCCGAATCAGAAAGCGCAAGACGTAACCGCGATCGGTATTCGAGGGATAGACGCCATCGGCGATGAGGAAGGTGACGGCACGCGCGTGATCGGCGATGATGCGTCGGCGTACGAGTTGCTCGTCGGGTGAAAACGACGTCACGCCCACCTTCGGCTGGGCGTTGATGAGATCGGTGAAGAGATCGGTCTCGTACATCGAGGCTTTGCCGTTGGCGACGGCGAGCATCCGCTCGAAGCCGGCGCCGGTATCGATGGACTTGCGCGGGAGCTCGTGCAAGACACCGTCGGGGGTGCGATTGTACTGCTGGAAGACGAGGTTCCAAATCTCCACGTAGCGCGTCCCGAGATTAGGCCCCGTGTCGTGCGGCCCATTCGCGTTCGTCGCACCGGTGTCGTAGAAAATCTCGCTGCACGGACCGCAGGGGCCGGTCGCACCCATCGTCCAGAAGTTGTCTTCGTCGAAGCGGGTGATGCGCGACGGGGCGAGGCCAATCTCCGTCTCCCACAACTGCTGCGCCTCGTCGTCGTCGGTGTGTACGGTGACGTACAGTCGCGCCGGGTCTAGGTGCAGGCGCTGCGTGAGATATTCCCATGCCCAGACGATCGCTTCGCGCTTGTAGTAATCGCCGAAGCTAAAATTCCCCAACATCTCCAAGAACGTGCCGTGGCGACCGGTGCGCCCGACGTTCTCGATGTCGCTCTTGGCGCCGGCGACGCGCAGGCAGCGCTGCACCGTAACGGCACGCGGCGCCTTCGGCGGTTCCTCGCCCAAGAAGACGGGGACGAACTGCTCCATCCCGGCGATCGTAAAGAGCGTCGTCGACATCTGATCGGGGATGAGGCTCGCCGACGGGAGATGCTTGTGCCCTTTGAAGACAAAGAAGTCGACGAACGATTGACGGAGCTCTTGACTATTCATGGCCGACCGCGCTCATTCGCCGCCCGGGCGCCTTAACGCTCTTGGAGCACCGCTTTGAGCTTCTCGAGGGCCCGCGCTTGCAGCCGCGAGACGTGCATCTGCGAGCAGTTCAGGCGCTTGGCGATCTCCGTCTGCGAGACCGATTCGTAGAAGCGCAAGTAGACGATGATGCGTTCGCGCGGCGCAAGAACTTCGAAGGCCCGTTCCAGATTTGCCTTGTCCTCGAAGAGCTCGAGCCCGGCGTCGTTTTGCCCGACGTATTCGGCGAGCGTGTGCGTCGTACTATCGTTTCCCGAGCCCGAAATCTCGGTGTCGAGCGAGAGCAGGTTGTAGGCCTGACCGAGTTCCTGGGCTTCGAGAATCTCCTCTTGACTTGCGCTCAGATGACGCGCGAGCTCGGCGACCGTCGGCGAGTGCCCGAGCTCGACGGTGAGCTTCTCCACGGCTTTGTTGACCGCCAAGTTGAGTTCTTGCAGGCGGCGCGGCACCTTGACCGCCCAGCCTTTGTCGCGAAAGTAACGCTTGATCTCACCGACGACGGTGGGCGTGGCGTAGGTGGTGAACTCGACCCCGCGCTCGATATCGAAGCGATCGATGGCTTTGATCAGTCCGACCGTACCGACCTGGATCAAATCCTCGATCGACTCGCCCCGGTTGGTGAACTTCATGGCGAGATAACGCACCAAATTGAGGTGCGCTACGACGAGCTCTTCGCGCAGGCGCTCGGTTTGGGCACCGTGCGGATCGCGCGCGCGCGCCTCGCTCAACCGCACGAACGCATCGCGCGTCCGCCGGCGATCCCACCGTTCGTCGTCACCCGTGGCGTTTGTCATGTGATCAGGAGAGGACGCGCTTGATCATCACCAGCTCGGTGCCGGTCCGCGCGTCGACTCGGTATTCGACCGCATCCATCAGCGACTGAATGATGTAAATCCCCAAGCCTTCGGTGCGCTCGTCGTGCAGATGCGCGCCAAGGCTCTCCGGCTTTCCACGCCGGTGGTGTCGAACGGTGATGCGAACTTCATCGGTGGAGGTATCGAAGGTGATGTCGATCGCATCGTCGCCGTCCGTGTGCGCGATGCAATTCGTACAGGCCTCGGCGAGTGCGAGCTTGAGGTCTTCGAGCTCTTCGAGCGTGAACGGCAGACGATTGGCGACAGCCGAGACGGCGAGGCGCGCAACGGCGACCCACTCGGCCTTCGCCGGGATGCGTAATTCGACGGTGCCCAGGTGCTCCGCGCTGGGGGTGAGCGGATCGATCACGGGAGCGCCTTGCGAGCGTTCATCAAGCGAGGGCCTTCGTAGCTGCGGACTCGTCTTCGAAGATCCCGAAGATCTTCACGAGGCCCGTGATGTCGAAGATCTTCTTGATCTGCGGGTTGGTGCAGACGAGGTTCACCGAGCCGCCGTGCTCGCGCACGCGCTTGAGGCCACCGATGAGCACGCCCAACCCCGTGGAGTCGATATACCGAACTTTCTCGAGGTTGATCACGAGGTTGTAGTGACCTTTGTCGATGAGTTCGGTAATGGCGTCTTTGACTTTGGGCGAGGTGTAGACGTCGATCTCCCCGCTGAGTTCCACGACGTGCGGACGGCCATCTTCCCCGTGCACGTGCACTTTAATGTCCAACGGTATCTCCTACGACTGCGTGCGTAACTGTTCGCGCGTCTCCTGCGCGGCCTCTTGCCCTTCGGCAATCGCCGCATCGATGTGCCCCCGAGCGTTTTCGATGACCTGCTTTCCCTTATCGTACAGGTCGCTTGCGCGCTCGGTGAGATCGCGGGCCTTGCTCTTGGCTTCCCAGGCCTTGGCCCGGAGGAGGTCGCGGGTCTCTTCACCGGTCTGGGGTGCCAAGGCCATCGCGACCGCGGCGCCCACGACGGCTCCGGTCAGGAGCCCGGCAATGAAGCCGCCGCCGCCCCTGCGTTCGGTGCTCGGTTCCTCGCTTGAATCACTCATAAGCCCTCCTTTAGGACTTTAGGCACTCCCTGCCTCAGAGTTCTTCCCTCGCGCGAGCCGCCGTAATCCGGCTGAGAGCCCGGTGAGCGTAGCTCCAACGTTGACGATCGCGGGCGTCAAGGCCTCGGTCGTCAAGGAGGCCGTCTTCACCACCGAGCCGGCGACCGTCTCCAACTGGCCGACCACCTCGCCCAGACGGGCGATCGAGACGTCGGCGGTGTCGGCGATCCCGCCCACGTGGGCCAGGGTCTGCACCACCGGCACCGAGAGCGCCCCGATCTGCTGATCCACTTCGTCCAGGGTCTTCCCAAAGCGTGTGAGCAGCGTCCCGAGCCGCAAGCAGACGATAAAAATACCCAATCCCGGCAAAAAAACGCCAAGGCCGATGCCGACGTCTTGAACCCACTCGTAACCGCTCAAAAGCTTACCCCCGCTGGAATAGCGGCACCCGACGCGGACTCTACGATGCCGGGTAGCCGCCGCAGGACTTCGTCTATCTCGTCCTGCGCTGTCGTTGTTCCCAAAGAGAAGCGCACCACTCCCTCCTGTGCCCAGCGCGGAACGCCGAGGGCGGCGATCACGTGACTGCGCTCCAGGGCTCCGGCGGCACACGCACTTCCCGCCGATGCCGCGACACCGTCGAGATCCAAGCGCGCGAGCAAGCTCGCACTCTGTGCATGCGGGAAGGAGACGTTGGTCGTCCCGGGCAGACGCCGCGCGCCGGCGCCGTTGATGCGAACCGCCGGAAAGCGTTCTTTGATGCCCGCTTCCAGGCGATCGCGCAAGGCGGCGAGGCGTAGCGCAGCTTCGGGCAGCTCGGCAGATGCAACGGTGAGCGCCTCCGCCATCCCGACGATGCCGGCGACGTTCTCGGTGCCGGCGCGCAACCCCAACTCCTGCGCCCCGCCGACCAGCAACGGCAGCAGCGACGTCCCTTCGCGTACGTACAGCGCGCCGGCGCCTTTGGGGCCGTAGAATTTGTGCGCCGAGAGCGAGAGCAGATCGGCGCCCAATGCCCGCACATCCACCGGCACCTGCCCAATCGCTGCTACTGCATCGGTATGAAAGACTACTTCGTGCTCGCGCGCGATTGCCGCGAGCTCGGCGATCGGGTGGAGCGTTCCGACCTCGTTGTTCCCGAGCATGATCGAGGCGAAGGTCGTCTGCAGCGTGATCGCGCGCGCGAAGGTTGCCGGATCGAGGCGGCCCTCGCCGTCGACCGGTAAGACCGTGACGCTGTATCCCTCGCTACGCAGGCGCTCGAATGCGCGCAAGACGGCGTGGTGCTCGGTGGCCGCGGTGATGAGGTGCATCCCTTGCGCGCGGCGCGCGCGTGCCGCGCCGAGGATCGCCAGGTTGCTCGCTTCCGTCCCGCTCGAGGTGAAGACGATCTCGCGCGACCGGACGCCGAGGGCCTGGGCCACAGCGGACCGCGCGTCGTCGAGGGCTGCGCGCGCCGCCCGGCCTTCGGCGTGCAGCGAACTCGGATTGGAGGGGTGCGCGCTCAGGTGGGGCTGCATCGCAGCAGCGACGCTAGGTCGCACGGGCGTCGTCGCCGCGTAATCGAGATAGATGCGATTCATCGCTAGAGCGACCGGTTCGTAGTGGGTGCGCGTGCGGCCTGCGCATAGGTCGTCTCGCTACGTGCGCTCGGATGCCGGCGGCTCGCGCCTGCGCGCGACCCATGCGCGCAAGCACGCCTCTTCGCCAAATGCCCCCGGTTCGAAATACGCCCGCGCTGCAAGACCGTCGGGCAAGTATGCTTCCAGCCGCTCGGCAGGCGGCAACGCTCCGCCCTCCATCTGCGCATAGTCGGCATGCGCATAGCGATAGCCACGGCCGTAGCCGAGAGAGCGCATGAGGCCGGTCGGGGCATTGCGCAGGTGCAGCGGCACCGGATCGTTGCGCGTCTGCTCGACGTCTTCGAGCGCCGCCCCGTATGCGCGGCCGACGCTGTTGCTCTTGGGCGCCGTCGCGAGATAGAGCGTGGCGTGCGCGAGCGGATAAAATCCCTCGGGCATTCCGACGAAATGAACGGCTTGCTGCGCCGCCATCGCAACGAGCAACCCACGCGAATCCGCCAGGCCAACGTCTTCGGAGGCCAAGATCACGAGGCGCCGCGCAATGAAGAGCGGGTCTTCGCCGGCGTCGAGCATGCGCGCGAGCCAATAGACGCCGGCATCGGGATCGCTGCCGCGAATCGACTTGATGAAGGCGCTGATGACGTCGTAGTGATTCTCGCCCTTCTTGTCGTAGGCGATCATACGCCGTTGCAGCGCGTCGGCGATGAGCGGCGCGTCGATGTGCCGCACTCCCGACGCATCTGCAGGTGCCGCGTCGGCGGCGAATTCGAGGGTACCGAGGGCGACACGCGCATCGCCGTTGGCCAAGTTGACCAGGGCGGCTAACGCTGCATCGTCGAGGACGACCTGTGCTGCCCCGAGCCCCCGCTCGATATCGCCGAGCGCGGTGCGCACGATACGTTCGATCTGTTCGTCGGTCAACGCCTTGAGCACGAAGACGCGCGAACGCGAGAGGAGCGCCGAATTCACTTCAAACGACGGATTCTCCGTCGTCGCACCGATGAGCGTGATCGTGCCGTCTTCGACGTAGGGCAAGACCGCGTCTTGTTGCGCCTTGTTGAACCGGTGTATTTCGTCGACGAAGAGGACGGTACGCCGGCCGAGCGTGCGCGCGCGTTGTGCGTCGGCGACGACGGCGCGCAAGTCTGCGACGCCGGCGCTCACCGCAGAGAGCGCCACGAACTGCGAGCCGGTGCTGCGCGCGATCACTTCGGCAAGGGTCGTCTTCCCCGTACCGGGCGGTCCCCACAAGATCATGGACGGGATGCGATCGGTTTCGATGGCGCGGCGCAGGGCATGGCCTTCGCCGATCACGTGCTCTTGCCCGACGAATTCGTCGAGCGAGCGCGGCCGCATGCGCGCCGCCAGGGGTTCGGTGGCGCCGGCGGCGCCTTCGAACAGACCGACGTCACGCGGGCCACGCCGCGCGCTCACGAGGCGCCACTTTGCTCAGTCTCGGTCACGTGCACGTTGCCTTGCAAGTGCAGATGCGTGTGCACCTCGCTGATGTCGGCGCGGTCGGCGGTGATGTCACGCCCCGGCTCCTGATAGTGCACGTCTCCGATCGCATGATAAACCCGATGTACCCCATCGATGTCGAGCCGATCGCACGTCAGCGTGGGCGGCATTGGTGTCGCCGTGGGACTGGGCACCGGCGACGGCGACGGACCGTTCACCGGGACACTCTCCAGAACGACGACGACGTTGCCGGTTATCGAGACGCGTTTGGTCACCGAGTTTCCGGTCGCGCGATCGCCCGTGATCTGCAGGCCTTCGCGCGTCGCCGTGAAGCGGTCGGGGATCGTGAAGTTGCCGGTGACCGGATTGGAATCGATTGCCGCTGCTTGAATCGTATCGAAGCCGCCGACGCCGCTGTGCGATCCTCCGGTCTCACGGATCGCGATGCGTCCCGAGAGGCGCAGTTGGTCGGTCGCGCCGTCGAGATCCGCGCGGTCGGACGTCGTCTCGCGGGTGTTCTGCGTGAAGTGCACGTTCCCGATGGCGTGGTAGACCTGATGCGCCCCGTCGATCTGCAGTTGGTCGCACGTCAACGTCGAGGGGCCTTGGGCACTCGACGGCGGCTCACCGACGATCTGCAGCGGCCGCGTGAAATGCACGACCACGTTGCCGTCGATCTCGACTTGTTTGGTCGCCGCATTGCCCTGCGCCCGGTCACCCTCGATCTCTGTCCCTTGACGCGTCGCCGTGAAGCGGCCGGGGATGGTGAAGTCGCCCGTGCGCTCGTTGCTCTGCAGCGCGTTCGTGTGCACGGTATCGAACGCGCCGAACGTGCTGAACTGTGCCCGAGCCGGTGCGACCACCCCGAGGAGAAGCGCGGCCACGATGAGCGCGGCGGATCGCCGTGCGCTCACGGGTGATGCTTCTTCGGTTTCGGCGGCCCTCCGGGCGGTCCGGGTGGCGGAGGCGGCACGGGGGAGAGGACCGTCACGTTGCCAGTCGCCGTCCCCATCCCCGTCTCCGTGTTGTAGTCCACGGCGTCGGCGCTGAGCGTTTGGTCACCGTCCTTGATCGTTACGTGACCGTCCATATGCAGTTGATTGGTCGCGTCGTTGAGCGTTCCGCGATCGCCGGTCGCCTCGCGTTGACCTTGGATGAAGTGCACGTTGCCGGTCGCCGTGTAGGTCTTCGCGCTCCCATCGGCATCGAGATGATCGCAGGTGAGCGTCGAGGGGACCTGCGTGAATTTCTGCGCCTGCGCGCCGTGATTCTGCAGCGGCCCGTTTTGGTGAACGATCACGTTTCCATCGGCCGAAAGAATCTTCTGTTTGCTGTTCCCCGTTGCGCGGTCGGCCGAGATGTCGGTGTTCCCGTTGACAGCCGTGAAGCGCGAGGGGATTTTGTATGCGCCGGTGGTGTAGTTGTAATCGATCGAATCGGAACGGATGTCGAAACCGCCGATGGTATCGAGGCTCTGCGCGCCGGCCGCTCCCGCAACACCGAAGACCGCCCCGATGGTAAGCAGCGCGCAGGCGCAAGCGGCGCGTGCGCTCACTTCGCCTCCTCAAAGAGTGGGCGCGTAACGTGACCTATCTGCTGCTCGAGCATCTCCGTGGTGATCACTCCTTCGCGCAAGAGGCGCGCATCGTGGTGCGTGAGGTCCAAAACCGTGGATTCGGCGCGCAACGGCGTCGGCCCGGCATCCACGAAGAGGTCGGCTTCCGGAAGCTCCGTGACCCCCTCCACGCCGTAAAAAGAGGCCGCTCCGCTGATGTTCGCGCTCGTCGCCGCGAGCGGTCCGCAGCGTTCCAGAATCGCCCGGCAGAGCGCATGGTCGGGCACGCGCACGCCAACCGACGGCAATCCGCCGCTCACGTGGGGATCGATGAAATCCGGGCGGCGGACGACGATCGTGAGCGGCCCCGGCAAGAAGCGTCGCGCCACCATCGTCGCGAGGGCATTTCCGCGCGCGTACTCCAACAGCTCGGCGACACTGGCGAGGTGAAGGCTCAAGGCCTTCGTTCGCGGCCGGTTCTTGAGAGCGAAGATGCGCTCGACGCTCGCGAGGCGCATCGGGTCACAACCCAGCCCGTACACCGTATCGGTCGGGAAGATGACCGTTCCGCCCGCGAAGACGACACGTGCAACTTCCTCGACGACCTCTTCGACCTCGGCGCCCGTCGCATCAAGACGAATCACAGGAGTTTTAGTATACCATCCGGACGATCGACCGGCCCGCCGTGGCTAGGCGCGAACGCGCAGCCCCGTCCCGATGGCCACGCAAGAGAGCGGATCGTCGGCGATGATCACCGGGATCCCCGTCACTTCGCCGAGCAGCGTGTCGAGCCCACGCAAGAGCGCACCTCCGCCGGTGAGGATCATTCCGCGATC
>Ga0335075_10016424_pt1 | contig 11057 bp, 13 predicted proteins | sample Lox_Sample_24_FD_206723 | JGI IMG/M metagenome (GOLD analysis project Ga0335075, IMG submission 206723) | Soil microbial communities from Loxahatchee National Wildlife Refuge, Florida, United States - Lox_Sample_2.4 | ecosystem: Environmental > Terrestrial > Soil > Wetlands | place: USA... | reverse complement strand
ACCTCGGCCCGCCGCACACAAGCACCTCCCGCCAGCCGATGCCCGCCTTGTGGCCCCGCCCTAAGTCAGCCGCCTGCCAGTACCGACGGAAGCACGGCCGTCCACGAGGCTTCCCGCGCCGGCGCCGATCCGGTGATGTAGCAGACGGCGGCGGCTGTCCTGCTCGGCACGCCAAGGCGGTCCAGGATGTGTTCCACGTGCTTGCGGACCGTGCCGACGCTGATATCGAGCGCGCGGGCGATCTGCGCGTTGGTCTGGCCCGCCGCGACGCGGGCCAGCACATCGCGCTCACGATCGGTGAGGCGGTCCAGCGGGGCCGGGGGCACGTCGCCAGGTCCGGCGGGCAGTGACCCGGACAGCGCCTGGCTGAACAGGACGGCGTTGTCCCGGGCCGCCGTCAGATGGGGCCGCAGCCGCTCGAGCAGCGTGCGCTCACGATCGGTGAAGCCCCCGCGTCCCCTGTCGATGGAGACCCCCGCCCGGCGGCCTTCGACGTGACCGTCGAGCGTCACCGTCACCTGGTCTTCGACGCCAAGCGGCCGGAAAAACTCGCCGTAAAGCCCCATCCGGTGGAACTCAGCGGGACGCAGGAAATCCGAGATTGTCCGGGTGCGGCGGTCATCGTAACGCAGGAAATGCCTGGAGACTGGGTGCTGGCCCATGTAGGCCGCCCGGGCGGCCCTCAGCAGGCGCAATTGCGGCGGTTCTGGATCGACGAGTACGCGGAACTCGCCGGTCGCGGTATTGATCTCGGTGTAGTCGCCCTTGTCTCCGCCGATGAGCTGCCGGGCGGCAGACAGCGCCTTGGCCGGATACCGGTCGATGGAGGTCAGCGCGTACAGCTCAGGAAGCAGCCGGGCCACCGGGTCGCCGTCGTCTTCCAGGCTCACAGTCGCCACGATACGCCGAAATGCGTATAGCGGCCCGCCGGCGCCGGGCCGCAGACTCGGCGTGACACCAACGGAGGGGAACCGTCATGACTCGCGTGGATAGTGACAATTGGAGCCGCGCCGCGGCGCTAACCGGAATCGCGTTCACCGTGCTGGTGGCGATCGGCGCGGTGCTCGCGGGCAGCGCGCCGAAAGACACCGCGAGCGGTCAGGCCGTGATCGCGTTTTACGCACAGCACGGGGCGCGCCAGAAAGCCTCGGATGTTTTCCTGGCATTCGCCTTTATCGCCCTGATCTCTTTCGCGGGCTGGCTGCGGGTGTATGTCCGGCGGCGCACGTCGCACGACGGGCTGACCGTGACCGCGCTGGCGGGTGCGGTCCTGCTGGCGGCGGGCCAGACCATCGGTGCCGGCCTGAGCTGGACGCTCGCCGCCGCGCCAGGCCAGCTGCAGCCGGCCGCCGCGCAGGCCCTCAACGCGGCCGCGAACGACATGGTGCTCACCAGCGCCGCGGGCTGGTTCATCTTCGCGGTCGCTGTCGGCCTGGTGATCGTCCGGAGCAAGGCGCTGCCCAGCTGGCTCGGCTGGGTGTCTCTCGTAATCGGCGTCGTGGTGCTGACCCCGGCTGAATTCGGCGCCTTCCTGGCCTTCGCCGTCTGGACCGCGGTCGTCAGCGTGCTGACCTTGCGGCGCCCGCGCGCCGTCGATTCAGGTCAGCACCGCATCAGCGACGCCGCCCTCGTGCGCTAGCGGACCGGGCAGCAGGCCGTGCTGCACCGCGAACATCGCGGCGGCGGTCCTGCTCGAGGCGCCGATCTTGGCGTAGATGTGTTCCACGTGGTTGCCGGCCGTCTTCGGCGTGACCACGAGCTGCTCGGCGATCTGCTTGTTGGACAGGCCCCTGGCGAGCAGGATGAGCACCTCGACCTCACGGGCGGTCAGGCCGGCGACCGCCTGACGGCGGCGCGGCTGCCGGTGGCCGGCCGCCGCGAGCACCGCGTCGACGGCCGCGCCGTCCAGCCGTCCGGCCCGGACTTCGGCGTGCAGCTCCGTGACCGCCTCCCGCGCCGGCCGCGCGGGCCGGTGCGGCCGTGGCTCGCGCATCGAGGTGTACACGTCGGCGGCCGCCAGCACCCGGGCCAGCCTGGAGATCGCGCCGCCGGCGAGCCCGCGCGGGTAGCCGCTGCCGTCGAGCCGCTCGCGATGCTGCACCGCGATCTCGCCGAGCGGCGCCAGCGCCGCCGACTGGCGCAGCATGCGCTCGGTCAGGTAGGGATACAGCCGGACGCGTTCCCAGTCGCCGGCGCTGAGCGGGCCTGACCGGTCCCAGATCGAGTTCGACACCCCGAGCCGCCCGAACCCGTACACGAACCCGGCCCGGCGCAGCAGCAGCACCTGCTCCGGCGGCAGCCCGAGCCTGCGGCCTGCTTCCTCCGCCAGTTCCGCGACCGCGACCGAATGCCCGAGGGTGTACGGCGACTTCAGGTCCACGAAGTTCGCGATGGCGGCCAGGGCGCGGTCGAGTTGCTCCTCCGACAGTTCCATGGCGAGCGCGGGCTCGGCCGTGATCACGGTCTGCCAGGCGGGCACCGTGTCGAGACCGCCGAATACCTCGCCTGCCCTGGCGCACAGCAGGTCGGCCAGGGCCGGGTCGAACTGCCTGCCAGCCCGCCTGCGGGCCAGCGTGGTCGCCGCCGCCACGCCGCCGACGCGGTGCGCCACCTCCATGAACTCGGCGAGCTGGGCGATCCTGGCCGCCACCGGGATCGTGTCGCTCTTCAGCTCGCCGGGCCAGCCGCGTCCGTCCCACTGCTCGTAGGCCGCGCCGACCCCGTCGCGCACCGTGTCAGGCAGGCCGAGCTGCTCGGCGAGCGTCCTGGCCAGCCTCGCGTGCTGGGCGATCATCCCGTCCAGCTCGCGATGCCCGGACAGCGCGAACTCGAGGCCCACCCGGAACCGGTGCAGCGGCGGATTGCCCGCGCCGACCAGCCGCATGGTCGCGAGCGCGCCGCGCACGCTGCCGAGCTGGTGGGCGTACTTGCCGGACTTGAGGGTGATGTCGTCGCCAAACCATTTGGCCTGCTCGTGCGCGTCAGCGTGGCAGCCGACGTTGACCAGCAGGGCGGTGTAGTACACCGCCACCCGGTCCTGCTCACCCAGCCCCGCGCAGTCGGCCAGCCGCAGGGAGATGATGCACTGCCGCAGCACGTGCTCCATCGGCTGGCCGAAGCCCAGGTCCACGCCAAGCGACAGCGCGGCGACCAGCTCGGCCAGCCGGGCGCGCCGGACGCCGGAAACCCCTCCCACCAGCCAAGCGTAACCCTCCGCACCCAGCGCCGACAGGTCCCAGAAGATGGGGTGTTCGCCTCATGCGCAGGTCAGGGCCGCCTGGTTAGGTTCGCGCTATCAGCGATCTCCACGCGACGAAAAGAGGACACCATGAGCCTGGGGAGCAAATTCTTCGCCCTGACGTACGACCGCTTCATGGCCAAGGCCGAGCAGGCCGGGCTGCATGCCATGCGGGAGCGCCTGCTCGCCGGCGCGAGCGGCGACGTCATCGAGATCGGCGCCGGGACCGGACTCAACCTGTCCTGTTACGGTCCGGACGTCCGGTCGCTGACGATGACCGAGCCCGAGCCCCCGATGCTGCGGCGCTTGGAGCAGCGGGTCCAGGAGCACCGCCCGTCCGTGACCGTGCTGCGCGCGCCTGCCGAGGACCTCCCGTTCGAGGACCACTCCTTCGATGTGGCGGTCTCGACGCTGGTCCTGTGCGGGGTCGACGACCAGCCAAGGGCTCTGCGCGAGCTGCGGCGGGTGCTGCGCCCCGGCGGGCGGCTGCTGGTGCTCGAGCACCTGCGCGCAGAGGACCCCGCCCTGGCCCGCCTCCAGGACCGGATGAACTGGCTCAACCGGATCGTCGTCCACTGCGACTGCAACCGCCCCACGCTCGATTCCATCCGTCAGGCCGGCTTCGCGGTCACCCAGATCGACCGGACGAAGATGCCGGAGGCACCGAAGTTCGTCGGTCCTGCCATCGTGGGCAGCGCCACGGCCCCGGCTATGGTGCCAGGGCCGCGGTGACCGCCCCGGTTATCACCAGCACGCAGAAGATCGCGTCGACCGATTTCCGCCCCTGCTCGCTCCAGTAGACGTCTTCCAGGTGCAGCCAGAGCGCGAACTCATCGACCGTGAGGCGGACGCCCACTCCGATGAACGTGAACGCCCCCGAAGCGGACGTTGCCCAGTCCCGTCCCGGCCCCGCTGCCCGACCGGATCAGCCTGGTCACGATCCTGTTCACCGGCAGAGTGCCGGTGTCAGGGCTCCAGCGCCGCGGCAACTTGTGCGGTGTCCTCGGAGCTGCGGACGTAGCAGACCTTGCCGTCGCGGAACCTCCAGTAGTGGTGCATGTTCATCGCGACCTGCTTGCCGGTCGCGGTGACGGTGAAGGCGTAGCGGATGAACACCATGACGTCGCCGTCGTCGTTGGCCGCGAAGGCGAGCGGGGTGAATTCGGTGACCGGGCCGGTCTTGCCGATGGCCTCGAAAAAGCCGGCCACCCCGTCTTTGCCGTGCCTGGGGCCGTACCACGGGGCGGACTCGATAGCCGCGTCAGTGGACCAGTCGACGTCGTCGGTGACCCGGTCCAGGATGGCCTGGACGTCTCCGCTGCCGAACGCCTGGTACAGCTGCCTGGCCGTCTCGATGTTCTGCTCGGTGCTCATGCTCTGCTCCTCTGCATTCCGGGGCCGGGTCAGGCCCAGAACGCGGCCACGGCCGCGGGGTCGCCGACGAACTGGTCGATGCTGCGCACCCGGCCGCCGTCGAGGGCGACCAGCAGGAGTTGCGGGCCGTCCATCGTCCGCCCGTCGGGGCGGGCGGCGGAGAGCCGGACGAGGGCGCAGACGCGGCCCTGGCCGTCGGCCATGAGCGACTCAGGGGCTGCGCGGAGCGTGCCCCCGGTGAGCTGGGCGGACTCGCCCAGGTAGGCGATGATCGCGGCGCTGCCGCGATGGACACCGCCGAGGCGGTCGTCGTTGCGGTGGTGCCAGGTCGCGTCGGCGTGCAGCAGCCCGTCAAGCGCGGCGAGGTCGGCGTCCGCGAACGCCTGGAAGACGGCGCGGACGACATCGGTGTCGGTGAGTGTGGCGGTCATGTCGGCTCCTTTACTGTGTGCCTTGCCAGGAACCGTAGGCCGCGGGCTCGCCGCGGAATATCGACTGTTCAGTTGATATTGGCGGCGGCCAGGCCATGCCGCATCGCGAACATCGCCAGGCCGGCCCGGGTCGAGACACCGCACTTGGCGTAGATGTGCACCGTGTGCGTGTGCACGGTCGACTGCGAGATCACCAGCTCGGCGGCGATCTGGCGTTTCGTGCTGCCCGCGGCGAGCAGGCGCAGAATCTCGAGCTCCCGTTCGGTCAGGCCGGCCGGGAGGGCAGGCAAGGCCGGCGGCGGCGCGCCAGCGGCGTCGAGCACCGCGCGGACCGCGTCACGGTCCAGCGGAAGGCCGGACATGACGCGTGCGGCGGCGGCCCGGTCCAGGGCGGCCCGGTGCGGCCGCGGCTCACACAGCGCATGGCACACGTCGGCCGCGGCCAGCAGGCAGCAGGCGGTGTCCAGCTCTGACGCGCCGATGCCGGCCGGGTACCCGGACCCGTCCACGCGTTCGTGATGCCTGCCCGCGATGAGGCCGAGCGGCGCCAGCACCGGCGACCGGGCCAGGATCCGGCCGGTCTGGTACGGGTGCAGCCGCACCAGTTCCCATTCATCGGCCCGCAGCTGGCCGGGCCGCTCCCAGACACCGGCGGGCACGGCGACCCGGCCGAGGTCGTGCACCAGCCCGGCCCGGTAGGCGAGCTGGGCCGCGGCCGGCGAGACCGCGCCGGCAGCGGCGCGCGCCAGTCCGGCGACCCCTCGCGCGTGGCCAGTGAACCACGGGCTCTTCAGGTCGGCGGCGTCCCCGAAGCCCGCCAGGGCCTCCTCGAAAGCGGTCTCGTCGCGGAACGCCCGCCGCGGCGCCGGCTCGGCGTCGACCACGGCCGCGCACAGGTCATCGGGACTGGACAATGCCAGCAACTCGTCCGGCGCGTCCGCGAAAACCGCCACGACCGCCGGATCCAGCGCCCGTCCGGACCAGCGGGCCACCGCCTGCTCCGCCGCCTCGGCGCCCCCGACGGCGTCGAACATCACCGCCGCGTAGCCGACGGCGGCGAACCGGGATGCCTCGGCGACGTCGCTCCCGGCCCGGCCGGCCGGGAAGCCGTGGCCGTCGAAGCGCTCGAAGCTGTCCAGGACAGCGCGCCGGACCCCTTCCGGCAGCCCGAGGCGGGCCGTCAGGTCCGCGCCGACCTCACAGTCGGCCCGTGCTCCTTCGGCCTTCAGCCGGGCGACGCCTGCCGGTCCGCCCATCGCGCGCAGGCGCACCGCGTCTACACCCAGGCCAGCCAGGAACTCCATGGCTTCGGCAGGCTCGGCCGGATCGATCAGGTCCCCCCGGGCACGCACCACGATGTCGTCGCCGTCGAACGCCGCGGCGATCTCATGTGAGGTCGCGGCACACCCGGCGAACCGCAGCAGCGTCCCGTAGTAGACCTCGCCCTGATCGCGCTCATTGAGCCCCGCCCGCCGGGCCAGTTCCGTCGCGAGCAAGGCCGCGCGCATCGCCTCGCCGGAAGGATGCCCGCGAGCCAGGTCGCTCACGACAGATAGCGCGGCGACCACGCCCGCCATGCCAATCGTCCCGCCCACGACGCAAGTCTAGAGATCAGCGGGCGATTAGGCGGGCTAGCTTGGCTGGGGAGCGGGAATCACGCCGAGCTGGGTCAGCATCGAGTACATGTTGAGGCCGCCCCAGCGCTCCTTCGCCCGGCCGTTCTCGACGCGCCCGATGTCGACGGCCTCGACGCTGATGTGCCTGCCGGTCGCGGGCATGCCCATGAGGTCCCCGGTGTGCGTTCCGGTCACGGTGGTCCGGCTGGCGAACCGGTCACCGTCTATTAGCAGGTCTTCGATGCTGACCCGCAGGTCGGGGAACGCGGCCCGGAAGGCTGCGAGCTGCTGCTTGAAGGGCTCGACCCCCTGGAAACCTTCGCTGTGCTCGGTGTAGTCGGGAGCGACGACCTCGTCCAGCAGGGCGAGGTTGCCAGTGTTGATCGCCTCGTAGATGCCGTGCAGGATTTCTTCCGCCTGAGACATATCTGAGAGCCTCTCTAACTAGATGATAGTGTTACTATCATAAGTATGGCATCTGACACGTCAAGGCCCTCGCTGCGCCAGGCCCAACGGGCGGTCACCGAGCAGCGGATCATCGAGGCACTCGCCGCGCTCATCGACGAGGAGCACCCGCTGGAGATTTCGATGGCGGCGGTGGCCAAGCGGGCCGGCGTGTCCGAGCCCACGCTGTACCGGCATTTCCCGACCAAGCGGGACTTGTTCGCCGCCCTCGCCGGCTACCAGTTCCGGACCGTGACCGCCGGGCTCGCCCCCGCATCCGTGGACGAGCTGACCGAGGCCGTGGGTACCGTCTTCCAGCGGTCCGCCGCCCTGGAGAACGTGGTCCGCTGGACGCTGGCCGGCACCGACCCCGAGCGAGTGCCGCGGCCGAACGTCCAGGCGAGGCTGGACATGCTGCGCACGGCCTTGGGCGACGAGGCAGGCGCCGGCGGCGAGGCCACGGAGTTTCTCCTGCGCACCGTCCTGCTGCTGACCTCCCCGATGGCCTGGCTGTACTGGAGGGACTACCTCGGCCTGGAGCCGGCAGCGGCAGCGGACACAGCGGGCTGGGCCATCAGGACCCTTGCACACCCCGCCCCACATCGCGAGCCCCCGCGGCCGCCCGGCAGGAACCCGGGCGCGCGATGATGGCGCCATGACAAGGCAGCTAGAGAACACGGTCGCCCTGGTTACCGGGTCGAGCAGCGGGATCGGAGCGGCGACGGCCCGGCGGCTGGCCGCCGAGGGAGCGGCCGTCGCCCTGGTGGCACGGCGCGGGGACCGGCTGGCCGGCCTCGCCGCGGAGATCCGCCTGGACGGCGGGACGGCGCTGGCGGTGCAGGCGGACGTGACCAGCCAGCAGGAAGCGGCGGGCGCGGTCGAGACGGCCGTTGCCGAGCTGGGCCGGCTCGACATCGTGGTCAACAACGCAGGGATCATGCTCCTGGGACCGGCCCTGGACGCCCCGATCGACGAGTGGGACCGGATGGTGGCCCTGAACATCCAGGGCATGCTCTACATCACCCACGCGACGCTGCCGCATCTGGTCCGCGCCGCGGCGGATTCGCCGCGCCAGGTGGCGGACCTCGTCACGATCACCTCCACCGCCGGGCGGGTGGCCAGGCCGGGCAGCGCCGTCTACAACCTGACCAAGTTCGGCGCGGCGGCGTTCAGCGAGGCGCTCCGCCAGGAGCTGGTCAGCCGCCGGGTCCGGGTGAGCGTGATCGAGCCAGGCACGGTGGACACCGAGCTCACCAGCCACCTGCGCGAGGACATCAGGCAGGCGGCCCAGAACCAGACAGCCGCGATCGAGCTACTACGGCCCGACGACATCGCCGACACGGTGGCCTACCTTGTGACCAGGGACCGTCGGGTGGCGGTCAACGAGGTCCTCATCCGCGCCGCGGAGCAGACCTGGTAGCGTCGGCCCGCCGTCGGCTCACATCTCCAGTGCCTGCCGTTGCCAGCGCCACGGGTTCAGCCCGACGATGAGCAGCCACAGCAAGAGCACGGGCTCGCCGATCGCGTCCGGCGCCAGGTACCACGGGTACAGGTACCCGGCCAGCGGCGGCACCAGCAGGGTCAGGTAACACGCCCCGCCGCACATCGCCAGCACCCCGACGGCCGTCGGAATGAACGTCGACCTGACGATCAGGTACCCGATCAGCATGAGCCAGAGCCCGAAGAAGACCAGGTAGATGTCGAACGCCTGGCGGCTCAGGTTGAGCATAAGGAGCGCCAGGGCGTCCCGCTGGCTGCCGCCGAACGCGGTCATGCCGCCGTCGCGGAGTACGAGCAGCGGCGCCGCCTGGAACAGCGCGGCGCAGGCCTGGACGGCCGCCGCCACCAGGCTGATCGCAGCGGCTATCAGCGACAGCGTCCTGCTGACCGGCTTGAAGATCTCGTAGAACAAGACCGCGTAGACGACATGGCACGCCACCGCGACCAGCGCGAGGCTGAATCCGGCCCACAGCAGCGCCTGGTGAGCCAGCACACTGGCCGCGGTCGCGGTGGCGTTCCCCGCCACCGTGACCTGGCTGACGACGTGGATGGCGCCGAACGCCGACGCCGCGCCCTCCAGGAGGTAGAACACGCCCGCGGTCCTGGCCAGGGCGCGCGGGCGTGTCGCGGTGCGGTCGTGTGTCACGAGGCCGGACGTCACGGCTACTGGCGGCTGTGCCGGGGCCAGAACTTGATCAGGGCCACGATGGCGATGGCCGCCAGCAGCCAGGGGGAGAACAGGATGTGGATGGCGATGCTGAGCAGGACCACGGCCACGACGGCGACGAGGACGAGGACGATGAAGGCGGGCATGATGATCGGTCTCCCTGCGGATTGAGCTGTTGTGCTTCAAGGCTCCCGCCGGCGCCGCCCGCCGTCGATCAGGATCAGCCCGGTCCGCACCCTGAGTGTGCCGTCGCGGCATCGGGGTCATCCCTGAGCCGGCCGGCCAGCTCCGTCTGCACGCGGTGCGGCCACAGCGGCCCCTCGTAGATGAACGCGGTGTACGCCTGCAGCAAGGTCGCGCCCGCCGCCAGCCGTTCACGCGCGTCGTCGGCGCTCGAGATGCCGCCCGCCGCGATGAGGACCAGGCGGTCCCCGGTGCGGGCGTGCAGGCGGCGCAGCACCTCGAGGGCACGCCCGCGCAACGGCGCGCCGGACATGCCGCCGGGACCCGCGTCGGCGACGGCCGCGCTGTCGCGCAGCCCATCGCGGGAGATCGTGGTGTTCGTCGCGATGATGCCGTCCAGGCCCAGGTCCAGCGCGAGGTCGGCGACCGCGTCGATGTCGGCGTCGGCCAGGTCCGGGGCGATCTTCACCAGCAACGGCACCCGGCGCCGCGGGGACGCCTCGTCCAGCGCGGCCCGCACCGCGAGCAGCAGCGGCCGGAGCTTGTCGGCCGCCTGCAGGTCGCGCAGGCCGGGGGTGTTGGGGGAGCTGACGTTGACGACCACGTAGTCGGCGACGTCCGCGACCAGCCGGGCGCTCGTCACGTAGTCCGCCACGGCCCCATCCCCGGGGACGACCTTCGTCTTGCCGATATTCACGCCCACGACGGGCCGCGGCCCGCGCACAGCACGCAGCCGCGCCGCGAGCGCCGCGGCCCCGGCGTTGTTGAAGCCCATCCGGTTGACCAGGGCACGCTCGGCCGCGAACCGGAACATCCGCGGCTTCGCGTTCCCCGGCTGCGGCCGCGCGGTCACGGTGCCGACCTCGACGAAACCGAACCCGAGCGCCGCCAGCCCGGCCACGCCGTGCCCGTCCTTGTCGAACCCCGCCGCGAGCCCGAGCGGCCCGGGAAAGTCCAGCCCCAGCGCCCGCACCCGCAACGCGGGATCCCGCGGCGCGAGGAACCGCCGCAGCACCCAGGCGCCGAACGGCACCGCGGCCGCGAACCGGATCAGCCAGAACCCCGCGGCGTGCGCCGCCTCCGGCGGCAGCCGCCGCAGCGCGAGCCGGTAAACCGCCTGGTACACGCCCACGGCACCAGAGGCTACCGGGGCGGGGCGGCTCAGCCGGCGTTGAGGGCGCCGTCGATGAGGTACAGCGACCCGGACACGTACTCCGACTCATCCGACAGCAGCCACATCACCACGTTCGCGACCTCGGCGGCCGTGCCGTAGCGCTTGCCGTAGGGCACCGACTCCGACACCGCGCGGAACACGCCGTCCGGATCGTCCGGGTTGATCTGGTGGGTCAGGTCGCGGCCCATCCGGGTGTCGAAGTGCCCGGGCGCCACGCAGTTGACCCTGATCCCGAACGGCGCCCCTTCCAGCGCCGCCGATTTCGTCAGCCCGAGCACCGCGTGCTTGGAGGCGATGTACGGGGAGAACGTCGCCGCGCCCTTGATCGCCGCCATCGACGCGGTGTTCACGATCACGCCGGAGCCCTGCGGCTTCATGACCTTCAGCACCGCGCGCAGCCCCATGAACACGCCGCGGCCGTTGACCGACC
>Ga0335075_10016423_pt1 | contig 11057 bp, 9 predicted proteins | sample Lox_Sample_24_FD_206723 | JGI IMG/M metagenome (GOLD analysis project Ga0335075, IMG submission 206723) | Soil microbial communities from Loxahatchee National Wildlife Refuge, Florida, United States - Lox_Sample_2.4 | ecosystem: Environmental > Terrestrial > Soil > Wetlands | place: USA: Florida... | reverse complement strand
CACCGGGGCGGCCCGCCGCGACGCCGCCGACCTCGACCTGCTCGAAGAGCGGTTCATCGAGGCGAAGCTCGCGACGGAGGCGTCCCGCCGCGGCTACGGCCGCCTCGCCTTCGAAGCGCACGAAATGACGGTCGAGCGGTACGGCGAGCTCGTGACGAGGGCCGAGGGCGTAGCAACGATCCCGTTCGGGAGAAAGATTGAATCTCTTCGCGTGGTCAAAGACACCGAAGAACTAGAGAAACTCGCGGTCGCCTGCCGGCTGAGCGACGCGGCCCTGGCTGAGGTCCTGCCGCAGATCCGTGCGGGAATGTCCGAACGGATGCTGTCGACCCTCCTCGACCACACGATGGCACTCCTGGGCGCCGACCGTCCCGCGTTCGACACCATCGTGGCCTCCGGCCCGAACGGCGCCATACCGCACCACGCGCCGACGGACCGTGAGCTCGCGCCGGGTGACCTGGTGACGATGGACTTCGGCGCGCTGCACGACGGCTATCACGCGGACATGACGCGGACGGTGGCGGTCGGCTCGGTCGCCGGCTGGCAACGGGAGATCTACGAGCTCGTGGCCCTCGCCCAGGAGGCCGGCATCGCGACCCTGGAGGACGGCGTGGAAGCCGGCGCGGTGGACGCCGCGGCCCGCGACGTGATCGAGGCGGCCGGGCACGCCGCGCACTTCCAGCACGGCCTCGGGCACGGCGTCGGCCTGGAGATCCACGAGGCGCCGATGCTGGGGTACGGGAGAACGGGTAAACTGACGGACCGGGTTCCTGTCACCGTCGAACCTGGCGTCTACCTGCCAGGAATGGGCGGCGTCCGCATCGAGGACGTGCTGGTCGTGACGGCGGACGACCGAGCCCGATTCCTGACTTCGACCACCAGGGAACTGCTGGTCCTGTAACTGGAGACGACGCGTGGCAAGCACCAATGACCTGAAGAACGGCATGACGCTGAACCTTGAGGGACAGCTGTGGAATGTCGTTGAGTTCCAGCACGTCAAGCCGGGCAAGGGACCGGCCTTCGTGCGCACCAAGCTGAAGAACGTGCTGTCGGGGAAGGTCGTCGACAAGACGTTCAACGCCGGCATCAAGGTGGACGTGGCGAACGTCGACAAGCGCGACATGCAGTACCTGTACCGCGAGGGCGATGACTTCGTCTTCATGGACCTGTCCGACTACGACCAGCCGCGCATCCCGTCGACGGTGGTCGGCGACGCGGCGAACTACCTGCTTGAAGAGCAGACGGTGACGATCGCGTTCAATGACGGCACGCCGCTGTACGTTGACATGCCCGCCGCGGTCGAGCTCGTCATCTCCCAGACCGACCCCGGCCTGCAGGGCGACCGCTCGACCGGCGGCACCAAGCCGGCCACGCTGGAGACGGGCGCGACGATCCAGGTACCGCTGTTCATCACCACCGGCGAGAAGGTCAAGGTCGACGCTCGTTCCGGCGCTTACCTCGGCCGCGCTTAATGGCTGCTCGCAGCAAGGCACGCAAGCGGGCGCTCGACATCCTCTTCGAGGCCGAGCTGCGCGGCCTGCCCACCCTTGAGCTGCTCAGCGAGCGGCAGTCGCTCGGTGACGTCCCGGTCCAGCCGTACGCGGCCGAACTCGTCCGCGGCGTGGCGACCAACCGCGCGCGCATCGACGAGCTGATCTCATGGAACCTGGTCGACTGGACACTGGAGCGGATGCCCGCCGTCGACCGGAACATCTTGCGGATCGGCGTTTACGAGCTGCTGTGGGCGCAGGACGTGCCGGACGCCGTGGCGATCAGCGAGGCGGTGGCGCTGGCCCAGGACCTGTCCACGGACAACTCGCCGTCGTTCGTGAACGGGGTCCTCGCGCGGATCAAGGCCGAGAAGCCGACCCTTTCCCTCGACCCCGAGGCGTCCGCCTTCGCCGGCACCGAGACCGACGACGACGCGGACGACGAGGATGGCGACGACCCGTACGCGGACGACGATGACGAGCAGGACCCGTTCGCGGGCGGCGACGAGCGGCCCGCCAGGCCACGGGAGCCGCACCCGTAGCGCCTCAGCCGTAGCCCGCTGCCGTGGCGCCCGCTGCCGTAAGGCCGCCCGGTCTGAAGGCCGCCCGGCCTGGCGGCCGCGGACACGAAGGCCGCAGACACGAAGAGACCGCCCGACATTTCCGAAATGTCGGGCGGTCTCTCTGTCTGTCAGGCGCCTGCCGGCGGCCGCGTCGGCGGCGTCCGGCCGTGCTAAGCGGGACTGAACCGCAGCCGTAGGCCGAGGCGCCGGATGACCGCGAAGAACCACAGGGCGCAGATGCCCGCGCCAACCACCGTGAACGCGATCGTGACCAGCGTCGACAGCAGCATGAAGAGCTTGAACGGCTCGGTGACCATCATGATCGCCATGCCCAGCGTGAGCAGCAGGAACAGGCCCGCCCACAGCCAGGTCGCGCCCTGGAAGAAGCGGTGCAGCGCGGGGTGCGGCTGCTTCAGTGCGACCACTTCCGCGGCGAGCTGCGCGACCAGCGGCTTGCGGGTGGGCGCGGTGCGGGCGAACATGACGCACATCGCCAGGTTCCCGAGGGGGAACTGGAGCTGGAACATCCAAAGGAAGCCGGTGCTGACCGCCACCGCCGTCTGCACCGTGAGCACCAGCGCGGAGATCATCAAGAGGGAGGTGACCGACCCGGTGACGATCTTCCTCGCCGCGATCAGCAGCCAGACCACGGCCGTCCCCGCCAGCAGGCCAGCGTCGGGGCTGACCACGTCCGTGACCACGACGTACGTGCCGAAAGGAAGCCCGACAGACTCTGCCATGCTCCACGCCGACGTCCACAGCAGGCGCCGGGGGTGGGGGAGCTCGAGGTGTTCGGTGGCGGCTGGCATGCGGTTGAGCATACGTGTCCCGCGTGCTTCACGTGGCGTCATTCGCTTACGGCGGCGTGTCGCTTTCGCCCGCTTGGCGAAACTGCCTGCTGAGGTCTCCACGATCATAAGAACGGGACCTGGAGGTCCCGGGTTCACCCACTTTATCAACAATTGGTAACGTAATAAATACGTAAGGTAACCGGGCCGTGCTTCCCGGCCGCGCCGCGGCTTCGCCTGGGCCCAGCCGTCACCACTACAGTGAAAACTGCGCCGTCAAGCTTGAGCCTTGTTCTTTTTGGCCTCCAAGGTTCCTCCGGGTTGGTTCTGTCCAAGAGAACAAGGCTCACAAGGGAGTGGTTAAGAGTGACCGCAGAGGTTCCCGCGAGGGCCGTGCCCGGCATGCGCGGGCCGGACGCTGTACCTATGAACACCGCGCCTTCCAACACCGGGCCATCGAGCACGGGGCCTTCCAACGCGGGGCCTTCGAGCACGGGGCACACGGACGCCGGGCGTAAGCGCGACGGTTCGTCGCGATCGTCACTGGTCTGGGACGTCCTGGCCGACGTCATCGCGGCGCGGGTGGCGCAGTCGGGCCGGACCGCCCTTGACATCGTTGACGTGGGCGCGGGGACCGCCGGGTTCGCGGTCAGCCTGGCCAGCCGCGGTCACCGGGTGACCGTGGTGGACCCGAGCCCCGACGCCCTCGCCGCCGCGCGCTGGCGGGCCGCGGAGACCGGTGTCACCATCACCGAGGTCCAGGGGGAGGCGGGCGACCTCCCGGCGCTGGTCGGCGAGCCAGGCGCCGGCGCGGCCCGTGCCAAGGAGACCGGTGCCAAGGAGACCGGTGCCAAGGAGACCGGTGCCAACGAGAATGGCGCCGACCTGGTGATCTGCCACAACGTGCTGGAGTACGTCGACTCGCCCGACGCCGCTCTCGCGGCGATCGCCCGTGTGCTGCGGCCGGGCGGCACGCTCAGCGTGCTCGCCGCCAACACGATCGCGGCGGTGCTGCAGCGGGCGCTGGCCGGCCGGTACTCGGACGCACTGGCCATGCTGCCGGGCCAGACAACGCCAGGCAAGGGATCGTCAGGCCCGGGGTCGTCGGGCCCGGGCCAGGGGCCTTCCGCGGCGCGGCGGTTCACCCTGCCCGAGCTGACCGCGCTGATCGAGGGCGCGGGACTGCGGGTCGGCGACGTGCACGGCATCCGGATCTTTTCCAGCCTGCTGCCAGGAGCGGGCGCGGACCTGGCGACCGTCGAGGCGCTGCGGGAGCTTGAGGACGCCGCGGCGACCTGCCCGCCGCTGCGGGACATCGCCACCCGCCTGCACGTGCTTGCTTACCGGGGTGCCGATTGAGCCTGATCGCAACGGAAGTGCCTGGTCAGGTGTGAGGAGGTGAGCCTTGTCCGGTGACGACACTGGCTGTCACATCCTGCACGTGGACATGGACGCCTTCTACGCGAGCGTGGAACTCCGTGACCAGCCCGATCTGCGGGGCAAGCCCGTGGTGGTCGGCGGCCTCGGGGCGCGCGGCGTGGTCCTGTCGGCGACCTACGAGGCGCGCGCCTTCGGCGTCAGGAGCGCCATGCCCGTCGGCCGGGCGCGGCGGCTGTGCCCGCAGGGGATATTCCTGCCGCCAAGGCACCGGCTCTACGGCGAGGTGTCCAAGGAGGTCATGGCCATCTTCCGGTCCGTCACGCCGGAAGTGGAGCCGCTCTCGCTCGACGAGGCGTTCCTTGACGTGTCCGGCGCGCAGCGCAGGCTGGGCTCGCCCACGGCCATCGCCGAGCAGATCAGGCGGCAGGTCCGCGAGCAGCAGTCCATCACCTGCTCGGTGGGGGTGGCGCCGGTCAAGTTCGTCGCCAAGATCGCCTCGGCGCGCTGCAAGCCCGACGGGCTCCTGGTGGTGCCGGGCAGCGGGCTGCTTGCCTTCCTGCACCCGCTCCCGGTGAGCGCGCTGTGGGGCGTCGGTGACCGGGCCGAGGAGGTCCTGTCCAGGCTCGGCCTGCGGACGGTCGGCGACATCGCGCACGTCCCCGAGGCCACGATGCGGCGCGAACTCGGCGTCGCCGGCGCCCACCTGCACGCCCTGGCCTGGGGCAGGGACTCACGCCCGGTCTCACCGCGGCGGGAGGAGAAGAGCGTTGGCGCGGAGGAGACGTTCCCCGCCGACGTCGATGACCCGGAGGTCATCAAGAAGGAACTGCTGCGGCTGTCCGGCCGCACCGCCCGGGCGCTGCGCTCCGCCGGGTGCGTGGCGCGGACGGTGACCGTGAAGCTCAGGCTCGCCAGCTTCAAGACCATCACGCGATCGCGGACCCTCAGCGAGCCGACCGACGTGGCCAGGGAGATCTACACGGCCGCGTGCGCGCTCTACGAGGGCTCGGGGCTCGACGGCCGGGCACGGCTGCGGCTCGTCGGCGTCCGCGCCGCCGGGCTGCGCCCGGCCACGGGCGCCGCCCGGCAGCTCGCGTTCGGTGACCGCCCGGCGGGCTGGCGGGAAGCGGAGCAGGCCGTGGACCGGATCGCCAGCCGGTTCGGCACCGACGCGGTGCGGCCGGCGGCACTCTTCGGGACTTCTCAAGAGCCTGTTCAGACTTCTCAAGAGCCTGTTCAGGCCGCTTCTCGCGACAGCCAGCCTGAGGCCCCTTCCAACCTGCGTGATCTGCCGCGTAATCTGGGAAATGAACCAAGTATCTAACGTGAGGTGAAAGTCACCCCACCCCCCGGTTCCATGGGAGGCGTCGTGCCGCTCTCTGAGCATGAGCAGCGTCAGCTCGAGCAAATCGAGCAGGCGCTCTACAGGGAGGATCGGAGGCTAGCCCGGCTAGTTCGCTCCAGCGATCCCCGCGTGCACTACCGGCGTCGGGTGGCAGAGGCGCTGGTTGGGCTGGCTCTTGGCGCCGCCATGATCGCCGCCGGCATCGTCCTGGCGGTGATCGGCCTGGCGGTCGCCGGGTTTGTCGTCCTGCTGCTTTGCGGCATCTGGGCGCTGAACAGCTGGCGGCAGATGGCCACCAACGCGCTCGGGACCGCGTCGGGAGGAACGGCGGGCAAGCGCCGCTCACGTCGCTCGCGTCGCGGGAGCCCGGCGCGCGGCAGCTTCGGTGAGCGGGTCGACGAGCGCTGGCGTCGGCGGCAAGAGGGGGAGTTCTAGCCGGGCGCCCCTCCGGTCGGCTGGGGAGGCCAGCCACTCAAGACCCCGGACTAGGTCCAGTGACCTCGCCGGGGCATCGCGTGCCTTACGGCTCGCGCTTTGGCTCGCGGTAACTCCGGTACAGGTCGGCCGCGGACGCGAGCGCGCCAAGGGCGGGGCCGAGCACCGAGGCGGGGAGCAGTCGCGCGCGCCAGCGGGCACCGCGGGGCACCGCGGCGGCGATGGCCCGGCGCACCACGGTGCTGTCCGCGCGCAGCCCGGACCCGTCGGCGGGCCCGGGAGCGTACCTGGCGCGCTCCTCGGCCAGGACGATCCGGCCGAGCGCGGCCCTGGCCGGGTCGGCGAGGCTCAGCCCGGTCCCCGTCCTGGCGGCGACCGTGCGCGGTGACTCGCTTGGCAGCGCGCTCGCCCCGTAGTCCGTGAGGTCGTCCCGCAGCTCCTCCCAGGCCGCGTGGGCCCAGGCGATGTCCCTGGCCCGCACGCGGTCGGCCGCGGACCCCGTGGACCGCGGCAGCGCGAGCCGCCGCCAGCGCCGCCGCCTGACCACCCGCCGCACGCACCACGGTGCGAGCGCCGCGATCACCATCAGCCCGGCCACGACCAGCCCGAATATCTCCCATGGGCTGATCGTGTCGGACTTGGTGACCAGCTCGCCGCCGAGGCCGCCCTGGGGGGCGAACTCGTCCCTGAGGTTCGGCGGGATGCCCGTGCTCTTGCCCAGCGCACCGCTCTGCGTGGGGGTCGGCGTCGCCTGCGCCTGCCCTTGCGACGACGGGTTGAGCGGCGCTTCCGAGTAGCCCGGCGCGTACGCGCTGCCCTGCCCGTTGGCGCCGGTCGGCGTCGGCTCGAACCGCAGCCAGCCGTAGCCCTGGAAGTAGAGCTCCGGCCAGGCGTGCGCGTCGTGGGTGGTGACCAGCCAGGTGTCGTCGCTGATCGGCGTGCCCGAGGTGTAGCCGTAGGCGACGCGCGACGGGATGCCGAGCAGCCGGGCGAGCACGGCCATGGCGAAGGAGAACTGCTGGCAGTCGCCCGCCTTGGTCACCGTGAGGAAGTTCGTGAGCTCGGGCGCGGAGAGCACCAGCGGCGCCTTCAGGGTGTAGCTGAACGTGGTGCCGCTCGCCAGCCAGTCCTGCAACGCGACGGCGTCCTCGAACTGGGTCTTGGCGCCCGCGGCCCGCACGACCGACAGCGCCAGGCTGCGCAGCGGGTCATAGGCGGACGGCACCGACTGGTAGTGCTCGGTGATGTCGGCGGGCGGCGGCGGCGCGACGTTGAGCTGCTGTTCCTGCGGTGTCTCGGTAAGGCTGCTGACCTTGTACTTCAGCCCGGCGAGGGAGACGCCGGAGTCGAACACCATGAGCGTGGACTTGTCCGCCCGCAGGGTACCGTTCGCCGTGATGCTCGTCGTGGGGTAGGGCACCGGCAGCGCGGCGAGGTCGTCCTGCGCGACATCGCTGGCCAGGGTGATCGTGGTGCTCTCGCCGGTCACCGAGGAAGTGGACGTCAGGCCGGGCGGCGCGGGCAGCCGCGAGCCGACGGAGACCAGGGACTCGGGCTGGCTGAACATCTTCCAGCCCGCGGTGGTGAGGTTGTCGAGGGTGTAGATCTGCAGGTAGTCGGGCGCGGGGTTGGCCGTCGTGTAGATCAGCACGTTCGACGCCTTGGTGCTGGTCAGCTGCTCCTGGAGCTGGAGGTTCGGGTCGGGGAACGAGACGCCGGCCCCGGTACCGCCGGCACCGCTGCCGCCACCGCCTGCGCCACCCGAGCCGCCGATTCCCGGCTGGCCGCCGAACAGCCTGGTGGCGTGCAGCCCGGGCATGAACAGCGGCAGGCAGAGCGCGAGCACGATCGACGCGAACCCGACCCGCCGCCCCGCGGCCGCCAGGGTTCGCGTGTCCGGCTCGTCGTTCGCGTCCGGGTTCGGGTGCTCCCATTCGCGGATCCGGTCCTTGCCCTCGCTGGACAGCAGCGCCAGATACCCGGCGACGCTGGCGCAGAACGCGACCGTGGTGCCGAGGAAGCCGCGCGACAGGCTGAGCGTGAACGGCTCGGTGAACAGCAGCAGCAGCGGCAGCCCGGCCAGCGCGGCACTGCCGAGCCGCACCGCGATCAGGTCGGTGAGCAGTGCCGCGATCCCGACGCCGGCGGCGGCGAGCAGCACCATGCCGCGCAGTTCCGGCACCGGGGGAGCGTACCTCGCCGCCTCGTTGAATCCCTGCCCCGCCGCGTCCGACAGCGCCGCGAGCGAGGCGGGCGTTGGCAGCAGGTGGATGAACGACTTCGCGCTCGAGAACGCGAGGTTGAGGTAGAGCAGCAGCGCGACCACGCCGGCCAGCAGGACCACGGCGACCGGCAGCCTGCGCAGCCTGGTGGCCGTGCCCGTGAGCGCCACGACGAGGACCGAGCCGCAGCCGGCCCAGAACCACACCACCCCGGTGAAGATGGGGTAAAGCGAGATGGACGCGAGCACCACCGCGAACGCGGCGGCCGCCGTCCGCCGGTGGCTAGCCATGCGACGCCTCCCCGGTCGAGGCCCCGCTTCCCGCCACCGGGCTCTGGGCCGCCGGCACGATATCGGCCGGGGTGACGACGGAACCGCCACCGCCCGCGGCGGGCGCGCCGTTCCTGTACAGCTCCTGCCAGGCGGCGGCCAGCCGCGCGGCGTCCGGCACGACCGCGACCCGCCACCCGGCGCCCGCCAGGACCTGCGCGCTCGCCGCGACGCCGGCGGCGCCGCTTTCCGCGAGGAACAGCGCCACCCCCGGCGCGGTGCCGCGCCGGGCCGCCGCGAGCTCACGCGCCTGCCCCGGCGGCATGTCGCCGAGCACCGCGATGAGCTGGCCGCCGCCCGTGCCAAGCGCCTGCACGCCCACCTCAAGTGACGTGGCCCGCGACGGCCGCAGCACCGCGAGCGTGTCGAGCAGCGTGTCACGGAACGACCCCTGCCGCGGCACCTCGCCCTCCGCGGTCACGAGCCGCGCCTCGAACCCCTCGCCCGCCAGGTGCACGCCGATGGACGCCGCCGCCGTGACGGCGAGCTCGAACATCGACGTCGAGTACGAGGAGCGCCGCGAGTCGAGGAACAGCGACGCGGTGTTCCGCCAGTACTGCTCCTCGCGGCGCACCATCAGCTCGCCGTAGCGCGCGGTCGACCGCCAGTGCACCCGCTGCAGGCTGTCCCCGGTGCGATAGGCGCGCGGGGCGACGTCGTCCTCGCCGGACGCGGCGATGGACCGCCGCCCGTGCTCGCTGTCGCCGAGCCAGTACCCGCCGATCGGCGGCCGCGCGAGCGGGATGATCCGCGGTGTGATCGTGAGCACCGACGTCGAGGTGAAGGCCCTGGTGATCGACACGAGCCCGAACGAGTCGGCCACCCGCACCCGCAGCGGCCCGACCGTGTACTTGCCGCGGGTGTCCGACCCAAGCTGGTAGGTGTAGGAGCGCGAGCCGCCCGCGCCGATCCCCTCGAAGATGAACCTGGGCCGCGACCCGAGCGCGTAGGGAACGGTGTCCTCGGCCAGCAGCAGCCCGGTGCGCAGCCGCGACACGTTGGTGAGCCGGATCGTCAGCGACGCGGTCTGCCCCGCGGGCAGCCGGCCCGGTGTCACGGTCCGCACGCAGGACAGCCGGTACCGCGCCCGGCCGGCGCCGAACACGGACAGCAACGGCAGCAGGAGCAGCAGCGCGCCGATCCGCACCAGGTCGGGCTCGGGGATGAGCAGCCCGCACACGATCGCGGCGGCCCCGGCCGCCATGAACGACCGGCCGCGTACCGTCAGCCCGCCAAGCAGCCCGCGCATGCGCCTCGTCCCTTACGGCCGCGGCAGCGGCGTCTGCTCGACGAGCCGGGAAACCACCTGCTCGGGCAGCTTCCGCTCGACGAGCGCCTCGGCGGTGGGCAGCAGCCGGTGCGCGAGCACCGGGCCGGCCAGGGCCTGGATGTCGTCGGGGATGACGTAGTCCCGCCCGTCGAGCGCCGCCCGCGCCCGCGACGCGCGCAGGAGGTGCAGCGCGGCCCGCGGCGACGCGCCGAGCCGCAGTTCCGGCGCGCTCCTGGTGGCCGCGCACAGCGCGATGATGTACTCCTTCACCTGCCCCGCGACGAGCACGCCGCGCACGGCCTCGATCAGCGAGCGCACGTCGAGCGCGGTCGCGACCGGCTTGAGCTGGTCGAGGGGCGACGACGACCCGTGCGTGTCGAGCATCTCAAGCTCGGCCGCCGCGGTCGGGTACCCGATCGAGATCCTGGCGGTGAACCGGTCGCGCTGCGCCTCCGGCAGCGGGTAGGTTCCCTCCATCTCGACGGGGTTCTGCGTCGCGATCACCATGAACGGCCGCTCTAGCTGGTGGGTGGTGCTGTCGACGGTGACGTTCCGCTCTTCCATGCACTCGAGCATCGCCGACTGGGTCTTCGGCGAGGCCCGGTTGATCTCGTCACCGACGACGATGTTCGCGAAGACCGGTCCCGGCTTGAACTCGAACTCGCGCCGCTCCTGGTTGTAGGCGCTGACCCCGGTGATGTCGCTCGGCAGCAGGTCGGGCGTGAACTGGATGCGCCGCACCGAGCCGTCGATGGACCGCGCCAGCGCCTTGGCGAGCATGGTCTTGCCGACCCCAGGCACGTCCTCGATGAGCAGGTGCCCCTCGGCGAGCAGGACGATCAGCGCGAGCCTGACCGCCTCGGCCTTCCCGTCGATGACCGACTCAACGGCCGTGCCCACCTGCCGCGCGGTGCTAACCAGTTCCTCAAGCGCCCGCGCGCTGTTCGGCACACCGCTGCCGCGCCCCGTATCGAGTACCAACACCCCTCCTCGGAAAGGCCCGGCTTGCCCCGGAGGCACGGGGTCGTGCCCCGGAAGACCCTCCAGGGGTACGGGGTCGTCCACCGGAAGACCGCCGCAGCGCCGGAGACTGCGTCGTCTATTGACAGTATGCGTTGCTGCCCCGAATGTGCCATGCCGCATGTCTGTCCCGCTCAGGAACCTATCCAATCGAACCCCAGCGGACTTCCGTTTTCTCCCATTACGCAGCCTTACCCGCAATAAAAGACAAATTC